>Ga0307517_10003198_pt1 | contig 25713 bp, 34 predicted proteins | sample 23_EM_MG_FD_194515 | JGI IMG/M metagenome (GOLD analysis project Ga0307517, IMG submission 194515) | Populus trichocarpa ectomycorrhiza microbial communities from riparian zone in the Pacific Northwest, United States - 23_EM | ecosystem: Host-associated > Plants > Roots > Unclassified | place... | reverse complement strand
CCCGCATTGCAACCCTCATCATCATCGATGCCCTTGACGAGTGCAAGGACCAGGAACCTGCCTCTGCCATCCTTTCCATGCTCTCCCGCTGCATGGACGAGGTCCCCGAGGTCAAGTTCTTTATCACCGGTCGTCCCGAACCTCGGATCCGCTCTGGGTTTCGTCTCAAATCACTCCGACCTATCACAGAAGTGCTCAGGCTACACGATGTTGAACGTTCCTCGGTTGATAGCGACATCAAGATATTCTTTAGGACCCAGTTAGCTGACATCACCAAAACCCGAAGTGACTGCGACTTCACAGAAGATTGGCCAAATTCATCCGACATCAATCTTCTTTGTGAGAAGGCAGCAGGGTTCTTCATATATGCTTCGACAGTTATCAAATTTGTCGCATCCGAGCACCGCACACTCACCGAACAGCTGGACCGGATCATCTCGCTCCCACAAAGTACTGCTCGTGAGGGAAGGTCTGGGGTTGACCTCCTTTACACCCAGGTTCTGGAGCAAGTAGTTGGTGGTGTGGATGCAGATGTTGAGGAGATTCATTCCCGGTTCAGAACCGTGGTTGGGGCAGTGTTGCTTGTGTTTAACCCCCTCTCAGTGAGGGCACTCTCAGACCTCCTAAGAATGCCCAGCATCTCCACCACCCTCCGCTCCCTCCATTCTCTCCTTCTTGTCCCGGACCCAGAGAAGGCAGAAGACCCAATTCATCCCTTCCACAAGTCATTCCCTGACTTCCTCACAGACCTGGGGCGGTGTGGAGACAAATGGTTTTTTGTGGAGCCCACAGTTCATCACACAGAGATTCTACTTTCATGCCTCAACCTTATGAGGGAGAGATTGAAGAAGAATATCTGCAACCTGGATGACTATGCTATTCTCAGTGAGGTCAAGGACCTTTCTGCTCGAAGGAGGGACCACATTGGAGGTGCTCTGGAATATGCATGCTCCTTCTGGACAAAACACCTTCTGGAGATCCCTGGCAACAGCCCTCATGTTGAGGAAGTGAAGAAGGCAATTGATGAGTTCTTCATGACACATTTGCTGGATTGGATAGAAGTCCTTGCACTCATTGGGAACCTTGGTGCTGGTGTTTATGCTATTAGTGGTGTTGAGCAGTGGTGTACTTTGGTGAGTGTTGTGCAAACTTTTCACTGGGGCCTATGCTCACATTTATTCAGACAGGAGTTATGTGCAAGTGGACATCTGATAGTCAGCGCTTTCTGTTGGAACACTTTGACACCATCTGCAATTCCCCTTCCCACATCTACCATTCTGCCCTTCCACTTTCTCCCTCCTCATCTTGGCTTCGAAAGTGTTACAATGCAGAGCTTTCACTCCAAGTTAAGGTGGTTAGGGGGCTTTCAGCAGAATGGGGAATGTGCTCTCGTACAGCTTTATTGGATTATCAGCCATATGCCCTCTCATATTTGAACAACACCATTGCAGTTGGATTTAGATCCTATCCTGGTTATCCTGGTGACATTATGATCCTTAATGCAATCACAGGCAGCCAGACAGCTATTCTCTATGGGCACACTGATTGGGTGAGGTCACTCATCTTCTCATCAGATGGGACATCACTTGTATCTGGAGGTGATGATACAACCATTAAACTCTGGGACATACAGACTGGTGGGGTTGTCAAAACCTTCTCTGGCCACACGGATTATGTTTGGTCTGTTTCCATCTCAGCAGACTGCACTGAGATTGCTTCAGGATCTGATGATAAGACAATTCGTCTGTGGGATACCCAGACAGGGGAGTGCCATTGTGTCATAAAGCAACAGGATGATGTGTACCATGTTCTCTTCTCTCCTACAAACCCCCAGTACCTCCTATCAATATCTAAAAACAAAGTCTGGCAATGGGACACCAATGATCACCAAAGTTCACCAGTGTGTGATGGGTCTCATATCAATTTCTCCATGGATGGCACCCAGTTTGCTTCATGCAATGGGGCAGTTATCACAGTTCAAAACTCTGATTCCAGAGCTATTGTGGCTGAATTCCATATTACCAACAGTAGTGCCAGCTACTGCTGTTTCTCCCCTGATGGAAAGCTTGTTGCTGTTGCTGCTGGTAGCACTGCCTATGTTTGGAGCATAACTGGCCCAGATCCTTACCTTGTTGGGACCTTCATTGGCCATACAAATGCTATCACCTCCCTTGTATTTTCCTCCCCCACCTCCCTCATCTCAGCATCTTATGACAAATCAGTCAAGTTCTGGAAGATTAGTGCCTCACTGACAACCCTAGTTGAGACTGGTCTAAAGTCCACACCCCTCACTTCAGCCTCAATCAAGTCTATTGTTCTGCAAGCCAAGGATGGTATCACTATTATAAGTGATTCAGATGGGGTGGTGAGGATCTGGGACATCTCAACTGGCATCTGCAAGACTTCCTTCCAATCCCCAGCTGGTAACTCCCGCTACAAAGATATCCAGCTGATTGGTGGCAGGTTAATCTTTGTTTGGCATGGCAATGAGAAGATACATATCTGGGATACTGAGAAAGGGGAACTCCTCCAAACTGTGGATGCCCCCAGTAGTGAACTTGAGGACTTGAGGATATCTGGGGATGGAACTAAAGTTTTCTGCCTATACTGGGGATCCATTGAAGCCTGGTCTATATGGACAGGAGAGGTTGTAGGTATAGTGAGGATGGACATTGTGATTCCTCAGCGATCCCTCACTGTGGATGGCTCAAGGGTTTGGATCCACTACCTCCAATCAGACTACTGGGGGTGGGACTTTGGGACCCCAGGCTCACCCCCTATACAGTTACCCAGCATGCCTACACTCCATCTCAGTCCTATGGTATGGAACACCAGTCAATCTAGGATCAAAGATATAGTTACTGGAAAGGTGGTTTTTCAGCTGTCTGGGAGGTTTGCAAAGCCCACTGCTGTGCAATGTGATGGTTGCTATCTGGTTGCTGGTTACAGTTCAGGAGATATATTAATTCTAGACCTCAACCATGTATTCCTCCAGTCATGACCTGTACTTTATGTATTCTGTTCACTCTACCTTGCTACATGTACCAACAATCCCAGTGTCAGACAAGTATCCCACTAACAATTCACATTATACAACCCACTAGAAAGATAGGAGAGAGATTGTCCATACAGCATATGCATGAAATGAGCAGAGTACATAAGTATCAAGGCAACCCCTCAGAGGGGAGATATATGGCTGTGATAATTTGTTCAGAAAAGGAAGACCTTAAGTGGAAACAGAAGAATTGACTAAATGACAATGACATGGACACAAAGCGATAAGGATAAGATGGGAACATGACAGGCATGTTGTGGGGGGATAGAAGAGTGTGTGTAATTTATCAGCATAATTAAACTGAGATCAAAGTTGGCCCCTCTTGAGAGTGACAACAGTTGGTTCCATGTTATTGGTTTGCAGAGTGTTTGTGGGGCTGATAGTGGTCCTGTGGAAGCAGATGATGGAGCAAGCTATACTGGAATCCAACCTCAAGTTCAGAGGGGAGCAGTTCTGAATTAGTGAGTGGGTAGCAGCTGGGACAACCAAACACTTGAGGACTTGAAGCTGTTTGACACAGAGAACATCACACTTCGGATTACGGAGTACAGCTCAGGCAGTCAAGTGAATTGACAATTGTGTACCACCACCCAAACACTGCAGAAAGTACCCAATGCACAGCCACGGATGTTGGGGCCACAAGCCAAACATCCTGATGAGGATTTACTAATTATCTATACCATCTTGATAAGGTCAGCACCGACATCGGTAATCATACGCGAATTGTACCCGTGAGGGTAGGATAAAAAGGGCGTCCGAGAGGGGGGTAGAAACAAGTGGTGTCGCAAGGGGGAGAGTAGGTAAGATCGGATGGGGTCACACGGACAAAAGCATTCGACGTGAGAGTGAAACTGGATGAAAGGAAATCGGGGGGAAGTTCTCTCAAGAAAGAAAAATGGACGCACACAGCTACTCAAAACACTAGAAGTACATTAATCAAACAGGGATTAAGGAAGAAGAGGAATCGGAGAGAAAGAGGAGAGATAAGTCAACGAACGAGAAGCGTACCAAGGCAGAGAAAGACGGGAAAATGTGGACTTGGCCAAGGCTTAGTTCATATCATCCCAATTGGGTTTCGGTTGTCCAATCGACAGCTTGCCCATCAGTTTCCTCTGCCTGAGATTCTTGACTTCGGTGTGAATCAGGTCTCTCAGACGCTCGAGGTCGACGCCGCGCTCGGCTCTGGATCCCATGAGTAGATTCCTCCAGATTCCGGCAGCGGCAACCGAGTTGTCGATACCGAGCTGCAGGGGACGGTGGAGGCGGACCATCTTCTGCATCAAGTTATCGGGACTGGGATAGTTCGCGTCTGGCCATGCGATGCGAATGGCGAACCACCATCCGAGCGGTCTGCCGTCCGGTAGACACTTGTCGGGATAGGTATCGTAAGTCGAGAGTTGCCCATCAGGGAGCGAGAATCTAACACGGAGCAGAGGTCAGGATAATAAACCGACGCTGGTGGGTGATTCGCAGACGCACCTGTGTACAACAAAGTGGTTCTCATCTGCCCTGTGCTTTGCCAGCACGATTAATAGCCTCGGGATACCGTCCAGTCCGAACGGCGCCCACAAATCCCTCAACATCATGCACGCGTCCCCATGTCTGCCATTGAATACCGCCGTGCTAATCGCGTCTGCCACGTTTGGAGGCACGAATAACCGGTCCACCCTGCCTTGCGGGGAGTCTGTCATTCGACTCCTTACATACCTCTTATAACTCTGAGTCGCCCAGATGCTGAGGGAGATCTCGTCAACCTGGTGACCTCTTGTGGTGCTTCCGACGGCAGCGTCCAACTCAGAGGTCGGCCAAATAATTGCCCAGTTCAGCAGTCGTTGATGAATGAGCTGCCAAGGTGGTGTCTGATGCTGGACCTCGCTGCCGTACCTCTGGTGCGCCCAATGTGGTTCCGGCATGTGGACCATCTCGCCGCCGGCTTCGGATTGCGGGATAGGAGGAAGAGAAGGGGAGCCTTGGCGGACGGTCGGATCCGGAATTTCAGGCATTCCAGATTCCGTAACTGCAGCCTGAGCCTCGCCCTCATCAAAATCCCCATCCTCCCTCGCAACCTCCCAGGTCCTGTGTGTACCAGCCGCCGAGCCAGGGCCAGCCTTCACCCTCAGCTTGTACAACTCCTCCTCAAGGAACTGACGCCCAGGCGAGTCGTTCCTGGCACCTGTCATATATTCGTCCGCGAGTCCTCGAGCATGAGCTGACATCTCTTGCTGAAGGTAGTGGCGGTGCTCGTCGTCTTCCTCCTCATCGTACTCCTCCTCCTCATCCCTGACGGAGTCTTCATGGGTGGTGGATCCTGGGACAGTAGTGGGGTCCATGATACCGGTATCAGGTTGGTAAACCGACTCGTCCGCAATGGTTCCAAGCCCGTGCATGTACGTCTGACCATTATTATCCGATTCCGATGGAGGAACCTGGTGTTTGCTGTTGATTATCGATCCGGTTCGGGACAGTTTCATACGCTCAATCTTGGGAGCCATATTGTCCAACCGCTGTTGCATTGCCAGCATACCCTGCATGAGTTCTCTGGCCCAATCCGGGGGTTCCCCCCGCTATCATGGGGATGAATGTCAGAACTTGTGGGGAACACACTGCGGTGAGCAAACAAACCTCGGACAATTCGGGAACGAAGTTGGGCTGGAGATGAACGCGAGGATCGTGATCATGGAAACTCTTCCTGTATTGACGAATAGACTTCATTGGCAGATCGTGTGGGTATCAGCGCATAGCTACGTGTCACTGAGAACTGAACGAACCTCGTTATCAGATTTCATGCCCAGCTTCTTGACTCTAGCTCTGACAGCTTTCCTAACAGCCTTCTTCACGACTTCCGGCAGATTTTGTGCGTCGAGCGAGTGCAATAGCTCGCATAGCTCCATGTCGTGGAAGTGGGAGTTCTGAATATCGGGTTCGAGAGCGGAGAGAGCCATCGATGTTCTAGGGGTTCGCGACAAGATTGTCCTAACCATTTCTTCTTCTTCCTCGTCGAGTTCTTCGTCGACTTGCGACTGCGTTCGGGACTGGACGGGGGACTGTTCTTCGTGGCCGTGGTGCTGATGGCCGTTTGTGCCACTGATGTGACTGTGACCGTGACCGTTTGTCTGGGGAACCAGGCGAGGAGAAAGGGCGCCTGCCACCTGCATCAAGTCTTCTTGGGTAACTTGTTGACGAGGTGACATGGCGCGAACAGTGGGGCTCTTTGGAGACATCGGATTTGTGATAGATTGTCCTTGGCTTTTGGGCGATTTCATTAGTGCAGCGGCGGCCTGTTCTTTCTCTTGTAGTTCCTGTTCCAACCGGGCAGCCCTTTTCTTGTAATACTTGAGACCAGCGACACTTGGAGAGTCGGATGGCGCCAATGTGCTGACTTTGGAGGGCGCCCTTGAGAGGCCGTGGCCTCCTTGGGACTTGGATCTGCCAGGAGTGAAGGGGGGAAGGGGACCGACTTCTGATTCCTGCTGCTGCTCTTCTACACGGCTCTCGGCATGACTCTCGGGCAGGGATGGGTACTTGGTGCCATTCTCAGTGCCACGGGATGTTTTCTGTGTGACACGTGATTGATTCTGAGAGGGTGCCCCAGAACGAGGTGACAAGAGCCGTTCGGCATCGTTGATGGGGGGGGACTTGGCACGGTTCGAGGCTGTCTTCTGTTTGGATGGGGTTTGTGATAACTTGGAACCGCTGGGTGGAGACTGAACCCGCCCATTCGTCACACCCGTTTTCATCGCAGGAGTCATGCCAAAGGACTGATCGAAGTGAGATTACCGGTCAGCCGGGGTTGAGGTAGAATAGAAGTAGTATACCTGGAACGGATTGTAGTCTGTTGGAGGGCTCGAGGAGGGTGCGGAAGAAGGGAGGGGAACACCAACGGCCTTGTTTGGGGATGTCTTAGATGGCGGGTGCAGGCGGGAATGGCGGTGTCAGATTTACGCATCCGAAGAGCATTGGGACTACTCACCTGTTGGTCCCAAGGAGGTTGACCCATGTTTCCAAAGGAAGAGCCGAGAGATTCGTATCGGACACCGGGACCATCTTCAGGGCCAGGCTCCACCTAAGCAGATACGGACGAGAATGGTCAAAACGGACGCCAGAAAGAAACTGGAGGCTCATAAACCATACAACCACACTTACGTGACCGGTGGATCTAATGGGCACAGAGGCTCCAGCTTCAGAATCTCTCCCTTCTTGCACGTCTGACCTGATCTCATTGTCGTGTTCAGTGGGTGGTACACCGTTGAGACCGAGTCCGTTCTGGCGTTTGTCTGTGACGTAGCTGAGCTCAGAACGCCCAGAGCGGCGGGCGCCACTACCACCCGAGTTGCTTCCCTTTAGCATTGGCGACGTGACCCGTGCGGGTGCTGTCTGGCTGCGCGGCGATGTGGGGGGATTGGTTTCTCTGTCGTCTGGCTCGGGTGGGTTGCTCTGCAATCCCTCGAGGTACAACAGCACTATACAACGCAGGACCGTTAGTCTCAGGGAGTCATGAGATGGGCATGGGCAGAGTATCGACCTTTTTCGTTGGAAGCTAGGTGCGGTCATCAGCGCTATGGGAAGGTTCGGATCGTATAAAGTACCACGCACCAGGAGTGCTTGACCTCAGAAGAATCTTATTCATGACCTCTGGAGAACCAACGCGCAAAGCGGGACTGCCGAGCCCAGACATTTGTAGCTTCTAATCGCTGAGGTTGTAGTTGAAGGTTTGAGTGGATAAAGGGTATAAAGATAAAGCAATAGAAGAGAAAAGAGAGCAAATTCCGAATAAAGCGACTGTTTGCCGGGGTTCCTGACGAACGATGGCGGATATGAAGCGGGAGTTGGTGAATAGCAGACTGCCAGGAGGAGGAACACACGGATGACTTCAGGCTTCAGCCCAACCACGTGCAAACACGAACAAACAAGCCGCTCCCGGCAAAGAAATGATTTTCTCACACTCGCTCACGCATCCCGCTGTTGTTTCGCGTGGTACACACGTGGATACAGATGGAGGATAACACCGGACGTGAGTGCTTCAAGTGCAAGGCCTTATTCGCCGGGTGCTAAACTCTCCATTTTCCGTGAAACGAGAAACGATCGAACCGCGATCGACGGGAGCTTACGAGCTTTCCTTGGTCAACCCTCCGTGTGTCGTGAACCTTCCGGGGCCATCAAACCGACATTTAGGATGCTACTGCAATAGTAACAATCTTTTTACACCGCTCTAATCGATTCTTTGGTCGTTACTCCGACAGAGATAATGCGGTGAGGTCCCCGAGCCTCTGCTTTGAGATCCATGCCCCCCCATGGACTCAGCATCCTCCTGTCGCAGTAGTTCAATTGCCACTGCGCGTTCCGGAGGCCCATGAGAGTCCCCCCGGTGTTACCAAACGTTCAGGGTTCAAGGCAGTCCAGAGTTCTCGGTAGTTTGACAGACCATGTGTTCGTATGGATAAACCATCGGTAAGAGTAAATCAATGCACAGAGCAGGATCAAACGGGGGTGAGATTGGTGGCACGGAGTGGGAACATCATAAGAAACACCAGGGACAAGATTGTGGGGGGACCCCGAAAAAGTCGCCTCGTTCTATGCTTGAGTGGTACACCTATGTATACAAGTGTTAAACAAAATGGAGGGCAAACACGCAGAGCGAAGAGTTCTCGCACGGAGATAGGCTCCCTTCGTGATGGATTTTTGCCCCCTCCCGAGACGACGCAGTCAGGGCCAGCCGTGAGGCAGCTTCGGGAGCTCAAAAGTCGAGTGATTCGTCCACGGGATCATTCATCCTCATGCACGATGATCTTGGCCACATCCGAAGCAGGCACCGCGGTGGACAAGCCACCTTCCTCGTCACTCGCAGAGAGTTGTTCGTCTGGGTGAGGGCCGATCTCATCGTCACTTTCCCTGTCATCTCTCTTTTTGAAGACGAGTTCCTTCCCGCTGACCAGCCTGCGCTTTTTGATTGGCCCGTCGTCCTGCTGGCCGTCAGCTTTGGGGGTCTCCTTGGACGCGGCTTTGGCCTTTTCCTTCTTCTTCTGCCTCTTGGCACGATTTTTTGCCGTCTTCGCGTCAAGTGCTTGCTCGCGTTCTTGTTTCCGTTGCTCGAATTCTTGTTGGTCGGATTCCTGACGCAGGTTGAGCACGAGACCAAAAAATAATCAGCCACATTCAGCGTACCTGCTTCGACTCGTCCTCCATCAGCTTCAAGCGTTCGTATTCCCTCCGTCGACTGGCTTTGTACACATGAAACTCGCCGCTACCAGCTCCGGCGCTGGAACCTTGAACATTCTTCATCATCTCGCGTGCCGGCCGGATGGCCTTCTCCTTCGGTGGCGGTGGAATATACGCGGGTTTCGACGGGTCTTTGAGCAGCTTATCGAGCTGAACTCGCTGCTTATCGAGAGGAGTCGCAGCATGCCGTTTGCTGGACTCTGCGGTGGTCGAGGTGGTCGACATGGCTGGTGGTGACCTCAAGTTCCCACGACTGCTGCCTTCACAAGCTCCCGAAGTTTTGATCGGCCATTCGGGATCCGCCTCAGGTAGCTGGTAACGCCGACCGTTGAATGTCATCTCCCGGTGGGTCACGAAACATAATCACTCATTCTTCCAATTTTACACCTCCATTATACCCTCAAACACAGATCTCGCGGGTCCATTCACGATCTCCCTACTACTAGCGGCAGAAACTGATGAAGTTTATTGCACAGCCCATGGCGTCAGCAGCGAGGTATAAACCCGGTCGGGTTTGCACACTGGACCTCTAGCTGCGCTCACCCATCGCTCTTACATTGGTACTGGCTACCTCGAAACTTGGCTCCACACAAAATATTTGACACCATCCCAACTGCTTCATCTCACGACCTTCACCATGTTCAAGTCTACGATCTACTTGATCACCACCGCCGTTCTCCTCACGAGTTCTGCCAATGCCGCTCCTACTGATAAGAGGAGCCCAATCGTGCATGTCTCGTGTTCGGTGGGATCAATGCGAAATCCTCACCCAGAATAGCTTGTCTCCAGGATCGAAACCTCTGTATGAGTTCAACCATGTTCTGCCATTCTATATCCTCAAGCGGGACCTCTGGGCATAACCCTCGGCCTTCGGGAACGTAGGTTATTACCCGAGTAATTCCATCGCCTCCCACAACCCCTGATCCCCATTTTGCAGCCTGGCAAAGTAATCGGGGTGTTAAAATGTTACGACTACGAGATAATTTCGACCTCTGCAACTTAATGAATGCCGCGTTATTTGTGTTTTATTCCTCTGTGGATGTGCATAGACAATGATGAAAATCCACATGCGTGCAACACCCCGGCGATGAGATACGGGGTGACTATTACGAACCCATCACTCGATGATCTCCATGATTGGGGTAATAGTTTGACCATCCTCCGAGACAATCATCTAATCTCTGCGCGGGTGATGGTGGATACGATGCCACTGCAACCCCCGAGTAGCAGCCGGGTAGGTGTGGGCTCACCAAGTTCCGGAGTTCAATGCGCCCTCCGAGGAGACTTTGAGCTCCATAACTCTCACAAAGTGTATGCTTCAGTAACACAAACATTGGGTCTTTACTTTGTGCGTTAGGTGGTATTCTTCGCTCCTTATGATATATAGAATGCACGGAATCGGTTCAAGGCGCGCCCATGGGAGGAGCAAGCGTGAGAAGTTTTTGATTCGCGTCCGCCCGTCGAGCACGTGCCTAGCCACCGATCTTCTTCGTCCACCGCGACCGGGTTTGGTTCTGAACTCCATGCTTCTGCCTTTGCCTAATACACCCAAGTTGTGAAGCATCATGGATGTAGCTGTCAATGGGACCACTCCGATGTTGCGCCCGCCAGCGCAGCCCCCAAACGAACCCCAAGTCAACGGATTCCACCATGACCCGACAATAGAACGGCTGGAACAAGAACTCCCCATGGTCTTTGACGGCCAGATACCCCTCGGCGACCTCGTATCCAGAGTCGTACAATCCATCTATGCCGAACTCGTCGAACATGCGGATACGTGAGCCTCGGTGGCAAGGATTACGAGTCCTCATGTGCTGACGCCACTGCGGTGTCATAGGTTGCCCGGCACATCCTCCGATCAAGCACGGAAGAGGATTCTGGCAGATTGGGTGGTCAAGACGAAGAAGCAGGTCGTCAAGCTGTACGCCATTGCGAGGTGGTCGAGAGATGCAGACGTTGTCCAGAAGGCGATGGTACGTCAGGTCTCAGTTCTCGATCTCCACTTTTGAAATAAATTCCATTGGGAACCAGAACATTACGGCCTTTCTAATGGATCAAAACCGGCAATTTAACGATGCTGTCTATGGACTAAATTACGCGAAGGAGAGCCTTGACCCCGCAAGGTCAGAAATATCTGGACCATCGAGACGTCGGCGTTGCTGATCCACGTAGGCTTCGGAATCACGATCTCCTCACGTCTTTGGATGTTCTGACAACTGGCACATATCGACGACTACCGAGCGCCATCAAGGTCGGTCCGTGTCACGCTGTCACCCCTCTCCGTCCATTCACTGACCAGTGGCGCGCATCTGAAGCAACTCATTATCCCACCAGCACCTCTGACAGATGAACAAATAGAAAGGATTCTCGCCGACTTGGAGCATGCGATCCGCCACCGTTTACGGATGGATGAGATTATTCCCGTAGAGATGGTTTCGTACACTGTTCATGATGGCCGTGTGTTCTTTACCGCCCCAAAGTTGTTTGAAGCATCTCTGTTCCTCGGAGGCTCGCAGCGAGACGATGGGTGGTTTTTTGCCAACGTCCTGTTCCTGTTTACCATCGGGGGTGACTTGACCGGGATTCAAGGTGCGCGCCCTTCGGCTCGTCCATCTTTCGGGTTCCAATTCGCATGCAGATTTCCCTCGCCAGCCGACGGGGATGCTGAATCGGCATATCACGGACGAAGCCAATGCACGGCTACGTTATTACACCCCTAACCCACCAGAATTCCAACCTCTGCCCGAAGCTCCCCTAAAACCTCAACTCCCCGCAAACACTGTTGACGCACCACTAGTACGGGTGTTCAACTTCCTCCGTGGGTCCTACTTCGCGTGGCGGTTTCGCCGGTTCTAATGCTTTCTCCAGAGTTTATGTCCCTTACATACCAGTTAGAAATCCTTTGCTATCAGGCCGAAAGGATGCGAACCCTCGGATGGGCGGAATACCTGGCTGTCGAAATGACCACCACACGGAAATCTTTCAAGGTTTCATACTGGATGTACGCCACGCTCACCCTTTCCCTGACCCAAACCCTCTGATCCGCACCCCAGCCGGAAGCAACCGCCGACGATGCCCGGAAGACCCCCACCACGGACAAGACTCCCGCCACAGGGTGGAACTCTTACTGTGTCTATTGTCGAAGCAAAGGATTCGTCAAAACCCGGCTCTCGGCCACTCGGGGGACTGATCGGGGGTCCGGCAAGGTGCGCGAATGCGAGGGTCCTCGCGGAGATACAAGAGCAATCGAAACTCCAACCTGGGCATCGGCCATCGGACGATGTCGAATCGTTAAAATTAGAGGTCAAGTGGGAACCGTCGCCTGGCGCGCTGGGGGTCACGCTGAGTACTGAGGAGAGCAAACTGCCGACTGAACTTGCAACTATTGTGCGTGGGTTTGCGTCGCTGCTTGATCGCGGTGACTCAGGATAATACGTTTAGGATGCGAACAGCCTTGACTTGGAAGGGTTACTACGGAAGGTGTTGGGCCGACACGCGCAAGTGATCTTACAATCATTGCAATTGCAGTTGAGGCGAAGCCCAACCTCATCATTCGGAGAGGCTCAGCTAGATCGGGAAGGTGTGTATTTGTGTGGGGTTCATAACATGCGCTAACGCTCCACCTTCTTAGCCGGCGAACCTGGCCTACGCATCAACCTTTGTGCTGATGAGGTTGTCGTGGTGAACATAGACCCTAGAACCGGAAGGTTGAACCTGAGGGACACGGGGAACCTCGCTACTGCTAAACGTGGCCCACGGTTCCTCAAGGTCTCCGATCAGCTGAACGAGAACCCGGGGATACTATTCACTGTGCTGCATGGCCTGAGACTGACACTCATTACCGAATTGGTTGAGCATAAGGCCAACTACCTTGGGCTTCAGTTTTACCGGACGCGAAACTTTTCTCGAGAAGGTGACTTTACTTGTTGATTTTCCTTTTGACCACAACTGAAGGTTGGCACAGAACTGGCCAAGCTTGGACCCGCTGCCAGAGGGACAGTCTATATCCAGCTTTTGAGTTTCCCAAGTCACTACCTCGTTCTCGTCATCACGGATGACGACTTTCGATACGCCCTTATCCACGTGGGGGTTCTGTTGGATTCACCACTCACCACTCTGGTGATGGAGGATATCGGCTGGTTGAACGTCAAACGCATCAGGGGGGAGTCGGAGTATTTGATCACCGAAGAAACTCCTGCTCTCTACTCTGTCCCCCCACTTCCTCGGAAGAAAGCAGACCAGGGTGATGGCCAGGATAAGCGGGGTGGAAAGTGGGTACCAGAGGAGTGTTGAGTTGGTTCCCGTGACTGACTTTCGTTAAAGCTTCTCGCTCGATAATCAATTGCTTCGTGAACTATATGCGTACTGCTGGTAAGTTTCCACCTTCGGTTAGGTGAAAATTCGATAACGCGGCCCTGTCTACCAATAGTGCACGCGTCGCATATGCCAAGGTGGAACGGCAATTCAAGCTTCGAGGGATACCGTTCGTGAACGTAACCCCCGCAAGCCCTGGTACTCCTGCTCACCTACAATCATGTCTCGCTCGTTCTATCCCGGCGCTTTGCGTTCAATCCTCTGACATTCTCTCGGGGGCACCTGCGGCGGAGGCTGCTATGCCGAACATCCGGGTCATACCCCTGAACTGGTGGTCTGAGAAGAAGGTTCAGGTGGTCACTTGCGTGAAGCTCAAATACGTCCAACAGCCGATTGGGAAGAAAGCTCGGACGAGCAACATCATTCGACCGTCGAAGGCGATCATATACGATACGACCGAGGCGGTGGTCTCGTTCCTTTCTGAAGATGTGGACAAGTGTGTGGATGAGTTTTTGGAGGAGTGGGCGAACGTATCGAAGATGGTTGTCATTGCTCGCGAAGGTACGTGGCCGAAGGAGTTCAGCGATAGGTCTGCTGAAGTCTTTGGAGTACAGTTGCTCGAATGGCGAAAGTAAGGAATTGGTACGATGTGAGGTTACTCTCGTTCGACCTACAGACTGTGGAGTTTGCGTATGCAGCGGTATGTCCCTCCCGCGTCTCCTAGGACTTGAGGATGACTGATGGATTATTCCAGTCATACTCCGTGTCTATAACGTCCATCGACCAACTTTCGGCCACGGGAGGCTCATATAGCCTGCGGTTCTCACGTGATGGTCATGGTGGAGACAACCCCCACGGGGACGCAGAACCCTTCTTCCGAAATCTTCTTCGCGCTGGAAAATTGCTCTCCTCTCTTAACCGCGTTGTTTCGGTCCTTCGGGACACGTTGCCTATAGTTGCCCTGCTTGAGACGTTTAGGTCTGAGGCTGTGGCAAGGGGAGGCTTTTTGGATTCATTCCCCAAGGCCGCGGGGTGGTATCGGTTGCTGTACGGTGATTCCAGGTGAGGCCCCTGAGAGGTTTTGCTGAAATGCTTTTTGTTGAGCTGAACTCGCGTGAAACAGATATGCCCTTGATTTCCGGCTGATGACTGAACAGAGGATTGCCATTTTGGACGCCTCGTATTCCATCTTTTCCGCTGACATTCCCGCGTCAAAACCTAAGTCCCCTTTCAGCGGTTCCAGCAGTCACATAAACGGGAACAACAACAACAAAAACTCCAACCCTGGCTTGAGCTCGAACCCAAACTCGGTGGATAGTTCGGTGATGCTCCAGCAAATACCCGACTTCAAAAAGGTGGTATCAGAGATCGTCGCTGGAGAGTCTGGGAACGGTGTTTTCAGCATCGACGTTGGACTGATATGCGGTGTCGATGCTGTGAAGAGGGTGGGCAAGGCTTTACATGACAAGTTGGTGGTCGGGCCCACAAAACCTTCCACCGCGGGCGGAAATTCCGCTTCAAGTTAGATCCTAACCATCAGGTCCCTCGTTAAGGCTTGGGTGTGGGGTCTGGACTGGACTTTTATTTTGTACGCCGGTCTCAGGGCTCTTTCCTTGGGTTTCGTCCTTGGCGGGTGGACGGGTGCTGTAGTCCGAGGAAGAGATACCTTCATTGTGTTGTAATCTACACGTACAATATAGTAATAGTATTTGGATACCCTTGGTGGCATCCCAACCTGTTTGGGGGTTTGGCTATTAAAGGACTGTGGCCCCCGTCCCTTTTGAAAAGAAGGTGGCAGAGAAGTCCGTGAGACGATATTGGAAGGGCTTGTCTGGTTCGATCGCGGTAAGACACTTATCGTACAGAGGGCCCGGGTGAATGCATATCTAGGAGCGATTATTCAGCCTCTCTTTGATGGTGTGTACGCGGACGAGTAATCTCTTACCTCCCCGCTAACGGCACCACTTTTTCCACTTGAGAGGGGTTGAACCTCAACCCGGTACGCCGCGAGTTGTTGGAGGAGGGAGAAGGTACTATCAATTACCTCGCGGTCGAGGACATGGCACCTGAAGAGGAGCGAGGCGGAAGACTGGAGATGACGACATCAAAATAATTCCAAGGAGCATGGCCACTTAGATTACCTTTCTGCACAGGGAGCTGAGTGCTCGGCTTAGACGGCCGACCTGGGTGGCAGTGAAGCCCAGCCACTCCAACATAGATATCCCATCAAAGACGACGAGAAAATGAGGGGTGGTGGCGGAACCGTCGCTGATGAATTTTTGTACGAGGTCGAGCAGCGGGCGAAGGGTGTCCGCCCCTGGTTGGACGTGAGATAAGATATCCACGAATTTGAGGGATCCAGATGTAATCAACTGATCCACATTCAAAGCCTACTTCACCTTGGGGTCAAGACGAGATTCCACTCCACTGGGGAAAGTTCATACCGACTTGGAGGCAATTGCCTTCCACCGCGGAACGTCATTGAACACGGACAAAACTACACATCGATTTTGCTTGTTTTCCTTCAGGTGCGTTGTTACCGTGCGAAAGACCAGGAAATCCGCCGGAGCCTGCAACTGGTCCGTTATGAGCACCGGCTTCCTGACCGCCAAAAGGTCCACGGTGGGATACATTCAAGCGGTAGTATAGTCCGGCGATTGCCGAACGGCACCTTGACTGGCCGATAAACTTTTTTTATATCCCGGACCCGTCCACCTCAAAAAGACCAAAAACACTCGCAATGGCGTCCCGTTTCTTCAGGCAAGCTGGCGATTCTGATTCCGACACCGAATCCTCCGATGAGGAGTCTCTCATGAGCGGTGAGGAGGCCTCAGGGGCTGCCGGCTCGGCGAAACCCAAATCTCGTTTCCTCCGTACTGGGGGTCCTTCTGGTTCTGAATCTTCGTCTGAGGAGGAGGAGACCGACGATTCCGACGAGGAGCAGAAGCCGGGGACCACGGGCCAGAAGATCTCGAGGTTCTTGGCTACTGGTTCCGACGATGAGGACAGTGATGAAGAGGTGAAGCGGGTCGTCAAGAGCGCCAAGGACAAGAGGTTGGAGGACATGGAGGCTACCGGAAACTCGATGAATAACGCTCTCAAAATTAATGACTGGATTGCGATTTCCACAGGTGCGTTTGCTTAAAGGTTGTTCAACTCCGGGGAGAGGAATAAACGAACTTCAGAATTCGATAAACTCCTGCGGATGGTACAGAGGCAGCAGAACGTCGGAGAACCCATCCCTCCATTCTTCATACGTACGATCACCGGCCTTGAAACTTCAGTGAACGACGCCCAATCGAAGGACGCGAAGAAGAAAATGAACGCGACCAATGCCCGAGCCTTGACCGCGATGAAGAAGAAGGTCAAAAACATTCTGAAGGATTTCGAGAAGGAGGTCAAAAAGTACCAAGCGGTACGCCGTACGACAGATATAACCACCAGATTTTCGCCTTGACTTCGTGCCCCACACTAGGACCCTGAAGCTTTCGAGCGCGAATATATCGCGGCAGTCACTCCAGAGGTCACGACCAAGGCTACCAAGACTCGTAAAATTGAGGGCGCCGACGATGGAGATGATGATGCATTTCAGACTGTGGGCAAGGGTGGGAGGGTTCTGCAGTTTACCTCTGAAAATGTCTTCAAGGAACTGCAGCACGTCCAAGAGGCCCGAGGAAAGAAGGTAATTGTGAAATTGCGTTGTCGTTTCCATGTTGTTGATATCAGAAATCTAGAACACTGACAGGACTGAGCAAATCCGCATCCTCGAAAAACTGCTCGAGGTCGCCGCGACCCAGTATCAACGGATCCGGGTTCTTTTGGCGCTTGTGTCCGCGCGATTTGACTACAATGCCTCTGTGGCGACGCATATGCCCATCGACCTTTGGGTTGCCGCTCAGAAAGAGGTCGACCAGTTGATCAACATCGTGGCTACAGATGACCATTACACCGTGGAGGAAATCATACCCGACTACGATGAACTCGCCGAACGAACCCCGGACGGTGAGAAGGACGGTATTGTCCGAGTCCGCGGTAGCATCATCAGTTTTGTGGATCGACTCGACGACGAATTCACCAAGAGCCTGCAAAACATCGACCCGCACGGCACGGAGTACATTGAGCGGCTCAAGGATGAGAAGTACCTGTACACGACCATTACTCGAGCTCAGACCTACTACGAGAAGTCCAAGACCCAGGGCGACTCGCTCACGCGAGTTATCATGCGACGGTTGGAGCATATCTATTCGAAGGTTTGTGGCCCAATCCCCCCATTCCATGATATAGGGATGACCGACAGGTTTCGTAGCCCGACGCTGTTGTCAATGCTCTGGAAGCTTCTGCATCGAACACGGATGTCAAGGCAGCCGCATCTAATCTCGGATCGACTTCATCGTCGATTCACTCATTATGCGTTCACCTCTACAAGTCTGGAAACTCCCTGCTCCGTACCCGGGCGGTACTCTGCCACATTTACCATTACGCTCTCCACAATGACTTCCACACCTCGCGTGACATGTTGCTCATGTCTCACCTTCAAGAGTCGATCTACTCCGCCGATGTTGCCACCCAGATCCTGTACAACCGCACCATCGTTCAACTTGGCCTGTGCGCGTTTAGGTGTGGCTTGATCAAGGAGGCCCAGGCTACCCTCCAAGAAATCTTTACCACTCAGCGTGTCAAGGAGTTGCTCGCTCAGGGCGTCCACCAGCAGAGGTTCCAGGTTCTCAACCCGGAACAGGAGAAGGCCGAACGACAACGCCAACTTCCCTTCCACATGCACATCAACACTGAACTTCTCGAGGCTGCGTTCTTGGTCTCGAGCATGTTGGTCGAGATCCCATTGCTCGCTAGCATCGATTCAGAGGAACAGAAGCGCAAGGCGATCTCAAAACCTTTCAGGAGGCTCTTGGACTTTGCCGATAGGCAGATCTTCACCGGCCCTCCCGAAAGCACAAGGGATCATATCATGCAAGCGAGCAAGGCATTGCAGAATGGGGACTGGCAACAATGCAGGGACCTGGTCCAGAGTATCAAGATCTGGAGTTTGATGCCTGAGGCTGCTGCCGTCAAGGAGATGCTAGCCAAGTAAGTGTGTTTCCGGTCGCCCAGCCCGTGATGGTACTGACGCACTCTCAATAGACGTATTCAAGAAGAAGGTTTGAGAACATATCTCTTCACATACGCCCCATACTACAGCTCGCTCTCGCTCTCGCTGCTCTCACGAACCTTCCATCTGGAGGTTCGGACTGTTACGTCGATCATATCTCGGATGATCTGGAATGAGGAACTCTCTGCCTCGTTAGATCAATCGGCTGGGGTAGTTGTGTTCCATAGGGTCGAATTGACGAGGGTGCAACAAGTGGCGCAAGTGCTGGCGGATAAGGTCAACACAATGGTAGAGCAGAACGAAAAGACCCTGGATAGCAAGCTCGGCGGATCTTCTGGTTGGGGGGACCGCGGTGAGGGTGGCAAGGGTGATAAGAGAGAACAGGTGCAGGAGAGAAGAGGAAGGCCTGGTGGGAGGGGTGGTCATTCCAGAGGTAGGTATCTCATAGTCACCGTGATGCCCTTTACTGACCGGAATCTAGGTCGCGGTGGTCGTGGTGGCCAGTTCCGTGGGGGACTGGGCAATCAAGTGGGCGGGGCTGTGGTGCGATAATCGCGGAGTCTACTATACTGTTTTTTTTTTGCGTTCTCTTCCGTCTCGTTTGTCAGTATCGTCCCCCTTGATCGTTTTCGCCGTTTCCTCGCTCTGTCGTGTGTGTATGTTGTTTTTCTTAGCATTCTGCATGTACACGGGAAAAGCGCAACAAAAGCATGCAACAACAAGGAGATCTATTCATCTCATGATACCCGTGAAGTCCTTTACATTTTATGGACAGGGGGAAAAATGGAGATATGTGTTATAAGCCGTGGGCAATCACCGCCTGATGCCTCTGGGGGTGGGCATACCGCGTCCACGTCGAGCGTTGGCTGGAAAGGAGTGAAAATGGGGATCATGGATGAAGAAAGTCTAGAGGATTACGGACCTCGCATGATCGTGGCACGTCCACGAGCTGTACCAATACCCCTACCCCTCATTGCGTTCACTCCCGTTCGTTTAAACCTATGCAAGTGCAAATGTCAGTCAGTATGAGCGAAACCGGAGTGCCAAGCGGCTGGAAGATGCAAAGGGACTGACATCGGCGCGTTTTGCAACATATCCGGGACGATGAAAAACCGGACCACACTGCCTCTTATGTAGACCTGGTCCAACTGAGATACGCGACCATCGCGACCGGTGACGGTGATTTCTTTTAAGGCGATATTGAGATTATCCTCGGCTGTTTTTTTGTAGGTTTCGGATGGAGGTTTGATCAGTTACTTTTGTTTTTTGAGTGGTTTTGCGTGCGTACCTTCGGCGAGCTTCCCCCGGTAGAGTTGACCGGTTTTGAGCTCTACTGTGATGACGTGGCCGAGGGATTCGTGAAGGAGCTTTACTGGGACTCCCAATCCGCTCATGGTGGTGCGTCTTGGAATTGGGATTCGATTAGACGCGCGAGTGCCTTGTGTTTGATGGGTTTCAAGTCCTGCCGGGCTTCGCCACGGCAAAGGGGCAGCGGCGCCAGCCAACAGTGGGAAGCGAAGGATCCGAATGGCAAGCTCTTCAGGTAGTATCTTCGAACACTGGAGTTACCACCACGCCATGTAATACTGTAGCTAAGACCATTCAAGACAGCCATGAAATCCGAAGGAACGAAAAGCACCCGTTGCACTGAGACTCACCTGCGGGAAGTGCCGATCCTGATCAGACAAACATGTACAAAGCTGATGGGGTATCTGGTTAACATATTCTTGCATACAAACGTATTTGTAGATAGACTACGTTTCACTTGTAGTCTTTTCTAACGGGGATAAGAAAGTGTTTTGATCGGACCTATTTGCTGCTTGTGACCGGAATGATCGCACCCGGACTGTCCACCCTCGGTCCTTGTGCCAGTCCACAATGCTACCCAGGACATCATCCAACTCTACCCTCTCGGATCTAAACCTGGAGCCTCCCGGGCCTCTTACTGGCCCGTCAGACACGACCTGGCGTCGCCGGAGGCTCTTGGGCATCGGCACCGGCCAATCCACCGACAACTCTAACGCAGACGAGCGCGCCCCGTTGTCTCGTCACAGCTCCCTCCCCTACAACAATTCCTATGGTTCCCTCCCACCTCCAACCGGTGTCTCGCCCACTCGTTCGGCCTTCAGATCTCTCCGCCGCTTCCCTTCAATTGGCGTCCGCGTGCCCGGCACAACTACTGGCCTATCGAGCCCACAGATATCCCCCACCACTTCTGTGTTTCGCAGATCATTCCTTGGTGGCCAAAGACCGATCTCCGCGTACGACGCTCCTTTGTTGAAACCCAAGGGTGCCACTCCCGACGCCGGTCCGGATGCCAGAACGAACGGAATCCGAGTTTGGTATTCGTCCTACTCGTCCGTCGACTGGCTGCATGATGCGATCAAGGACTCCGCCCGAAGGTTTCGCCTACGGAAGCGTCGATCTTTTCGCGAAAGATTGCGCGATAGAATCGATAGGAGCATTGGTTGGATCATCGTGACTATCGTTGGATTCCTGACCGCGGTTGTGGCCTTCATGATCGTGCGAAGTGAACAATGGTTGTTCGACTTCAAGGACGGGTATTGCACGGCTGGGTGGTGGAAAGCTGAAAGGTTCTGCTGTCCGGACCTCGACGACGGTCTGCTTGCTATCCCGTACTTCGTCGAGAGGTCAAAATTGGAGGTATGCAAGGATTGGCGCAAATGGGCGGATGTATTTGCGGGAAAGGATAACCCTAGGCTAGGAGAAGATCTCCTGGGGTATCTGATGTATGCTGGGATCGCTGTGAGTGCAAACCCATCTTGGCTTGTGTGACCCACTATTTAATCTCCCACCCCACCTTCAGCTCACTTGGGCCATTATCTCCTCTCTGTTGACCATTCATTTGACCGCATCCAACTCTTTCGTGACTCGCAAGGATTCTTGTGTTCTCGGTCCGTCGTTTGCTGATGCAGACGAAGTCAAGGATCCGGACGCCGTCCAGCCCCCCCACAAACGCAGGGTCATGTACTATGTAGGGGCTAACCATCAACCAACCACTCTGCATCATTGCTTAATCTTTCATATATCATAGGCTGCTGGAAGCGGTATCCCTGAGATCAAGACGATACTTTCTGGTTTCGTTATCCATGGATATCTTGGTGGTCGAACCCTGTTCACTAAATCTGTGGGTCTTGCGCTCTCTGTTGCTTCGGGACTGTCGCTAGGTGCGCAATACACGCATCTCGCAGGAGTGTGAGTGGCTCAGATCTGCTTCTAGGCAAGGAGGGTCCGTTCGTCCACATCGCAAGCTGCATTGGGAACATCGTTAGCCGTTTCTTTGACAAGTATGAGACAAACGAAGGTTCGTCCATTCATAATCGGAATCCTGTGGAGTGCAACCTAATCATCAGTGTTCAGGTAAGAGACGCGAGATCCTGAGTGCCGCTTCCGCTGCCGGCGTTGCGGTTGCATTCGGTGCGCCTATTGGTGGTGTCCTGTTCAGCTTGGAGGAAGTGTCGTATTTCTTCCCCCCCAAGGTTATGTGGAGAAGGTCTGTGACCGGGGATCACTAGTTCTGCTATATCTGACCATTCGAATAGTTTCTTCTGCGCGATGATCGCCGCCATGACCTTGAAGTTCCTTGATCCCTTCGGCACCGGAAAGTTGGTCCTATTCCAGGTCACATACGATAAGGTGAGCACTGGCGTCCGCGTCCTTGTCAACGCGTGTTTGTATCTATCGTATCCCAATACGCTCGTCGTTTATTAGGACTGGCATACACAAGAATTGCTGTTTTTCTTGATTCTCGGAGTCTTTGGTGTAAGATCTATTGGGAATGTGTGCGACACTGGACCCTGGTCTCTGAAACTCCTCCATAGGGTGTATATGGTGCTTGGTTCTCCAAACTAAACTACCGCTGGAGCAAGAACGTTCGCAACGCAACTTGGCTCAAGACCCACCCGGTCTTGGAGGTCATACTGGTACTATCGGAACCTCGCTCGTTCTTGATCAAAAACCGCATCTCATTTGTTTGCCACAGGTTACTGCATTCACCACCATCTTCGCTTTCGTAAACCCCTACACCAAAATGGGTGGGACGGAACTCGTGTACAAACTTTTCGAAGATTGCAAACCCGGCAACCAGTCTGGTCTCTGTGTTCTGGATCCCCCTACGCAAGCCATACCCATTATCAATGCCCTCCTTATCGCTCTTTCCATCAAGGGGGGGCTGACCATCATCACCTTTGGTATCAAAGTCCCGGCAGGTATCTTCATTCCAACCTTGGGAGTCGGCGCGTGTGCGGGAAGGATTTTGGGTATCCTTGTCCAATGGATGCAGGCAAAGTCGACCCCGGATTCAGGGTACTTCACCTTCTGCCGTGGTGACCTGGACTGTGTGGTACCCGGACTGTATGCTATGGTTGGCGCTGCGGCTACGCTGTCTGGAGTTACTGTGAGCGTCATCTTCCAGTTGTGCATTTGTCTGAATTTGACCTTGCATTTGTTGGCAGAGAACTACGGTCTCTTTGGCCGTCATTGTATTCGAATTGACCGATACCCTGACTTATGTTGTCCCTGTCATGTTGTCTGTGCTTGTCGCTAAGACTGTTGCTGATGCTTTGGAGCCGAAGGGAATTTATGATCTTGTTATCGAGTAGGCAGCTCTCCACACACATCGGTATTAACCACTCATTTCACTTGCTTGCACAGTTTGAACCAGCTTCCATACCTTGATTCCAAGCACGTATACCTTTGGGGTGACAACACGGTCTCCGACGTGGTGCGCTTTCCTTCACTTGCTCCCGCTATTCTGCAGGGGGTTAACCATTGATCGACCTCTACGCTACCTCCAGACCGATCGTGACATTGATACCATTCGACTCGACGAAGAAAACACCGTCAAGTCGCTTCGAGACCAACTCCTGGCCCTCGTATCCGTTGAAGAAGACGGGGGATTCCCGATCCTTAGGCAAGAGGATGGTGGGTTGCGGATGCTTGGGTACATCGGAGCCAACGAACTCGAACACGCCCTGAGCATCGTCGCGGAAGAAGCCGATACCATTGTGGCTTTCCATACCACTTCCGCGTACGGTCACGGCGTGTACTCCTCCCTCTCTTCGCTCACTGAGGAAGGGGCGGTGAATGGAACCATAGGGAATGACCCCTTTGACTTCAGCATTTATATGGACAAGGCCCCGTTGACGGTCCAGGATAATTCGCCGTTGGAGCTACTTCAGGAGTTCTTCACCAAGCTCGGAGCAAGATACGTTGTCGTCACGGATTCGGATGGATATTGTGAGTTTTAAAAAAAATCTTCCCCTCTATTCTATTATCCTGGTACGGTGCTGATTTTCTTTTCCTTTTCGCGTGCGTAGACGAGGGTGTCATCGACAAGAAAGCTTGGCTCGCGTTCCTCCGCACCCTCGGAGAGAAACACTAACGGAGTCTGAGTGACAACTGCTCGCGCAGCCTCCAGCCCATACCCCAGGGGGGCAATCCACTTACCAAACCCTTATCCTCCCCCGCCCATCCAGTACCTTTTTCTTGCTTACACTCTCACCCTATGAATCATTTACCCCCCTGCCCCTCTCGTGCCTTTTCTGCCCCCCTCCTGCTATTTCCCACTTCCCGCTCACACCGTGAAACACATTGCTAGACTCATGACTGACCTATACCGCGTGAGAGGTCACCCGATACCATGACGGACGTACAACGTCTGCGGTTGTACGAACCTAAGGAACGGGGAGGTGAAACTTGATAGGTTCTCTGTATTTAGCTGGCGTAGACCTGTACCGAAATTAACGAACGTGGAGGTGGAACTTGGCTGATTCTCTGTATTGAGCTGGCCTGAACGTGTGCCGCGTGAGAGCTCATCCGAGAGTTATACGACGGACGTGCAATGTCGAAGCAGCACGAACTTAAGGAACGTGGACGTACCGTAATAAACACTGGCTGGTTCCCTGTATGAAGCTGGCGTAGAACGGTACCGCGTGCGAGGCTACCAGATCGTTATGTGACGGTCATGCAATGTCGCAGCAGGAGCTTGATGATAGTGGGGTAACCACGCTGTTCGAGCACGAAGGTGGAGTAGCGCTTGTATAAGTGTCATCGATGCTAGTGCCATGTTATAACCACGTTCTGTCCCGTATCCTCGGAAGGCGTTGGAATATTGCTGCGATGCTACAATACGATCGATTCTATCTTCCTTTCAGCTGAAAGTTCCCATTACGGCGCGTTGATACCCTTCCTTCTCGCAGTTTGTAAGTATATAATTCTAGAGACGGGGCCGACAAGCAAGACGGACCAGCTCTGGGTCGGTCCTTAAAGGTTTGCTGAGAAAGGTAAATTAAGGGAAGAGGTAGAAAAGACAGACAAGAGCTTGGAATATCCAAAAGAGGCGTCTACAGCCCCGATTATGGAGAGTAAAATTTTGGGAGGAATGAATCTTAGGTGCCGGTAGAAGTTGCCCCGGACTGACTAGAAGCCGCAGACACGGCTTGAGCAGCGATTGCATTGATAATCAAGGCCAATCCAGATACCTGCGTCGGCTGAAGCAGTCCGATATTGACATCCATGCTTAACATCGTCCCGTTTGCTGTCGTCCCTTTTAAAATCGCCTGCGGCTGAGGTTGGCCTGGAGGTGGGACGGCTAGCGATGATACCGGCATGATGCCCAGAGCATGAAGAGCGGGAAGCGATGAGATAGGGAGGGATATCGAAACGGGCTTTGATAGGGCATCCAAGGTCGTAGTCGTGGACGGTGTTGACGGTGTCGGAGTCTGAGTGGTCGCGGTGTGGGAAGTGGAGGACGTGGTAGCGGAGACGCTGATGGGAGTTGTAACGACAGGATACTGATATTGTGTCGCAGAAGGTGTCGCTGTCGTGAATCCAGAATAAACTTGTGTGTAATTTGACTGGTATGGTGCATAAGGGTAGGTGTAGTGCCGGTATTGGGGGGTGTAGGAATATGTCGTCGAGGTGAGAGGTGGGGTGGGTCTCACTGTGGTTTGGACGGTCTGTGGCCTATGCTCTCGATTGTATTTCTCCAGTTCTGCCC
>Ga0307517_10003197_pt1 | contig 25731 bp, 28 predicted proteins | sample 23_EM_MG_FD_194515 | JGI IMG/M metagenome (GOLD analysis project Ga0307517, IMG submission 194515) | Populus trichocarpa ectomycorrhiza microbial communities from riparian zone in the Pacific Northwest, United States - 23_EM | ecosystem: Host-associated > Plants > Roots > Unclassified | place... | reverse complement strand
AAAAGGATGTGGCAGCTTATTTTGGGAATCTCCTATTTCTACAAAGATCTTTAATGGGCTGCAACATAGTTTCCAAGTGTGGCAAGGATTCATAAATGTTTTAGAATCCTTTTCTTACAAGGATTCCATATTCATCCTAGCTACAAAAGGAAAGAAGACTTCAGAATAAATTATACCTTCAGATCATGTAAGGTTAGACAATTCAGATTAATAAAACTTCTTGTTTGCCGCACTTTGTGTGTGTGTGTGTGTGTGTGTTGGTGAGATAATCTCCCTTCCATGGTTCTCTAAAGAACTGAAAAACGACTTATCGAAGAACAATTGTCTTCGTGGTGTCATTCTTATACTTCTCGTTTGCGAGTCAATATTCGTTGGGTGGGGGTCTCCGTTTCCAATAGTGCTGGTGCCTAGATACAAGTTATCTTTGTGTCACACTCCTATCAAACCTGATTTACTTGGCTTTCCGGGAATTGGTGTCTTTGCGTGTGGGTTGCGTGACCACGTGATCACGAGGTTCACATCAGTTTTTATCTCTCCTAAAGTGTCCATCAAGTCCACTGCTGTGAACTTTAAAGATAATGGTTTCCCTCAAAAGAACCTTGAGGAATATGCAAACGGTTTTCTTTGAAAATATAACCCTCTAGCACAACAAAATGCTTGGAAACACCACTTTGGCATTCAATCTATATCTTGTCGAAATCACCATCATGCTTGTAAAGATCTATCAACACTTCAAAACCTGTAACTTCTACTTGTATACTAATAACAAATATCTTTGACTCAAAGCATCAACAACAACATTACGAACCCCAAATTTATGCTTTATAGAAAAGCTGAATGTCTGTAAAAATTCAACCCAATAGGCATGTCTTCAGCTAAGTTTCTGCTAGCTATTAAGAAACTTCAAAGCCTCATGATAAGAAAATAGCATAAATGGTTTTGGATGTAAATATTAACACCAATGGTCTAAAGTGCAAACGATTGTATAAAATTCCTTGCCATAAACTCTTTATGATTCATTAAGCTTCTCACTATAGAAAGTCATAAGTTATCTCTGTCAGCTAAGAATAGTGTTAATGCCAACATTAGATGCATCACTTTCAACTTAAAAAAACATTTTGCAAATCAAGTAAAGAAAGAATATGATTGGTTACCTTTTGTTTCCTAACTTCAAAACTCTTCTTTACCTCATTAGTCCATTTGAAACTCCCTCATTTCAATCATTCAATGATTGGAGTAATACTAGTGCTGGATGTTTTTTATTAAATGCCGATAGAAAGATGTTAGGCCATGAAAACTACGAATGTTATAAAGAGTTTAAGGATGCTGTTAGCTAAGAGATGAACAAAAAAAGTCCAAACATGTAAGTTGAAAGGTAAGTTTATTCCTACTTGTCAACAATATGGAGTTGTAGGACATGTAAAAATAGATTGTCTTAATCTAGGAAATAGATTTGCTAACAAAAGTCAAGATCTAGAGTATAAAATTGACCTAGTATTAAATCAATTGTGTATTGTAGAAAAGAAACATGGTAAGTTAGTAGGTGGTGGGAAATCTCAAGAGATTGAAAATTCTAACAGAACAAAATTGAAAAATTAGTGGGTAGTTAAGAAAAAGGCAATATGTCTAGTAACACATATAACATTGAAAACTATGAATAATAATGTGTGGTACTTTTAGATAGTGGTTGTTCTGGACATATGTCATGAGATAAAGTTCTGTTTAAAAAATTTAAATCATTGACTAGAGAATTAGTGACCTTTGGAGGTGGAAACACATCTATTATAGAAGGTAAGAGAAGTATTAATATTCTTGGTTTACCATAATTTCTTATTTGTAAATGGTCTTAAATCTAATATACTAAACATAAATCAATTTTGTGATGAGAATTATAGTGTACAATTTTCTAAAAATAAATGCAACATCCAAAATTGTGTTGGCTTGCTCATGAAAGGTGTCGGAACCTTAGACAACTGCAATGGAATTTCAACATTGACAACTTTGGGTTGTCATAAGGTAACATTGGATAGTACTGATCTTTGGCATCAATGCCTTGGTCATATCAACTTTAGAGACTTATCAAAGATCTTTAAAATGAAAAGCTACTTGTCTGCCAAATCTATAAATAGACAGGAAGATGGTGTGTAAAACATGTTAGGAAGGAAAATAAACTAAGGCTCAACACAAGAAGATTACTGACATTCTGACCTTAAAACCCCTTAAATTGTTGTATATAAAACCTAATAGGTCTAATACAAACTGAGAGTTTGGGTGGAACAAAGTATATCATGGTCATTATGGATGAGTATCAAGATATACTTGGTTATTATGTTAAGAGAAAAGTATGATCCTTTGATCTTGTGAGGAAACTATTCAGAAAATTGCAAACAAAAAAAAATCTTTTAGAATTCAGAGTAACCATGACAAAGAATTTGAAAATACTAACTTTTCATCTTATTGTGATGAACATGATGTACATCAAGAATTCTCTACTCTTATAACTTCTCAACAAAATGGTATAATTGAGAGGAAAAATAGATATACACAAGAAATGGCTCGAACTATGTTGAATAGTAAGAAAGTTACATTATACTTCTAGGGGAAGATGTCAACATTGTTGTACATATTCTTTGTTATACATATTTTTAGACCAGGAGGATATTTCTTCACATGTTTTTTGAATAGTCACTAGAGAAAGAACCTTCCTCATGAATAAAACACAATTATCATAAGAAGAACATTGTTGGAAAATTAGATTAAGGTATGAGATTAAAAAAATAATAATCAATCTAGTCTTAAATGTATGCTTTTTATTACAAATTGAACCTAAGAAGGTTGAAGATACCCTACAAAATGAAAAGTGGATCAATGCCATGCAGCAGGAACTAATTTAGTTCATACAAAATGATATATAAGAACTAGTTCCACATCCTTATAGTCACAACATAATTGAAACCAAATGGATCTTCAAGAACAAATCAAACAAGCATGAAACAATTATCAGAAACAAAGCAAGACTGGTGGCACAAGGATACACTTAAGTCAAATGAATTGATTTTAATGAGATATTTGCACCAGTAGCTCATTTGGGATATGTGTGCATATTGCTTGTAATTGCTTGTCACTTGAATTTCAAATTGTATAAGATGAATGTGAAGAGTGCATTCTTAAATAAAACCTAAAGGTTTCACTAATCATTTGTTTTCTGATCACATACATAGGTTGAAGAAAACCCTTTAAGGTCTAAAGAAGCACCGAGAGCATGTTATGAGTGATTAACAAAATATCTGTTAAACAATAATTTCAAAAAAGGACAAGTTGACATGACTATTTTCGTAAGAAAGACAAGTAAAAACAAAATCCAAAAATTACTATCCTAAATATGCTAGAATTAGATTTGTCACCCTTAAGAAGTCCCAAATAAACTAGGAGAAATCTGATTTGAAAACTTATGCTGCCACCCCCTTTTAGGTCCTTAATTTTCCTTGTTTTATTTGGACAAATAAGAAAAAAAAATTTCCTCCTTTGTTGCTGATTTAATGACTTTTCCTTTCGAGGTTAGGAAATAATATGATTTGGGCAATGAAAAAATAATTAAATTCAGATTCTGACGTAAAATGCATACCTGTCCAGATTTACGACAATAATTATAATTCTTAATCTAACCGTTGGTCACGCAAAAATAATTAAATGATCATGAGGTTCGCATCATCATGTGGTCACACAACCAACACGCAAAGACACCAATTCCCGGAAAGCCAATGAAGTAAGATGTGAGGTAAAAGGCACAGTGAGCTTACTAGAATGAAAAGCCTTGATTTTTTTGTCTGATACACGAGAGGTGTGAGGATATATTTTGTGCTACTAACCAAATTTTGTTGATTTAAACAAATCAGCGACACAAAATGCTAACGTAGCTTTCCAATTACGAGCCATATAGGCAAGCAATTGGAGCTGTTTGTCTAGGACGTACAAGGATCTAAAAGATGAGGTAAAATTGATAAAGCAATAGAATAATGGGGCTGATCGCTAAGGAAATACGATTCGCTAAGGAATGTCATATCTGATTTTGAAGAGTTTGTTGACAAAACGCAGATGCGGGTGAAGATGACTATGATTATTTGGGTTTAATTGTAAGTGGACCTCATATAAGTCCACATAAGGCTTAGGGTTTGTTTCAGTCTAGAGTTAATAGTGCCGGTACCTAGGTACAAGTTATCTTTGTGTCACACTCCTATCAAACCTGATTTTACTTGGCTTTCCGAGGATTTGGTGTCTACGTGTATGGGTGCGTGCGTGGCCCTGTTATCACGAGGTTCGCATCAATATATAATCCGACCAACTCTAAATGGTCATCCTGGATTTCTTTTTATTTATTACGTGGTGGGAGTATTTGGGAGATTCCTTGCCCAGGAAATTATTCTTGAAGTTGGAGAAAGATTCTTGGATTTAGTCTTGATGGTAAAAAATTCTTCTACTTCCATGTAGGAGATGGGCGTTCTATTCTTCTACTTCCATGTAGGAGATGGGTGTTCTATTTCACTCTGATTTGATATTTGGCACCATTTGGGCCTCTTGGTGGAGTTTTTTAGGGGCATTATTATTATGGATTCTAACTTGGGGAGGGATACGAGGTTGAGATGTATTATTGCTGGTAAGGAGTGGATTTTGCCTCCTCCTCCTATATCACCCGAGTAGATTGATCTTATTTGATGTACTCCCACTTCTTTTCTTCTAGATGATGGTAGGTGTGACCTTGTGTGTTGGAAGGATGCTCCAAGGGGTATCTTCTCTATTCATTGTGCTTGGAACTTTGTTCATCCTGTTCGGGACAAAGTGGAGTGGTGGAAACTTGTTTGGGCATAAACATGTTATCCCGTGATTTTCATTTATCATTTAGATTGCTATTCATGAAGCTCTCTCTACTCAAGATAAGCTATGATCCTATGGTGTTATTCAGGTTATCTGATGCCCTTTATGTGGAGGTGATAGGGAAGATGTTGATCACTCATTTTTTGACTACCCATTCTCTCATTGCATTTGGTGTGATCCATGCTCCAAATGTCTCATCGCTTTTTATCGTTGCTCTTGGGTTAACAACATCTCTTGGCTCTCTAACTTGAGTGGAGGGTGCTCTTTTCATTCTGTTCTTACGAGATTGATGTTAGCTACTGTTGTTTATTATATTTGGAAGGAAAGGAATGCAAGTCTTAATGGTGATGCTCCTTATACTAGTTCAATGATTTATAGAGATATTGTTAGTTGGATTGTTTCAAAAGTTAATCATATTCGCAATATGGCTTCTTCTATTACTAATAGAAGACTTCATATTGCATGGGGATTTTCTAATTATATTTTCAATTTTGTTTATTAGCTTTAAGGTTTTGAGGGCATGTCCTTTTTAATTGTACCTGGGATATGGCCTAATTTTTATTTGTTTGTATGCATTTAGGGTAAACGGGTTTGTCCATCGTTCCCCCTTTGTAAGGTTTGGACCTTTGTTGTATTTTTGCTATTTTTTGGTCAATATAATTGCCTTATCCAGAAAAAAGCCCTAATGGATTCCTATATGTGGACTAATTCGACCATAGTTACAAAATTGACCTAAATAAGTAATCATAAACCGAGGACTAAGAACAAAATAATAAAAATAATAAAAATTTGAAATTAATATCTTAGATATGCTAGAATCAGATTTGTCAGCCCTAAGAAGTCCCAAATAGACTACGAAATTTGATCTGAATGTGGAATTAATTTTTAAGTCTCTTGTCTTGCTGTGCTTGATTTCCTTGTTTTACATAGACAATTAATGAAGAAAATCTCCCTTTTTTATACTTGTCAATTCAGTTTCCTTCCTAGACTTGAAGAATCAATAATTAATCATTCTTAGCTTAGGAAATCAGATATGGCAACCCCTCTAGCATCCTTTGTTGACTAGGAAACTTCATCCTTTGTTGATAAATATTCTCCTAAATAATAGGTAAATTAATGAACAAATTCTTGAATTTTAGGAGAATATTCTGTTGATTTAAGTCCTCGTAGAATTAGAAAATTAACCCCAAACAAATCTGATTTGATCCCAACATTTTAATTAACTCATATTGATTAATAGGGACCAAATCAGACTCGAACTACACTCCAAATGAACTTTCTTTGCAGCCTAAATAGATCTCATGCATAGCCTGTCCACATTTGGCCAAACTACCGACCAAAAGAATTGGGCTGAACCTATCATCCATAAGAACCTCAATCTGATCGAATGCATCCCTAGGTAAAAACCCATCATGAAAAACCCAAGGCTGAACCATATACTGAACCATATTGTAAGACTTTAGAAAATGAATGCATGAAATTAAGTGAATAAAAAAAACACATTTGTAAAATACAAAGATTTAGCGTAAAGTATTGAAACACACATAAGTGGGTAGGGAGAAATTAGGGCCTAGTATGGGAAAGACAAAAGGATGAGGGGACTAAATTGAAAATGTATGAACAAACGAGGGAGAAAAACAAAAAAAAAGGAAAAACCCGTCAGCCCTAATATGAAGAAGGGGGTTGATGACAGAATATAAGAGGGAAGAAAAGGAATAGACTCTCTTCACTTCAGCACCTCCAAAAGAACAAGGGGAGAAAATCACATGCAAGCAAACACATAAGAGAAAATGAGGGGTTTGAGTGAAGATTTAAACATAAAAAACAAAATAAATTGACAGAGAAGAAGAGATGAGGTTAACGGCAACAAAGAAGAAGTGAAGAGAGGTCGAGAAATCTTAGGGAGAAGAGGTTTTGAAGAGCAAAAAACATAGGTAGGACAAACCCAAAACCTTCCTAGACCAATTTCTAATACATTGGGTAAATGTTGTACAAAAATATTAATTCTTAGATTAGGGTTTTTGAGGGACTTTTCTAGGATGGATAGAAGTGAGAATAGAGTGTAAAAGGGGGAGGAAGAGAAGACTTCGGCCAGACATGAAGAATGTTATAACCCACTTCTGAGTTATTCCCCAAATTCACCATCTTTCCAAAATAAAATAAATAAAATAAAGACTGATATTTTGGCAAACAATTCACAACTTTGTTTCCAAGAATCACTCTTACACATTAAAACTAAAAAATTCAGAAGTAATATTCATGAGTCAAGTAGTTCTTGAAAAATTAACCCTAATGGATTTACCCTAGTAGGCTGAACTGACCCACATACAAAACTGACCCAAAAATCCTAAATTGAAAAGCCCATAGCCTGATACAAACAAGCCTTGGATCATAACTGAAAACAAAGTATTAATTAAGCCCCAACATGAAAAAAAAAATAACTAATCTGTCATTAAATACCATCAGCCCTTATTTCCTTATGTTGCTAGGATGAATAAGGAATCCTTATAAGAAAATGATTATGAAACATTAATGAATCCTTGCCACACTTAGAGATTATATTGCAGCTTATAAAAGATCCTTTGAAACTAGGCAATTCCCAAAACAAGCTCTTGTATCCTTGTAGGAAAAGGATCATTGTCAAATAGGAAGTCCATAAGTCAAAAGGAAGTAAATATCAAAATTTATACAGCCTGTTCTAACTTATATCGCAAGCCCTTCCCAAACTCTGATTCATCTGAAACTTTACCCTAACATAGAATAATACCTCTGGAATCTTCTGGTTAAGTTTTAGATCGATCCATCAATTGAATTTGGAGTTATACTTAATAACGTAAAACTGGACGGTAGATAATTTTTAGCCAAAATCCGAATCTGACCTTGCTTGGGTCATATCACAAGGCTGGATCGTATCAGTAGTGCACCTTCAGGCTCTATCTTTTTCCCTTTGAGTAAGCCTTTGAGCCCTAGTTTCTCAGATAGTGCACCTTCAGGCCCTATCTTCTTCCTTTTGAGTGTGACTTTAAACCCTCCTCCCTCATATAGTGCACTTTCAGGTCCTATCTTCTTCCTTTCCAGTGCGTCTTTGAGTCCTTATCTCTCGAGTAGTGCATTTTCTAACTCTACCTCATTTTGAGTGTGCCTTTACGCCCTCATCTCTCAGATAGTGCATTTTCTAACCCTACCTCCTTTCGAGAACGCTTTTGAGCCTTATCTCCTAAGTAGTGTGTTTTCTAACCCTACCTCCTTTTAAGTGTGCTTTCGAGCACTCGTCCCCCTTTAAGTCCTATGTCTTTTCCCTTTGAATGTTTCTTTGAGCTCTCATCTCCTAAATTATTGATTCTTCAAGTCTAGGAAGGAAACTGAATTAACAGATAAATCATTCACATTTTCTACCACTTTGAAAAATCATTCGCATTTTTCACCATTTTGAAAAATCTTTGCATTTTCTACCTGTACAGGTCACCCATTACAATAAGATCACTTTGAGAAATCTTCACATTTTTCACCATTTTGAAAAATCTTTGCATTTTTCACATGGGCAAGACCCATTACAAAATGACCACTTTGAAAAACTTTTGTATTTTTCACCACTAAAAAAACCTTTGCATTTTCCACCTAAGTAGGTCGCCCATTACAAAGAAAATCTTTTCATTTTCACCTGAGCAAGTCACTCATTACAATAAGACTACCTTTGAATTTTTTTTGCATTTTTCACATGGACAGGTCGTCCATTACAATAAGATCACTTTGAAAATTCTTCGTATTTTTCCCCACTCAAATAATCTTTGCATTTTTTCACCTAAGTAGGTCACTCATTACAATGAAATTACTTTGAAAAAACTTTGTATTCTTCACCAGAGCGGGTCACCCATGATAATTTGACCAATTCAAAAATCATTGAATTTTACCAATAGGCAGGTTGTCTGGTACAACTTTACCACTTCAAAAAAATCTCTTAATTTTTCACAAAAATAATCTTTTTCTTTACAAACACTATCTCCTTTTCCTTTAAGGGCGCTTTCTATCCCTCGTCCTTTGGATAGTGCGCTTTCTAGCCTTATCTCATTTTTTCCTTTGAACGCGCTTTTGATGATTCAAAAATCATCATACCTCATTTCATGCGAACCTCGTGATCACTTGGTCACCCAACCCACAATCAAGATTGAGATCTAGAAAGCTGAAAAAAGGTCTGATAGGAGTATGACACAGTAAAAACCTACCCCAAGGCACCAACACTAATGGAATGAAGTAAAATGACGCCACGAAGCTAGTTAATCTTCGATAAGTCAGATTCAGTTCGGTCAAGAACTGAAGAATGCAAGAATCACTCTCACACGTTAAAACTGAAAAATTTAGAAGTAATATTCATTAATGGCTGCTGAAATTTTGGTTACATGATTTTAAATAGTTCTTGAAAAATTAAACCTAACAGATCTACCCTTGTGGGCTGAAATGACCCACATGCAAAACTGACCCAAAAACTCTAAACTAAAAAGTCCATAACCTGATCCAAACAAGCCTTGGATCCTAGCTGAAAACAAAGTTTTAATTAAGCCCAAACATGAAAGAAAATAATAAAAATAATTAATCTATCATTAATAACATCAGGCCTTCTTTCCTAGGTAGCTAGGATGATTAAGGAATCCTTATAAGAAAAGGATTCTGAAACATTAATGAATCGTTGTTACTCTTGGAAATTATGTTTAAGCTCATTAAAGATTCTTGTGGAACTAGAAAATTCCCGAAACAAGCTGGAACATCCTTTTAGAAAAAGGATCCTTGCCAAATAGAAAGTCCACAAGTTAAAAGGAAGTAAATAACAAAATTCATACAGCCTATTGTGAGCTATATCACAAGTCCTTTTCAAACTCTGATTCACCTGAAAATTTATCCCAACATAAAAAAATACCTTAGAAATCCTCTTGTAAAGTTTCAGCTTGATCAAACGATTAGATTTGGAGTTATGCTTAATAACGTAAAATTGGACGGTATAAAATTTTACGCCAAAATCCGAATTTGACCTTGCTTGGATTGTATCACAAGGCTGAACCATATCAACATGTGTAAGGAACGATTTCCAAACCAAAGGAAATCAAAATTATCACAAGCCTTGTGGTGATGGTCCATTTTAGGTTTTAGAGAGGATCAATGACAATGCATACAAAATTGATCTTCCAGTGGAGTATGGTGTTAGTGCTACCTTTAATGTTGCTGATCATACTTCTGATTTTTTTAGTTTTAATGTGTGAGAGTGATTCTTGCATTCTTTAGTTCTTGAACGAACTGAATCTGACTTGTTCTGAATTTTAGCCTTTAAAAAGAGGCATTTGCGATACATTGAGACATCTTGGTTTTCAGATCAAGATCATATTCTTGCTTTCTTTCTTTGTATTTTTGTAATGTTTAAGTTTTGCTTTCATTAATCTGTTATTTATGTTTTTCATCATAACTATGTTTAGCTAAGTTTATTTTGTCAAGGTGAAAAGGGTACACTAATGGTGTAAGAATAAGTATAATATAAACTCAATATGGATTTTAATGTTTGATACTAACATGTTTTGTATTTGTTATCTTACTCACTCTGGGCTTGTTAAATGATTAATCTAGATTTGTGTTGTACAACCCTTGGTACAACAAATACTTGACACTTTTATAGCCTATTGTATGGTATAACCGACACTTGTGCTATAAAAGGAACTTGATTTATTGTTAACATAAGTTATCACCGTGAATACCTGACCACATTTACAAGTATTGGCATTACTCAAATAAGATAATTAATATAATCATGTTAATAATTTATAATCCGATTGGAACCTCCTTTGTGCGTGCTTTCCAGTTGAGTAATAAAAAGCGTTTATACTATACTTCTTTGAAATACCATTAGTGGATCCTCTAACCTTGACAATTGTTTTATCCTTGTTTAATCCTTACATCAATATCACATCTCAAAAGTTCTTTTCAACTCCTTTTCATTTATTGTTTATAATTTTATGTAGTGAACCTCCCTGTGGTTCGACCCCGGTCTTGCTAGGTTATTTATTACTTAGACACTCCTACACTTGGGATAAGACATCAATCTTTTGATCGTGTCAGTTTTCATTGTGTCACACTCCTATCAGACCTATTTCAGCTTTCCAGGATCAGATCTCAATCTTTATTGTGGGTTGCGTGACCACGAATGGAGGAGTTAATGGCCGCGGTTGGTTGTTGGAGGAGGAAGAAGAACGTTTACAAGAGAGAGAGAGAGAGAGAGAGAGAGAGAGAGAGAAGTTTAGCGCAATCACCTCGTGAGGTGGTCGGGCGGCTACTTATGGTGGAGATGGTGGTGGTGAGGGTGTTGGTGGTTGAAGGGCACGGTGGAGAGAGAGAGAGAAAGGAGAGAAAGTGACGGTGGCAACAAAAAAAGATGGGAAACTGATTTTTTGGCAACTTTGGACCTGATTTTCTCCTTCCTCAAGCCATGAAATCTACCCCTATTTATAGGGGGTACAAGATGGACATTTCGTCTTTATTGATGCCAAATCTTGGCCCTTGATTCATCCTAGTTGGATCCCAACCATTGACTCAAAGTAGTTATCATGGGTTGTCAGTTTTGCTGCTAATAAAGGATGGTTGGGTTGGCCACTTTGGGGCGGTGCCACAGCCTCTACGGCGTCAATCAATCAAAACAGATCACACCCCTAGTCAGATGTCAGGTGATCAATTTCATGCAAGTTTTGTCCAATTTGGTGGAGAGATGAAGCATAAAATTCCCCGGAAAGGTGAACTTTAAACCCCAAAAACAGCGCTGTTTTGGTCAAGTTCACTTTTTTATTTCTCTCAATTACACCCAAAAACATCCATCTTGACCAGTATCGCGAAGCCTTCCCGAACTTCGATTGGTCTAAAATTTTAACCCTAGGTAGTAAAACTTGTTAGGAGACTTCACGTAAAATTGTAGCCGATCAAATGGTCGGATTAGGAATTATGATTGTTGTCGTGAAACTGGACCGTTGAGCATTTTACATCAGAATCCGAATCTACTTGTTTTTTCATTACCTGAATTGTACCAATACATGACATAAAAAAAAAAACAAGAAGATGAAGATGAAGACATAACAAGAATAAGGTTTACAACTGGAAAAACACTGATTTAGACTCGAAATTGCAAATCTGACTTTTGTTTGGACTAGAACTAATCGAAAATAAACAGATGTGAAAGTGATGAAAATGACTCACACAACAGCCAAATATCCCAAATATGATGAAAATTTACTGGCAAGAACGAAATCAGCAGAAACAAAACAAATTTTGAAAGCTAATGCAAAACAAACCCATTACGGCAAGACAAAACTTGATTCTAGAACCTTAAGAAAACTATATCTAAATGACCTTGGATTTAATATAATTTTCGATTAGGACCCCAATAAACAAAATATAAAGTTTTAGCTGATTCTGAGTTGATTTGATTTATGGACGCGAAACAGCCCCTTTAAAACCTGAATTTAGTGCGCTTTTAGACTAAATAACTAGAATATCAATTTTGAGTTAATTATGACAAGTTTGGATATACTGTCGGGAAACAGATGTGTTAGAGACCAGTCTTAACCCAAATATTTTCTGATTGCTTCCTCTTTCTTTTTCTTTTTACTCTAATTAGAACACAAAAAACCACATAATAACAAGAATAAACAAAAGAAAAAAAACAAATACTGACCCGAAACAAAAAGACAAATGAAGTGAAACTATTGGAATTGAAACGAATGACGCCATAAGGTTAGTTATACCTTGATAAGTCAGATTTGATATTTGTCCCAGCAAATACAACTAGTTGCATCACGCAAAAAACAAGTTTATTTCATAAATTCATTTTTTTATTATTTTTCAGCATACAAGGTGTAACTAACCTTGTGGTGTCATTCATTTCAATTCCAATAGTGTCGGTGACTTAAGATAGGTTTCCATTGTGTCATACTTCTCAAATTTGATTCTATGCTTTCTTAGGAAAGTATCATCTTTGTTGGGGTGTTTAACCACGTGATCAAGAGGTTTGCATCAGTTTTAAATAACCCTAATAGATCCCATACGTGGGCTGATTTGAGCCCAGTTTAAAATTGACCAAAAATAAGTAATAATACATCAAAGACTAAGAAGAAAATAATAAAAATATAAAATAGACTAGGAAATCTTATCTGAATGTGAAATTGATTCTGAAGTCTTCTTGCCTTCTTTTGTGCTTAGTTTCCTTGTTTTACATGGACAATTAATGAAGAAAATGTCCCTCTTTTATACCTACCAATTTAGCTTCCTTCCTAGATTAGGAGATTAATTAATCCTTTCTAGTTTAGGAAATCAGATCTGGTAGCCCTTAGCATTCTTTGTTGACTAGGAAACATCCTTCTTTATTGATAAATATTCTTCTAAATAACAAGTAAAATAATAAACAAAATTTCCTTGAATTTTAAGAGAATATTTTGCTTATTTAATTCCTTGGAGAATTAGGAAATCAATCCCAAACAAATCTGATCCTAACATTTTAATTAACCCAAGCCAACTTTGAACCCCATGTGACCCAAACCTATATTCATTAATAGGGACCAAACCAGACCCAAAATACACTTCAAATAAACTTTCATTGCTATCTAAAAACATCTCATGTATAGCTTGTCCTGATGTGGCCAAATTACCCACCAAAAGAATTGGGTCTAACCCAACATCCATAAGAATCTCAATCTGATCGAATGCATCCCTAGGTAAAGACCCATCATGAAAAACCCAAAGTTGAACCATATACTGAATCATATCAACAATCAATGATGAGGATTTGCCTAACACCAAGCGTAATCATGCCAAAGACCCATTGGAGATGCCAATTGGGCCAATTACAAGAGCTAAGGCAAAGAAGCTTAAAGAAGCATTGAATGAGTTTGTTCAGAACATCTAAGGAGCATGAAAGGACAACCTCTAATTAATCTAATTAAGGTCCAAGAAGAGCCTAATTCATATGGAACAAGGGGTTGATGTGTCAGGCCCCATACCAGCCATGCTAGGCTTGTTTTTCCTAATGATACAAGGATGTGGCAGCTTGTTTTAGAAATCTCCTAGCTCTAAAAGGATCTTTAATGAGTTGTAACATAGTTTTCAAGTGTGGCAAGGATTCATAAATGTTTCAGAATCCTTTTCTTACAATGATTCCTTATTCATCCTAGCTACAACAAGGAAAGAAGACTTCATAATTAATTCTACCTTAAGATCAGATTTCCTAGTCTATTTAGGATTTCTTAAGGGTGACAAATATGACCCTATCATTTTTAGGATATTAAATTCGGATTTATTATTGTTATTATTATTTTATTCTAAGTTTAAGGTTTTAATTACATTTTTTGAGTTTAATTGTAAGTGGGCATCATATAAGTCCACATAAGAGGTTCATTAGAGTTTGTTTCAGTCTAGAGTCAATATAAATAAAGGCATAACCAAACATGTAAGGGTTACATAATTTTCAGATCAATAAACATCTTTTGCCGCACTTGTTGTGTGTTGGTGTGATAATCTCCCTTTCTTGGTTCTCTAAAGAACTGAAAAACGAGTTTAATTGTAAGTGGGCTTCATATAAGTCCACATAAGGGGTTCATTAGGGTTTGTTTCTGTCTAGAGTCAATATAAATAAAGGCATAACCAAACATGTAAGGGTTACACAATTTTCAGATCAATAAACATCTTTTGCCGCACTTGTTGTGTGTTGGTGGGATAATCTTCTTTTCTTGGTTCTCTAAAGAACTAAATAACGACTTATCGAAGAATAACTACCTTCATGGTGTCATCCTTATACTTCTTGTTGGTGAATCAATATGTGTTGGGTGGGGATTTTCATTTCCAATAGTGCTGGTGGCTAGGTACAAGTTATCTTTGTGTCACACTCCTATCAAAACCTGATTTACTTGGCTTTCTGGGAATTGGTTTCTTTACATGTGGGTTGCGTGACCACGTGATCACGAGGTGCATCAACCAATCTCAAACACAAAACCGAATACTTACTATAAGGAATCAAAGGCTGAACCTGAACCATATCAACTCCTCATCAGTATCACCTTTCCTAACTTCAATATCAATCTTCGCATATCGAACTCACTTATAGCTAAAGTACCCTAAATAGATTTTCTTTTAATGGTCTCACAGGTAGCAGTATTGGAGTCATCAATCCTTTAATGTAAAACAGTGAATGCGACCCCCTTTCTCTTGCACTATATCTCCTCGTAAACTATTCATAACAAAAGCAGAAACTGGATTTTCATCTTCATTACAATCAATAGTAAACATACTAGATGCAAAATGACCATTCTTACAGTTCTTAGAACCCGTATTCCTTTTAACAACTTCCTACCATTGAAACTGATTTTGCTTGTTATCCATGAAGTTAGTTCTAACAACACCATTTTTCCTCATAGTCTCAACCGCCATTGAAGGTTTATCAAGTTCATTATTAGAGCATATTGTTGTGGTATGTCATTAACTAGTATTTTCGAGGCATCTATCTCAACACAAACTCTCACATTGCTCAACCATTTGCATGACCACATGGATTAACCAACGAACACTAAGGACTCATTACATGTTCAAAATGGGCCTGTCACAAGGTCCAAAGTGAAGGCATTGAAAGAAGCAATGAATGGACTGTTTATACAAGTTTCGGCCAAGGCTGAACCTAGAACCTAGGGATCCTTTGGAGCAACAAGAGGAGGCCTTAGTATATTTAATCCATATGCAAAAGGGGCCCAATCCACCCTTATTTGGGCCATGAAGTTTTAACAACAAGGCAACCAATTTTGTATCTGTTTCGGCCAACCTTGTTATGCGATGTTTTCATGTGTTTTGTGGATTCCTAACTAGTTTTGGTGATGAGGACCAACCCAACACCAATATTAATCCTTGCATCTGATTAATAGCTAACAAGAATCAACACTTGGACCGAAACTTCCTATCCCAGTGGTTAGATCTATAGGTAACAAAATTTAGGGTTCCTTTGGTTTACTAGAAGTTTGATTTAGTGGGGTTCCTATCCCAGTGTTGTCTTCAGATAATGGCTTCTTTCTCTTCTCTTTTGATTTGGTGGAACATGCATCTGCTATCCTAGATCGTGCTCCATGACATATGGCCAAAAGAAATTTGGTCCTTAGAAGATGGACACAAAACATGCAATTCTCTAAGGTTGAGTTATCCATAAATCCTGTCTAGATTAAACTTCATCATGTTCCCTTAGAATATTGGACTAATAAGGGGGTTGAGTTATGTTGATAGTGCTCTATTAGTTTGTGTTGAAATTGATGCTTCTAAGGTGCCGGTCAAGGAGTTTGATTTGCAATGCCACAATGGTATAGTGATTACTATCTCAGCTGAGTATGAATGCTTCCCTTCTAGATGCAGTTCCTACAACTTTTTTGGGCATAACTTAGCTACTTGTTTTGCTACTCAGAATGATAAAGCAACAATTATGGAAGAGACTAAGAAATGCAAGGTGGTTGATAGGACTAACTCAGAGCATAATTTTCTTAACAATCTTCAATGGCAAGAGGTTGGAAAGAGAAAAAAGAATAATCATAAGACTATGCCTAGTTGGTACAGCTGACAGTACACAATTAGTGAATGAAGAGGAGATTCAGGTTGTAGATTGTATTACCGATTGTCCAATAAGTGAATAGCAGAATTTAAAGAGCAGTATATGTCAGTTCGTGCCACAAGAAAGTGTTGCTCCAGAAGTTTGCGTTAACACAAGGGTCTTACCTTATGAAGATTGTATCGCAACTGCAATTGAGAATACCACGGTGGAGAATGTTTCAGATTATGACTGCCCTAAAGCAACAAGCCATTCTCTACAATTCCCTTTGTTTTCAAATAACCAACTAGCAAGTAAAGCCAAAGACTCTTTTGAGGATAGGAAGAAGAAGGGATTATTAGGGGGTTCTAATAAGAAGAGGAAAAACTTAGGCTCCTTGCGCTGGAGAAACTCTAGGTAATTGTGTGTATCCGTAGTTGGTTTCGGCATCCTTCTACTTTGTTCATTATGTTTATCGGATTGGGCTTACTTGTTTAATTATGATCATTCTAATAGTGGTTGTATTTGGGTATGTTGGAATCCTAATGTGCTAAAGGTTGATCTTTTGGGTAGCTCGAATCAGATTATTCATGTCAACGTTACTATGGTAGGATCACATGTTTCCTTCAATGCTTCCTTTGTCTTCGAAAATAATTGTCCATCTAAACGATAGGCTTTGTGGGTTGATATTGTTAACTGTAGTAATGCATTGGAGATTATTTTGTGGATTCTTTTGGGGGTTTTAATGCTATTTGATCTCTCGATGAGAAGATCTTGAACTAATCGGCAATGTAACAATACTATCTTGAAGAAGCTTGATCGGGTTCTTGTTAATGTCCAACATAATTGCAATTTTACAGGTTTAGAAACTCATTTTCTTTCCTTTGGTATCTCAAATCACTCTCATATGTTAGTTAAGTTGGCATGTTTGCTGAAAAGGAAGATTCCATTCAAGTTGTTTGATTTTTGGGCAGATGATCCTCTCTTTCTCCCCCTAATTTCCGAAAGATGGTGTAAGATAGGGGTGATCACTTTCAATTCGGTTCGGTTTTCATATGAAAACATTAACTAAATCGATATTATTATTTTAAAAAATTTAAAACCGAAACCAATTCAAACCGACTAGTTTCAGTTCAGTTCGGTCTGGAATATGTTGTTCAAAACCCGGTAAAACCAAGAAGCAAATCTCGTTTCTATTGTTCAGGAACTTGTTTCAATTTACATGACCAAGACATGATTGAATTCTAGTTAAAATACAAGCAAAACTAGAGTTGCAAATTATAACAAAAATATCAAGGAAAATAGAAACTGGAGATCAATCAAGATTGGAAGGAAAACAGATTTGCCCATAGTGAATGTAGTTTCATTGAAGTAAATGGTGAAGTTCATGAATTCGTTGTCAGGGAGAGAAGAGAATATGATGGAGAAGATAAAATGCAGGGATGGACCTGGAGAGATGAGAGATAGAGAGAAAAGAAGGGGGGCTACGGGGAGAGATGAGATGCAGAGAGAAAAAGGGAGAAAAGGGGAGGGGGGGTGCAGGTGTTGGTTTAGGTTAGAGATTATTTATAGTCTCTTTTATATTTTCAAAGTTATGGTTGAACCGGTTCGGTTCATTCCAGTTCAAATGGTTTTAGGCATTTGAAACTGAACCAAACTGGGAATTATTTTTGGTTTTCTAATTGGTTAATTTAATATTTTTTCTCGATTTGGTTTTTTAGTTTAATCGATATTTCAGGTTTTTTGCTCACCACTAGTGTAAGGACGTTAGGGCACTCCTATGTATGTTTTGTGTAACAAGTTGAAAAATGTTAAAGAAGAGTTTAATCTCAAGTACTTTGATAAGATTTTGGAGAGGATGTTAGAAGCTAAGCGGAAGATGGATGAGGCTCAATGTCGGTTGTAAACAAATCAATGGTTAGAAGCTTGCTTCAATCATGTCTAGAAGATCTTGAACTAATCGGCAATGTAACAATACTATCTTGAAGAAGCTTGATCGGGTTCTTGTTAATGTCCAACATAATTGCAATTTTACAGGTTTAGAAACTCATTTTCTTTCCTTTGGTATCTCAAATCACTCTCATATGTTAGTTAAGTTGGCATGTTTGCTGAAAAGGAAGATTCCATTCAAGTTGTTTGATTTTTGGGCAGATGATCCTCTCTTTCTCCCCCTAATTTCCGAAAGATGGTGTAAGATAGGGGTGATCACTTTCAATTCGGTTCGGTTTTCATATGAAAACATTAACTAAATCGATATTATTATTTTAAAAAATTTAAAACCGAAACCAATTCAAACCGACTAGTTTCAGTTCAGTTCGGTCTGGAATATGTTGTTCAAAACCCGGTAAAACCAAGAAGCAAATCTCGTTTCTATTGTTCAGGAACTTGTTTCAATTTACATGACCAAGACATGATTGAATTCTAGTTAAAATACAAGCAAAACTAGAGTTGCAAATTATAACAAAAATATCAAGGAAAATAGAAACTGGAGATCAATCAAGATTGGAAGGAAAACAGATTTGCCCATAGTGAATGTAGTTTCATTGAAGTAAATGGTGAAGTTCATGAATTCGTTGTCAGGGAGAGAAGAGAATATGATGGAGAAGATAAAATGCAGGGATGGACCTGGAGAGATGAGAGATAGAGAGAAAAGAAGGGGGGCTACGGGGAGAGATGAGATGCAGAGAGAAAAAGGGAGAAAAGGGGAGGGGGGGTGCAGGTGTTGGTTTAGGTTAGAGATTATTTATAGTCTCTTTTATATTTTCAAAGTTATGGTTGAACCGGTTCGGTTCATTCCAGTTCAAATGGTTTTAGGCATTTGAAACTGAACCAAACTGGGAATTATTTTTGGTTTTCTAATTGGTTAATTTAATATTTTTTCTCGATTTGGTTTTTTAGTTTAATCGATATTTCAGGTTTTTTGCTCACCACTAGTGTAAGGACGTTAGGGCACTCCTATGTATGTTTTGTGTAACAAGTTGAAAAATGTTAAAAAGAGTTTAATCTCAAGTACTTTGATAAGATTTTGGAGAGGATGTTAGAAGCTAAGCGGAAGATGGATGAGGCTCAATGTCGGTTGTAAACAAATCCTTCAGACGTAGAAATTCATAAAACTGAGCCTATTCTTGTGAAAGAGTATGTAAGGTTGGCAGAAGCTGAGGAGAGCTTCCTTAAGCAAAAGTCTTGGCTACAATGGTTAAATTGGGGTGACAAAAACTCAAAATTCTTCTTCAATTCAGTGAAAGGTTTTCACAACCGCAATAGAATTCTTTTTATCCATGATGATCATGGAATGTGTCTTACAGATGCTGAGGAGGTTAAGGATACTATTGTGAGTTATTTTCAGAAGATTTTAGGGGGTTCTAGTTCTGATATAGTTCTTGATTCTTCTATGCTTTCTTGGGTGCTCCCTAGAAGATTATCTCTATCTCAAAGTACGTCCCTCGACAGTCTGATAACCGATGAAGAAATACAAAAGACCCTTTTCTCTCTTAAGGACAATAAGGCTCCCGGTCCGAATGGTTTCAATGTAGATTTATTTAAGAAATCTTGGAGTTTTCTGATTTTATTTAATTTCGCCTGATAGTTTTCTGTTTTTTTTTGCTTTAGCCTAGATAACGTCCAATCCCCCCCCCAAATTGCATATCATCTAGCATAAAAATCTAACTTAAACCTTCCTCGTGGGATCGACCCCTTACTTGCTCTATACTATCTTGTGTGTTATGTTTTAAGCTAGGGTAATTAATTTGTGCGACCGTGACATCACAACAAATTTTAGCGCCGTTGCCGGGGAAGTAATTTTAGTTGATTCTTGTGCTGTTATTTTTATTTGTTGTGGTTGTTATTTATTTTTCTGAAAAAAAAAAGAGAAACAGAATTTTTACTTGCGGCAGTATTGTACAGTACGGTACAGTTAGTGTTCAAAACCAAGTTTTTGGTGGAATTAGATATCGACCTTTTGTTTTCCTGAAGGGAACGACGTTCTGAACAGGACTAGTTGCTTTTGGCCACTAGCCCCACCCTATCGAGGCCAAATTCCGCTGTTTTCTAGGGTTTTTAGGCAGTTTTAGTTTTCTAGAGTAGGATTTTCGTACAATTTGCATTGTTTTCGATCTCTTGTGTGGCTGGTTTCTTTTGAGTTTTCTTGACGATTTATGCCTGTAACTCGTTCTACTAACCAGAGTCAAGTGCTGGTGGATCTCGATATAGAAAACACTTTATGCAGGTTACGAAAGGAAGCTCGCGTCAACACCATGGTTGTTGAATGACAACAAACACTCAAGGAGCTTGCTACTCCTAACATGGAAAATCAACCATTATGCATCAACATCGACAATAATGTAGACTTCCAGCTCAAATCTGGTTTTATACAATTGCTACCAACATTTAATGGTCTTGCAGGAGAAGATCCTCATACTCATCTCAAGGAGTTTCATATGGTTTGCGTTGGCATGAAACTGAATGGAGTTGACGAAGAACATGTTAAGTTGATTTGCTTCTTTCTCTTTAAAAGGGGTAGCAAATGCATGGCTTTTCTCTATTCTCCCAGGTTCTATTGGAACTTGGAATGGCATGAAGAAGATCTTCCTTGAAAAATATTCCCAGCATCTCGAGTTGCCAACATAAGGAAGGAAATATATGGGATTCGACAATCTCATGGGAAGACACTCTCCGAGTATTGGGAAAGCTTTGAGCAACTGTGCATTCAATGTCCTCATCATCAAATACCCAATCAACTGCTCATTTGATATTTCTATGAAGGATTGATGTCTACTGATCGTAGTATCATTGATACGGCAAGTGGAGGGGCATTAGTAGATAAGACACCTGAGGTTGCACGTCAATTGATCTCAAAGATGGCAACCAACTCGAAACAATTTGGCACGCATGGAGATTTCCCAAGCAAACGAGTAAATGAGGTAAGTATTTCTAACCTTGAGAATAAAGTTAATGATCTTACTTCTCTTGTGCGTTTTTGGCTTGTGGCAATATATAGCTGGTGAAAGTTTGTAACATATGCTCCTTACAAGGACATGCTTCAGATATGTGCCCAACAATGCAAAAAGATTACAGTGAACAAGCTAATCCAGTTGATGGAGCATTCAATGGACAGCCGCAGCGTAAGTATGATCCCTTTTCCCACACGAACAATCCCGAATGGAGAGATCATCCCAACTTATGTTATGGGAACTCGCCTCAACAAGGCAATCAAGGCCGACAATTCCATCCTCATAGATTCCAGCCCCAACATAATTATCAAGCAAGACAACCCCCTCCATTCACAAACTCCAATGTTATGGGGTCATCATCTAGTGATGATCTTTGTGAGATGATGAAAACTTTGGCTTCTAACACTATAACCTTGCAACAAAATGTCATGTCTTTTAAATAGGAAACAAGGTCAAGTATTCACAACTTAGAGAAGCAAATGGGGCAAGCAGCTTCAAGTGTAGGGAAATTGGAGGCACAAATCAATGGGAAGTTGCCCTCCCAAGCATTGAATCCAAAACAGAATGTTAGTGCGATCATGTTGCGAAGTGGGAAAGAACTTGAAGAACAAAGGTCGAAACAAATTGAGATGGAGGAAGCAGAGGAGATAGAAACCGAATTGAGTATAAAGAAGAAACATCCTCCTCCTTCCCAAACTGAAATAACGACCATTACTCAGAAGGTAAATCTTCACTTAATAAATTCCAGTTTTAAACAATTCCACCCTTTCCTGTAAGTTCTTCTAGATCTAAAAAAAAGGACAACGAAAAAGAGATTTTAGAGGTTTTCAAGAAAGTGGAACTCAATATTCCTTTGCTTGATGTTATCAAGCAAATTCCCAAGTATGCCAAACTCTTGAAGGAGTTGTGTACTACCAAGAGAGCCTACAAGCTAAAAGGCCATGCAATGATAAGTGTGGGTGAAGTTGTATCTGTTGTTGTTCAAAAGAATATGCCTTTGAAGCAAAAAGACCCAGGTGCGTTTACTATCCCATGTGTTATTGGTAATGCTAGTTTCAAAAGGGCCTTGTGCAATTTAGGTGCATCTATTAGTGTTATGCCTAAACATGTTTATGATTCTCTTAGTCCGGAGCCTTTAAATAAAACTATTATTGTAATACAACTTACGGATCGTAGTTTTGTTTACTCACTTGGTGTGATAGAAGATGTCCTAGTCAAGATTGATAGTTTGGTTATTCCATGTGACTTTTATATTCTTGATATGGAACATGATTCTTGTGATTCATCAAACAACACTCCTATATTGTTTGGGAGATCATTCTTGAAAACTACCAATACAAAGATTGATTGTGGTAAGGATACTTTGTCTATGGAAGTAGGAGAAGAAAAAATTGAATTTAATTTTCATGATGCAATGTTTATTCCATCACATGCTATGACCAAGTTGATAAGTATTTGCACCAAGTTTTTTATTTTGATTGTGAGGATGAATTAAGTGTAGTTCTGAGCTATGGCTATGATTTTACCAAGATAGAAGAGATGGAGAGGCACATATGTGTTCCCCAAAACGTGCACAAATCAGCATTGGCTTTTTAAGCTTTGCAAACTGTTCCCCATGGTAATGTCTTTGTTGATTTAGTACTTTCACATAAAAAGCTTTTGTCATCTATTTTACAGGCCCCCGAGTTAGAATTGAAACCTTTGCCTGATAATTTGAAGTATGTATTCATTGGCGACAACAATACTGATGCGAACCTCGTGATCACGTGGTCATGCAACTCACACGCAAAAACACCAATTCCCGGAAAGCCAAGTAAATCAGGTTTGATAGGAGTGTGACACAAAGATAACTTGTACCTAAGCACCAACACTATTGAAAACGGAAACCCCCACCCAATGAATATTGATTCGTGAATGAAAAGTATAGGGATGACGCCACGAAGCCAGTTGTTCTTCAATAAGTCATTTACAGTTCTTTACAAAACCATGGAAGGGAGATTATCTCACCAACACACACACACACACACACAAAGTGCGGCAAACAAGAAGTTTTATTAATCTGAATTGCGTAACTTACATGTCTGGTTATGCCTTTATTTATATTAACTCTAGACTTAACTAAACCTTAATGGACCCCCCTTAGGTGGACTTATACGATACCCACTTATAGGGATGGTAATTTTCATATTTGTATTATTTGTATTATTTTCTTCTTAGTCTTTGGTTTATTATTACTTATTTGGGACCCGATCCAACGGTCGGATTGAGAATTATGACTATTGCCATAAAACTAGATAGGTGCACTTTTTACGTCAAAATCTGAATTTGACCTTGTTTGGATCGTATCAAATACACTTCCTGTTATCATAGCAAAAGGTTTAACAAGTGTGCAAGAGGAAAAACTTGTAAAGTTGTTGTGTGATCACAAGACGACCATTGGATGGACTTTAGCCGACATCAAGGGCATTAGTCCCTCAATGTGTATGCATCATATATTATTGGAGAACAATGCGAGACCAACAAGGGAAATGCAAAGGAGGTTGAACCCGACTATGATGGAGGTAATGAAAGCTGAGATTTTGAATCTATTAGATGCAGGAGTCATTTACCGCATCACAGACAGTAAATGGATGGCGCTAATCCATGTGGTGCCCAAGAAGACCGGAATCACGTTGGTGAAAAACAAAAATGATGAACTCATTGACACGACCAAAAGATTGATGTCTTGTCCCAAGTGTAGGAATGTCGAAGTAATAAATAACCTGGCAAGACCGGGGTCGAACCCGAGATATGGGCCGAACACTGAACAGTGTCTGGGCTGCAGGACAAATTCTGACTTCTCCGTTGTTGCTACAATTTAAACTTGAAAACGACCTTTTGGAATCTTGGATTCTTCATGAAAGTTTTAGGCTTATGTCTTAGCTTTCCATCCATATATAGCAGACCTAAATCCAAGTTTTACAGCTCCAGATATGATCCAATAACCGAATAGTGTTCCAGTTTGGACTAAACCAGCATCTCTATTCTAATCTTAGCCCTCTCTTTGTCTTCTCAATTTCAGTAGTTAAACTCTTCAATCAATCCTTTGATTTATGTGATAGGCCTACATTTAAGATGAACATTTACCATAAATTAAAGGTATCTTATAGTATGAAACTTGTTATTATAAAACATGCTTTAGTTAAGGAGTTTTTGATACTTCAAGTGCAAAATGATGATATAAAACCGTGATTAAAATACACTTTTAAGTACTAATCACTCATCCTTACTCACTTCTCGAGTGGATGGAGAATGTGTGTTGATTATAGAAAGTTCAATCTTTCTACATGCAAAGATTACAGTACCCTTGTGCAAATTATTAGCCAAAGAAGTGGATTTTGTGTTTGATCAAGCATGTAAAGATGCCCATGATGAGCTTAAGAGGCGTGTCACATCTGCCACTATCATCCAACCACCAAACTAGGATGAGCCTTTCGAGATAATGTGTGATGCGAGTGACTATGCGGTAGGGATTGTACTTGGGCAAAGAATTGGTAAGAACTTGCATGTTATAGCCTATGCTTCCCGCATGTTGGATGAAGCGCAATGCAATTACCATACAACTGAAAATGAACTTTTTGCAGTGGTGTTTGCTCTAGGAAAATTCAGGTCATATTTACTTGGTATAAAAGTTGTTTTTACTGACCATGCAGCTTTGAGGTATCTTTTGAAGAAAAAGAAGTCCAAACCAAGATTGATTAGGTGGATCTTGCTTTTACAAGAATTTGATCTTGAGATCAAAGACAAAAAAAGGTGTCGAAAAACCATGGATCACTTGAGCTAAGGACCGAGGATATACAAACCGAAACAGTAAGAAAGACATTTCCTGATGAGTAGTTGTATGTGTTAAATTCCTCTACAAGACCATGGTATGCTGATTTGGTGAACTATTTAGTCACCAGAGAATTCCCTCCAGGTTTGTCTACATCCCAAAAAGACAAGTTATGAGCTGATGCTAAATATTATTTTTGGGATAATCCTTATCTGTGGAAATTTTGTGTGGATCAAAGGTGTCGGCTGTCGAAGCATCAGGAACGGAATGCAACTGTTTAGGTATATTTACCAAAGGTTGCTTGTCTACGCGGTAGGTTGATATTCCACCGTATATAGAGCGCTGATATACATGGATTTAAAAATTAAAATAAAATAAACATTGAAAAGGAATAATTGGAAACTCAGACAAATATTCGGAACCACGCTCGGTGGGACTCGAACCCACAATCGTCTGATTAGAAGTCAGACGCCTTATCCATTAGGCCACGAGCGCCTCATCGACCACCCTGTACTCAGCCT
>Ga0307517_10003196_pt1 | contig 25732 bp, 23 predicted proteins | sample 23_EM_MG_FD_194515 | JGI IMG/M metagenome (GOLD analysis project Ga0307517, IMG submission 194515) | Populus trichocarpa ectomycorrhiza microbial communities from riparian zone in the Pacific Northwest, United States - 23_EM | ecosystem: Host-associated > Plants > Roots > Unclassified | place... | reverse complement strand
CACGCGGTCGAACAACTTCAGTCCCGTGTCGAACTCCAGATGTGCGATCAGCTTGCTCATTGCCGGCTGCGAGATGTTCAGGACCTCCGCACCCCGGCTAACCGTCCCATTCTCGATGACGGCCTTGAAGGCCTCGATCTGGCGCAGATTGATGTGCCTACGCATTCATAGCTCCGGAGAATGAAGTGGTTCAGGTAATGCGATATACGAATGAACGGCGAGCTGGAAGGGCTTAGCTGCGAGCCAACAACGTGCGGGAAAACCGAGATTCAAACCCCACAAAGGCCTTAAAAGTTCATAACCCCACCATATGAGATTGCAAGAATTCGGTCTTTGAGTTACATTTTTCCGTTCGATAGCCTCTTCCCTTCAGACGCTCATAAGAACGCGTCGCGGCTTCAGAAACAGAACAGGGAAGGCGTCACATGCGCAAACATCGGATCAAGAACGGCATTATGTTGAGAACCGCCTCGGCACTGGCGATGATCGGACCGTTCGTCGCCACCGCAGCGTCGGCACAGACCGCGCCTCAGGCCGAAGCGACCGCTCCCTCTGAGGCACAGGAGACGCCGGAGGCCAGCGATGGCCAGGATATCGTGGTCACGGGCGTCCGCGGCCAGGCCCGCTCCGTTATCGACAGCCCCACGCCCGTCGATGTGATTGGCGCCCGAGACCTGGAAACCGGCGGCCGAGCGAACCTCTACCAGAATCTTCAGGTTCTCGTGCCTTCGTTCAACCAGCCGTCCAAGTCCGGCTCTGGCACCGGTTCTGCTATTCAGACGGGCGGATTGCGGGGACTGAATCCGGACCACACGCTCGTGCTCATCAACGGGACCCGCCGGCATCACACATCTCTCATCAACATCAGCCAGGCCCTCTACAACGGCTCGGTGCCGGTCGATCTTGGCATGATCCCGTCGTCGGGCATTGACCGGATCGAGGTGCTTCGCGAGGGTGCGGCCGCGCAGTATGGTTCTGATGCGATCGCTGGCGTGATCAACATCAATTTGAAGAAGGCGCCCGGTGGTTCGATTAGCGCGCAATACGGTCAGAACTTTGACCGTAGCGACGGCGAACTCCTTGTCGTGCGTGGCGACTACGGCCTCGAAGTCGCCGACACTGGCAACTTCAACGTCTTCTTCCTGGCATCAACGCAGGAACAGTCGGACCGCTCGTTCCCGATCGCGTCGACCATTCAGATCTATCCGCGCGTCAATGGCCAGCCCGATCCGCGTGAGGCGACCGTCAACCGGCAGATTAACAAGAGCTTCGGTGCCTTCCCGTACCGGCTGCTGTCGGGCGGCTTCAACTTCGAGAACGAATTCAACGACGTTACCGTCTACTCGTTCGGCATCTTTAACAAGCGTCGGTCGGAGATCCTCTACCCGCCGCAGATCCCCAACTCGGGCACGACCGGCCTGCCGGAGATCTATCCCGACATCTTCTACCCGAACCTGATTCTCGACGAAGTCGACGCCCAACTCGCGCTCGGCGCCCGAGGACAGCTGGCGGGCTGGGACTGGAATCTATCCTCCTCCTTCGGCCAGAATCGCGCCAAGGAGTCGCTCGACGAGAGCCTCAACGCGAGCATCGGGCCGTCGAGCCCGACTTCGTTCTACCTCGGCACGCTGGTCTCGAAGGAATGGACAAACTCACTCGATCTAACACGCAAGTACGAGGTCGGAAGCGGCAGCCTGCAGGTGTCGTTCGGCGCGCAGCATCGCTACGACGCCTTCGCGATCGAGGCGGGCGAGCCGAGCAGCTACATTCGCGGGACCTATGTGAGGCCAGCCGGGCAGCCATTCGCGACGACGATCCCGACGCCCGGTGCTCAGAGCGTCCCCGGTTTCCGTCCCGCCGACGCCGGATCGTGGGACCGCAACATCCTGGGCCTCTACGCCGAAATCGGCTACGATCCGAGCGAGCGGTTCTTCATCGGCGCATCGGGACGCTACGAGCGCTTCAGCGACACTGCGGGATCCAGCCTCGTCGGCAAGGTCCTGGCACGCTATGAGCTGACGGATTGGCTGGCCGTGCGCGGTTCGATCGGCAACGGCTTCCGTGCACCGGCCCTTGCTCAAACGCACTATTCCAATGCACGCAGCTCGGTAAGCACTGCGCCGGCGACGTTGGGGCAGACGATCATCACGGCAACGATACCGGTGGATTCGCCTGCCGCGGTCGCACTTGGTGCTACATCGTTGCGTCCGGAGAAGTCGGTGGACGCCAGCGTCGGCGTCACGCTCACTCCGGCTCCCGGCCTCACGTTGACGGTCGATGGATACATCGTGAAGCTCGATGACCGGATCGCGCTGACGGGCATCCTCCAAGGCACCGCGGTGAACAACATTCTGGTGGCCAATGGCCTGCAACCCAACCTCGCCGCACAATATTTCACCAACGCGATCGACACCCGGACGAAGGGGTTCGACATCGTGGCGAGCTATCGGACAGGTCTCGGCAGTGCCGGTGACCTGCGCCTGACCGCGGCCTTCAACTACAACAAGACCCAGATCACCAGCGTCATCCCGACCCCTGCCGCACTCACCGCGCTGGGAAGCTCCTACGTCCTCATCGATCGGGTGACCCGCGGTTATCTCGAGGACGGCATCCCTGAAACCAAGGTCGCCTTAGGCGCGAACTGGACGATCAGTCGTTTCGAGCTCAACCTGCAGGGCATCCGCTATGGCGAGTTCTCGGTCCGCAACAATACGATCGCCAACGATCGAACCTTCCCCGCCGAGTTCATCACAAACGTCTCGGTAAAATACCGGCTCAGCGATAAGGTCAGCCTCTCGGCAGGCGCTGACAACTTGTTCAACATATATCCGCCAGACACGGCTATCGCGCGACTGGACATTGGCACCAACCAGTATCCGCGAACCAGCCCGTATGGCTTCACGGGTGGCTCCTACTGGGCGCGCGTGCAGTTCGACTTCTAATCTGTCGACCATCCCGCTGTCAGAGCACAGCGTTCGATCCGATTTCGGCAGGCACTCCCACGAGTGTCTGCCGACATCGTTTCCGCTGCGCCTGCGAGCGCTGGCACCCAAAAGCGACGTCTGCCGACTTCATAACCCTTCAGAATGTTCGCCCCGACTTTTAATCCTATGGGCATGGGTCACTTCTTCCTAGTGTCCGCGATCGGTTCCAAGCAATCTAACCCGCGTAGATGAGAGCGTGCCATGATGAAGTCAGCCAACGTCCATGCGCCTGAGCGACCCAGAGCGACTTGGGGGGCATGGTGGGCGCTGTTCGTCCTCTGCTTCTTCTACGTTCTCTCATTTCTGGACCGATACATGCTCACGATGCTCGTCGAGCCGATCCAGACCGACCTCGGCCTGAGCGACTTCGAAATGGGCCTGATCCTCGGACCCGCATTCGGGGTCTCGCTCGGCGTGGCGGCGCTCCCGCTCGGCTGGCTGATAGACCGGTCGCCACGGCGCAAGCTCGTCTTCTTCGGGGTTGCCTTCTGGTCGATGGCGACAGCAGCGAGCGGTCTCGCGCATTCCGCGGTGGCCCTCGGCCTCGCTCGGCTCGGCGTCGGAGCCGGCGAGGCAATGCTTGGACCGGCCGCGTCGTCTCTGCTGGCAGACAAGTTCCCCAGGGAGCGCCTGACCACGGCACTGGCGATCTACCAGGCGAGTAACAAGGTCGGATCCGCCACCGCATTCGGACTTGGCGGCTTGCTGATCGGCCTCTTCAGCGGGACCATTCTCACCCTTCCACTCCTCGGGGTAGTCAAACCGTGGCAGCTGGTCTTCTTCTCGATCGGCGTGCCCGGAATCTTCGCGGCCCTGCTGGTCTTCACGTTCTCCGAGCCGCCGCGCCTCGGCCGCAAGAGCGCCGCCCCGCCAACGCCGGGTCTGCTTCTGGCATTCCTTAGGGAAAACCGCCGGCTCATGACCCTCATATATGCCGGCTTTTCCCTCATCGCGCTGTGCGGCTACGCGATGACGGCGTGGGTGCCGACCTTCGTCGCCCGTCGATACGGGCTGGAGCCGATCCAGTATGGACCCATGCTCAGCGTCGCCAGCCTCGTGGCTGCCGGTGCCCTGGTCCTGAAGGGCGGAATCGTCGACTGGCTGTATGCGCGTGGCCGGAAGGACGCGAACCTGCTTTTTTATTCCTGGGTCGCGCTCGCGTCGTCGCCGGTGGCGGTTGTCTGCTTTTTTATGCCCGGCCCCTCGCTCTTCTTCGGGGTCTACGTCGTGCTTCTCGCCGTCACCATCCCGTCGATGCTCTACCTTGCCGCGAGCTTGGCACTTCTGGCTCCGAACGAGCTTCGTGGGCAGCTCACCGCGCTAGCTTACGCGCTCTATGGCATCCTTGGAATGGGCTTTGGTCCCGCCGTCGTCGGTGCAATCACGGACTTCGTATTTCACGATCCTAACAAGATCGGCTGGTCCCTCGCCCTGCTCTCCGGCATCTGCATGCCGGTGGGAGCGCTGCTGCTCAAAGCAGCGATGAAGCCGCTAAGGGAAGCCGTGATGGCATCGGAAGCCTTGGAGGCGGCCGACGCGAAGGCGGCTGGACTGGCTACCTGCGTCTGAACCGAGAACACCCTACTTCATAACCCACCGCTATATTCAGGCCGGTTTCCTGACTTTGACTGCATAAAGCGGCTGCTTCATCTCAGAACTTCCGGACTTGAAATCCACACTCGGAGCCCGACAGAGCATGTATCGAATAGGACTGGATGTTGGCGGCACTTTCACCGATTTCGTGGTCTCCGACCCCGTCTCCGGGACGCTAGAGTTCTTCAAGACGCCTTCGACCCCTTCCGATCCCTCGGAAGCGATCGTGTCGGGGATCCAGGAGGTCCTGAGGCTCTTCGACATCGCGCCTGAGGAAGTCGAATACATCGGCCACGGCACGACCGTCGCGACGAACATGATCATCGAGCGCCGAGGCGTCCGCACCGGTCTGCTCACGACCCGTGGATTCCGGGACGTGCTCGCCATCGGGAGGCAAACCCGCCCCGGGCTCTTCGACTACACGGTGACGAAGCCGGACCCACTCGTGCGACGTGCCCACCGTCTCGAGGTCGACGAACGGCTCGATGCAACCGGCGAAGTGCTTCGGGAGCTGAACATCGAGAGCGTGGATGCCGCGCTCGAAGATCTGGCCCGCGCGAAGGTGGAGTCCGTCGCGATCTCGCTCCTCCATTCATACCGAAACCCCGCCCATGAGCAGCAGGTTCGCGACCGGGTCGCGGAGAAGCTGCCAGGCGTCTACATCTCCGTCTCGTCCGAGGTGCTGCCGGAATTTCGCGAGTTCGAGCGGACATCCACCACCGTGCTGAATGCCTATGTCGGCCCAAAGATGAAGGCTTATCTCGACCGTCTGCGGACCAAGGTCCGCGAGAGCGGCATCAAGGTGGAGCCCCTCACGATCCATTCGAACGGCGGTCTGCTGCCGATTAGCACAGTTGAGCGACTGCCCGTGCTGACATGCCTGTCCGGTCCGGCCGCCGGTGTGGTGGGTGCCGCCAGCATCGGGCGCGCTGCAGGGATCCTGGACCTTGTCACCTTCGATGTCGGCGGCACCAGCACCGACGTGTCGCTGATCACCAACGGGCGCCCCAAATTCACCAGTGAGCGACTGGTCGCGGACTACCCGGTCAAGCTTCCGATGATCGACATCCATGTGATCGGCGCGGGCGGTGGCAGCATCGGTGCAGTCGACGACGCGCTTGCGATGAAGGTTGGCCCTAGGAGCGCGGGTGCCGTCCCCGGTCCGGTTGCCTTCGGCAAGGGCGGAGCAGAGCCGACTCTCACCGATGCCAACATCGTGCTTCGGCGCCTCAATCCCATCTCGCTTCTTGAGGGCCGGTTGAAGGTCGACAGGGAGGCGGCGATCGCCGCCATCGATGAGCGGCTCGCGAAGCCACTCAACATCTCAGTCGAGGCCGCGGCCTTCGGCATGCTGCGCATCGCCACGGCGAACATGAGCCGCGCGATCCGGGCGGTGTCCAGCGAGCACGGCTATGATCTCGCTAAGTTGACGCTGTTCGCCTTCGGCGGCGCCGGTCCTCTCCACGCGTCAGACGTCGCAGTCGCCTGCGGGATGCGCCAGGTGATGATCCCCCAAGAGCCGGGCACAATGTGCGCCCGGGGTGTCCTCCTGTCAGACATCAGCCGCGACTTCGTTCGCACTACGCTGCACCAGGCGAGCGCGACGACTTGGCCGCGGATCGCGGAAACCATCGCGAGCCTCAGTCAGGATGGAGCCGAGTGGCTCGAAGAAGAGCACGTCCCGCAGTCGGACCGTGCACTCATCACTATGCTGGACGCGCGCTACCTGGGTCAAAATCACAACATCCGTGTCGCGCTTCCGGAGCAGCAGGGCTTCGAGGCTTTCGCGAATGCATTCCACGCCGCGCACAGTGCGGAGTTCGGCTACGACCTGCCGACGCACACGATCGAGGTCGTAAACTGCCGACTGCAAGCGGTCGGGCGTCTGCCCACGCTTCCGACCGCAGTGCCGGCCAATGGCTCCAGCCTTGCAGAAGCGGTCATCGACGAGCGCGAAGTCTACTTCGGTGAGGAATTCGGCTGGCTCGGGACGCCGGTCTACCGTCGCGGCGCGCTTCCGGTTTCGACTCCTCTGCCAGGTCCCGCGATCATCGAAGAGATGAGTTCCACGATCGTCGTCGGACCCGGCCAGGTGGGCGTCGTGGACGAAGCCGGCAACTTCCTCGTCGATCTCAAGGTCAATGGAGCTGCATGATGACTCAGACACCCGCGCGCGGCTTCGACGCCATCGCCATGGAGGTCTTCTCCAATCGCATGCTCTCGATCACCGAGGAGATGGCGATCACGATGGTGCGCTCGTCATTCTCCAGTCAGATCAAGGAGAGACGGGACTTCTCCGTGGGTCTCTTCGACGCGAGAGGACGCCTCATCGCCCAGGGATCGCACATGCCGATCCACCTCGGCTCCCTGATGGGAGCCATGCAGGCCGTCCTGAAACGCTATCCCGTTGAGGAGATCCAGCTCGGCGATTCCTTCATCTGCAACGATCCCTATCTCGCCGGCGGCACTCATCTTCCCGACATCTCGATCGTCTCTGCGGTATTTCGGGAGGGTAAGCTACTCGCCTTCGCAGCGAACATCGGCCACCATTCTGACATCGGTGGTTCGGTTCCCGGTTCGATCTCCGCCAAGGCCAAGAGCATCTTCGAGGAAGGTCTGAGGATCCCGGTAATCCGCGTCGCTCGCGGGGGTGTGGTGGACGCTGATTTGGTCAACCTGATCGCGTCGAACTCGCGACTGCCGGAGCAGCGAGCGCTCGACCTGCAGGTGCAGATCTCGACGAATGAGCGGGGTGCCAGCCAGCTCCTGGAAGTCGCGGCCCAGATGGGGGAGGCCAAGATGCTGGCCGCGATCGACGACACACTCACCTACACGGCGCGAAGATTGCGGCGCCGGGTCGCCGAGCTTCCCGACGGCACGCACAGCTTCACCACCTGGCTCGACGACGACGGGCTCGGCGGGGACATGATCCCCATCAAGGCGACCGTCACCGTCGACGGTGAAAGCCTCATCATCGACATGGAGGGAACGGCGTCACAGGCCCGCGGGGCGCTCAACGTCTCGGAGAGCGCCTTGAAGGCCACAGTCTACTACTGCGTGAAGGCCCTTCTTGACCCCGAACTCCTGCCCAATAGCGGCATGTTCGAAGCGGTGGAAATCCGTGCACCGGAAGGCTCGCTCGTAAATCCCAAAGCGCCTGCAGCCAGCGGCGCACGCACCATCGCGTGTCAGAAGATCGCCGGCGCGGTATTCGGAGCCTTCCGCCACATCCTCCCCGTTGAGCGCACAATCGCCTCCTCGTTCGACGTGCTTCCGGCGATCAACTTCTCGGGCCAGGTGAACGAGGGCGACGCGAGCCGCTTCTATGTCTTCGGTGAGTCAATCGGCGGTGGATCGGGCGCTCGCTTCGGCCACGACGGCATGAGCGCAACCCACGTTCACGTTTCGAACAGCCTGAACATGCCTTCCGAAGCGCTGGAAAACGAGTTTCCGCTGCTGGTGGATGAGTATGGCATGGTCGTCGATTCCGGTGGCGCCGGCCGTCACCGCGGCGGTCTTGGCATCGTGAGGCAGGTGCGGGCGATTCACGACGGCACGATCGTTTCGGCCCGTTCGGATTGCCACAAGCGCGGCGCCGCTGGCGCCGAAGATGGCGCGGAGGGCGGACGTGGCCGGCTGATCCGGAACATAGGTGCCGGCAACGAGGAATCTCTCCAGTCCAAGATCGCCGGTGTCGTACTGGCGGCTGGCGAGACGATACGCATCGAGACGGCTGGCGGAGGCGGTTTCGGATCTCCACGGGAGCGATCGATCGAAGCGCTGGCTGCAGACCTGCTCGATGGTGTCGTCACGGAGGGTGCCGCCGAGCGGGACTATGGAGCCCATCACGTCCGCTGCGCAAAGGATCTGCTCGCCGCAACGAATTGAGCTGAGAGACATCCCGGGGTGACCAGTCGGAGGACTCCTCCGCACCATCCGGCATGCTTCAAACAGGAGGTTATCCCCCAATGAACGACATCGTCCGAATCGTCACCAATCCGCGGCGCGGCCGTGCCGTGGCCTACAATGGTGTCGTCTACCTTGGTGGGCAGACCGCCCACGACAAGGAAGGCGACATCCGGGCGCAAGCGGCGGAGGTGCTCGCAAAGGTCGACAAGGTGCTGGCTGACGCCGGAACCGACAAGACGCGCCTGCTGACGGCACAGATCTGGCTCAAGGACATCGCCCGCGACTTCGCCGGCATGAACGAGGTCTGGGACGCCTGGGTCGACAAGGATGCGTTTCCGACCCGCGCAACCGCGCAATGCGACATGGCCTCGCCAGGCACCTTGATCGAGATCGTCGTCACGGCCGCAGTCCTGCCGTCGCCGGGCAACTGAGCACCTCGCCGGTCATGTGCCCTTCCCGCCGCAAGACTAGCGAACAAAGGTCGCCCGGAGCGGACGGTGATGCCCGCGCCCGTCAGCCCAGTCGTGACCTCTCAGTGCCCCCCGATGCGCGCAGCATCTCACCCTTTCCGAAGGATTGCCTGCGGCCGGAAAGATCACCGATGCCCACCCAAAACCCTCACGTTCGCACCGGTAACTCCGATACGAGCATGGATGCACTGGAGCGCGCCAGGCGCAGCGGCATCGGCTCGAGCGCGATCAAGGCGGCACTGATGTTCCGCACGCCTCCCCATGAGCCAAGCCCCGCTGCCGGGAAACGCGCCGTCGCGGATTCCGAGGACGAACCCGCAAGCGAGGCAGGTCGCGGTTGATGGGCCCAATCCGCGATCCGGAACCGGCCGTCAGGCCCTTGCGACACGGGGGTGTTCACCATCCGGAAGCGAGTTCCCGACCGGAAGGAGACAGTGCCGAGTACGCGTCACGGATGCAGATCTTCGCCCCGATGGTGACTTGGTCGAGTCCGCTAGAGCATTGAGGAACGTCGTTGCAGGCCACGAATGCGAGATCATCGACGCGTTCTGGCACCACTAACCGAAGATGGGAAGGATATATCGATGCCGAACCTATCCAGCGCTTCGAACAGCTTTGTTTCTTCATGCTTGAGGCGCTCAACAAATGATCAGGATCTCGCCCGCTGTGGCCAAGATCCGCAATCCGCAAGTCGTCGCTTCCGTCTCGGCGATCGTCAGAGGCTGTGCCGTTCCTAGGACATATCGAACGAGCCTCTGAGACACGCTTCCAAATTTCGCTATACCTGTGGAATATATCGAACAAATACAATGGAGATCGCCGGCGAGCACTTCGGCTTCTTTTCGATCGGCGAGGCCCGCATGAGTTCGGGCGTGCCGCTCCAGGCGCGTCCATACCGCGCGAACGCTCGACATGAGTCTACACCGGTTGGTCGAGGAGTTTGGCGGACTCTGCCGGGAGTGCGCGACCCCGGGCGACCTCTTCGCTTTGACCGAAGCGGCCGCCCGCGAAATCCGCTTCCCGCGTCTGGCGATGGTGCACGGCCTGTGGTTCCGCCGGCCCAGCCATCGCCTCATCCGCCTCGACAATTTCGGCGAATGGGCGGACCTCTTCATCGAGCGCAGATATTATCGCGACGATCCGGCTCTCCTTGCCTGTCAGCGAATCAACACCGCTTTCCCCTGGACGGATATCCCCAAGCTCATCTCGCTGGCGCGCAAGCACCTCAAGATCTTGAGTGAGGCACAGCGGCACGGCCTGAGCACCGGCTTCACCTTGCCGGTCGGGGTTATGGGCGAGCCGCATGGCTGCTGCTCCTTTGCAAGCAACGCGAGTGAGTTGCCGTCGCGTTGGTATTGCCGCGCTGCGACGCTGATCGGCGCCGATGCTTTTCGCGAAGCGCGGCGGCTCCACGGCTTTCCGGCACACGCCAAGCGCCTGCCGCAGTTGAGCGACCGCAAGCTCGAATGCCTCGAGCTCCTCGCGATCGGCAAGACCGACCCCGAGATCGCGCTGATCCTCGGCCTACGACCATCAACGGTGCGCAGCTACATGGTCCAGTTACGTCAGGACTTCGACGTCTTCAGCCGCACCCAGCTCGCAGCAGAAGCGCTCCGATTCGGCCTCGTCAGCTACGGCGACGCAATACCATAATCCTGTGGATACCGCGGTTCGCGCGGCGCTGCTCCCTTGGTGGGACCACCAATCGGGAGCACAAAATGATCAGGATCACCCAAGGCTTTACCCTGGCCGACCCAGTCGCGGCCGCAATGTTCATCGACCGCAAGCGGCTGTTCGTCGACACGCTGCGTTGGGGCGTGCCGGTTGTCAAAGACCGGTATGAAATCGACGAGTTCGACGGGGCCGCCGCGACTTACATCGTCGCGCTGGACGCGCAGGGCGATCATATTAGCTCGATGCGCCTGCTGCCCAGCACCGGTCCGCATATCCTCGGCTCGCTATTCTCCTTGCTTTGCCGCGAGGGGGTGCCGACCGGCGCGAACATCGCGGAAATCACGCGGCTATGCCTGCCAGCCCGGCTCGGCGCGACCGCCCGTCTGGCGGCGCGCAACCGTCTCATCTCGGCAATGGTCGATCACGCGCTCGACATCGGAATCGCTTCGCTGACCGCAGTGGTCGCATGGGACTTCCTCGAGCAGGTCGTGCGGATGGGCTGGCGTTGCATGGCGCTGGGCGGTCCCACGATCATCCACGGCGCGCGCCTCGGTGCGTTCCGCATCAATGTTGACGCCGATACGCCCGACCGGCTTGCCGCGAACGGCATCTATTCTCCCGGCACGATCGCATCGCCGATCGTCCGCGAAGCGGCGTGAGGTGCATCATGGGGCAGGATGCTTCCATGCTCGCCGCCCGGCTGCTCAGTGACGGCTATTGCATCGTCCGCGACGCGATCGCGGAAGAGGCGATTGCAGCGCTCGACCGCGATCTCGAACCACGCTTCGCGTCGGCGCCGTATTGCCAGGGTGATTTCTACGGTGCGCGGACCAAGCGCTTCGGCGCGCTCCTCCGCCGGTCCCCGTATAGCGCGGCGCTGGTTCAGCACAGGTTGGTGCTCGACATTGTCGAGGCCGTGTTGTCGCCTTTCTGCCAGCGGATCACGCTCAATCTTACACAGGCTGTCGAGCTGCACCCCGGCGCCTTGGCCCAATACCCTCACCGCGACGAGGATCTCTATGGCGGCCCCAAGGGCGAGATCGAATATCAGGTCAATGTTCTCTGGCCGGTAACGCCGTTCACTGCCGCCAATGGGGCGACGCTGTTGTGGCCCGGCAGCAACCGCATCGGCGCGGCCTCCGATGACACCGCGGGGCCCGGCATCCCTGCGGAAATGGAGCCGGGCTCGGCCCTGCTGTGGCTCGGATCGACGCGCCATGGCGGCGGCGCGAACACCACCGATGATGTGCGGCGCGGCGTGATCGTCAGCTATTGCCTCGGCTGGCTGCGAACCTTCGAAAACCAATATCTGGTGTATCCGCCGGATGTCGCACGGACCTTCGATCCCGAGATCGCCGAGCTGGTCGGCTATGCCCAGCACTTGCCCAATCTCGGCAACGTCGAAGGCCAGTGCCCGTCGGTCCTGCTCGGGGAAGCCAGCATCGACAATCTCGCGGCGGTCGATGCGTTGCGGCCGGACCAGGCTGCGGCGCTTCGCGAATATGTCGCCGCACAGGAAGCTGCAGACGCGCACGCGCGCGGCGCGACGATCGACGGCTGAAGCGGGAGCAGGCAGGTGGACGCCGGTCGGTCTACGGCCGACTGGCGGACTCCTGCGGACTATGCGTTTCTCGCACGCTGCGGACGGCATGCCTTCGCCTGGGAATGGCTGCGGCGGTCGGTACGCTACCGAGATGCGGTTGGCGACAGTACGCACGCCGAAGCCGACGCATCCCGGTTCGGCCTGCATCGCTTCGAGCCGGCCGGATCGGCGTCGGATGTCGCGCGGCCGATCTGGCAGGGCGATGCCGATCCCCACGTCCTCGCGGCGGTGGCGGCCCCATCACGCTGCGGCGACGACGCCTTCGATTTTGCAGGGCTTGCGCCCCTGGCAACGTGTGTCGATGGCGACGACGGAAGCGAGCACTGGCTATGGTCGGACGGTACGCGCCATATACGTCTCGACGTTGCCGGCCATTCGCTGCGCAGCGGGCCGGTTGCACTTGATTTCCGTATTGCCGGGTTTGCGCGCGCTCTGGTTCAGGCCGACACGCTTGGCCGATTGGTCCGGCTTGCTCGTACCGGGCACTTGATACCAAGGCTGTTCGCGCCGGAGGCGCGGGCGGCGCGCTGGGTCTTGGTTCTCCGCACCCATGACGCGCTCATGGCCGGTGCCTCCCAGCGCGAGATTGCCGAGCACCTGTTCGACATTGGCGATGTGGCGCGATGGCGTGTGGTCGCTTCGTCCGATCGCGAGCGGGTCAGACGCCTGGTGACGGCGGCGCGGGCCGCAGCGCGTGTCGATCCGCGGTGCTGGCTGGACGGCAGTTATCCCTGACGCGCACTCAGCTCTCGTCAGTCGAATCGAGCTTGCGCGCGGTATCCGGATGAAACATTTCGAAGATCTCGATTTCGAATACTTCGGCCAGCTTCTCAACCAGATCCGCCGACACCGAGAAGCGCTCATTCTCGATCTCGCTGATATAGCTTCGATCGATCCCGGCCGCGTCGGCAAGATCCTCCTGGGTCATGCTGCGCGCTGCTCGGAGCTTGCGCAGGTTTCTTGAAATCAGTCGTCTTGCTTCGCCGGTCATGACTTTGAACCGACGGGGCAGCAGCGATTCTCTCCATAGGATATATTCCACAAAGACGTTGATCGCTCGCGCCCCGAACGATTAGGCCGTCATTGTTTTCGTGCGAGCAGAGTGCGGGTGTTCGCTGCCGGAGCCGGACTAGCCCCGGCTTCCGCCGGCATCCGAACGGTTGGGTTCGCCTGACGACGCCGCACCGCGGGCTTGGGCGCGGAGTTGACCTCCAACGGGGGTTGATTTGTCAGGGTCTTGTTTTCGACCCTCTGCACGATCGGTCCGGATCGTCATGTCCGTCGCGACACGCGGCGCCGAGCGGCGTCGCGCAGGCGGCGAGGCGATGATGACAGCCCATGATGACGACGAAAATGCGCGAGCGGCGCGCGCCATTCAGGGTTCTCCGTTTCTGAGCCCCGAGCAGGCCGCGCACTATCTCGGGCTCTCGACGCGCACGCTGCAGGAGCATCGCAGCGGTGGTACGGGGCCGCGCTTCCGCCGCCATTGCCGCCATGTCCGCTACCATATCGACGATCTCGACACCTGGTCGAAGGACTCGGCTGAGGCTGGCGGCGATGCCTGACACCCGCTCCGCCTTGGCGCGATGGGGCGCCGAATTGCGCGCCGCACGCACGTCGCGACGCCGATTGCGCCGCCGCACGATAGCGCTGGCTGTGCTCGGTATCGGCCTTGCCGCGACGATTGTCTTGCCGCCTCGGCCGCTGCTGGTGTGGAATGCCACCCCCAGCGCGACCGTCGGACTCTATGCTGTGCGGACTGCAACGCAGGTTCGCACCGGCGACATGGTGATCGCCTGGCCGCCCGCCGGGGCGCGCGATCTGGCGGCGCGCCGGCATTATCTGCCCGCCAATGTGCCGCTGGTGAAACGCGTCACGGCCGAGCCGGGCGACACCGTCTGCGCGTTCGGGCAGGAGATATTCGCCAATGGGCGCCGGATCGCGAAACGCTTGATCCGCGATCGTGCAGGGCGGCCGATGCCATGGTGGTCGGGTTGCGTCACGCTCCGGCAAGGCGCGACGCTCCTGCTGATGGCCGATAGCCCGGTCTCGTTCGACGGGCGCTATTTCGGCCCGACGGCAGATAGCGACATCGTCGGCAGGGCGACCTTGCTGTGGGCACGCTGAGATCGCTCACCGTCGCGCTGGCGCTGCTGGCGGCCACCCCCGCGCACGCAGATCAGGTCGAGCGCTGGCGCCCCTACATCGAAGAGGCATCTGTCCGGTTCGACATTCCGGCCGCATGGATCGAGCGCGTCATGCGCGTTGAGAGCGCTGGCCGGACGACGTTGAACGGGCGACCGATCACCAGCCGTGCCGGTGCGATGGGATTGATGCAGCTCATGCCCGGCACCTGGGCAGAGATGCGCGCGGCGCTTCGGCTTGGCGCCGATCCGAATGATCCGCGTGACAACATTCTCGCCGGGGCCGCATATCTGCGGCTGATGTTCGACCGTTTCGGATATCCCGGGCTGTTCGCCGCCTATAATGCCGGGCCTGGGCGCTATGCCGCGCATCTTGCGACCGGACGGGCGCTGCCCGGCGAGACACGCGCGTATCTTGCATCCGTCGGCGGCGTTCCAGCGTCTCGGCGCGATGGCGGGCAAAGGGCGCCGGCGCACATGATCTTCTTTGCCTTGCGATCGGCGCCCTCCGATCGTGCTGTCGAGCGGACGGAGGCCGCGCCGATCTTCGTGGCGCTCGGCACGAATTCGCTGCCTTCCGCCAACTCGCCCCCGTGAGCACAGGCCGGCGCTGGACCGCGTGATGCGCCAAAGCCCACCTCATCCGGCTGCGTTTACTTCGGCCGCCCAGCGCTCGGCATAGCCTTCGGGTAGTAACGCATCGTGCGGTGTCATCGTGAAGCGAATGCCGTCGCCCTGACGGGCGATGTCCGACGCGCCCGCCCCGACCCAGAACAAGGCGAGGTTGCGATCGGCGGTGCATAGCTGGGTGTGCATCTCGGGGAAGCCGGCCAGACAATAGAGCAGCAAGTCCAGTGCCTGGAGATCCGACAGCGCGTTATACGCGTCGGCGTCGCTATAGGCGGCGTGAAACTTGAGCAGGCTCTTCGCCGCGCAGCGTGCCGGATTCACGATCGTGCTGAGGACGGCGAGGACGACAAGCGACGCCTGCTCGACGCCGAAATCCTTCGCGGCCGCCAGGATTTCCTGCCACCGCCGATCGACATCGCGGCGCGCGACAGGCGCGGCGAGGATGGGCGCGACGTGGCGCAGGAATGCCTGCTTGCGCGCCATGCTTGGGCGAACGTCCTCGATCACCCCCAACAGACCGTCGATCGATCCTGGCCCGACCATCAGCGTTGCCGCCGGCAGGGCCTGGCGGAGTTTCGCCACCGCCTCTTCAAGCTGCGCGCGCGCAGCTTCCGGCGTGGGGAGCGTTCGCCCATTGCCCTCCATCGCGAACAGCATCGGATTGATGCGGACCGGATCGTCCTCAAAGAGATCGAGAAAATCCGGGTCCCTGCCGACTCTCTTTCCGCCGTCGAAACGCCCGGCGATTTCGCTGATGATATTGCGATCGGGGAGGATGACCGCGGTTTCGCGTGTCGCCGCGAGCGCAGACGGCAGCCAGCCGCCCCGCACCAGACCGATCGCCTTCGCGGTGAACGGGCTGACCAGTGTTGCCGTGATATGCGCGTATTTACTGGTGTCGATGCCCTCGACATCGGTCTCGACGATCCGCCCGTTATACATCTCGAGCGGGATCGTGATGCCGGCATGGAGCTTCGCCGACGCGAGTTCCTCATAGGTCCGCGGCCTGATGTCGACATCGGTGAATGCGATCGTGCGTAGCGGCCCACCGCCGGGGCGTTCCTGTTCCTTGTAGACGAACAAGCGGCCCCCGGGGCGGGGCGGCTGGACGGGCTGTTGGACTGTCTCGGTCATGCACCGCTCATAGGCGCGTGCCGCCTGACGACGAAGCAACAGTTGGGCAACCGCCGTGCACCGGAAGCGCTTGGCCGATGCGCGAAAAGCCCGCAATATCCGGCGATGCCACGCCGCGCCAGAAGGACCCGAAAGCCGGACAAGGACGATCTGCGCAGCTTTCAGCGGTTCAGCGGCACGCTCAGCGATGGCGACCGGTCGATACCGATGCGCTTCAAGGCACGGATTGGTGAAGACGGCGAGGTCGAACTCGATATCCATGCGTTCCGGATCACCAAAGCCAATTGGTTTGTGCGGGAGCGGTTTCAGGACCGGAGTGATGTCGCCGAGTTCGTGCTAAACGGCGTCACCGCCGATGGGCTACGCTTTGAGAGCGACAGCCTTTCCTTCAACAGCCTCGGGTCGCGATTCAGCGGCGTCCACAATCGGCATTGGTCGAAGCCACGCGGCGAATGCGGCAAGGTTCAGTATTTCAGGACGATCGAGCCAGCCCGCGAGCGGCCCGTCCTCACGCTGCATTTGAAGGGGTTCGACTGCTTTCCGCCGCTCTATGCAACCTGCCCGCTCGGCAAGATCCAGGTCGCCGGCGAGACCAAGTTGAGCGAGGCCGACCGGCTCACCGGCTGGATCGTGATCGAGGCCGACAAGCCGCCGGCCGATATCGGCGTCTGGCGCGCGGAAGCCGAGAAGTTCGCCGAGCATCTGCGCCGCATCCTGTCGGTCGCGGCGTCGACCATGCTCCAAGTGCCGATCCTCGAGTTCGTTGCCGGCGACAGCCACGAGATCGAAGTGCTTTCGCAAACCCGCCAGCACGCGCGGGTGATGCGCGTGTTCCACAAGCTCAATCTGCAGCCCGTGCTCGACGCTGCGATTGTCAGTTTCTTCGATCCGCCGGTCGAAGTGAAGAACCTGTTCTTTGCGATCGAGTGGTTCGCGATGGCGACGACCTATAATGAGGTACGGCTGGTCAACGCGATGACGGCGCTCGAAAACCTCATCGATTCCAACCTCACCGAAGAGGAGGCGCTGATCGAGCCCAGGCGGGAGTTCGACAAGACGCGCAAGGTCTTGCGCAAGGTGATCCGGGCCTGCCTCGAACGATGGTCACCCGATCGCGCCGAGGCCGCGCGTGAGGAGTTGGGCGAGAAGCTGCTCGACCTCAACCGGCGACCGCTGCGGCGCAAACTCTATCTGCTGGCAGCGCGGTGGAAGGTGCCGCTCGACGGTATCAGCGACACGCAGATCACCCAGGCGATCAAGGCGCGCAACGCGATCGTCCATAGTGGGCATCATCCAACGGCGGAGGATGGGCCCGATCTATGGGATCATATGACGATCGTGCGCGAACTGGTGGTGCGCTTCCTGCTCACCGCAATCGGCTATCGCGGGCAGTATATTTCGCATGTCGGCGGCTACCGCTTCGCGCATTTCCCGCCGGTTGGCGGCGAGGCTGACACGCCAAGCGACGAGCCGGTGGCACCTGGAGAGGACCAATAGGACGCCATGCAGGCGCTCGTCACCGGTTCAATCCAACCCTTCCTTTGGGTGCCAGCTGCGCACGCCCGTCAGCTTCCGCGGAGGCGGGCCGGCGATGAGTGCGAGGCCGTCGCGAAACAGGGCATAGTCATAGTCGCCGCGTCCAATCTCATCGCGCGCAGACGTCAAGCGGTCAACTCGGCTGTCGCCACTGACGATCCCGGCGAGATCGCCGGTCGGCAGGTCGATGGCATCGGGCAGCCGGCGCGTTCCGGAGCGGATCAAGCCGGTGAGCGTGTTCAGGAAGGCCGCCGCTGCGCTCTCCTCCATCGCGAACGCGAAGAACGGAGCGAAGGGGCCTGCGACATATTGCTCCCATTGCTCTCGCCAGAACGGATGGCCATGCAGAGCCTCGAACCACAGATAGGGTGACTTGAAGGGCATCAACGCCTGCGCCGGCGCAAGGAATGGGCGGCCGGCATAGTTGAATTTGAGGAACGTGATCGGCCCGGTGTCTTCCGGCACATCGCGTTTGCCGCCGACCCAGTCGATCCACTTCGCAACCGGTATCGCGTCCATCAGCGCGAAGTTCGAGCGGTGGCTCGCGAGCGCCATACCGGTCGGGACCGATCCCGCCGGCGCTACCGCGCCAGCTGGCGGCGTGGGACTTTTCGGGGTGCCGGGTTTGGCCTTGGGCTTTCCGCGACGTGTCTGCGACAGCCTCAGGAAAGCTCCAATTGTCCCGGGCCGCGATCCGAACCCGATCGAATAGCCGTGGATGACTCGGCCATGCGGCGAGAGCGCCCCGATATAGGGTCGGACCTGCCTGAGATATTTGCGTTCCGCCGCCGCTGCCATCCCGGCGTCGCTCACCTTGGCAGCGAACGATCCGCGCGCTTCGGCCAGCACCACGCCGTGCCCCAGCGCGTTGCCGCCATGATAGAGAAAGTCTGCGTGCGGCTTGAGCGCCGTCGAGAGGCATGCGGCATTGTCCCGCCACGCATAGCCCAGCGCGTTCATGTACAGATCGGTGATACCGGCGCCCATTCGCGATGCGAAATGGGTGCGTTCGCTGTCCGCAAGGTCGGCGAGCAACGGCGACAATTCGAAGCCGGCCCCTTCGGCGAGCAGGATCCGTGCTTCGCTGAGCGCGCTGTCACGGATATGCGTCAACAACTCGGGAGGCGCGTTCCGCAAGGTGGCGGTGCGCGCCATCGCTGCCGCCAGCGCCGTCGGCGAGAATTGAATTTGCGACGCGAGCGGCGGTGCGCTGAATGCCGGTGCCACCAGTGCGCCCTTGTGGAGGTGACGGCGCTCGCCGCCCAGCGCGACTGTCTTATCCATCGTCCACAGTGCGAGCGCGCTCACAGATCGAACCAGCCGAAGCAACCGGTCCCTGCAATGAAGCGCGCCAGAATCTTGTCCGAACCCGTGACGAGCTCATAGTCACGGAATGCCTGCGGCGACTTCTCGCCATGGAAGAGGTTACACCGTACCTGGTAGATGGTGCGCAGCAGCTGTTCCCAGGTCGGCGCCGAGCCCGCCACCCAGACCTGCGGCTGCAGTCTGACATTGTTGGCCGCGCACAGCGCTAGCAGTGCCGGCCGGTCATGCTGGTTGAATGCCGCATAGCCGAGCTTTGCGCGGACGCTTTTGACATTGAGCACCGGCCACATCGCAGCAAAGGCTGTGACCGCCTCCGCGAAGGCAGCGTCCCCGGCCATCAGCTGATCAAAGGCGCCGGTGAGCCGGGGCGCGCCAACAAGCGCATCGATCATCTCGCGATCGCTATCCCCCAACGTCACCGCCGACATCCAGCCGTTGAACGCCATCCAGCGATAGACGAACGCCATGAAGGAGGGCGGCTGCCCGTCGGCGTTCGCGAGCAATTCGATCGTGACATCGCGCGCCGCAGGATCGAGCCGGTGGAAGTTGCTGAAGCTGACCATCGTTTATTCCTCCACTCGCGTTTCATCGGCCTGGCCCGGCGCTTCGTCGGCGGGACCGCTCTCCCCGCTCAGACCGGCGGCCTGCCTCAATGGCGCGATGAAGCTCGTCTCCCAGGCGCGCGCCACACGCCGTTCGAGTTCCTCACGCAGCTCGACATTGTCTTCGAACCAGCCCCTCAGCCGATCAGCGACGCCATCGCGATACCCGCCCATGCCGAGCCCATAATCATGCTCGCACGCGTCCCACAGTTCCTGTGCGCGGCTGAGCGGCTGGAGATAAACGGCAGCACCGTGATGCCGCGCGGCATTGACGAAGTCCGCCTCCCATTGCGCCGCATTGGCGTGAACCTGCATCAGGAAGCCGCGCGCGCTCTCGAGCTCGCCATTGTCCAGGTCGGATTCGATGATCGCCGTCAGCCCGGCGACCACCTCGGTCGACCGGATTTTCGCTTCCGCCGCGGCGCCATCGCCGAGATACTGGAACACATCGAAGTTCCAGAACCGGCCATTGCGCAGCGTTGCGGCCCAAACGGTTCGGGCATGCAGGCTGGTGACGGCGCCAAGCAGCCTTTCGTAAGGATGGCGCCTTGCGCCGCGAAGTCCGGCCTTGCGGTCGGCGAACCGGGTGAGGTGGCCGCTGACCGTCGCGAGCGCGGCCATCGCCTCGGCTTCGGCACGGTTGCCGATCATCTGGGCGATCGCGGCAACCGTCGCCTGCGCCGCGTCCGCCTGCGCCTTCCGAACCGCTACGATCCGTTCGAGCACGAAGGCGGTGAGATCGCCCGGCTCGTCAGCGCTCGCATCGAAGGCAAAGGTATCGATCCCTGCGAGACCGATCTTCTGCAACGCGTCCTCGACCTGGCCGAGCTTGATCTCATAGCCTTCGGTCACGTTCTCGGCCGCCTCGCCTGAATCGTGCCGCATCGACAGCGCGTCCCCAAGCCGCGCCAGCGCGACGATCGCCACGCGATCGAGCAGCGCCGGGTCGGCGTCGGTCTCGTTGATGTGGGTGAGAAGGGCCTGCGCGCTCGGGTCCGGCGCGCTGCCCCATTTCGAGCAGAGCAAGGTGACCGCGCGCGGGTTCTTGAGATGCAGAAGGATGTCCGGACGCACCGCACTCCCATCGACACCGCGCGTGTCGATGACCGTGATCGACAGGCGTGCATCCGAGACCAGCGCGAACGGCACGGTGACCGTGATGCGATCGGGCAGCGAGAAGTCCTCGTGCCGGCCATTGTTGATCCCGGTGAAGGTCGAGCGCAGCCATTGCCGTCCGGCCTTGGCGTCGATTCCTTCGAACTCGACGGTCCGCCGGCTGCGGCGCCACAGGCTGAGGCGCGCCGCGAACTCCGCGGTAAACGCCTCGAGCGTCTCGAATGTCTTCGCCAGTTCAGCCGCGGGATCGGGTGCGGCCGCAATGCCCTTGCGCGACCGCGCCGGCCGGGGCAGCCCGGCCATGTTGCGCAGCGCGCGTTCCACTTCCTCGGCCGGCCTGAACTCGACGGTGCTTGGGGACGTCTCGCCCGACAGCTTCTCGAACACGCCTTTGCAGACTTCACCGACGAGTTTGTAAATCTCCTCGTCGCTGACTGGCTCGACCGTCAGCGCGAACCGTTCGCCGGTTTCCACGCGAACATCGCACAAGGTGGTGCGGCCACCGCCGGTATCGAGCAGCATGCCCTTGAGGTCCGGGGCGGTCGCTTCGTCGAGCACGAGCCCGGCCTGCCGGCAGGCAGCGGTCGTCTTGCCGACGCCGATCTCACCCACATAGACCACCTCGTGATCGAGCGAGAGCAGGTAGCGCCCGGCTTCCTCCAGCCGCCGGTCGAGTAGCTGCGCCTGGCCGGCAAGCACGGTCGGCACCTGACCGTCGTCGAGGAATTCGCGCACCTGGCCCAGACCGCGTTCGACCGCAACCAGAGCCTCGAGATCGGGATGGCGGAGCGATGGTCGCGGCAGATGAACCCATTCCAACGCGAGAAGCTCGGCAAGCGCCCCAGCTTCGGGCGTCCCCAAGGCGGCAAGAAATGCCGTGACATCCGCTTCGTCGCCATCGCCGGCCTCGATCCGCGAGACGCGGGTCTGGTTGGCGCTCATCCGTTCCGCAACCTGGCGCTGCGTCAGCCCCGATGTGCCGCGCAGCTCGGCGAGAATCGCCCCCGTTTCCATATTCATCGCTCTAACTTTCCCATTCTCTTGCCGTTTGAATATATTCAATCCTAGGTGAAATGCAAGATGCGCCTCGCTGGCCGGCGGCGATGCCGATGGAACGCGGGTATTGATGAGCGCACTCTGGCACGGCTGCGCCGTCGCCAGGGGTCGCGCGTCTTGTTTGCCCGCGTCGCACACTTGCGGGACCGGGGGGGGCGCGGCGGCGGCTGGCCCCCAGGCCCGCGCGCACGCCGCCGCGCCGGCCGGCCCCGTCCAAGAGTGCGTTTCGGTGCGCGCCTGTCGGCGCGGTGCATCGCAGTTCGCCGTCCCGCGACCGCCGCTCTACGGCGCTAAGGCTTGCTGGCGCTCGCCAAGCTCTGCCGAGCCCTGCGGTCTCGGCCTGCCGGTGACGATCGGCTGGCGGTGGCCGGGGCTGCGCCCGGCCTGACGGAGGCTGCTGCGCAGCCGCGTCTTTAGGTGGGCCTCTCCCTCTCGAGCGGGCTCGGGCTGCGCTCCCGGCTAGGCCCGCCGCGGCCGGCGGCAACCCCTGCGCTGCGCTTGGGGTGCTCCATTGCATTTCGCCCTGCGGTGCCGCCGCCCGCTCATTCGGGCCTCTCTGGTCGCTCGGTGCCGCCCATCCCCCGCTCTTCCGGGGGAGGCCCTATGGTTTTTGGGCAGGACTGGAGACGATCCGATGCGAAAGACCCGCAAGCCTTCCGCCCCCGCCGAACCCCGCGCGAACCTTTATGACGAGGTGACAAGCCGCATCGTCGCAGAGCTTGAGGCGGGCCGCGTCCCTTGGGTCCAGCCTTGGGGACGCCCAAATGGCGAAGGCTCTGGCACTGGCCCCGGCCTGCCGCGCAATGCGCTGACCGCGCGCAACTACAGCGGCGTCAATGTCCTGATCTTGTGGGGCGCGGTGATCGAACATGGCTGGCCCTCGCAATCGTGGCTGACCTTCAAACAGGCGCGCGACGCGGGCGGCTGCGTGATCAAGGGCGAGCATGGCACGACCGTGGCCTATGCCGACCGCTTCACGCCCGAGGCCGAGAAGGAGCGCGCCCGCCAGACCGGTGACGCGGCGAAGGCAATTCCCTTCCTGAAACGCTTTACGGTGTTCAACGTCGCGCAGTGCGAAGGGCTGCGCCCCGGCCTCGCCGCCGATCTCGCCCCGCTACCTGAACGCGAGATCGTCCCCGTCGCAGAGAGTGTGATCGCGGCATCGGGTGTCGATTTCCGCATCGGCGGCGACCGTGCCTTCTATGTGCCGAGCCAAGATTTCGTACAGGTGCCGCCGCAGCCCGCCTTCTTCGAGCAGATCAATTATTACCGCACCTGCCTGCACGAACTGACCCACGCCACCGGCCACACCTCTCGGCTGGCCCGCGACCTGACCAACAGCTTCGGCAGCAAGGATTATGCGCGCGAAGAACTGATCGCCGAAATGGGATCGGCGTTCCTGTGCGCCGCGCTCGGCATCGTCCCGACCGTCCGCCATGCCGATTATCTGGCGTCGTGGCTCGGCGTACTGCGCGAAGACAATCGCGCGATCTTCCGCGCCGCCAGTGCCGCGAGCAAGGCCGCCGACTGGCTGCTGTCGCGCCACGCCGAGGCCCAAGCCGAGAGGATCGCGGCATGATCCTCCTGACCCCTGATCTGCGCTTTGCGCTGCGTGCCAACGACATCAATCGCCGCGCCGCCGCGCGCGATGAGAAGCCCGAACCCGACCCGGTGCCGGTGCTCAAACTGTTCAACCCGGTTGGCGCGGCGACATGGGTTGCGACCGAACTCTATGACGATGGTGATACGCTGTTCGGCTTGGCCGATCTCGGCTTCGGATGCCCGGAACTCGGCGTGTTCAGCCTGTCCGAGATCGCCAGCGTCCGCTTGGCCTTCGGGCTGGGAATCGAGCGCGACCTCTCCTTCGCCAGCATTCATCCGATTTCGGCATGGACCGCAGCGGCCCAACTCGCCGGTTCGATACAGGCTGCCGAACAGATTTTGCGACGGGCGGCGCGCCCGACCAGCGACGAGCTTCCGCCGACAGGCGGCTGACGCGCGGCGCGTTTTCGCCGCATCGTAAGCCGGTCCGCCATCCCGGAAAGAACAACGGACCGGCACTCACAAGGAGTGACGACCATGAAACTCGACTTTATCGACCGTGGCAAGCTGTCGGTCAGCAAGACCAACATGCGCTACACCAAGAAAGCACCGGACGTGTCGGATATCCTGCCGACCGTCCGCAAGCGCGGCATCATCGTGCCGCTGCTGGTCCGCCCCAATTGCAGCCCGGAAGCGTTCGAGATCGTCGCGGGCGCGCGCCGATGGACCGCCGATGGCATTATATTCGGCGAAGGCATCGACCATGGGCCGCTGCCCTGCGCAATCCTTGAAGAAGGCGACGACGCCGACGCCATCGAGGCGTCGATGATCGAGAACATGGCGCGGCTCGACGCCGACGAGGTGACGCAGTGGGAGAATTTCGTGCGGCTGGTGAGGGAAGGCCGGACCCCCGACGACATTTCGGCGACGTTCGGGCTTCCCGAATTGATGGTCCGCCGCGTCCTTGCGCTCGGCAATCTGCTCCCGCGCATCCGTGACCTGTACCGGCGCGAGAAGATCGATGCCGCCACCGTTCGCCACCTCACCTTGGCGAGCAAGAGCCAGCAAAAGGCGTGGCTGGCACTCTATGACGATCCCGACAACTACACGCCGACCGGGCATCAGCTCAAAGCGTGGCTGTTCGGCGGTCAGTCGATCAAGGCAGAACACGCCCTGTTCGACGTGGAGGGGAGCGGCGTGCAGACCATCGCCGATCTGTTCGGCGATGATCGTTATTTCGTCGATGCAGATGCCTTCTGGACCGCGCAGAACGCGGCGATCGACGCGAAGCGCGACGCCTATATCGAGGGCGGATGGAGCGACGTGGTGATTGTCCCGCCCACCGGGCATTTCCAGTCATGGGAATATGAGAAGGCGGGCAAGCGCAAGGGCGGGCGCGTCTATATCGCTGTGCGGTCGAGCGGTGAGGTCAGTTTCCACGAGGGCTATGTGACCCGCAAGGAAGCCCGCCGCATCGAGAAGGGCGAGGCCATCGGCACCGGCCAGAAACCGGCGCGGCCCGAGGTGACCAGCACGATGCAGACCTATATCGACCTGCACCGCCACGCCGCCGTCAGGGCGGCGCTCACCGGCCACCCCAAGGTCGCGCTGCGCTTGATGGTTGCGCATGTCATTGTCGGCTCGCACCTGTTTCGCGTGACCCCGGAACCGCAGACGACGCGCAACGACGAGGTTCGCGAGTCTGTCGAAACCTCGCGAGGCGAAACCGAGTTCGACGAGAAACGCCGCGCGGTACTCGCCCTGCTCGGCTTTTCGGCGGAAAAACCGACCGTCACCGGCGGCAATGGCGACGATTTCGGCCTTGCGGGTGTGTTCCTGCGCCTGCTCGAACTGCCCGACCGTGCCGTCATGGACGTGATCGCGGTCGTAATCGGCGAGGCGCTCGCGTCCGGCAGCGCCGCCGTCGAGGCTGTCGGCAGCGAGATCGGCGTCGACATGGCGCAGTGGTGGCAGGCCGATGCCGCTTTCTTCGAGCTGATCCGCGACAAGGAGGTGTTGGGTCGGATTATCGCCGAAGTGGCGGGCGAAACCGTCGCCAGCGCGAATGTGGGCGAGAAAACCAAGACGTTGAAGAAGATCGTCAGCGATCATCTTGACGGGGCGGACGGGCGGACCAAGGTCGAGCGCTGGGTGCCGAAATGGATGGCGTTCCCGCCCGCCGCCTACACCGCGCGCGGCGGCGTCGGCACGGTCGCGGCCCATGCAAAGGTCGAGGCGGCGCGGCCCGCCGGTGATGAGCCCGATCCCACCGCGCCACCCGCCGCCGAGCGTCCGCAGGAGGAGGAACGGCTCGCGGCCTGACACCTGTAGGGGCGGCGGGAACCCGCCGCCCCTATTGCGCCAGACCCCCAAAAAATCGCGCCGCGTGGCCGCGCCTTTCGGCGGCGGCCAC
>Ga0307517_10003195_pt1 | contig 25742 bp, 18 predicted proteins | sample 23_EM_MG_FD_194515 | JGI IMG/M metagenome (GOLD analysis project Ga0307517, IMG submission 194515) | Populus trichocarpa ectomycorrhiza microbial communities from riparian zone in the Pacific Northwest, United States - 23_EM | ecosystem: Host-associated > Plants > Roots > Unclassified | place... | reverse complement strand
GACGTCGAACTCCGGGCGGCCGCACGGGTGATCGCGGGCCGCGTCCGGCCGCGCGGAAAGCTCCCGGTGGCGGTGCAGCGCGCGGACGACGCGACGCAGGTGCTCTATCCCATCGGGCACGGACTGTCGTACTAGCGGTACGGCCCTCGCACGCCTGGCGTGCGCCCGGCCGGTGGAGGTGAACCACCACCAACGACCGGGCGCAGCCGGGGTGTTACGGGCGGAGCGTCGGCTCGCGCAGCACGTCCTGCCGGTCCAGCTTCGCGTCGTACGGTGCGAGGGCCTTGGCCTGTGCCGTCGTCGGGGCGGGGACGCCGGCCCACGCCAGGATGCGGGCGGTGGCGAGCGCCTTCTGGTCGGCGGTCAGGGCGGCGACGTTCGCGCCGTGGTTGAGGCCGGGCGCGGTGAAGACGTACGAGTCCTTCGCGCCCTTCCCGACGGCGAAGCGCTCGGCGCCCCACGGGTCGTTCTGGCCGTAGACGAAGAGCATGTGGTCGGCGTGGTGGCGGACCCAGCTGTCGACGTCCCGCATCGCGCCCGGCTGGAACCTCATCGGGATGGAGCGCGGGACGAAGTTGCGGGGCGGCTGGTAGCCGTAGTGGATGTACTTCTTCTCGATGTACGGGAACTGGATGGTGGGGGCGCCGAGTTGGGTGCCCGCCTGGTAGTAGTACGGGGTGTACGGGTCCAGGCCCTGGTCGGTGTAGAAGGAGAAGCCGGAGATCGTGTCGACCGAGGTCCAGATCTCGTCGTCGGTGGCGGCCTGTGCGTTCGCCGGGATGGTGTCGCAGTCGGAGACCAGGCTGTACTGCCAGAAGCCCCAGACGTAGTCGAGGACGACGGCTTCGTAGGCCTTGTCGAGGCTGCCGACGGTGGTGAAGGTGAAGCCGTTCTCGGCCGCGTACGCCGCGTACTTCTTCTCCAGCGCGTCCCTGCGCACCAGCGCCTCGCGCTGTACGGCGTCCAGGCGGTCGCGGCACTCCTTGGTGCCGACCTTGGTGAAGAAGCGGTCGTAGGCCGAATCCTCGTTGTTCACCACGTCGTTGGGGGCGACGTAGGCGACGACGCCGTCCATGTCGTGCGGGTAGAACCGCTCGAAGTAGGTGGCCGTCATACCGCCCTTGGAGCCGCCGGTGGCGAGCCAGTTCTTGGTGTAGATCGACTTGAGGGCCTTGAAGACGCGGTGCTGGTCGCTGGCCGCCTGCCAGATGTCGAGCTTGGACCAGTCGGCCGGGGCGGGCCGCGACGGCGTGAAGTAGCGGTATTCCAGGGAGACTTGGTTGGCGTCCGCGATCCGGGTCGGTTCGCTGCGGCTGGGGGTCGTGGAGACGTTGTAGCCGCTGGTGTAGAAGACCGTCGGGCGTGAGACGTCCTTGTGCAGCACGGTGATCCGCTGCTGGAACGTGCCCTTGGACGGGTGCCGGTGGTCGACCGGCTGGGTGTAGTTCAGGACGAAGTAGCGGTAGCCGGTGTACGGCTTCTCCTGGATCAGGCTCATGCCGGGTATCGCCAGCAACTGGTCCTTGATGTCCGCCGTTTGACTGGCCTGGCCGGCCTGGGCGGCGGTGGCCACCCCGGCCGTGCTCAGCGTGCCTATGAGCACGGTGAGCGCCAGCAGCCATCTGAGCGCCTTGCGCATGCAGTCTCCCCTGTGAGGCAGTTGTGAACGGGAAGCTATCGGAGCAACTCCCGTCACACCAGAGGAGATTGTGCGGCTACGGTGCCGACCTGCGGTTCAGCAGAGGATCCAGCCCGAGCTGACCGAGCCGCCGCCGACCGCGCCCTTTACCCGTACGCACCGGTGCCCGGCGTGCACGGTGACCGGTCCGGCCCGGCGCGTGTACCGGCCCCTGTCGACGACCGGGCGGTTGCCGCGGGCCTGGACGCTGACCGACATGGTGCGCTTGGCGCCGGACCTCTTGGGGGCGGTGTACGCGCAGATGTACTCGCCCCGGCGGAAGACATGGACGGTGCCGGTGGAGAAGGGCAGCGTCACCACCTCCCGCCCCGGGCAGACCAGGGCCGCCTGGGCGGTGCCGGGGGCCGCGAGCGCGAGCAGTCCGGACACGGTGAGCACGGCCGTGCCGAGCGCCACCCGCCGTCGTAGCGCACCCATGTCCACAGTCACCCCTCCCACACAGCACAGCAGCCGAACAGCGTACTGATGTACGGACGCAAGACGTATGTCGCATGGTTGCGCGACCGTCAGTGGGGTGCGGCGACCGGCTCCTCCGACTCGGGCGCGCCGATGAACGTGCGCCACAGCTCGGCGTAGTACCCGTCGAGCGCGAGCAGCTCGTCGTGTGTGCCGTCCTCGACGACCCGCCCGTGGTCCATCACCACGACCCGGTCCGCGCGGGCCGCCGTCGTCAGGCGGTGGGCGACGACGAGGGTGGTGCGGCGGCCCGCGAGGCGGTCGGTGGCCTGGTTGACCTGGGCTTCTGTGGCCAGGTCCAGGGCCGCTGTGGCCTCGTCCAGGAGGAGGATGTCGGGGTCGACCAGTTCGGCGCGGGCCAGGGCGATCAGCTGGCGTTGGCCCGCCGAGAGGTTGCGCCCGCGCTCGGCGACCTCGTGGAGGTAGCCGCCGTCGAGCGTGGCGATCATCTCGTGGGCGCCCACCGCGCGGGCCGCCGCCTCCACCTCGGCGTCGGTGGCGTCCGGGCGGCCGTAGGCGATGGCGTCACGGACCGTGCCCTGGAAGAGGTACGCCTCCTGGGGGACGACGCCCAGGTGGTGGCGGTACGACGTGATGTCGAGGGCGCGGAGGTCGGTGCCGTCGACCGTGACCCGGCCGCCCGTCGGGTCGTAGAAGCGGGCCACCAGCTTCACGAGCGTCGACTTGCCCGCGCCCGTCTCGCCGACGAAGGCGACCGTCTGGCCGGCCGGGATGCTCAACTCGACGCCCCCGATGGCCTCTGCAGTATCTGCCTCTTCGGCGGAGCCGTACGCGAAGTGCACGTCCTCGAAGGCGATATCGCCGCGGAGAGACAGGACTTCCAGCGGTTCTTCGGCCGCTCGTGTCGACGTCGGTTCCTGGAGCAGTTCCTGGATGCGGCCCAGGGAGACGGTCGCCTGCTGGTAGCCGTCGAAAACCTGGGAGAGCTGCTGGACCGGGGCGAAGAACAGGTCGATGTAGAGGAGGTAGGCGACCAACGCGCCTGTTGTCAGGGTCGCGTTGTCCACCCTTCCCGCACCCGCGATCAGTACGGACGCCGCCGCCACCGACGACAGCAGCTGCACGAAGGGGAAGTAGATCGAGATCAGCCACTGGCCCCGCGTACGGGCCTCGCGGTAGCTGCTGCTGCGTTCGGCGAACCGTCGGCCGCCGTCGCGCTCGCGTCGGAACGCCTGCACGATCCGCAGCCCGGACACCGACTCCTGGAGGTCGGCGTTGACCGACGACACACGCTCGCGGGCGAGTTCGTACGCCTTCACGCTCGCCCGGCGGAAGAAGAAGGTGGCGATGACGAGGGGCGGGAGGGTCGCGAACACGACCAGCGCCAGCTGGATGTCGATCACCAGCAGGGCGACCATGATGCCGAAGAAGGTGACGACCGAGACGAAGGCCGTGACCAGCCCCGTCTGCAAGAACGTGGACAGCGCGTCCACGTCCGTCGTCATCCTCGTCATGATCCGGCCCGTCAACTCCCGCTCGTAGTAGTCGAGTCCGAGGCGTTGCAGCTGGGCGAAGATCTTGAGGCGGAGGGTGTAGAGGACCCGCTCCCCCGTGCGTCCGGTCATGCGCGTCTCGCTGCGCTGGACCGCCCACTGCACAACTACCGCGAGCAGAGCCAGGATTGACGCCGACCAGATCGCGCCGATCGCCATCTTGTCGACGCCCTGGTCGATGCCGTGCCGGATCATGATCGGCAGCAGCAGGCTCATGCTCGCGTCCACGGCGACCAGGCCGAGGCTGATCAGCAGCGGGGTGCCGAAACCGCGCAACAGTCGGCGCAGGCCGTAGGAGTCCTCGGCGCGTACCGCGCGTGCCTCGTCGATGTCGGGGACGTCGTTCGCCGGGGGCAACGCGTCGACCTGGGCGAGGAGTTCGGGGGTCGCGGGCATCCCGGACAGCGCGGTGTCCTTGGGTTCGCGGTCGCCGGTCCACAGGTGGGGGGTGAGCCCGCGCTCGGCGTCGAACTCCGCGTCCAACTCCTCGCGTACGGAGGTGTCTTCGGCCGGTTCCGCGGCGGGCAGGGCGTGGCCCGGGGAGACGCCGCCGAGTTCGTCGGGGTCGGTGAGGAGGCGGCGGTAGAGGGGTGAGCGCGCCTGGAGTTCGTCGTGGGTGCCGATGTCGGCGAGGCGGCCGGCGTCGAGGACGGCGATGCGGTCGGCGAGGTTGAGGGTGGAGCGGCGGTGCGCGATGAGGAGCGTGGTGCGGCCCTGCATGACGTGTTTCAGGGCCTCGTGGATCTCGTGCTCGACGCGTGAGTCCACCGCCGAGGTCGCGTCGTCGAGGACCAGCAGGCGTGGGTCGGTGAGGATCGCGCGGGCGAGGGCGACGCGCTGACGCTGGCCGCCGGAGAGGGTGAGGCCGTGTTCGCCGACCGTGGTGTCGTAGCCGTCGGGGAGTTCCGCGATGAACCGGTCGGCCTGCGCGGCGCGGGAGGCGGTGCGGATCTCCTCGTCGGTCGCGTCGGGGCGGCCGTAGGCGATGTTGTTGCGGACCGTGTCCGAGAAGAGGAAGGAGTCCTCGGGGACCAGGCCGATCGCGGCGCGGAGCGAGTCGAGGGTGAGTTCGCGGACGTCGTGGCCGCCGATGAGGACGGCGCCGTGGGTGACGTCGTAGAAGCGCGGGAGGAGGAGCGAGACCGTGGATTTTCCGGAGCCGGAGGAGCCTACGACCGCGAGGGTCTCGCCGGGGCGGATCTCGAAGCTGAGGCCGTTCAGGACGGGGCGGTCGTCGTCGTAGCCGAAGGAGACGTCGTCGAACTCGACCGTGGCCGGGGCGTCGGCGGGGAGTTCCTTGGTGCCGTCCGTCATGGAGGGCTCGGTGTCGATGAGTTCGAGGACGCGTTCGGTGCCGGCGCGGGCCTGCTGGCCGACCGTGAGGACCATGGCCAACATGCGGACCGGGCCGACGAGTTGGGCGAGGTAGGTGGAAAACGCGACGAACGTGCCGAGCGTGATGTGCCCACGTACCGCGAGCCAGCCGCCGAGCGCGAGCATCGCGACCTGGCCGAGGGCCGGGACGGCCTGGAGGGCGGGGGTGTAGCGGGCGTTCTGGCGGATCGTGCGGAGGCGTCCCGCGTACAGCCGGCGTCCTACCTCGCGGAGTTTTCCGGTCTCCTGGTCCTCCTGGCCGAAGCCCTTCACCACGCGTACGCCGCTGACGGCGCCGTCGACGACTCCTGCTACGGCGGCGGCCTGGGCCTGCGCGTACCAGGTGGACGGGTGCAGTTTGCTGCGGCTGCGCTTGGCGATGATGCCGAGGGCGGGGGCGACGGCCAGGGCGATCAGGGTCAGGGGGAGGGACAGCCAGGCCATGATCGCGAGGGAGATCACGAAGAGCAGGACGTTCCCGATGGTCATCGGGAGCATGAAGAGCAGGCCCTGGATCAGCTGGAGGTCGCTGGTGGCGCGGCCGACGACCTGGCCGGTGGACAGCTCGTCCTGGCGGCGGCCGTCGAGGCGGGTGATCGTCCCGTACATCTCGGTGCGGAGGTCGTGCTGGACGTCCAGGGCGAGGCGGCCGCCGTAGTACCGCCGGATGTACGTCGAGACGTAGACGAGGAGGGCGGCGACGATCAGGGCGGCTGCCCAGGGGGCCATGGAGCGGGTGTGGCCGGTGATCACGTCGTCGATGATCACCTTCGTGACCAGGGGGACGAGGGCGGTGACCGCCATGCCGGCGAGGGAGGCGCCCAGGGCGAGGATGACGTCCTTGGGGTGGCGCCAGGCGTATCCGGCGAGTCTTCTTGCCCAGCCTTGGCTGTACCCCGGTGTCTCCCCCTGTTTCGCTGCCACGCGGTGCCTTCCGTTCGCCCCTGATCAGGTGGTCTTTCGGAAGGCACCAACGCGGATTGAAGCGGATTTCATCCCTCCGCAACATTGCGCTTCGCGCGGGGGTCGTTTTTCGAGTGCAGGCCCACTGTGGCTGGTCGCGCCCACGCGGCGGAGCCGCACATCGATACAGCCCCGCGCCCCTAGGGGGTTACTCGTACCCGGAGGTAATAGAAGCGGGTTGTCTGGACCTCGTTCTGGTTGTCGTCGCTCACCAGCAGCACCTTGTAGCGGCCCTTCTCCCTCCCCGTGATCACCATGCCCTCGATGTTGTCGAGGAGGGGGTTCGGCTGGGGTTGCTTCGCCGTCGCGCCCAGGGTCGGGCAGTCGGCGATGTCGGCCAGCAGGGTCTTTTTGATCAGGTGGACTCCGGGCTGGCCGGTGAGGGTGTCGATGCCGCTGGTGTTCGTCGCGTGGCGGGGGTCGGCCAGGTAGAGGCGGACGGTGTTGCCGACGCCGCTGGTGAAGCCGCGTTCCAGGACGAGGAGGCGGCCGTCGGGAAGGGCCTGCACCTCGGGGACGCCGAGGAACGTGGCGTCGGGCTTGTACGCGTACTGCGCGGCGAGCTTGAAGTGGTCGCCCTTGGTCCGGGTCCAGGTCTGGAAGCGGACGGCGCCCGAGGTGTCCCCGGCGATCGGGTACTCCATCGACGCGAGGAGGGTGTGGCCGCCGGGCAGCAGGGTCAGGCCCTCGAAGGTCTGGTTGGAGACGGCCCGGCCGGCCGGGGCGACCAGGAGCGAGGGCGGGACCGGGAGTCGGTCGAGGATCTTGCCGTCGGCGGAGTAGCGGCGGATCGACGGCTCGGTCTCGGAGGTGATCAGGCGCGTGCCGTCGCGGTCGATGGCGAGGCCCTCGGAGTCGAGCGCGGCGCCGTTCTCGTCGGCGAGCGGGACGACGCGCTTCGGCTGGAGCGTCTTCGCGTTCAGGTCGAACAGCGAGGAGCGGTCCTCCAGGGCGGCGATCGAACCGTCCTTGTCCACGGCGAGCGCGGAGAAGTTGCCGACGAACGTGCCGTCGTACGTCGCCTTGTCGAGCGCGTCGGAGAAGCGGTCGATCGAGACGGAGGACGAACAGGCGTTGACGGTAAGGGAGTTGGTGGTGCCAGTGGTGCTGACGGCGGTCGCGGGCCCGGCGGCGGTGAGGCAGGTGGCCGCCGCCAGGCCGGCGGTCGTGGTCGCGAGTACGGTTCTCAGGCGCATGGGCGTCACCGTAGGACGGGTGGATGACGTGCGGGAGACCGCGTAGTAAAGCGCTTCCCCAGGACAGGACCTACGCGAGGTCCTTGTGGATCGCCTTCGCGACACCCTGGATCGTCGTGATGCCGTAGCTCATCGTGCTGTTGTCCTGGGTGAGCACGGACATCATGTAGTCGTGGCCGCCGCCGTTGAAGGTGCCCAGGCTGTGCACGCGCCAGCCGTGCGTGGAGCGCTGGAGCCAGCCGTTCTTGACGTGGACGGTGACACCGGAGGGGGCGCCGGACGGAGTTCCCCAGCGCTGGCTGGAGATGACCTGGTTCATCAACTTCAGGATGTACGCACGGGAGTTGTCGCTCAGCACCGTGTTCTTGGCGGTGACCAGCTTGAGCAGTTTCTGCTCGTCGGTCACGGTCTCCTGGGTCAGGCCCCAGTAGTTGTTCGCGCCGGGCTTGGTCTGGGTCATGCCGGCTGCGGACAGGAAGCCCTTGATCTTCGTCAGGCCCAGCTGCTTCCACAGGGTGGAGGTCGCGGTGTTGTCCGACTTGGTGATCATGGCCTTGGCGAGGGTCGACTCGCGCGTCGTCAGCGTGCGGTTGTGCTTCTTCGCGTCCCACAGCAGCGTGGCGAGGACGGTCACCTTGACGGTGCTGGCCGAGTCGTAGGCGCTCGTCGCCCGCAGGGTGCAGGTGGTCTTGGTGGTGCGGTCGTAGAGGCCGACGGCGACGGTCCCCTTGCGGTTCGCGAGCGCCGCGGTGATGTCCTTCTTCAGCTTGGCGGCGAGGCCGGCCTTGGCGGACGTACAGCTGACCGTCGGGGTGGCCGCGGCAGCGGGTGTCGCGGCGGCCAGCACGGGTATCAGGAGGCCGGCGCCCACGCCGACGGCCACCACTCTGGCTCGGCGGGATGTCCAATGAGACTGAGTCATGCATGAGTTGACTCACAGGAAGGCGTGAAAGGTTGTACGGGTTGGGGAACGGTTGTACGACGCGTTACCCGCCCCTTTGCGAATTCACAGCCAGGGGCAAGGTACGGCACAGCACTCTCCCACCCTGCCTTCGCACGATGCGTGGGTGACATCTGCCACCGATCCGTACCCCCACACCGACCCCGCGTCCGCCGACTGGCCGCCGCCGGCCCCACCCGTCGACGCGCCACCCGAGAAGGCGCCCCGCTGGTCGCTGCCCGCGCTCGTCGCGATCCTGGTCCTGGCGGCCGTGCTGTACTCCTGGAACCTCTCCGGCTCCAGCCTGAACAGCTTCTACAGCAGCGCCATCTACAGCGGCACGCAGAGCTGGAAGGCCTGGTTCTTCGGCTCGCTGGACGCGGGCAACTTCATCACGGTCGACAAGCCGCCCTTCGCCCTGATGGTGATGGGCCTGTCGTGCCGGATCTTCGGCTTCGGCACCTGGCAGATGATGCTGCCGGAGGTCGCCGCCGCGCTCGGCACGATCTGGATCCTGCACACCTCCGTGAAGCGGTACTTCGGGCACGTGGCCGCGACGATCGCCGCGCTGGTCATCGCCCTGACGCCGATCACGGTCGCCATCAACCGCGACAACAACCCCGACACCCTCCTCGTCCTGCTGATGGTGGGCGCCGCGGCCCTCGGCCTGCGCGCCGTGCGCACCGAGCGGCTGCTGCCGCTGATCGGCTCCGCGGTCTGCTTCGGCTTCGCCTTCAACACCAAGATGCTCCAGGGCTACATCGCCCTGCCGGCCGTCTTCGCCGTGTACGTGATCGCGTCGAAGCTGGGCTGGAAGAAGAAGCTCGTCCAACTCGCCCTGGCCACGGTCGCGTTGGCCGTCTCCAGCTTCTGGTGGGCCACGGCCGTCTCGCTCGTCCCCGCGGACGACCGCCCGTACATCGGCGGTTCGACCGACGGCAGCGCCTGGAACCTGATCATGGGCTACAACGGCCTGGGCCGGGTCCTCGGCGGCGAGGGCAACGGCGGAGGCGGCGGGGGTGGCGGAGGCGGCACGTTCGCCGGCACCGCGGGCCTCGGCCGGATGTTCAACGACATCCTCGGCGGCCAGATCTCCTGGCTGATCCCCTTCGCGGGCATCGCCCTGGTGGCCGGACTGGTCCTGGTCGGCCGCGCCCCGCGCACCGACCCGACGCGCGCCGCGCTGCTGATGTGGGGCGGCTGGCTCGTGCTGCACTACCTGACCTTCGCCATGGCCGAAGGCACCATGCACCCGTACTACACGACCGCGCTCGCCCCCGGCATCGCTGCCCTGTGCGGTGGCGGCGGCGTCATGCTGTGGCGCGCCTTCCGCAGCGGTGACGCCCGCTGGTCCTGGGTCCTGCCGGCCGGCCTCGCGGTCACCGGGATCTGGGCGATCGTCGTACTCCGCCGGGCCTCCGGCTGGAACACCTGGCTGTGGCCGACGATCGGCGTCCTCATGGTCCTCGCGATCGTGGGCCTGTTCGTGTTCCGCTCCGGCTCCGGCAACCGGGCCCGGCTGCTGACCGCGTCCATCGTGGCGGCGATCATCGCCGCGCTCGCCGGTCCGACGGCGTACGCCGTGACTCCGGCCGCGTCCAGCGGTACGGGCGGCGGCATGGGCGGCACCAACCCGACGGCCGGTCCGTCGACCGGCGGCGGCATGGGCGGCGGCCCCGGCGGCGGGGGCGGCAACCGCGGCGGCTTCGGCGGCGGCCAGGGCGGTCCCGGCGAGATGACCGGCGGCGGCACCCAGCAGGGCGGCGGCCAGGCGAGCGGCGAGGCGCCCGGCGGGATGACTCCGGGTGGCGGTGGCACCGGTGAGGTGCCGCAGGGCGGTGGCGCGCCGAGCGGGGCGCCGACCGGCGGCACGACCGGTGGTCAACAGGGCGGTACCACCGGGGAGTTCCCCGGCGGCGGTACGGCTCCTGGCGGCACCGGAACCGGCAGCGGTACGGCTCCGGGTGGCGGCACCGGCGGTACGCGCGGCGGCGGTATGGGCGGCGGGGGCGGCATGGGCGGCACCACGTCCAGCGCGCTCATCTCGTACCTGGAGAAGCACCAGGACGGCGCCAAGTGGCTGCTCGCGGTGTCCAATTCGCAGAGCGCGGGCCAGCTGATCCTCAGCACCCACAAGCCCGTCATCTCCATGTGGGGCTTCACCGGCTCCGACAAGGCGATGACCCTCGCCAAGCTCAAGGAGCTGGTGAAGAAGGGCGAGTTGCACTACATCCAGCTCGGTGGCGGCGGGATGGGCGGCAACAGCACCCTGAACACCGAGATCACCGCGTGGGTGCAGAAGAACGCGACGGCGGTGAAGGAGAGCGCGTACGACAAGAGCGCGTCGACGGAGAAGAGTTCGAGCTCTTCGTCCTCCACGACCGGCACCTCGACGACCAACACGTCGACGATCTACCGGCTGGACCCGTCGGACGTGAAGTGACACCGACGTAGGTGACACGGACGTAGGTGACGACACCGACGTAGCCGAACGGCCAACGGCCCCCGACCTCACGGTCGGGGGTCGTTTTGGTACGTCAACTCGCGTAGACACGAGGCAAATTGTCGCGTCCGGTCACCTGATCGACACGTCTCGTTTATTTACAGGACCGCATGTGCATGTCACGCTCCCGATTGCCGCCCCATTCAACCCGCGTAGATGGGACACTCTTTATGCTTGGGACACGGATGCACCGCTGGAAATCGGTGGCGTTGGCCACCGCGGCCGTCCTGGTCGGCCTCACCGCGCCGACCCTGACCGCGACCCCGGCGTCGGCCACGACCACGGCGTACGACGCGACGTACTACAAGAACGCGGTCGGCAAGACGGGCACCAGCCTCAAGTCCTCGCTGCACACGATCATCAGCACCAACGTCACGAAGATCTCGTACTCCGCGGTCTGGAACGCCCTCATGGCCACCGACCAGGACCCGAACAACAGCAGCAACGTGATCCTGCTGTACAGCGGTGTCTCCCGCGCCAAGTCCCTCAACGGCGGCGACGTCGGCGACTGGAACCGTGAGCACACCTGGGCCAAGTCCCACGGCGACTTCGGCGAGGCGATCGGCCCCGGCACGGACCTGCACCACCTGCGTCCGGCCGACGTCCAGGTCAACAGCATCCGCGGCAACCTGGACTTCGACAACGGCGGCAGCGCGGTCACCAACGGCGGCGGCAGCACCGTCGACTCCGACTCCTTCGCGCCCCGCGCGGCGGACCGGGGCGATGTGGCCCGCATGATCCTCTACATGGCCGTGCGCTACGAGGGCGACGACGGCTTCGCCGACCTGGAGCCCAACGAGAAGGTCGGCAACGGCAGCAACCCCTACATGGGCAAGCTCTCCGTCCTCAAGGCCTGGAGCGAGGCGGACCCGCCGAGCGCCTTCGAGGAGAAGCGCAACCAGGTCATCTACGACACCTACCAGCACAACCGGAACCCGTTCATCGACCACCCGGAGTGGGTCGAGGCGATCTGGTAGGCAGCAGTGCCGGGTCGGGCTCCTCGCGATCCGCGGGGAGCCCGACCGTCGATACGTCTGTAGCGCCTCCCGCGCCGACGGCGACAACTGCCGTGCGGCAGGGCCGAGATGATGGCCATCGACGCCCGCTGGCATAGTGCCCGCATGCTTCGACGGGTACTGATCACCAGACGCCTTTCCGCCCTGACGGCCTGCCTCGTCGCCGTTCTCGCCTCGGTGGCGACGCCCGCGATCCCCGCGGCGGCCGACGACTCCGGCCGGGTCTCCCTGCGGCCCGAAGTCCCGGCAGCCTTCCGGATGTACAGCGCCGACGAGGGTGCCAAGGCCGCGAACAGCGACTTCGGCGTCCCGGTCGCCGTGGAACGCAGTGACGCGGGTCCGGCCCGCAACGTCAGGGTCAGCGTGGACACCTCGGGGTTGGACGGCGTCGCCCGGGTGAGCAAGGGCAGCGGCGGGAACTGCACCCAGGACGGCCCGGTGTTCACCTGCGTCTACGGCGACGTGCAGAACGGTGACGGCGAGTCCAACAACCCCTTCACCCTCAACGGCGTGGACGGCGTCGAGCCGGGCGACAGCGGGACCTTGACGTACACCGTCGTCGCGGACAACGCGGCACCGGTGACCGGAACCACCCGGATGACCGTGGGCGGACCTTCGCTCCACACCCCGGCGCACGACGAGTCGGTGAAGGCGGTGGCACCGGGCACGTCCCGGAAAACGACGCCCCGGTTCGCCAACCACAGCCGTTTCACGGCGGAAAAGGGTGTCGCGCTCCATATCTCCGCGGACGACGGGCTGCTGCTGACCTCGCGCCCCGACAACTGCTACTTCGACACCTCCGCCACCTCGGCGTGGTGCGAGTTCTCCACCGAGGCGGCACCTCACACGGCCTACCGCACCAGTGCCCCGGTCCGCTACACGGCCGCCGCCGGAAAGCTGCTGGGCACCCTCTCCTACACCTGGTCGTCCGAACCCGAGCGCCCCGCCGAACTCACGGTGCGCGGCACCGAACCCCCGCTGACCCTGACCAGGACGGCGGACCGCGGCCTCACCGGCGACACCGGGTACGTCAAGGCCACGACCACCGTGCAGGTCGACTACCAGCCGGTGACCGCGACCGTCCGGGGCCGGGTCGGCCGCACGGTGACGGTCCAGCTGGGGGTGCGCGACAACGGACCCGGACGGCCATTGAGCGCGGAGACACTGGGCCGCTTCGAGGTGGTGCCGCCGGAAGGCACCACGGTGACCTCCATCCCGTACACCTTCGAGGACGACGGCGGCGACTGGGCGTGCACACGGCCGAAGAAGCGAGGCGGGGCGTTCGTCTGTGAGATCGGCTACGACGGGTTCTCCGAGGTACGGCACGAAGGAGGGACGACCGTCATCGGGTTCAGGATCCGCATCGACCGCCAGGTCCCCGGCGCGAAGGGCACCATACGCACGTCCAACCCGTTCGACCGGACCCCCGGGAACGACCAGGCGGTCATCCCGCTGGCCGCGTCCCCCGCGCTGCTGCCCCAACTGGCCCACGACAGCACGGCGATCTGGACCGCCGTGTCCGCCGCGGGGATCGCCGTGCTCGTCACCCTGGCGATCGTCCTCCGGCGCCGCCGCGACAGCGCCGCCGCCGACGCGAACTCCTGACAGCGCCACACACCGTCCACGCCGACCTGCGCCGTACAGATCCGCTACTTGTCCTCGCTCCTGGGCAGCCGGGTCTCCGGCACCAGAACCCACTACGACCGCGGACCGAACAGCGCTCTCCGCCCTGACGCCAACATCCGCAGTACCGCGGGGAGTTCAACCACTCCGACCGATTCGGGACACCGTCCGCCCCCGGCGCACCAACTGCCGCGCCACCACATGCGTCCCGACCGTGGCCGCCGCAGCAAGCGCCGGCCCCGTTGCCACATCACGCGGTCGCGCGGCACGCAGAACACCGGCCCGCCGCAGCCGGCCCCGGGCCCAACCCGGCATCGCGGCCACCTCCTCCAGATCGTGCACGGCCCACGCGGCCAACAACCCGAAGGTCACACCGACTTCGACCGCCCGGCCGCCTTCGCCCACCTCGTGTCCACCCATGGTGGGAAGTCTGTCAGCGCGCGCCACTCCGGCACTGGCGAACGTTCGGCCGTTCGGTGGAAACCGGAGTCCTGTCAGTGCTCGTGCGCGGACGGCGGCGGCCGGGGCGGCATCGTGGCTCCCGTCCCGGCCCACCCCTCGCTCAGGAGGACTTCATGCTCGGCACCGACTTCACCACCGGATCGCCCAACTGGCTCGACCTCGGCAGCCCCGACACCGACGCGGCCGCCGCGTTCTACGGCGCCGTCCTCGGCTGGCGGTTCGTCTCGGCCGGTCCCGACACCGGCGGATACGGCTTCTTCCAGGTGGACGGGAAGACCGTCGCCGCCCTCGGACCGCTCACCGAGGAAGGGGCGAACTCCGCCTGGATGATCCACTTCAAGACCGGCGACATCGCGGCCACCGTCGAGGCCGTCACGGCCGGCGGCGGAACCGTACGGATGGAGCCCATGGACGTCATGGGCGAGGGCATGCTGGCCCAGGCCACCGACCCGCAGGGCGCCCAGTTCGCGCTCTGGCAGCCCGGCCGGACCGCGGGCCTGGAACTCACGTCCGCCCCGAACGCCCTGCTCTGGGCGGAACTGCACGCCCCCGACCCGGAGGCGGACATCGCCTTCTACCAGGACCTGTTCGGCTGGCGCAGCCAGGAGATGCCGGCACCCGGCATGACGTACCGGGTACTGAGCACCGCCGAAGGCGACCAGCAGGACGCCTCCTTCGGCGGGGTCGCACCGCTGAGCGACGGCGCGGGCACGGGCGAACTCCCGCGCTGGGTACCGTACTTCCACGCGACGGACGTCGACGCCACGATCACGGCGGCACAGTCCAACGGCGGTTCCGTGCTGATGCCGGCGACGGATGTACCGGAGGTCGGACGGATGGCGTGGCTCGGGGACCCGTTCGGGGCGGTGTTCGCGCTGCTGACGCCGGATCCGCGGATGTGAGGCCGACCGCGGGAGGAGCTCCGGATCAGGCGTCGAAGGCGAACTCCAGCACATACGCGGACGAGTCCAGCACCATGTTGTTCGCCTCGACGGCAACGCCCCTGGCGTCAAAGGCAGTTCGCGCGATCAACATGACCGGCACACCCGTCGGCAACGCCAGTCGCTCGGCCTCGTCGCCGCTCGGCATACGGGAACGGACCTCTTCCCGGAAGTGGACCGACTTTCGCCCGAGTTCCCCCAGCCTCGCGTAGATGCCGCCGGGACCGGTGTCGGGTCGAGCGACAGCTGCACCCGACACCAGGTCCGCCGCGAGGAACGAGGCGGCCGGCAACACCGGCTTGCCGTCAAGAACGTACCGGCGACGACGCACACAGACCCGTGCCCCTTCGTCGCTCAGGCCCAGCACTCCCGCGATCGCGGGCGGGGCGTCCTCCTCGCCCACCTCCACCGACTCCACGACGAGTTCGCGGTCCCCGGCATCGGTCGCCCAGATGGAACGCCCCTCGCCCCACTGCGCGTGCGCGAGGCGTTCGAGCCCGCGCCGCCGGATCGACTTGAAGTCCCGGACGAACACGCCGCGCCCTTGCGTGCCTCGACGAGCCCCTCAGCCTGCAGCACACCAAGGGCTTGCCTGGCAGTCATACTGTTCTTGATGGCGACGACCGTGACGTGTCCGGTCACCGGATGTGAATGCAGGCCGACGGCATACCCACAGCGCGGGAACCCGCCCACGAGCCCACCCCGGCATCGCGGCCACCTCCTCCAGATCGTGCACCGCCCACGCGGCCAACAACCCGAAGGTCACGCCTACTCAGGACGCGGGACGTTCGCCCGAGCGCGGGCCGAAGCGTCCTCGACCTCTTCGCGGGTGACTTCCTTGTAGAGACGTTCCCCGTGCGCGTCGGTGATGTCGATGACGATGCCGGTCCACTCCTCCGCGGGCTCCTCGGGGACAAACCCGAGTTGGTATTCGGCGTCCTGGAGCAGTTCCTCCGTCACCCGAACCCCGGTCAGGCGCTCGGCGAGGGCGAAGGCCGCCGCCTTCGTGTCGACACGCTCGCTCGTCTCGCCCTCGTCGTCCGACAGTACGTAACCGACTTCACGCATCGCCGAGTTGAGGGCATCGGGAGTGTTGCCGCTCCTGGTGGTGTGCCACTCGAAGGTGGTCCGGAGTTCCCCGTCCTCGTACCAATGGAAGAAGTGCATGGGCTTGCCGCCGTTGCTGGAGTGCACCACGGCGCGCCCGCCGTCCGACAGGGCTTCCAGGAAGCGCGGCTGCATCCCCATGCCTCCCTCTCCGACGTGCAGGACGAGCGTCCAGTCACCGCCGTCGCCCGGGACGGTGAACGCTCCCGCGATGAAGGACGCGTCCGAGTAGTCCTCCGGGTCGCGCAGTTCGTCCTGCTGCTCGATCAACTCGTCCGTCCCCACGCACGTGCCCTGCGGGTCCGCCTCCATCACCCGCAGCACCTCGCTCGGGGCGACGCCCCGCACCAGGGTCAGGGTGTACCCGACCCCCAGCGCGTAGCGGAACAACCGAGCGGAACGTATCCAGGCATAGTCATGTGCGGTCACCGAAGTCATGCGGCACAGTCTGCCCGCCGCCACTGACAACGCGGTCGACTGACGGACCGTCACCCCAAGTGCGTAGCCACGAACATCCGCAACACAGCCGGGAGTACGACCACAGAAGGCCCGGGTTCCGTCAACGCCTTCGCCAGGTCCGACTCCAGCGCCTCCGGCGAAGTCCGCACCCCCCGCACCCCGAACGACTCCGCCAACGCCACGTAATCCGGCCGGGTCAGCTCCGTCGCCGTCGCCTCCCCGAACGCGTCCGTCATGTACTCGCGGAGGATGCCGTACCCACCGTCGTCGACGATGAGCCAAGTGACGTTCAGGTCATACTGCTTGGCCGTCGCCAGCTCCGCGATCGAGTACAGCGCACCCCCGTCCCCCGACACCGCCAGCACCGGACGCGTCGGGTCCGCGGCGGCCGCGCCGAGCGCCGCCGGGAAGCCGTAGCCGAGGCCGCCCGCGCCCTGGGCGGAGTGGAGATGATTGGGGCCCTTCGCGTCGAAGGCGGACCAGGCCCAGTACGCAAGGATCGTCATGTCCCAGAAGGACGGGGAGTTGGCCGGTAGCGCCCTTCGTACCGACTCCAACACGCCCTGTTCCAGGGTCAGTTCCTGCGAGTCGATACGCTCCCGCACCCGGCCGAGCAGCTCGGCCACCCGCCCCTCCGCCGTCTCGTCCGCCCGCTCCGTCACCGTCTCCAGCAGCGCCTGAAGCCCGTGCCACGCATCCGCGTGGATGCCCAACGCCGGGTGGTTCGACTCCAGTTTGCCGAGGTCCGCCTCGATCTGGATGACTCGGCCGCGCGGAGCGAACGTGTGGTAGTTCGAGGACAGTTCGCCCAATCCCGAACCCACCACCAGTACTACGTCCGCGTCCTCCAGGAAGTCGGTCGTATAGCGGTCCTCCAGCCAGGACTGGAGGGACAGGGGGTGCGTCCACGGGAACGCGCCCTTGCCGCCCGGCGTCGTCACCACCGGTGCCCGGAGTTTCTCCGCCAGCTGCCGCAGCTTCTTCGACGCGTCCGCCCGTACGACTCCCCCGCCCGCGATGATCGCCGGGCGGGCGGCGCGCGACAGCAAGTCGGCTGCTACGGCGGTCAGTTCGGGGCGTGGCAGGACGTCCTCCGGGGTCGCGTCCACCGCCGTCACCACCGGGAGGAGGGTCTCGGCCAGCAGTACGTCCTGGGGAATCTCCACCCACACCGGGCCGTGCGGAACCGTCAGCGCCGACTTCCAGGCCTCCGCGATCGCGGACGGGATCTGCGACTGGGTGCGGACGGTGTGGACCGACTTCACCACGCCCCTGAACGAGGCGGACTGGTCGGGCAGTTCATGCAAATACCCGTGCCTGCCACCACCCAGGCCCGCGGTCGGGATCTGGCTGCTGATCGCCAACACCGGGGCCGAAGCCGCCCGCGCCTCCTGGAGCGCGGCCAGTGACGTCAGCGCCCCGGGGCCCGTCGACAGCAGCAGCGGAGCCGCCTCGCCCGTGATGCGGCCGTACGCGTCCGCCGCGAACCCGGCGTTGTTCTCCACCCGTAGGCCGATGTAGCGGAGGTCGGAGCGGCGCAGGGCGTCGAACATGCCGAGCGCGTGCTGGCCCGGCAGGCCGAACACCGTCGTCGCGCCGAGGCCCGCCAGGGTCTCCACGACCAGGTCACCGCCGTTGCGGCCGGGGGGAGGATTCAGCGCGGCCTCCGTCTGAGCCGCCGTCGGACGGAGTTCCAGGTCGTGGTCGTGGGTCACTTCGAACGAGCCTCGGCAATCTGACGGGACATGATCGTGATCAGGTCGTACGCGGTGTGCGACGCGGCCACCGACGTGATCTCGGCGTGGTCGTACGCCGGTGCCACCTCGACGACGTCCGCCGACACCAGGTTGCAGGATGCCAGGCCGCGCAGGATCTCCAGAAGTTCGCGGGAGGTCAGGCCGCCGGCCTCGGGCGTGCCGGTGCCGGGCGCGTGGGCCGGGTCGAGGCAGTCGATGTCGATGGAGATGTAGAGGGGACGGTCGCCGATGCGCTGGCGCAGCTGGTCGGCGACCTCGTCGGCGCCCCGGCGGTACACGTCCGCCGACGTCACGATGCCGAAGCCCATCTTCTCGTCGTCCTTGAGGTCCTGCTTGCCGTACAGCGGACCGCGGATGCCGACGTGCGAGAGCGCCTCCGTGTCGAGGATGCCCTCCTCGACTGCCCTGCGGAACGGCGTCCCGTGCGTGTACTCGGCGCCGAAGTACGTGTCCCAGGTGTCGAGATGGGCGTCGAAGTGCAGCAGCGCCACCGGGCCGTGCTTCTTCGCCACGGACCGCAGTAGCGGCAGCGCGATGGTGTGGTCGCCGCCCAGGGTCATCAACCGCGCGCCGGTGCCCAGGAGTTGGTCCGCGGCCTCCTCGATCGTCTCGACGGCCTCGTTGATGTTGAACGGGTTCGCCGCGATGTCACCGGCGTCCGCGACCTGCGCCAGCGCGAACGGGGACGCGTCCTGTGCCGGGTTGTAGGGGCGCAGCAGGCGGGACGCCTCGCGGATCGCGTTGCCGCCGAAGCGAGCGCCCGGCCGGTACGAGACCCCGGCGTCGAACGGCACCCCGACCACCGCCACGTCCGCGGTGCCGACCTCGTCCAGGCGCGGCAGCCGGGCGTAGGTCGCGGGTCCGGCGTACCGCGGGGTGCGGGAGGAGTCGACCGGGCCGCGGGGCGTCTCGTTGCTGGTCATGGGCACTGCCTTCTTTCCTACGCTTCATCGCGTATGGGTTTTTCCTGCGGTTTTGTACGCCGGACTACGACTTTGACTTTACTGGGGAGCCGCCACCGGCTCGGACACTCGTTCGGGTGCGCCGCGCCCCGCCAGCCGGTCCCGCCACGCGGCGAGTACGGCCGCGTCGGTCGCGGGCGTCGCGAGAGAGACGGTCACATAGGCGGCCAGAGACAACAACAGGCCGTAGTACACAGGCTCGTTGGCGAGGATGCCGTAGGTCGCCATCAGGCCGACGACCGCGAGGCCGCCGACGATCACCGAGGCGAGCGCGCCCTGTGCGGTGCCGCGTTTCCACAGCAGACCGCCGAGGATCGGGACGAGCAGGCCGCCGACGAGGAGGTTGTAGGCGACTGTCAGCGCCTCCACGACGTTGTTCAGCGCGATCGCCGTGCCGATCACCGCGACGCCCATGACGAGGATGAAGGCGCGGTTGCCCCGGACCTCGTCATGCTCCTCCTCGTCACCCTCTCGCCGTACGGCGCCGCGCAGCTTCGACCAGATGTCGTTGTTGGCGACCGTGGCGCAGGCGATCAGCGCGCCGGAGGACGTCGACATGACGGCGGCGAGCGCGGCGGCCAGCACCAACCCCCGTACGCCGACCGGGAGTTCGTCCTTGACTATGGTCGCGAAGGCGTCGTCCGGGCTGCCCAGGTTCGGGTAGAGGACCTTGGCCGCGGTGCCGATGACGGCGCCGGCGAGGGCGTAGACGAGGCAGTAGGTGCCCGCGACCGTGCCGCCCCACTTGGCCGTCTTGTCGCTGCCCGCCGTGAACACCCGCTGCCAGATGTCCTGGCCGATGAGCATGCCGAACGTGTAGATCAGGACGTAGGTGAAGATCGTCTCGCCGCCGATGCCCAGCGGGTCGAAGTACCCGGTGGGCAGCTTCGCCTTCATCTCGCTGAAGCCGCCGGCCTTGACGACCGCGATGGGCAGCAGGAGCAGGAGTACGCCGATCGTCTTCACCACGAACTGCACCATGTCCGTCAGCGTGATCGACCACATGCCGCCGAGCGTCGAGTACGCGACGACGATCGAGCCGCCGAGGACGATCGCGAGGGTGCGGTTCATGTCGAAGAGGACGTCGAAGATCGTGGCGTAGGCGATCGTCGAGGTGACCGCCAGCATCAGGGTGTAGGCCCACATGACTACGCCGGAGATGACGCCCGCCCGGCCGCCATACCTGAGATCGAGCATCTCCGACACCGTGTACACCTTGAGGCGGGCGATGCGGGCGGAGAAGAAGACGGAGAGGGCGAGCAGGCCGAGGCCGATGGTGAAGACCATCCAGGCGCCGGACAGGCCGTACTGGTAGCCCAGGCCCACCCCGCCGATGGTGGACGCGCCGCCGAGGACGATCGCGGCCATGGTGCCGGAGTACATGACGGGGCCCAGGCGGCGGCCCGCGACCAGGAAGTCGCTCTTCGACTTGGCGCGGCGCATGCCCCACCAGCCCATGGCCAGCATGCCGGCCAGGTAGACGACGATGACGGTGTAGTCGACGGCCATACGGGGGCCTCCTTACGCACGTGCTCGGAGTCTCGGGGAGTCCCGGGGAGTCTCGGGGGACGGCTTGCGCCGCGACCGACCCTAGGTGGCCGGAAAGCGGCTGCGAAGTGTACGTTTCATCCATCCGAGCCCGAGGTGATGGAGGAAACGTCCACCATGCCGGACCTCACGGTTCCGCCCACTCCACCCGTGTATCTCTCCGCCCTCCTGGCCCGCGAGGACCTGGGGCTGCGGCAGATCGCCGGGCCGTCCGACCCCGACACCGCGATCCACTGGGCGCATGTGTCGGAGATGCCGGACCCGTATCCGTATCTGCTGGGCGGCGAGCTGCTGTTGACGGCCGGCGTCCACATCCCGGAGGCGGCCGGCTCCGGCACGTACTTCGCCGACTACGTCTCCCGGATCGTCGAGGCGGGCGGCGTGGCCCTCGGCTTCGGCGTCGCGCCCGTCCACGACACCGTGCCGAGAGCCCTGGTCGCGGCCTGCGACGACTACGACCTCCCCCTCCTGGAGGTCCCGCCCCCGACCCCGTTCACCCGGGTGGCCCGCGCGGTCTGGCAGCTGATGGCGCAGGCCCGCCTCGCCGAACTCCGCCGCGTCACCGAGGCCCAGCAGAGCCTCGCGGCAGCGGCCTCCCGCCCCGACCCGGTCCCTTCGGTCCTACGCCAACTCGCCCAGCGGGTAAGCGGTCGCGCGGTGCTGTACGGACCCGACGGCACGGAGATCGCGGCGGCGGGGCGGGGAGCGTCGGGGGTGGAGACGCGGGAGACACGGGAGGCGTTGGCGGGGCTGGCGCGGGTGGTACGACCGCCCGCGGCTTCGGCCTCAACCTCTACGTCCTCTCCGTCCCCTACATCCCCTACCTCCTCTACGTCCCCCACCTCCGCCACGGACACCGTCCCCGGCGCCCATCTCGCCGCGTACGCCCTCGGTACCGGTCAGGGTTTCGTCCTAGGGGTCGCCGCCCCGGACCGCGCCCCCGGCGACCACACCATCGCCTCGGTCGCCGCCGTACTCCTCTCCCTCCTCACCGGCGAACACCAGAGCCGCACGGGAGCGGACCGGTCCTCGGCACTCGTACGGCTGCTGCTGGGCGCCCCGCCGGAAGACGTCGCGTCGCTGCTCGGCGGCGACCGGTGGCTCGTCGTGCACGCGACGCCCGGCACTGGGACAACCACCGCCCCCGACCCCGTCGCCGCGTCCGCGCTGGGCGCCGCGCTCGGGTCGGCGTTGATCGATCTGGCGCCGGAGGTCGTACGGGTACTGGTCCCCGCCGATCGCGAACCAGCCCCGCAACCCGGCTGGACCCTAGGGGTCAGCGCCGCCGTCACCCCCGAGGACTGGCCCGCCGCCGACACCCACGCGGCCCGCGCCTTGGCCCGCGCCCGCGCGACCCGTACCCCGCTGGTACGACACGGTTCCTCGGGCCGCGCCGGTCTCGCCGAACTGCTCCCCCACGACGAGGCCGAGGCACACGCCCGTACCCTCCTCGCGCCGCTCGCCGCCCACCCCGCGCTCGTCGAGACGCTGCGCACCTGGCTCTCCCTGCACGGGAGTTGGGACCGTACGGCGGTCGCCCTCGCCGTGCACCGCAACACCGTGCGGCAGCGGATCGCCCGGTGCGCGGCACTGCTGGAGACGGACCTGGACGATCCGGACGTACGGATGGAGCTCTGGTTCGGCCTGCGCCATCTGTGACGTTCGGCCCGCGTCACCTGTGAGTGGTCGGGTGTGAGTGATCCACATCCCAGCGTGCGGGACGCCGGGCACGCGCACAGTCCTCTGCTTCACAATGGGGAGCATGCCGATATCCGGGACCCTCAGCCGCGCCGAGCTCGTCGATCACCTTGTGAAGACCCGTATCGCGGGCGACGTAGCCACTCCCCGCGAGAACAACCTCTCCCACTACCGCAAGCTCGCGAACGGCGACCGCCACTACTGGTTCGGCCTGGAGCTCGGCAGCCGTTGGACCGACGAGCAGGACGTGCTCGCCGTGATGGCGGAGCGGGTGGGTGTGAACGACGATCCCCAGTACCGCTACGGCCAGGACACCATCGACCCGGAGCTGACCGTCGAGGGGCTCGACCGGCTGGCGGCGCGGCTGCGCAAGGCGGCCGACGGGCAGCAGCGGGTGCTCTTCGCGACCGGTCACCCGGGCGGTCTGCTCGATGTGCACCGTGCCACGGCCGCCGCCCTGCGCACGGCCGGCTGCGAGATCCTCGTGATCCCGGAGGGGCTGCAGACGGAGGAGGGGTACGTCATGCAGTTCGCGGACGTGGCCGTCCTGGAGCACGGCGCGACGCTGTGGCACACGCACTCCGGTGAGCCGATGAAGGCGATCCTCACCGCCCTGGAGCGCGAGGGCCGCCCGCTGCCCGACCTGGTCGTCGCCGACCACGGCTGGGCGGGCTACGCGGGGCGGCACGGGGTCGACTCCGTCGGGTACGCCGACTCGAACGACCCGGCGCTCTTCCTCGCCGAGTCCGAGGGGACCGTACAGGTCGCGGTCCCCCTCGATGACCATGTCGTCAGCCCCAGGTACTACGACCCGATGACGGCGTATCTGCTGGCGGAGGCCGGACTGTCGTCCTGAACGGCCGGGCTCAACTCCCCTGTCACGGCCAGGGGTTGAGCCCCTCCGCCCGGCGCTGCGCGTACCCCGGTGTCGGGTCCAGATAGACCCGGTTCACCGACGGGAACGCCTCCCGCAGCCGCTGCTCGGCCTGTTCGCAGGCCCACTCGATCTGCGCGGCGCTCGACCGGTCCCGGAAGTCGATCTTCGCGGCGACCAGCGCCTCGCGCGGGCCCTGCACGAGGGTCGTCAACTCCAGTACGGCTTCGATGTGTTCGACCCCGAGCAGCTCCTCGCGGATACGGTCCCGCATGGCCTTGGGGAGGGGGCGGCCGATGAGGAGTTCGGCGTTGGAGCGGCCGAGCACCCAGGCGACGTAGAGCAGCAGGGCGCCGATGCAGAGTGAGGCGATGCCGTCCCAGACACCGGAGCCCGTGAGCTGGCCGCCGAGCAGGCCGCCGGCCGCGAGGACCAGGCCGACCAGGGCGGCGGAGTCCTCAAGGACTACGGCCTTGACTGCGGTGTCAGGGGTGTAGCGGAGGTAGCGCTTGAAGCTGGCGTCGAAGCGGGCCGCCTCGCCGCGCGCCTGGCGTACGCCCGTCCGCAGGGAGTAGCCCTCCAGGAGGAACGCGACGCCGAGCACGATGTACGAGATGAGCGGGTCGCCGAGGTCCTCGCCGGAGACGAGGGTGTGGATGCCGTCGTAGATCGAGAAGACCGCGCCGCCGACGAAGGTGGCGACGGCGGCGAGCATCGCCCAGATGTAGCGCTCGGGGCCGTAGCCGAGGGGGTGTTCCTCGTCGGCGGGTTTGCCGCTGCGTTTGAGGGCGGTGAGGAGGAGGAGTTCGGTGACCGTGTCGGCGACCGAGTGCGCGGCCTCCGACAGCATCGCGCTGGAGCCGCTGATGACGCCGGCGACCGCCTTCGCGAGCGCGATGCCCAGGTTGGCGACGGCGGCGACGATCACCGTGACGGTGGACTCGCCGCCACCGTCACCTTCCTCTGTTTCTGCCATGCCCTCAGTGTTCCCGAGGAACCCGGACCACGCCCTCCTGAATGACGGAGATGGCCAGTTGACCGTCCTGCGTGTAGATCCGCGCCTGCCCGAGCCCGCGCCCGCCGGACGCCGACGGCGACTCCTGGTCGTAGAGCAGCCACTCGTCCGCGCGGAACGGCCGGTGGAACCACATCGCGTGGTCGAGGGAGGCCCCGACCACATCTCCTACGGCCCAGCCGCCGCGGCCGTGCGCGAGGAGCACGGAGTCGAGGAGGGTCATGTCGGAGACGTAGGTCGCGAGTACTACGTGGAGGAGGGGATCGTCGATGGGGCCTTCGAGCTTGCCGTTGGTGCGGAACCACACCTGCGAGTGCGGTTCGCGCGGTGCGCCGAACTTGCCGTACGGCGGCTCCTCGACGTAGCGCAGGTCGATGGCCTCGCGGGCCTCGATGAACTTCTCGACGACCTCGGGGGCGATGTGGTCGTAGCCGCGCAGCCGGTCCTGGGAGGTGGGCAGGGTGGCCGGGTCGGGGGCGGACGGCATGGGGGCCTGGTGTTCGAGGCCGTCCTCGTGGCGCTGGAAGGACGCGGAGAGGGCGAAGATCGGCTGGCCGTGCTGGACCGCGACGACGCGGCGCGCGGTGAAGGAACGGCCGTCGTTCATGCGCTCGACGGTGTAGACGATGGGCGCGCCGGGGTCGCCGGGGCGCAGGAAGTACGCGTGGAGGGAGTGGGCGAGACGGTCGGCGGAGACCGTCCGGCCGGCGGCGACCAGCGCCTGGGCCGCCACCTGCCCGCCGAAGACGCGGGGGACGACGGCGGACTGGGACTGGCCGCGGAAGATGTTCTCCTCGATCTGCTCAAGGTCGAGCAGATCGAGGAGACCCTGAAGTGCCTTGCTCATGGCACCTTTTCTACTGGCCGGTAATTTCGGGGACCTTACAGGCCCATGTCCTTTGCGATGATCGTCTTCATGATCTCGCTGGTGCCGCCGTAGATGCGGTTGACGCGGTTGTCCGCGTACAGGCGGGCGATCGGGTACTCGTTCATGAAGCCGTAGCCGCCGTGCAGTTGGAGGCAGCGGTCGATCACGCGGTGGGCGACCTCGGTGGTGAACAGCTTGGCGCTGGCCGCCTCGGCGGGGGTCAGCTCACCGGCGTCCAGGGCCTCGGTCGCGCGGTCGACGACGGCCTCGGCGGCGTCCACCTCGGCCTGGCAGGCGGCCAGTTCGAACTTGGTGTTCTGGAACGCGGCGACGGGCTGGCCGAAGACCACGCGCTCCTGCACATACTGCTTCGCGAACCGGACGGCGGCCTTGGCCTGCGCGTACGCGCCGAAGGCGATGCCCCAGCGCTCGGAGGCGAGGTTGTGGCCGAGGTAGTAGAAGCCCTTGTTCTCCTCGCCGAGGAGGTCCTCGGCCGGGACCTTCACGTCGACGAACGCCAGCTCGGCGGTGTCGGAGGTCTTCAGGCCGAGCTTGTCGAGCTTGCGGCCGACCGAGTAGCCCTCGGCCTTGGTGTCCACCACGAAGAGGGAGATGCCGTGGCGGCGGTCCTCCTTGGTGGAGGGGGCGGTGCGGGCGCAGACGATCATGCGGTCGGCGTGCACGCCACCGGTGATGAAGGTCTTGGCGCCGTTGAGGACGTAGTGCGTGCCGTCCTCGGAGAGCTTGGCGGTGGTCTTCATGCCCGC
>Ga0307517_10003194_pt1 | contig 25743 bp, 24 predicted proteins | sample 23_EM_MG_FD_194515 | JGI IMG/M metagenome (GOLD analysis project Ga0307517, IMG submission 194515) | Populus trichocarpa ectomycorrhiza microbial communities from riparian zone in the Pacific Northwest, United States - 23_EM | ecosystem: Host-associated > Plants > Roots > Unclassified | place... | reverse complement strand
CAATTCTACCATCAAATGTTAGTATATTTGTTTTTTTTTTTAATGGCAAGATAGTAAAAACATTGTTCTCATCCATGGTACATTGTGTACAGGGAAACGGTGTTTTTACCATCCTTTAAGTTTTTTTAATATATATATATATATATATATATATATATATATATAAAAGATGGGCAACCGAAGATACATCAAAGACAAAATTGGCATTAGGGGTGAGCAAAAAAACCAGAAAACCGATTTAACCGAGAAAACTGGAAAAAAATTACCTGAAAAAACCGAACCGGTAAAAAAAACCGATTGAATCGGTTAAAATATTTAGGAAAATGTCCGGTTCGATTCGGTTTTCGGTTTTGGTGTGCCTGAACCGGCCAACCCGAACCGAACCGGTTCGGTTTAGGAATGAAAAAAAAAACCAAACGGTCCAAGCTGCGGGCCGCCTCCTCCCATTACTTTCCCTTTCAACAACCCTAGCAGACCATTTATCTGCTTTCCCTTTCACACAGCCACCCCCTCCCCTCCAACCCTTTCAATTTTCATTCACACTTCTCGACCCCGATAAGAGTTGAGTTCGTTGATCCCAGGCCAGGTCGTTGCACGGTAAGCGGCTTGGAGTAAAGGCAGTCAGGGTTGACGTCGTCGTTAAAGCTCAGAGTTGGAGTGTTAAATGCTTGTTTCCTCTTATGACGCTATAGATACAAGATCTATTTTGGTTTACAGAGCTAAAACAGCTTATGGACACGCACAATTTAAATCTCCCACCTGAAGCAAAACCCTAGAAGAAGGGGAGAGGATTGTGACTCCCAGCAGACGACCTGGTGGTACCCTTAGAAAATCCATTTGGATTTGGGTTAGTTATACCCCCTAAGACGAAGTCGCCGTCTACCAATCCAAAGGGGACCTGGTATGCTCTTCTTTGATCTGGAGAATCATGGGTTTGGTTCCATTCTCTTAAATTTTCTGCTATGTGTGTATGTGGATGAAGAAAGATTGATATGGGTTGGTTTCTTTTATTATAATGTGTGACGCAGTGGAGAAAGGAAATGCAGACTTAGGAAGTTCCTCCGGGTTATGATCTTGTTGTTCCTACAAAGCCAAAAACTAAGTCTGTTAAAAGGGGAATGAAAGAAAGAAGTAAAAGCAGCTTCAGAAAAATAACCATAGGTTTTTTCGGTTTTGGACCTCAAAAACCGGACCCAAACCGAACCGAAACCGGTCGGTCCAGTCGGTTTGGACCGGTTCCGGTTCGGTTTGGGTCCCTTTTTTTTCCCTTCCGGTTTGGTTGTTTTTTAAAGGTAAAAACCGAATCGAACCGAAAATGATCACCCCTAATTAGCATTCAAAAGAAAAACCAAACCAGATAACCCAAAAATTGAATACAGATAGAAATATTAGTATCACAATTCCAGCCCCTGCATAACATAAGCCATAGCCACAAAGTTTCCATCATAGAAATACGAGAAGTCAAAACCAAGCCACAGTCTCACAGGATCTTGATGGTATCAAACTCCAGCCCCTGCAACAATAAGTCAGAGTTCCCATGAAGTTCATAACAGATTCAAACAACCTGGGGAGAATGAGATCTATGAACCAAGCCACCAATTCACAAATTCTATTTACATCTTGTTCTGCAAGAGCATCTGCCACGAAATTACCCTCCCTGGGAACATGAGAGAACTTCACCGAAACCAAAGCTAGCAGAAGAAAATCTGGAGGCAATGATGAAGAGTTTATGGAGTTTCCATGGTCTATTCAACTCACACAACATCCAATTAATCACAGTGGAAGAATCCGATTCAATGATAATTCTCTTCCCCAGAACCTCCTCTCTCGAAGATTATAATTCCAATGCTTTAATCACCGCAAGCTTGATGTGTCCATCAACAAGGCTGTCAAAGCTATATGTTCAGAATTCAATTGCAAATTAAGTGGAGATTTATTAAACTTTAAAATTAAAAAAAAAAGAATTAATTGATAAATTCTTAAAAATACAAATATTCAAATTGTAAAAATAAAAATACATATACTAAATAGAAAAAAAAATAACTCCATTAAAAAAAATTAAAATATTTATGCATGTTTGATATATACATCAACATGATATGTCAATTTAATGGCTACATAGTTTGCATTCGATGAAAAATATTTAAAACATGTAATTAGAAAAAAAAAATGTTTATATGCTTGAAAAACAAAAATAATCAAATGTTGAAATATATTATTTGATAATGAAGAAAAAATTAAATGAGAATGTGATAACCTCAAAGAAAGTAAATAAAAAAAATAAAAAATGAAGCTACAAACAAAATATTAAAAAATAAAATTCAAATAAAATTCAAAAAAGATTGAAAAACCTGACCACGTCTATCTGGGTCAACATGTAAAATCTGTGATATGGTTGTGATATCGAGGTAACTCCATCAAAAACAAACTGAATAAAACTTTGAAGCTTAATTATCAAACAATCCAATATTGAAGGGCGAGGTAACCTGAATCATTTTCAAAACAAGTGAAAAATCCAATATAAAACAAATAATAAAAATAATAGAATCAAATCTCTAATTAAATAAATATTGAAGAATAAAATTAAAATTCTATATCATAAAAGGTGGTGATTGGGCCACATGCGCCGCTCAAAGAGCATGAATGACTCCCACGTATGAACGCATTACACGAATGCATCTATTTATTTTATATAATATTTATATTTATTAAATTACTAAATAGAAACATATTAAAAAGATGAAAAAACCACGCTTGTAAGCAAGCATAAATTTTTATTATTATTTTAAAGGCAACTTTATTATTTCATTGTAAAAAGACTAAGGAGCCCCGAATGCCAAATTAGGTTTTTTTACAAGAATAATTAAATTATTTTACTGTAAAAAAATAAAAATAAAAATAAAATTCATCCCAGATTAAAATCATTATTACAATATAACAATCCTTAATCCACGGTGGTGTTTTACTGAGCACCCTTAGCTTTTTTATAAAATCCATGTATTTTCATGGTTGGATAAAAATATTTTTTCAATGAAAAAATATTATATAAGTGTTGTCTATGTTTTTCATACATCAGGAAAAAAACTAATTTTAAATTGAAGAGATAATATGAATGTTTAATAAAATAAATTAAAAATTATATATACTAAAAAATGTTTAAAAAACTTTAACGGTAACCAAATATTGCTTTATGAAGTTGAGAGAAAAATATATATTAAAACATTTAATTAGGCATTTAAACAAAAAATAAGAACACCGTATAAAATTAGTCAAGGTGACGAAAATCAAAGAACTAAAATAAAATAAAATGTGGGGGCACTATTATAATCCACGTTGTATTGACCGTGCATAGGAAAATCATGAGCAGCTTTAGTTTCTTTTTAATTTTAATTGGTAGAAAAGAACAGTATGCATTGTAATAGTTCTCCCCTTAAGGATTGTATGTAAGCATTTTCCCCGGGTAGGAGCATCGTTAAACAGAAAATGGATTCAAGTTTTAATGCAGAAAAATCCCACAATCATCGAAGATGAGGATTAAGCATTTGTTCATGCCGTGTAAGACAATACCGCCGCAACAAAGTCCTAAATTACAAGTCAAAAGTTATAGATCGGATATATGCAGAAACCATTATAATCAATCCTAGAGGTCATTTATGTCAGCAAAACGCTCTACAAACACAGAAAATTCCAATAGTAAGTGAGCTATACTGAGATACCACCAACTGTGTACCCAAGCTTGCAGTAAGATCCACAACCATAACCTTTAAACAAAAGTAAGATCAATCCTAAACCTCCTATCTGTATACTGATAAAGGTTCATTCAAAAACAACCTCAAAAGATTCACTAACCCTGCCATGATAGCAAGCAATTCGATGAAATACAACTTACAAAATCTACATGATAAGCCTGCAAATGCATAGGCTTCAATATAATGTGCAATCCAAGGTGTTCATGGTCTATACCAGATGAAAAATCCACATTGATGACAAGTTAATAATGTAAAAAGAAACACTAAATCTCACAATCATAAGAGAATCCACCTGTAACCCTGCACTCACTGTAGACACCGCAAAAGCATTATGCACTAGTAAAATTCAGAAATTGAAATCAAGTTTGTAGTATCCAATAGATTCAAACTCAACAGGTAACATTTTGAGACTAACATAAATTCTGCAGCGTTTTTAAAAACACAACATCCTCTTATGACTGAATCAATGAATATTCACTGATAAATTTCATAAATTGAAATCAAGTTTGTAGTATCCAATTGATTCAAACTCAACAGGTAAAATTTTGAGACTAACATTAATTCTACCGCGTTCTTAAAAACAACATCCTCTTATGACTGAAAATCAATGAATAGTCACTGGTAAATTTCATAAATTGAAATCAAGTTTGTGGTATCCACTTGATTCAAATTCATCGGGTCATATTTTGAGACTAACATAAATTCTACCACATTCTTAAAAAAATAACAACGTCCTCTAATGACCGAAAAATCATTGAACACTACCATCCTAATTTTATCCTAAGCTACTACACAGTCAAAAATATCCCCACGCTTCTATGTTAAACTTAAGCACTGCACTCAGTAAACACCACTATTTGGACACAAACTTCTTCAAAACCCAATTAAATACCGATTCCTGACAGGAAATCAAAACCCAATTAAAAACCAAACCACAGACCCAACTCCCGACCGAATTCCCAGTCCTATCCCTGCTTCTACACAAGACTTAGAGCATAACTTTAGCATACACGTTCAGTTCAACTAGTTATTTCCAAGCTCCTGCTGGAGTTTCAACCAATTGGAAATCTACAGAATCCAACCAATTAAACCCCAACTATGTACCAAAAACCCCTAACTAGCCATCTACAGTCTAAAAATATACGGAATACACACAGATACATACCCAATTTTCGCTCTTTTCAGAGGAAACCAAGTACACTTTCAGCAGTAGAAACAAATCAAGAGGAACAGGAAGAAACAAAATCCAGGTCACATTAAATAACCTTGAAGTCTCCAAACATATTCAAAAATACATCAAGGAAATAGATAAATAATTCAAAACCTTGCCGACAAAATATTTCATTTCAAACAAACCGATCAGTCCACACTCTGCATGATGTCCTCGGCAGTGAACTTAGTGCCCTTCTCTTTGTCTCCAACAGCACGTCCCTTTGCCTTGCGATCCAATAGAGACTTCCTATCCTTATCAAGCCTCAACTTCGTGATAACAACCTTGGACGCGTTGATACCGACATTAACTGTTGACCCATTCACCTTCTCACGTGTAATCCTCTCGATGTGGATGACCCACTTTCGACGATAAACCTGAACCACCTTGCCCTCGCGTCCTTTGTAGGTCCCACGAACAACCTGGACTTCATCGTCCTTACGGACAGGCATGGATCGGACGTTGTACTTCTGGCGGAGGTCGGTGGAGAGAGGAGCGCTCATTAGGATCCTGCGCAAGGAGGAGGGCGCCGAGAAGTGGGCCTTCCGGCTCTTGCGTCTGGAGGAGGAGACCCTTGGGTTATACTTCATGGTAGCGGTTGTAGCTGCTGGCTATGTGGGTTAAGGGTATTTGGGAGGCGGGCGCTGCAGGGAAGAGATGAGTGAGGGAAAGTGAAGGAATTTATAAAGGGAGGAGGGATGTGAAATGCTTGGGTTTTTTTTTTTTTTTTTGGTGGGTTTTTAAGGTGGGCCTTGTTGTGTGTATTTAGCCTGGTGCTTGATTTGTTTTGATGGGCCTTGAGATTATTATTTTTTAATTTTACCACTAAATTTACAGTATATCTTATTTATTTATTTATTTTATGATGCTTGCTGATAGAAACTGAGGTATATGATTTTTAATTTTCTCAATACTTGTATGTGATGATTCACAATCAAAATAATATTATTTTTTATTTTTAATATCAGTATATCAAAATAAATAAAAAATATTAAAAAAATATTAAAAAATCAGTTACTAACCACAAACCTAAAACAAAGCCCGCCATTAACCCAACAAAATAAGCATGCGCAGCCAGACAAGTTGGGTTCCAAACCAAATCCCCAACGCTAGAACTACCCCATTAGTGCAGGAATCTAATAAAACAAAAGAAAGCAATTATAATCCTAACAAAAACACAATGAACGGAATCTAGCACGGGAAGCAGATTTTTCCGATGAGATCGAGGATCTTTAATTTCTGGTTGATGAAGATGAAGTGGAGAGAAGGGAAGGGAACGTCATCCTTGAAGAGGCCTTACCCTCAAAGGAAGAATATTTTGTCCAGGGAAGCTGAAAAATTAGAGAAAAACTTTTAGGTGAGAGCAAAATTTAAAATTTTCTATTTTTAAGGCTAAAAATCTAATTTATTGAAGGAGAGACTAGAGAGGATGAAAACAAAGATTTTCCTTGCAAGGGTACGGCCCATCTAATCTGAATAATGTTTTTTTTTTATCTCAATCAATGAATTGTTTTTCAAATTCATCCTTCGAGGTTATATTAAAATGATTTTATATGACGATTTGTTTTTCTCTTTACATTACATGCTCTCGAATATACAAGGAATTAGACAATATTTTAAAGACAAACTAAAAATTAATTTTGCAAAATAGAATTTTTAAACCAAAATATTATGAATATTACTCGTCATATTCTTCCTTTTTTTTCTTTTTTTTTTTAAACCAAAATATACATGAACACTTAACATATCAATCAAAATCATCATCAAGTCTTATTTTCTTCTTTTAAGCCAAAACTCAACAATGGGTAATTCCTTTGAGTTTTTCTCTATTTTTTCTTCATTAAATCCATGTTTGTGCATTATATTTCAATATTTAACAATTAATTCAATACATAAAATCAATTACATCCTTCCATAGTTGGCACCTCTTTAGGATGAACCAAGCATCACCGACATCATGAGTTTTCTTTTGAATTCCCTTTACCAGCATACTTTAAGCAACATCTAATTTAACATTTCGTTGTAAATTTAACATAAAATCCATTCCACTGTAATTTCCCAAATTAAAACCCTATACCTATGTTTGGCCGAACCTCTCACCTAAGGAATCAAAGTTGTTTCTTTCAATTTCATGCTTAAAACTATTCCTAGCAAGTTTTTAGCATTCATTTCTAAAAACATAAAATGTGTCATGTACTTTTGATAACTCTAGAGGTAACGTTAATCTATAAGCAACTAATCCAATTCTTTCCACAACTTTAAAAGGACCAATGTACTTGGGTGTTAGTTTGCCTTACATTCCAAAACAAGTAATATTCTTTCATGGGGGAACTTTTAAGAACACTCGATCTTCAACTTTAAATTCTAACGGTCTTTTTCTATTATTTGTATAACTTTTCTATTTATCATGAGCCTTCTTCGTTCTATCCTTAATCATCTTTACTATCTTAGCAGTCATTTACACTCATTCGAGTCCCAACAACTTTTTTTCTTCTATTTTTTCCCAACACGGTGGAGTACGACACCTTTATTCATATAATGTTTCATATGTGCCATGCTAATTGTGGCTTAATAACTATTGTTATAAGCAAATTCCATCAAGGATAGATCATCCTCCCATTGTTCTTAAATTTTAGTTAATAACATCTCAACAAGTCTTCCACTACTTGAATGATCCTCTTAGATTGTCTATCTATCTATCTATCTATTTATGGGTGGAGAGTTGTACTCAAGTTCAGTTTGGTTCTCATGGCATGTTGTAAATTAGACCACAACCTTAAAGTAAACCAAAGGTCTTGATCAGAAATTATTATTACTAGAACTTCATAAAATCTAACCACTTCATCCACATATAATATGGCTAGTTTATCTATTGGATTTGTCCTTTTCATCAGTAAAAACAAGGTAGATTTTGTCAATCTATCTACAATCATTCAAACCACATCATTTCTCTTCATGCTTTTTGAAAGTACAAAAACAAAGTCCATAGTAATATTTTTACATTTTCATTATGGTATTGAAAGAAATCGGAGCCTCTTACGAGCCTTTTATGTTGTCTTAACTTGCTGACAAATAGCACACTTTGCCACAAATCCCACCATCTCTCCCTTTATCCTTAACCACCAATAATATTCATTCATGTATTTATACATTTTGGTGCTTTTAAGTCGAGATTTATAAGCTATATTTGAAATTTCATCTTTCAATTCTTTATTTTCAAGTATAAAGATTCTTTTTTCCATGATCAAAATTTTATTTTTCCTCTATTGAAATTGAGTTTGTTGTTTCAAATCTATTTAACCCCTTAACTTCTTACATCATTTTTCTAAGTTTTCAAGATGTTATCTCAAAATTATCATAACAAAAATCCATTAAAATCTCATATTTAATCGTGTTTTATTTCTCTTAATTCTATTTTTTTACATTAAAAATTAATTTGGAATTCTATTCCAAAGGTAATAATTACAAAAATGACGAAATGATTTGAATATATACTAGCATAATAATTTTTATAGATAATAGTATAATAATTAGATCGAACTCCAAATTTCCAAACAGGAAAGTTTAGTCGGATCATCGACTCATAGTTATATTATACGGAGAAAAATTGAAGAATGGGCTTGATGCCTCTTTGAACCCATGGGCCGCATGTATTGATCTCATGCTTCTCTTCCTCATCTGCTACTCCCTCCCTCCCAAAAAAAAAAATTGAATTTTCGAAAACCTTCATGATTTTGTTTGTTCACATTTTCATTTGAATTAGGTTTCCTTTCTCAATTTGATTGCTTAATTTCTTCTTCTCTAAGATCTGTTTGGCACAAAATGGCTAGACGGAGAGTTAAAAAGACGGTTAAAGAATCTGCACCAAGTAACCAAGAGAACCAGCCCCAAATTGAAGAACCCAAACATTTTCCATTAATCGACCAAGAAGGTACTCTTTTTCAAGTTTTTTCTTAATTTCATTTTTTTCTGTTAAATAAGCACTACTTAATACTGGGGTTTTTGTTGAGAATTACGAACCTTTTTTTTTTTCGTTTCTTCAAGCAATTATTCGTATCTATGAAGGGAATAGTGAGGTTTTAGAACAAGAAATGTGGTTCTTTGGGTTAAAATTGGGTTTGAATTTGTTTTGTGCAGTGGAGCGTCAAATTGTGGCAATTAGGTCAATGCGTGATGTGGGAATCGAGCATTTGCTAACAGAATTGCGATTGCTGCGCTCTTATTTTAGTAAGGAACAGCTGAATACACCTGCTTTGCAGTTTTTTAAAGAAAACCTGCCCAACTTGTCTATTGAAAGAAATGAGGAAAATGGAGAGTTTCTTGTGAAGTGGAATGACAATGTTGATGAGTTATCAGATGGGGCAAACATAAATGCTTCTCTCTTACGCCGTTTGTCCTTGGCTTACCCTAGTTGTTCTGCTAACTTATCTGTTGGTCGTTTCGGATTATCAAGCAATGCAGGTAAAGAAATGGAGATGGGATGTTGTCTTTATTGAAGTTAGTTGTGTATCTGACATGGTTGCTTGGTTGGTGGCAGTGAAAACAAGCATCTTTGGCGCTGCGGATAATTTGCAGATGACAGACATTGTATGTTTTATATGGTTTTTCTTTTTTATCTTATGAAAATAAAATGGAAACAGAATTTTTTTTTCAAGAACCATTTTTTTCAAAAATAAAATGTTTTATTTTTGCTTGTTATATTTGTTGCATTTGCTGTGGTTGAAGGTTTTCTTCTCTTTATGACAAGTTTACTGGTTGAAGTTTGTTGTTTGAAGATGAAAAGTCTGGAGTTTGAACCTTATTACGCATTCCCTGAATGTCGAAGAACTTGAATACTTCTAACCTTTTTATCTCCTTTTAAAAAAACGGCAACACAAAAACTGTCCCATTTTTCAGATTTAGCTAAACGAGCTTCTTCATGATTTAAACTTGTAAAAACATGCACTAGTAGGCCTTCAAAACACCAAAGATTAAGGCAAAATCCCATTCTTTATCATACATCAATTGACATTTCTTTTTCCATAGGTTTTGGAGGGTCAATCTGATTCTCAGATGCTTGGGATGCATGATGGTCTCCGAACCCCTGGGGTTTGTAGCTACTCCTTGATCTTCACCTTATTTTTTTTCCTCTTGTTTTTTCCTTTATAAAGTTCTGCAAGCAAATATAAATGATCAAGTGGAAGGCAAGACTTTCCTTAAGGTTTCATAAATTACTGTAGCTTCTCTTACAGTAGGATATTGCAAACTGCAAGTGAGTGTTTTATTGCATTGTGTGATGAAGAACTCTTAGAACAGTCAAGACCAGTGCACGTGTTATTCGTTGGTGGTTGGAAGTTTAGATAATCTTTTAGTAAATCAAATTCTCATGGGCAATTGAGTTTTCCATGTAATATAGCCAGCGACCCTATTTGGGTGGAAAGATTTGGAACATTAAGAAAAACATGTTTCTGCTGCACAGGTTTTCACAAAAGCCTTTTCCACTGGATGATAGATTTAGTGGCTGCTATGCAGCGCCATTGCTACAAATTGGCTGATCTAGGGCCTGTCTCATGAGCTCTCATGGAAGATTCTGATAGCGATCACATTGAAGCTTAAAGGGTTTCATTCTCTGTTCTTGCATCTATGCGGTCTGATGGTGCATCTGGATGGCAATTCAATTTGCCTTCTTAATTTTAAGCTCCTGAAATGTCCACAGTGGCTGACATTCCTCATTGTTGTTGCAGGTTACCAGTCAGAGGCTGTCCATTGGGATGACACCAAAAACTCAAAGGCTGCCTAAACGTGGTGAAATACTTCTCTCTGTCCGGGGTTCACCCCTTGGTGTCTTCAAGGAAGATAACATGGAAGCCATAAATGGTATGCTTTTAATGCAACTATCATGATATTCTGGAAGATATGATTTACTTGCTGCATGGATGAGCATGCCCTTCATTTTGTCTCGAAAGTTGTTTTAGTCTGAAAACCCTTAATAATCGAATTGTCCTTGCGTCCTTGTATTATGTCTTTTATTCTAATGGACAAATCGCTGATTGCAGAATCAGATGAAGATTGACTGGATTTATACAATCCAATTAGTCATTGCCTAGAAGATGCCGCATTTGCCTACCCTATTGGTCTTGAAGTATTTTGTGATTGTACAAACGTGTAGTGTAATGCAAGAGACGGTGCTCTATTGTTAATTGCTCTGTATGCTGATGGATATCTTAAATTGAAAAGTAGCCTTGTGTATAATGTACACGCCGTGTAAATTTTCATTTTAATCGATTTCATAGTTACAGATAAGTTGACCTATTTATTCCAAATTAATTTACCAGATTCAAGTTAGATGTGACTTTTTTTTTCACCTTGTGTACTCCAATTTTGCAAGGAAAACCCACAATAACATCTCATTATCATACTCATGATTAAATTGTGCCTAACTGCTTTTTGGCCAACCATGCAACACCCAAATTTACTGCTATTGCTCATTTTGTTTCTAGTTGTGATGTTAAATCACAGGTTGAACCTGGAATAGAGGTTGCAGTAGCCCGACTCTGTGACAAATGAAATTGAAAGAATCCATCTAAAAGATGACAGTTTCATATTCTTAAAAAAGAACATCTGAACCGAGAATTTCAAGCTGTTACATGGAGGTAGATAAATTAGCAGGACTATCACAGGCTGGTGTCATCAGAAGCACAAGAAGTGAGAAAATTCAAGTGACGGGTTCCTTTCTTTGCCAAGGGAATGTGGCTGCGATCAGATTGGTCATCCTAATCTGCAGATATTTAGTCGAATATCCCAGCCTGGTCTTTGAGAACGCTAAAATAGTCGCTGCAGTTATACGTCAGCTGTAAGTTGCAATAAATTAAGATAAAAAAGAATGGCTTGGACAATAATATCTTGTCTTGCACCAAAAAAATAAACAATGCTATCTTGGCAACGGGCGATAAGACATTCAGTCCCCATGTTCAAGGTTTTCCCATAATGATTTGAGTTAATGTAGGTTTCGCAAACAAAACAAGTAAACAGGGAAGGAGATGGTGGCCACTGGAAAGTTAACCTGTTTACCAATTAAAACACCAAAACCATTCCAGCCATGGTTATTTGCTGAAACAGGATCTCATTTTTTCTGGGTTGGTTTTTAGGGTAGCAAAAGGAAACACTAGCAGCATTAAATCTTTGCATGTAAATTGGCTAGGTCTCTTAGCTTAAATTTCAAGTTAAAGCCAACAAGCAATGTTATCACTAAAACAAATAAAAAAAACAAGTCTAGAAACAAGCAGTTAGGTTTGGCCATGAGGACAATTTCTCTATCCATAAAGAATGCAGATATTTTAACACCAGCAGTTAAAAGTACTGAAACCCTGGTTTGTCGGGATTGCCTACACAGAATATGTGAACCCTAAATTGAAATGCGGACAGAGAAGCTCCACAAAAAGAGCTGGCGCAACAAGTACTGCATTCAAGATATTTTGGGACATACTGAATTTCAAGATAAAAGTAAAGATAGCGGAAGGATGTTGCTTTTCAAGAAACAAAGCATGAAGCCATGAAGGATAGAAAATATGATCAGGAGGCTAATTAAAGGGTGATAAATACATACCGCGCTGCATGCTGGCAAAATCATTTCAGCAGTCGAGCTGCCAGGGGCTAAACTAGCCAACTGTTCCTTTGTGATACAAACTTTACAAATCCTTCTGAATTGGAAAAGATAAGAAGAAACCATAAAGCAAACTACCAATCATTCTTCCAAAGTCTTGGCAACGTTCTGTGGACTGTTTGAATCTTTGAGAGGAATGGTAGAATCCGAACTTGCCCCTGAAGATTTGGAAGCTCCCAAAGCATCCACAAAGAACCTCTTATTAGGGATGATACCATCTTTGTCCATATGCTTTAGCAACTTCTGCACAAGCTCCTTCATTTTAGCTTTGGTGTAGGCCCTGTAAAGAAGTTTATATGTGGATGAATTTGGAGGCACCCCAATACTACGTGCATTTTCAAGTAGTATATGCGCTTCCATATGCAAACCATTCATACAATAAACATTAAGCACGGCATTTAAAGTAGAAACTTTGACCTCCTTTCCTGATTCAACCATATCATCAAATATATCTCTGGCCTTAGAAACACAGTCACAAATTCCATACATCATGATGAGACTTTCGAATGTGATGAAGCTTGGTGTGTATCTCATATCAGCCATCTTCTTGAAAACACTCTCTGCTTTATCTTTCAGCCGTGCCTTCCCATAATTTACTATCATAGAATTGAATGTAGGCAAAGTTGGTTTCTCCTTGGACCTTAGTAAACTCTTAAAAACTTGTTCCATCTTCTCAAAATCTTGCTTCTTCCCATATGAATCAATCAGCAAATTAAAAGTAATAATATCAGGCTTACATTGATCAATTTTCATGCGAGAAAGTACAGATTCCATTTCTCTGATCATCCCATTCTTCCCGTATGCATCCAATACACCATTATATGTATAGATATCAGGTGAAACAATGCTCTCCTCAAGATCTTTAAATAAAGCATTAACTTGATTTACATTTCGAGCTTGGGCAAACGCTCTCAAAATAATATTATATGTCACAACATTGGGTTGGCACCGTTCAATACTTTTCATCTTCTCAAAGTATGCAAGAGCTTTAGTCAAAGACTTAGCTTTATCTTTGGAGTGAAGGTGGGCTGTGATGAGTGCATTGTAGACTGAAGTATCTGGCCTGCATCCACTGTTACGCATCTCAGAAAAGAGCCACATTGCCATCCGGGTTTGACCTTTCTTTCCCATAACTGATATCAACTTCGAATAACAACCATTATCCGCCACATACCACCGTTGTTTTTGCATCCATCTGAACACCTGAGCATGCACCTTGTAAGTAAACAACCTTTCATCTCATTTCAGGTCGTGTGTACAACTAGATGGTTATATTCTAACTTCTAGAAACGCCACGACTCAGAGTCTGACTAATGTTTAACAAGTATTTGAAATGATACAGGATCGCAACAAACTCACTGCAATTCAAAACTTTCCTCTACTTAAGTGCATTACTGTTAGTTAACACAATTGAATTTAATTACACTAACATTGCCAAACCTCTGAACTATCTTAGGTTAAAATGATAACCCATGATGTCTAATTACATAAAGAATATGACATAAGAAGTTCCACTCTTTAATTACAGCTTGATACTATATGGTTTGGAAACTTTGGGTCTATGCAGAGCTCGAAAGACAAAGAAAACAGAGTCAAGAAAAGAAAAAAAACTCACTTAAAAACCAATTTTTTACTCATCCAATAACAACTAAATCAAAAAACGAACCAAACCCAGATCATACATGTACAAGGAAAAGAAATTTAAACAAAACAAAAATAAAAACCCATTAATATCGAGGACCCACAAGCTAAGAACACACAAAGATTCAATACAAGGGGCCAAAAAGCACAAAAACCTCAAGGCATTGAAGCCACTTGTCAGTCTTGCCAAGCTCTTCAAACAGCATAAAGCAGTGCTCAGTCCTCATGACTTTAACATACTTATTAAGTGTCTTGACCAAAGGTTGTTTGTCACTGAAACTCCTCACAAGGACCCGAACTAGCTCTTGTGCCTCCGATTTCTCGTCGGTTGGAACCGGTCTCTTTTTGGGTCGGGTGGAAACACAGGATACCTGTGTTGGAGAATATTTCATTGGATGCCATGGAAGAGAAGGGGTGGGATTGTAAATTAGAGAAACGTTATGGGTAAAAGAAGAAGAATGGAGCGTCGAGAGTTGCAGAGAGTGTGGTGATAGCATTTTTCTTGGTTATGCAACAGTGGGGGTTTGAGGATTTGCACTTAAAGTTCATCTCAACATATCAGTATCGGATGACAGTTTTTACATCTTCTTCGTATAGAAAAGGGGTTCATATAGGATTTAAAAGAGAATAAGGGCTTTCATGACAAATAATGGTAAGATTTGGGGAGGGGGTAAGTGTTCAAACAATAAAATAAATCACGAAAAATGGAATAAAAATTGGAAACGTTATTTTACAAAAGTATAAAGAGTTTTTAACTTTACTTTAAAAATACTAGTTATCGTCAGATAAATTTTTCTCCAGTACAAAATAATAAATATGCAGAATTTTCAAAAAAAAAATTCAATAAAAATTTTAATTGTAAATTGAAAAGTTGATGGATGTATTTAATTAATTAAATAAAATTATTTATGCTAATAAATACAAAAAAAATAGTTAATGATAATTAAAAACTAAACTGGAAAAATCAAGAGATAAATATAAATCAAGATATTTAATCTCGTAACATGGGTCATGTATCCAATTTTGTTTAATAATTTTATTCATTAAAATCAATTTTTTATTTAATCAAACAATAATAGAAATAGACATACACATGAAAGCAATTAAATAAAATAAAAAAATATTATGCAATATTAAAATGTTACAATTTTATGCGAAAATCAAGTAAAAAATATATAATAATTAACCAAAAAATAAATTAAAAAGTTGAGAGATAGATGTTGATGTAGATATCTTATCTCAAAATATAAGTCATGGACTTGATTATATTTAATAACTTTGTTTTTTGGAACTAATATTTTATTTAATAAAATGATAATAATAAAAAAAACATAGGAAAGAAATTGAATAAAATTAAAGTAATAAAAAGATTATGTAGGGCTATATAGAAAGAATATCTCCTGATATCATAAAAAAATATTAAAATCTTATTTGTAAACTAAATAAAAATTAAATCAAATTACATTAAAAATATCATTATATTTCATTAAAAAAATGTTAAAATTAAAGTAAAAACCAATAAAAAACTCAATAAATATCATCATTGAAGAATGAAATTAAAATAAAAAATAAAAAAAACAAACCAATAAATAAATAAATAAATAAAAGTTCAAATACATAGACAAGACCTAGGTGGCTTAGCATGCCTAGACTTAAAAAGCCTAGGCATAGGCATATGGGCTTTTTTTTTTTTTTTTAAGAGATGAACAACTTAATGTTTTCTAATTTTTTAAAAAACAAAATTATAAATAGGTAACACGTTATTTGTTTTCCCCTGGAATCCAACCACAATGGTAGGCAAAACATCTAGGGTGGTGGATTTTTTTTTATCTAGAAATTCACTTTTCAAACAATTTTTTTTAACAAAAAAACACTTATATAATACTTTATATACCTTAATAAACTCATATATGACCTCAAATAATCTAAAAGCATGTCTAAAAAATCAAATAAATTAAATTATGAGCTCATATCATCGATCTCATATGATGGGAAGGCCAAATAATATATTGGTGAGATTTTTTTCATCGAGTGGAACTCATTAATATCAAAATCGATATTTTTTGTGGACTAAATCAGTGTAAATCGAGAATCTCTCTCTCTATTACCGAAATCGATGACTTTTTCTCCTCTCTCAAACCAATGAATAACAAGTAAGGAAAATGAAGTCTTGAACCAAACTTGAAATTTCAAAAACGAAGGGAACCGAAATTTTTTTTGAAAAGTATAAGGATCAAAGTGAACTTTTCGTATACACTTTGTAAATGCCCTATTTTTTTACATTTCTCACTTTGATTCTTCATCTTTCAATCTCGTCACTGACTAACAAATCAAAGCCAATTATCCATCAATTTGGCCACAAAAAGGACTAAATCAAGGAGAAAAAGCTTCAATAACCAAAGTGAGAAAAAATTCATTGTAGTAATACACGGAGAATTATGTGTGCACAGTGGCATATAGCTACAATATTTCTCTCATGCCTTTTAATGCTTTTTATAATTATCGTATTATATTTATTTTTGGTTCATAAAATATAATAAATCATTTCATATTTTAAAATAAATATTTGTGATTTTGTTCTAAAACAATTATAACCATAACTATCATTTAAATTTTTTATTTTTTTTTGGATTTAGTAAAGATTCTTTAAATTCTTTATTTTTTGATATAATTTGATAATATCATTTTAACTATTGAATATGTAAAAAAATTCTATTAAAAATTGATCGCCTGTTTGAACATATTCCATCTCGATTTAATGAGTATCATAAATTTTGAAATATGTGTAGTAAATCAAGAAGGATATAACGTTGAGACTTGTAGAAAATGCAGTGATGCCAAATTTTTGGGGTTGCAAAAAACGGGGGTCAGATTTGATAGTGGTTCTTAAATGTTTGGAAAAATAGGTAATTTTAGAAAGAATAGGGGTTGGATTGTTAGAGATAGATAAGATCTGGGGGCCTTTTAAAAGTTATAATAAATCAAAAGAAAAAAGGTGGAAATCAGGGAATTGAACCCGACGTGAATCGAACACGCAACCTTCTGATCTGGAGTCAGACGCGCTACCATTGCGCCACGGATCCACTTTTATTAAGCACCCTTGATTGATTATATATAATCAAATTAAACTATTTACTCGTTTTCTTTCTCACTTGTTTTTGTGTCCTGTTGTCCATCAGAAATAAATTCTGCACTGGTAATTAAACACAGGTGAAAAAAATAAGATGATGGGGGGTGAAGCATCATGATTCCACGTGGACCACTTGGAAGGCTTGTAGCTTCAAAGTGGTGGAAGGTCTGTAATGATGCTAATGATTATTTGAAGAAACTAATATTGCATATATTTTTCTTCAAGTTCCATATAATCTTTACTACTAATCTTAGTTTCCAATCGAGAGAGGCACTGCTCCATACTAATTATCTCTCAATTTGCCTTGTGATAGTCCATAGCTCTAGCTTCTCTGATGACATGCTACATGTGACTTTCTTAGCATTCGATCAGGGCAACTAAGCAAATTGTGGCTGAAACAAGCGGGCCTGACAGCATAAGCTGCTGCTGCTGCTGCTACTGCTGCTGCTGCTGCTGCTGCTTATTCTTCTTCTTCTTCTTCTTCTTGAAGTAGATAATTGATAGGATATAAACCTTTTATTCTCATTAATCTTGAACGTAAAGCCTATGTAACAAATCATATAACAAACATCTGAAAGTCGTAAAATACAAATATTCAAGGCTTTCTTTCTAGGATTATGTTACTTCTTTTCTGTTACATGATTCTCAGCTAGCATCCTTGTAATCAACAGCTTTATCCTCATCTTCAGCAACATCAGTTCCATTGTATGCGGAAGTGTCATAGATAGACCCTAACAGGCCCCCTCAACCAAAGGGGCAGGTCCTGCACATGAAAGTTGGTTCATAACAAGTGAAAGCGAGCAGAAGGCAGTGGTTTGGTAAGGAGATCTGCTACGTGGACAAAAATGACATATAAAGCTTCTTCTAAAGAACTTGTGTTGTAAATAATAATGATAATCTAGTCATATTGTAAATAAAAAAATAATACCAGTAGCTTTATATTTATAAAAAATCCTAAAAACTTTATAAATAATAAAATATATATTTTCTCATTAAATAATATCTATATATTATTTAAAGATAATTTTATAAATTTAATTAATCAAGTCCATACTTGATTATTTTAAGACTAGAATTATAATCTCGGAATTAAATACATTCTAGTGCTTAATTTCTAAAATTATTCTCAATCAAGTCACACTTAAATAATTATCCGAGTTTATTTTGTGACTAATAATTCTTAATGTGTATGACTCTTTAGGTTCTTAATATGTTGATCCAATTATAAATTATAATTATAAATAAATACAATAAATAAATCAAACAATTCAATATATTATCAATTCAATAATTGATTAATTTATATTTGAAGATCAAGTTCACCGTTTAGCAACGTGTCATGATCTCTCAAATATTAAGAAAGTCGTGAGTGGTTTGACTTCACATTTCATTGACCGATTTCTCAGTGTAATTATTATCCCTTTATTGATAATGTTCCAATTTAGACATTTTAGCATGAAATGTGTCTGCCTTCTAAAATCATATTTATTCGCAACATTATAGTCATTGATCTATCGAATAAGATTTGAAACTCTTTTTAAATCTCATTCCACCTTACCCAAGGATTCAACAATCAATACTATTTGAGAAAATGTTGAACATTTTTCCTAATTCATCTAGGGTGATAAATCATCTCTTGATCACTCAAATACATTCACATAGTTTATATTATATCTAATGTCTATCCATTTGTTACCTTTACCAATATAACATGTAACATGATCAAAACATAACACTTTCTATATAAAATAACTTAGTGATCTCAGTGATCTCAGGTTTAAGGATCACTTACACAATTATCACATGAGTATTTTCATAGACACAAGTGATATTTCTATATAGAATTCTAATGCGGGTCAGTTCAGTGTATACATGTCTTATGACAAGCACCTTCATATTAGTTAGCATTCCTTATATCTTAACTTATAAGAGCAGTTGTTTCCTTTCATAAATGAAAGAATATAATATGTATCAGTCTCTACGAATCTAATAAATGTTCAATATTTAAGAGAGCATCGACCATGAATATTGAGAAACAATACTTTGATGTAATATGAATCTCATAATTATAACAACTTTATAATTTTCTTTGCAAAGCATTTTAATTTGTCCTATGGACTAGATTTATAAATCAAATATTAGATTCTTAATTTAATCTAATATTATATGAATATTAAAGATAAATTAAGCATTTATTAATAATAAATATGTATTTACATGAAAATAACAATATCAAGTGTAACCAACTGATTAACTACATGACATATAAAACTAACAAATTCTTGAATAGAAATAAGATTTTTGGTAATTTAGGAACAACAAGAATTTTATCAAGAACAAACAATTGAGAATGAAAAGTTAAATAGTCTTGCCAGTATTGTGAGCTATATGCTAACTTGAATCATCAACAACTTGGATTTGATCAGTAATCACATACTCTTAACCACGAACATTGAGATTGCTAGGGTTGTTGGTTAAGTGATGAGTTGCTCCAGTATTAGCATGCATGCCACTCCTAATCACCAGAAGACTGGTTTTGATCAGTAATAGAGAGATTGGCTTGAGCATTCTGGCTAGGTGCTGGTGGTACCGAATGAGGATGGAGTAGAAAAGGTAGATGTTCCAAACAGAGGCAATGGAGTGGATGTTGATGATGAAGTAGCTGTGCCAAACAGGGAGGAACTTGTGTTTGATGTGGAAGAAGAAATCAAATGTGGGACTGCCAGAAGAAAAGGTTGTGCTCACAGTCAAAGCAAAATTAAGGAGCTGATGCAGGTGAACTAAATTGCATCGGCATGGTCTGCGTTGCAGTTCCAGACCAGTTCCAGCAGCAGAAACCTGAGCACTGAGATTGATTAGTAGTAGCTGAAGTTGAGCTCCTAGCATTCAAGATAAAAGGACCACTTCCTGTGCTTGTAACTGCAGAAGATGAAGCGTTCAAAACGCTGCTTCCTGAAGCCAAATTCTTCACAGCATTATTCAAATCTATGATGCTTTTTATTGCCTTCTCAGCAACCTTGTAGGGGGTATTGACTTCCTTCTAACTTCTGCAAAATACATCTATTTTGATCCATCACACCAAGAAGAAGATCTTTAATCTCCTCAAAATTGATTTAAATATTTGAGGGAAGATTTGCAGGAAAGCCAAACCAACACACACACAAGATCTTCTTGACAAATTATCCAGAATTCGTGGATTGATGGCCTACTGGAACTTAATGGGCGCCTCAAAAGTCAATAGAGAAAATGGCCCAACAGTTTTCCTAAATCTAATGAGCCGACAGATAGAAGATGGGCCTTCTTTTATTTTAAAACCAAGAAAAATAGAGAAAAATGAAACCCCATATTAATGGATTACCACTACAAATATCAAGTTTTACCACACACACAAAAAAAAAAAACCCGCATTTATATTATGCAATAAGAAAATTTAGGGAAGAAAGACTATTTATAAAAGGTGATAATGGATCAAAACTTTCATTGTATCCATTAATCAATGCTAAATCAATTTATTAATAAAAAAAATTATTAATAAACTTAGTCCAGAATTTGATTCAAAGTCCATATCAAAGTAAGAAATATTAATCCATAATGACTTGATTATTTTAATTTTTTTAAATAGTCAAAACATAATTTAAAAAAAAATCAAATTTTTTTTTAACAGGATCGATCGGATTACAGGTTAACTCACTATATTAATTTTTGATTGAATTGTTTTTATATCTATCCTGGCTAAAAAAATAGTTCAGCGAAGTCCCAAATTGACTTTCGGCTAGAGTTAATTGCCATAATTGAATTAATCATATCAAGCTTTGAAGCCTATCTAATTTAAAGAAAAGGTCCAATATAACAACAATGATACTGACTTCAAATAAACAATCCAATTAGACCTCTTAAAATTGGACCACACATTGTTACTAGTTTCATTGCATCTGCACTAGTTGAGGTCTTCTCCAACTAATACAAAAAAAATATTATACAATTTCTTTTCTCGTCTAATAATCATAATCAGATGATGATCACGCTGATTGTAAAGGACATTCATTGCATGATAACCTAACCATGAAAGTGACACGAGCAAATAAAGAAAAGGAAAGCAAGCAGCGGCGGCAGCAACGGCGGCCATAACAGTAGTAGCCTACATGTGATTGATCATTGCACGATCCCAATTCTCGTGGATTTTATCACGGGAAATACACGTGGCCTCCAACTGTTTTAGAAGTAGGAACCAAAATGTGAATGGTGAATTGGGTTGTTGCCAGAGCTTTTTCTTTCTTTATTTTTTTTCCGCCACCGCACTATTGTTGAACAGGTCCTCGCTCATGGTGGGTGAGGGCCATAAATGCAGTCTAGAAAGGCATCCTCACCAAACCATGGTGGAAGCAATAAAAGTTGGGATACTTTTGCCATTGAAAATGTTGTTACATGTTTGTGTCAGCAGAAAATGAAGGAGCAGCATACCAGATTGACCCGCAAGTGCCAAAAAGGCCATTCCATGCAACCCCATCAAAGCAGAGATGTCTTTTTCCCTTGATGATAAAAGGCAAAGCTATTTATGAAAATGATTGCATGATTCCCACCTGCCCTCTTGTTATTTTGGGGCACATAAGCACGGTGTGAGATTTAAAGTGAGCACGTCAGGCCCTTCTTTCCCTGTTTCTACATTTCTTGTCTTGTACAAACAAAAAGATGAAAAAGAAGCCGAGAGAAATGTGGAGTACATGCATTCCTGTCCATGCAAGCAGATGGGCAGAAATGACAGATTTCTAATGGACGAAATAGAACCCAATAAATATACTTTGCCAGCCCACACATGAAATTAAACAGTTGTTCACACCACCATTATTACAAAGCAAAGATGTTGAAATTGATGCTTGTGAAGAGAAGTCAAAAGTGAGACAATGCTGAGTATTTTGGAAATCTATGAACCCATGGCCACGTTTGAAGTCAAAGATCACTCTAGTCACGATAAGGTAATGATATGTGGGGAAAACATGGGCATTCGAGACACGACGGCCCTAAAGTGAAACATCTTAATGTCGACGGGAATCAAATGAAATTAAAATGTTGTACCCATGGCAATACGTTCAACCATCTGCAAAGAAAAATATGGCCGTCTATTGTGAAACCTAAGCAAAACGCCATTTAACTTGTTCTTGATAGCAAAATTTGGGAGTTCTGATGCATAAAAACAAAACAACAGAGAAGAGTAACGGTAGCATGAAAAACAACCTAAGATGATTTAAGAAAGGTAAAAGGAAGAACAGAGTCGGTGATAGATAGTTTACCATGCAGGAGAAACTTTATCAAGGGAGAGCCGCTCCAAGTTCATAGTAACGGCTTTTCTTTTTTTGACCTGACGCTTAAAATGGCTAGAACACCCCAAGTTATGATCATTTCTTTTATATGTATGCTTGTAAAAAGAAGACATTTCACCTCAAGGAACGCCTACCAATCTATTAAATTCACACTAACATGAATGTGACGTAGAGGAGTACCAATAAACGAGTTTCAAAAACAAACCTTTTTAATTACAAATGACCTGGTACACTACAAAAGCCAAGCCATACAGAAGATTCATGTGAATTTAGGTTTGGGCACATGTGTGCTACTGGGATTCACGGTACCGAGCTTTTGAATCCAATGGGGCATTCCTTTCTTATGATCTTGGCAAGTTAAATTCTGTACTAGATTCAAGGTTCCATCATGAGCAAGGGAAGATTCAAATTGCTCTAATACTTTCACAATCTGCCTAAACTCCGGCCTCTTTTCTGGTTGCAGTGACCAACATTGGTTAATAAGAGCTCCCATGGCAGGAGGACAGTCCCTCGGGATAACAGGTCTTGAATTCTGGAAAGACATCAGAGTTATCAAATGTTAAAACTTCGGAATATAAAAAACACACGGTTGATTTCCAAAATAAATCAAGAACTAAGAAATGATGGGGGGAAAATAGAAAGTATATAAAACTAAACCAACCAAACCAAAAGGAAGCAATGGCAGCTCTTACTCAGACCATCTTACTTGCCTCATTCAAATGATTACAAAATACCATTAATCTGAGTATTTATACAGAAACCAAGGATGATGAATATATTACTAGCTTCAGATTCCTTACGCAAAGAGAACAAACAGGGTTTGGTCCAAAAAACCCCCACCCAAACGACAAGATGGATGCCAAAGAAATTGCAGGACAGAGGAAGACATAAAAAGAAAGTTGGTGAGTAGGAGAAATTCATAAATGCAATCAAAGAAACTGAAAGCCTGTACACAAATGAATAAAAACATGGAGAAATGAAACAAGATAGAATAAAATGTACCAAATTAGGTTTATGAATTCAAACAAAAATATTGACAATAAATAGAGTGCCGGGAATTGCATACCTTATTCACTACTGCAAAAGCAGCTTGGATAGGAGTCATGTCCTCATAGGGAATTGTTCCTGCCACCATTTCCCACAAGATGAGTCCAAAGCTGTAAACATCTGCTTTTCGCCCATAGGATTTTTTTTTTATCATCTCAGGTGCCATCCATCTATAAGTGCCTGGGTCATCAGCCAGTGAATCACAATATGCCTCTCCGCAAGCTATACCAAAATCAGCAATCTTTAAGTGGAACTCTTGATCAATAAGGACATTCTCTGGTTTAAGGTCTCGATGAATGACACCTTGAGAGTGAATGTATTCCATTCCACGAGCAATGTCTAGAGCAATTGTCATTAATTTCTCTAAGGAGAGGGCTTTGTGCTCAAGCTTGTGCAGGTATGCCCTCAAGGAACCCTCGGATAAATATTCTGTTATGACACAATAAACTGGAGGCTTTCTGCATGCTGCTACAAACTACATTGCCAAATCAAAGAACATAGCTTAGAAAGGATTAGACAAGTTAGCAATCTCATATTCATTCCAGTAATGACAATTCCAGTGATGGTTGAAAATTCACATTAATTGTTAACGAGTAACAGCTGAAAGTCATAAAAAAAAAACAATTCCAAATTGCATGATTTCTCTAAGCAACACAATTGAGTGATACACTATTAATAATCACCTTAATGACATTCGGATGGTGAAGCTGAGATAGAAGCATGACTTCTCTGTTGAATTGATTCTCCAATCGAGTTGCTAAGTTTCCATTTTCATCATCATCTGGTACCCTGATAATTTTAACTGCAACAGGCTTATCCTTGTATAAACCATGGTAAAGCCTACTGTGTGCCCCATGAGCAAATCTAAGCCCAAGAAACAGTTTAGACATATCAACAATGCATTCATCAGCTGCTTCCACTGCATTAACCTTTCCTCCACCATGATCAAAATATTTTGCCCAAGCAGACTCCTTAATCCTGGACTTTTCATGACCAACCTTCATCGAGGCCAAGTGCCTAAGTGGGCTTCTATTGGACTTCTCCTTGGATTCTTGCGACTCTCTATGCAAAAACTTTCCTATAATTCCCATGTCTTGATTTTTTCTTCGGGGATGTGGTGTCGAGAATCTCTTTTTATCAGACCTTGCTTCTTTAAAAGTATCGGAAAGGTTTGTTTCAGGTAGAGGAGATAAAGATCTTTGCTTATTTGTGAGCAGATTTCTCCTCATCTGAGAATTATCAGACACTAATGATTTCTGACTGGGAAAGGAAAGTGATTTCTGATTGGGAAAGGACTGTTGGAAGTTTTGATTGGACAAGGATTGCTGTGAATTCTGCTTGGGAGAAGCAGTTCCAGTTCCAGGCCTGGATTTCAAGCCCGAAATTCTTTCTGCCTGGATACTGATAGGAAAAGAGGCCGATCTTGAAGGATCCAAACGGTAATAAATTGTGTGAGAGAACTTAGTCCTCCTTATCCAAGAGTTAGCCTCCTCCCCCATTACTTTTTGTTTTTCCTCCTCTATCTCAACAATCCAATAGTTGAAACCTCTAAAATCAAGAAATCATTCGAACCCATTAAGACAAAACAAGAAATATGCTATGTTATATGCAGACTTCAATCTTATCCGTATCATAACCAAAACCCACCAAATCCATCATAGCCATCGAAACAAATAGAGTCAAGGACCCTCTTTAACCATCAAAGTCTTGACAATCCACTACCAAAAGAAAAACCTCCTTCGCCTCTTCAACTGACCCTCTTTTTTCTTTTCTTGCTTAGCTTCAAAGTCAAACGACACCTTCTGTAGAAGCCTGGAAAATCCCAATAAACAAATATAATTTAAAAAATATAAACATTAGTACCTAAAAACGAAGTACACTCAATTATGATTGAAAAATAAACAAACTGATGCAGGAGGTTTTTAAGAAAAATTACTTTTTTTAATTATTTTTATTTTTTTCATTTAGAAAATTAAATAAAACGCTTAATAATTTTATTTTATTTT
>Ga0307517_10003193_pt1 | contig 25744 bp, 25 predicted proteins | sample 23_EM_MG_FD_194515 | JGI IMG/M metagenome (GOLD analysis project Ga0307517, IMG submission 194515) | Populus trichocarpa ectomycorrhiza microbial communities from riparian zone in the Pacific Northwest, United States - 23_EM | ecosystem: Host-associated > Plants > Roots > Unclassified | place... | reverse complement strand
GGCCCATACCCATTCCTGGCGCCATACCACCGCCGGCTCCCATCCCGGAGCTCATACCGCCTCCTAATCCTGGAACCATACCTCCACCCATGCCACCCATGCCTCCGCCGCCCATTACACCCATACCTCCGCCCATGCCGCCGCCAATTCCGGGTCGCATTCCAGTACCTATGCCTCCACCTCCCATACCAGTGGGCATACCGCCGCCCATCCCACTACTCATACCTCCTCCCATGCCACCACCACCCAATCCCATGCCACCCATACCACCCCCTACACGAGATAAGTTCATGGGATCACCACCCATAAACTGGTTCGAGGAAGGGTTAAACGGCGGACCGCCCGGATATGAACCCGGCCCACCTGGAGGTCCTCGCATCGACATACCAGCGGGTGAACCGGAGTATGGTGGGTAGTTTCCCCCCGGCGCGCCAGAAAGTCTGTGTGGTGACTGGTCCCTACCCATATGTGAATGCGAGCTTGACATGCCATAGTCGCGCTCCCGCGTTGGTGTGTGATGTCGAGTCGTCATTGAAGGTTGTTGGAGTTGAAATGGTGGTTGTTGCTGCGAGTGCTGCTGCTGCTGTGACTCTGTGCCGTTCTCATCCTCTGTAACCTTTTTGACGGTTTCGACAAGAGGTGTGGGATCATAATATAGGTCCGAATATTTGTCAACTAAAAATCTAGGCGCATTGTCAGGATATTCCAGAGCCACAATATGATTGCTACGGACTGTTGAGTGCCAACATCCCATTGCGGACCTCGTTCGGCCCTAGCCGTCATTAGCAAAGAGTTCCAATCCGAAGCGCTTTCCTAAATCAAGCCGCATTGGAGTGAGCAAATCAAACGAAAGCAAGGACAACGTACAATTGCCTGGGAGAGCTTTGAGCTCGGCTGCACGGTATCTACCAAGATTCCTTGAGTCTTGGCTTGGTTCTTGACCTCCACACAAAGCTTTGCATTGATCCTCTGAGCATTGTGTCTGGGAACCTTGACTTTGATGTTTTTGACTGCTTTGGTGGGAGCCATGATTGCGGCGAGAAAGAGCGCGACCACGTGAGGCAGCAAATGAATGACACTCCCACGCATCTTTACCCCCAACAGTCAACCCCGGCCTGCTAATTAATCTGCTGGGCTCGTCGGAATAAATCCAACGTACGCGCATAATTTATAAGGGCTCCCGTCCCCTCATTGATTTAATTCTTCTGCAATAAATATCCACAGACTGTCCATTCATACTTGATTCACGAGATCAACTTATCATGTCCCTCCGGCGTGGAGGAACGCCGCTGATGGGCGCTGTCCCATCCCTGGAGGCCTCCAACCAAGCCCAAATCGAAGACCTTGTCCAGCGCAACCGTACCCTGGAACATACCAACAAGAAACTCGTCGAGGAAATGGCTCGGGAGCAAGGTCGCGCAAAGGAAGCCATGCTTGACATAACCCACAAGTGGGAAAGCGACCTGGCCTTATGGAAGGAAGGGTGTGAGGATATCCTTGCCTCTTATCGGATAGTGCAGAAACAACTAGAGGTGGAAGTGGAGAAGGAGAGAAGCGCGGTTATCAAGGAGATGTCCATTACGAGGGAGGAGAAATTGCAGAGGTTGAAGCGAGACTTCAAGATCACGCTATTCCAGCTGAAGGAAGAAGAGCTGGAGAGAAAGATTGAGGAGGGCGAAGAGGAGAAGGCCAGTCTCGCTGAGGAATTCGACTCAGCGTTGCGGCGGGAGAAGGAAAGGTCGGCAGAGATGTCTTCAGAGCTGCGGGAAGTACGAGAATCTCTCGCTCGGAGTATCAAAGAAAGGGAAGAGAAAGAAGTAAGCATCGTTTTATTTTTTATTTATTTATAGAAATCGCTCAATTGTGCACCCCAGGCGAAGTTTAACAAATTGGTGGAGAAACATTCGAACTTGCAAGCTGCAGGGGGCACATTAGACTCCAAACTCCAAAGGGCCGAACTCCAATTACGGGGAGCGCAAACTAAGATCTCAGACTTTGAGCGTTTGAATGACGAACTCAGGAGGTCAAACGCTGACCTGACACACCAACTTGAAAGGTGGCAAAACTTGGACACCAAAGGAGGCGAGGCAGCTGAAAAAGAACACCAGAAACGCGTTGCGCTTGAATTCGAACTCCAGGAGCTCAAAGAAACTCACGAGAGCCATCTCGAGGAACACACGAATTTGGTGGAAAAGCTCAAAAATCGGTACGAAAAGGTAAAAGAGAAAGCTGCTACTTACGAAGTATGTGCTTTCCTTTTGCACCAAAGCAATTCCTCTCAAAGTTAGATTCTAGGGTGAAGCAAAACAACAAGAGAAAGAGACCAATGAAGCGAATAAACTAGTCGCTAAACTACAGAAGCAGGTCGATAAACTGAAGCAGGAGCTGGAGGTTGAGCGGGCAAGGGTTCGTCCGCCCTCACCTCAGGTATTGATCATTTATTTCACCTACTAATACTGTGGCCTAATATATTTCCCTATTAGAAGCTGCGATCGACAACGTCACCACCTCTTAATGAAAGTGGATCTGGCGAAAGCGAAGGGAACGCCTCGCAAAAAAGCGATGCGAAGACAAAAAAACCTCAAGTCCAGGTCGCTCGTAAGAAAATAAACGGTAAACGACCGCAACCGGTTCAAAAGACTGCGGCTCCGGAAGAGAGTGATGTCGAAAAGTCGGAACCAAATGACGATGCGCAGGAGGATTCAGTACCAACGAAACGTCAGCGGACGAAATCGAAACCGATTGAAATTGAAGATGAAGATGTCACGAACGAGATTTCTTTACCTCCGAGGAAGCGCAAAGCCGTCGAGGAAGACGTGGAGATCATTGATAAGCCCAAGGCAACAAAGAAGGGGTCCAGAGCTCCAAGCGAAGTGAGGGAGGCTGGAAAGGCAAAGGCGAAACCAAGGAGCCGTGCTGGTAGCAAACAACCAATCACAAGAGAGGAGGAGGAAGGAGGTGAAGAAGACCAAACTGGGCCAAAGAAGAAGAAACGAAAGATCTTCCCGAGCCAGGTAGCCCAAGGACCATTTGCTTTTGACTCGTTGGGACAAGTAAGTTTTGTACTGCTTGGAGAGATTTTCTCTAATGCTCTGCCTTTATAGTTTGATGACCGAGGGCTGGGAATACCTTCTATCCTCTCGCCTGTTAGGGAAGATATTCCGGTTCCTCAGCGGTCGACATCTTCGAGCTTGGTGAACAGAGTTGGGAGCCTAGTTTTTGGGCAGAAACGGACTTAATAGATGACATATTCCATCTCTGGCATACTTGATACCATACTTTATTAGAACGAAGTAATTCTCATATTGTCAAGGTAATGCATATAATAATATCGGATAACAAGGCTTGTTGCCATCATCATGAAACTCCTTTCTACGTAGGCTGTAGCGTGATTGGAGCGATTAAGGAGGCGGTTCTTTCTCTCCACCACAGTATTAAAATGATTGCACCGTGTCCACACCTCAATGTGAAGCAAAACGCCTAACAGGAGACAAGGGAGTGCTGTGGTGGGAACTTTCAGAGAAGACGTTTTGAAAAATTTGGGCTTTTATACGACAATCAGTGTCCCACGGTTGTATCAGACTATTTTAGTCCAAAAGTTGACAGTTTACGTTCATTCAAAACGATGAAAGACCCTTACCACAATAAATTTGAACTCGTCCCATTCCACCATGTTCGCTAAGCTCAGATCATGGTTCCAGGCGCCCCCGTCCCCCTTGCTGTATATGCGCCTTGGGCCAGAAGAAAGTCAGGATAATCCGCTCATGGTAACTCTGTTTCCCTATCTCAATGGATTTCTCATTCCTGGCCGTAGATCCAATTCTTCACTTGGGATTGCTTGCACGAAAGCTTGAGCTGGTGGAAGCACTTCGAGACTGAAATCCCTCGGCTAGCAGAAATGGGCATCACGCAAGTCTGGTTGCCGCCCCCGAATAAGGCTGCTCGTGCGGTATATCTTTGCTGTCTTCCTCTTCGACCAGTAACAGCGCTTTATGCATCTTTGTTTTGCAGGAAGAGCGTGGTTACGACGCTTATGACCTAGTATGTTGCCTTTCGAGATAGCGGTTTGATTATCTTCCACTGAGGAAATTCTTCGAAGTGGGATCTTGGGGAATTTGAGCAAAAGGAAACGATACGAACAAGATGGGGCACCCGAGAAGAATTGCTGGATGCTTGCAGAGTTGCCAAGGAACACAATATTGATATTTTGATAGATGCAGTACTGAACGTGGGCTTGTCCATTTTGAACCGTTTCGCCAGCTTCATTGACGTATGCCTTTTCCGTCTCAGCATAAATTAGGCGCAGATCGTACAGAAATCTTTCAAGCTGTTCCAGTTCAGTCTGATAATCGCCTGAAGAACTCTGGACCAACGCGAGAAATTGAGGTAGCGCGAGAAATCATACTTTGAGAGATTTCTGACCTTCGAATCAGGGATGGACCGCTTTTGATTATAAAGGAAGGGATGAAAAGGTAGACATCAAGATGATTTTTTTTGCGCACCCTTTCTGAAAGCCAATCAGTATAGCGATTTCCGTTGGACACAAGAACACTTTACAGGTTGATTCTCTCCGCGTTCTGCTTTCGATGAACTCTTATCTGATTCTCCTTCGAGGTGTTGACTGGGATGAAAAGACCAAGACGAAAAGCATCTACCGCATTACCGGACCCGGCCACAAAGGATGGTCTCGGAATGTCGACCATGAGCTTGGAAACTATGATTTCCTCCTCGGCATCGACGTATGTTTATCTGACAGAAGTTTTTGCATGAATTTCACCACTTTCGAGGTAGATAGACCACCGACACCCCGCTGTTCAAGAGGACCTTTTGCGCTGGGGTAAATGGATCTTGGAAGTAAGTTTTGAGATTCCGACGCTCTGAGTTCAGATGATTCATCTAGTGCTCCAAGACTACTGAAGCAGGTGGTTTCCGACTCGACGCCATCAAGCATATTGATCGCAAATTTATGCTTTACTGGGTATGTCATACTGAACCAAACATGTTTTGCCCTAACTTATCGGCATCCTAAGATCCAAGAAACCCGTCGCCGAGCAGGATTGAAGGGCATGTTCGTAGTTTGTGGGTTCATCATTCTTCGTGATTTCCTACACACCATATCCTCACGATGTGCTGCCAGCTGAGTACTGGTCGGGAAAGTAAGTAAGATCAATTATTGCTGGCGGGTTGAATCTGAATGACGTCTATGATCAGTTTTAAGTTACTCCTGCCCTACATTCGGGCATTCAAAGGCGAAGTGAGGCCCCGCTTTCTTCGAGATTTGTCAAATAGTATCTAACACGTTTGTGTCCGTTTCCAGACTGCATTCTTTGATGTACCTCTTCATATGAATTTCCATCAAGCATACAGGGAAAGGACGAGATACGATCTCAGAAACATCCTCCGGGACACGCTTGTTCAGGTCAAGCCAAATGACGCTGTTACATTCGTTGATAACCATGAGTAAGTTGACGATTCTCGTATTGTGATCGAACAATACTCATTGGTCCTATTTCTATTCCAGTACTGTGAGAGTTTTATCAGAATACTTCAACCTTTTCGTCCTGACAGGATTTGTTAGGTCGAAGGTCAGAGTCTCGAAAGCTGGGTGTGTATCACATTGTCTGGAGCTTAGTTTTCCACATCACTCACCTTGCATTCCCCGCAGGTGGGAGATACCTTCAAAACCCAAGCATATGCGATCATATTACTCCGAGGTTATGGATACCCGTATGTCCAGTTCTTGATTCTCCTCCTGCTCGCCCAAACTACTACTGATTTTCTGTTTCCTCAGATGCGTATTCTATGGGGACCTATACCCGAATAAAGAGTGTTATAACGAGAATACCGCGCGGAATATCGCGCTTTTGATCGAGGCTCGAAAAAAATTCGCTTACGGTCCTACTACAGATTATCTTGCGGAGAAAAATTGCATCGGGTTTGTCCGTAAAGGCGATGCAACACACCAAGGATGCGCCGTCATCTTGAGTAACAAGGAAGATAGGTAGGTCCAAGCAAGTGTGGAATTCTTGCTTGCGGGATTTATATATGCACCACAGATCCATTTCATTCGTTCACGAACTTCGCATGAATGTCGGCATTGTGCGTACCTTTTCATTCGTTCTTGTCTAAGTGCCCATGAGTGAGATCATTCTACAGGAAAATGCAGGGAAGACTTTCAGAAGCCACATGACGCAGCATGGCCGTGTCGAGATTGACGCTGCGGGGTGGGGTACCTTCTCATGCTTCGCCAATACTGTGCAGGTGTGGACAAAACTTGAAGAGGAGTAATCGCTCAATGAGATGAGGCCCTACTATTGGAGAAATGTGATACTTGTTGCCACAATAGACTTCATTTTTCTCTCCGGGGCAACCTCGTTGCGGCAGTACATTGTCTGGTTAGAGAAACAAATCCAAAATGCTGGATAAAATCTTTTATGTACACATCGCCTTAACTTAATAATGCTAGGCTTGTAGATCTAAAAATACAACTTCAGATTGGTTACAGGACTCGTGATGCGAGGTCGGCGGTGGAAACAGGGCAATCCAAATCCACTTTCCGCTTCTTCAATTCGTAATATTTACCCTTTTTGTCATCCATCTCTTGTTGAGCTGATCCAGAACCTGGGAGAATGATGCTTCGGCCAATCCCCATTGTCGCGTTTGCCGCTTCTCCACCCAGAGCAACAAGGTCTTGGTGTTTCTCTTCTCCGTCGAACAAAGCGGCAGTTTCTTCCAGAGTTCGTCCTGAATGGAGGTTAGGATGTCAACGAAACGAATTTCAGGCAAGGAAGAACGTACCTTTCGTCTCAACGAGGAAGAAGATAACGAAGCCCAGTTCAAAGATCAACCAGCCGCAGTAAAAAAGATAGTACCACCAATCAATTGCAGCAAGCGCCCAAGGGTTAACAAATTGGTTAAAAGCGATGGTTGCCATCATGGTCAAGTTCTAATTCATGGATGGGGTTTATCAGCATCTTTAAAATAGGACACGCGAAGCGTTGAGCGTACCATAATTGAGAACCCCTTGGCACGAACTTTGAAGGGCAGGATCTCCAGGGAGTATGCGATAAGGATCGGGGTATATGCGATGTCGAAAAAGAAGAAGAACATGAAGATGAGAGGAATCGTGGCCTTGGCGGCAGCAACATTAGCCATATTCTTGTAAAGCGCAGTCGTGATAGTCCAGGCAGAGAAGGCTGTTGTTTTATGTAAACCCCTTTAGTAAGAACAGGAATCAGGGCAAAAAGGTCAACGACTAACTCGCAAGCATTCCAGAATTAGATAAAATAAAAAGCGGGCGCCGTCCAGCGTAATCAACGAGGAGCGCGGAAGAGCAGGCGACGAGAAAATTAAATATCTGCAATGTCACTCGATAAACGGCTTTAGAGGCTACCACTGTGAGATACACACCTGCAGGCAGCCGTTGATAATTGCCTTGGTTTCAGTATCTGTGACTCCGACTCCCTCCAGGACGAGGTTAATGTAGAATGAAACGAGACCATTACCACTGAAAGAGATTATAAGTACCTGTAATTTAGAAGTCAAGAAAGGCTTAAGTACCTCCACTGAGAGAAGATTGCGATGCCAATGATTATGCGCATGCGCTTCCTGTTGCCGGAGGTGGCAAAAAGGGACCAAAAAGTAGTGCTCCTATTGATCTCTTCCTCGATACGAAGGGCATGTCGGATTTGGGCCATTTCGAACATCACCAGTGGGTCGCGCTTATCGTTGCCATTGGCATGATATTTAGAAAGCACAGCGGCCGCCTCCGAATCCTACAATGATCATTTGAGTTGGTGATTACTGAAGTCGCCGTGGAAAAGGCGAACTCAAAGAGACCCACCCTTCCCTTCGACACCAGCCATCGTGGAGATTCAGGCATGAACCAAACAGCGAGGATCTGGATGACAGGGCAAACCGCTTGTACAAGGGTTGGCACACGCCATGACCATTGGTTGCCGCTTGCACGAGCAAATGCGCCCAAGCATACCTTGTTGAAGGTAAGCGGTAATCCTTTTGCTTACAAAAAATTATAAAATACCCATGCTGAAATAATACTCCCAATATACCAACAAGAGTTAAACATAGCGGTAATTCTACCACGCTGTCGGCGCAAAAAGAAATGCGTTATGAGTTGACTGCTTGGAGGAAGAACACAAAAAATACCTGGGTCGGGTAGGATAATTCGACGAGAAGTAGTGGAGATGCATTCTGGCAGAAGGCAAGACCGAATCCAACTATACAACGGAAGGGGCGGTTCACAAAATAGAACAAAAAAGTAACTGGTTCTACTCACTGCAAAAACGGGCTCCAGTGAACACTGCTACACTCCATGCAGCAGCCTGGAGGGCAACCCCAACGCACATGATACAACTTCCAAAAAACAGAGCATGTCGTCGACCAAAGATATCAGAGACGAAAGGAGTGAAGAGAACAGCGAGAAGGTTGCCAAGAAATTGAGCAGAATTGAGGAAACCTGTACGTCGTCTAGTGTGTCTAGATTGGCGTAGATAAAAAGAATTTACCCAGAGTCTTTCCTGTTGGATAGTGGAAATATCCCTGCCAGTCAGGGGAGATCTGGAGCCCTGGAGATTGACAAGGTCAGGATCCCAGTGATATGACACCATGTCCATACATACCATTTATTAAGGATGAATCAAGTCCATTGACCACCGACGTCATAAGAGGAATCAAAAGGTAAAGATTGAGCATGAGAATCCCTAAAATACTTCAGTTGCTTGTTCATCATCAGAGGGAGAAGGAGGAGCACCCCTGTTCTTCCACCACGGCCCTTTGTGGATGAAGTCAATAATCGACCATTGCCCATCTTGGCCTGGCGGTGCCATTGTATCCTAAGTAGAAGGGTTGAAAGGGTACGTAGGAATTGCCGAAGAGGTGACCAGTTGACGCCAGGAAAGGTGGGAATGGGCTACCCAGGGAAACATTGAGAATTACCCAGATGATATAGAAATCCGAGTTTCTGCCTCTCTCTTTCCGCAACCTGTTCAATCAGCTGTGCTCAGTTTCGGAACTCACACCTTATTTGCATACACACCTTATTTGAAGCCGGTAGGTATATCCCTACTATCCCTACGACCATCAATGTGAGAATGATGTGTGGAGTGCGTCATCGGATAAATCTCGCAACGGCATGACCATGCGAGTGTCGGACAATGGGGTGTAAGTGCTCTCGCCTTCGCCTAGGTGAAGTCGCGCGTACAGGTGTCGAAGCAACAATATTTGCAAACACAACTTCAACTTCTCACAGATGGGCTTAAATAAACTGGAGGGATGGCATCGATGAAGCTTTGCCTTCGCAGATTTCGAAAAACAAAATCATGAAATTCCTGCATAGGGAACGCGGGGTTCCAGGTCGGCCATTGATTCATAAAGGATCAGGTCTGAAGAGGTGAGGGTCAGCATGTGGGAAATTTTGAGCGAGGTCCTACCCTCCCAGAACCGAGTGTCACGATTTCAATATCGATAACACGAACATCGGAAGCTTGAAGAAAGCCGAGAGAGAAATTGAACATTTTTGAACACCGGAATCCAGAAACCGTCATTATTTAAGCTTACACAGCGGCGTCAATTGAATCTCGGACTTATACAAGTTTAAATAACCTTGTAATCCAAATTAGACACAGGCAATGTTACAAGGATGGGAGTGAAGCGTACAGGTCACAAACAACCTAGCTATGGTGGGGTAGCTTGTTGCTTGAATGCTTGATGCCGAAGCCTGATATTTTGCTCCCAAGGCAGATATATGTCTTGGGTCACAAAAATCAGGCATAGGTGCCGGGTTTAGAATAGGCGTAGGCAGACAATATAACCGAATCCCTGGGGAACTTCTAGAACTGCACTGCGCATTTGGTTTCGGGTTCCGCATCGATAACCAGGGAAGAAAATGCTTTTCAGCATATATTTATCGATATCCAACAGAAGGTGGACCGAGGATCGGAGTGCTTTCACAGGCTGTCCAGATGTGGGGCGTCGGGCAATGAGGAATCAATGATGCCGAAGGCTTTGACTTTAACAATGATGGATGGTCCTCCAGAAATTAACCGTGGGATTGAACGGCTATAAGCTCTGTCATCCCGACGAAAGGTCACGATTGCGAACATGGGCGGGGGACCCATAAAATGACTCTGGACATGAGTCCCAATTTGGAAACATCACGTCGATTTTGAGTAAATGGGTTGTCGAGGCTGTAAATATCTGGAGTGAGGCTGATAAGCCTACCCTTCGTGAAATCGAAGACGTCTTGAAAAGAAATTTTGGGTTCGGTTGGGCATCAAGGGAGGAGTTGGCTGTTGAGACAGGTATAGAAGGGCTGTAACCCAATGGCAGTGGATGGAAGAGGGAATGGTAAATGATTTGGTGGTGGCAGCATGAAGAAAGGTGGGGCTATAGGTGCTGCCCTACTTGGACTTTTAAGTGAGTAGTTCTTGGAGAACAGTCCGGGATTCCTGGGGGGGAACAAAGGCGGGGGCAGTCGTTAGAGAAGTATTCGGAGGCTTCGACGAACCTTTTGCCATCAGATGGTCTTGTAGTCGGCCCTTCGCCCAGGGAATTAGGACCACGACGCTGTCCAGAAAGATGGTTAAAAGACTGGAGTACGCAATGGAAGGACAATAGCATGTGATTGTGACAAAACGGCCGCGATTGCCATGCCGGTTAGCCACATCGACAGGGAATGCCTAGAGACTGAGGTGGATACTACGTGTTCGGCTGCCGCTGATATTGGGCGAAATCGGCGAGGTTATCCTGCGGCCGTAATTGAATGGTGATTTGTAAGTAGAGAGGGGTAAGAGAGATATGCTCACCGAAGTAACAGTTGAAACGTTGAAAGGCGGCGTTTCCGCATACGGACTGATGTGAACTTGAGCGCGATGAGCACTGCACACTGGAAATTCAAAATCTCCGGCAAGTACATAATTGCGGGCGGACAGCCCGCAGGTTGACAATTATGGCTGTGACAACCTCACAACTATAAGAGGCAAGATAATCCCCAATAGCTCAACAATTTCGTATACAACATGGAAGATTTCTCTCATACTCGATCTCATATCTACGGAGTCCAGCAACAACATTCACAAAACAAAATAATAAGTAAGGGTATGTACTATTTTCGAAGGAAAAGTCCCCTAATTCTGCGAGAATATCAACTACTTCCACATATTTATCAGAGGGGCTTTTCGGAAGGGGAAGAAATGGACTATCAGGGATAAGGTTACCCGAAGAGGGTTCGTGGTTGTAAAGCAGCAATCGTCAAAAGGCACAATAAACCAATATTGAGCTATGGGGTGAAGAAGAAATCCAGAGGACGAGGAATGCCCCGACTTGTGTCGACAGCTCCAAAAACAGAAAGAATGGTGATGGCTCTTGGAGCACGGGAGATAAATCCACCAAAACATGGATTTATTCAAGCCAGAAGGGCGAAAAGAGCCGCACCAACCCCAACAGCAAGCCCTGCCTGACCGCTATGGAGGGTCGCAGCACTGGAGGGTGTGGTTGCGGCGGAAGCACCCGATCCACTGGGCCTGGCGCTTGTTGCAGATGCAGGTCTAATGATTCCATGGTTAGTAACCCATGCAGGCGAGAAGGGACCCAAGATAATCATACCTGGAGGTGGTGGGAGTCGTGGCTGGGGCGGCCTGTGACGTTGTGGTGACAGGAGTAGTACTGGTGGTGGTGGCTCCTGCACCACTGGTAGTACCGGTCCCAGGGACGGTTGCGCTGGCAGAAGCAGTGAGACAGGCAGTGTTGGCTTTCAAAGTTAGCGTTAGACCTTGACGGTAGGAATTGAATGGCAGCACAGCGACTCACGGTTCGCCTGCACTGTGAAGGCTGCGGATTGGGCAAGGGTACCAGTGCTGTCACGCAGGTTAAGGCCAAGGGAAGTGCCTTGGAAACGGCCGATTGTAAACGTTTATGAATTAGGTATAGTTGGTATAATTGCTCACCGGCAGTAACATTGACAGTCCATGTGAGTGAAGTACCGGTTTGAGTACCGAAGTCGAGAAGAGCAGCTGCTGTAGGTTGATTACCAGGAAGAATGCTGGTTGAAATCTGGTCAATATTATGGCAGATTCGTCGAATTCGAGTGCCCACACCTCTATTTATTTATCAAAACCAAACAGAGGGGGAGCATAGTCAGCACCAATAAACGGCGGAATGGAGATGGCATGACACACCAGGAAATAAGGAGCTGTAGGAGAATGTCAGTCAAGGATTTGAAACGGGCAAACACTTGAAATACATACGGGTTCCTCCAGACCAGGAAATCAAGAGAGGTTGGCAAACAACGACGCTTAGACTGTGGTACGATGAGGAAACCTATTTCGATGGAAAAAACCAAGGACTAACGGGGTGTTGATGGTGAGCTGAGCAGCAGCACTGGCTGCGAGCAGGAAGGCGGCTGCGACAGAGGAAAAGACAGACTTCATTATTCGTGGCAGCGGGGAGGTAAGGTGAGAATGAAGGTAAACTTTCAACCATCAAATTTATTAGCTGATCGGACAACCAAACAAACGACAACAATGGATGGAGAAGCATGGGTAGCAACCTCGTTTGTTCCAGCCTTCCGTGTCTCATTTTATTTATTTACAAGATCCTACCAATAGCGTCATTGCTGCGCCTTTGCAATTCATTCATCCACAACGTGCATGGGGTCTAACTTGAAAAATTCCGATCAAGAACCACACAATGCCTCCACGGCCAGCGAGATGAACTTTCAAGCTTCTAGTCCCCGAGAAGAAAAACGTGACATCATCAGTTATGGCGTACGCTGCTTTCGAGGCAACATTCGCAAGGTGGTCTCGAGTCCATAGTGGTCGCTGACCCAAAGCTCCTCTTGCGTGCCCTCCCTAATTCTGGCGCCAACTCCGATCCTCCTAGGCTCATCCAATTTGTACCCCATACCAGGTAGATATAGTATCTTATCCAGCCTGTTCGGGGGGAAGTTTCCGCCATTTTGGCCCTGGTAACCCCATGTCTTGCCACCATCCGCCTCGCCTTTGCGCCAACTATCCCTGAGCCCGACCTCCTTTGCGATTGTTGCATCTTCCGGGCCGATAGCGTTCAAATCCCCCGCGATAACACCACCACGTACCCCGTTGAGTCGCAGAAACCGCGCGCACATCTCCAATTGTTTCGGCCGTGCAGGCTGTCCCACAGGCAACGACTCGAGATGCGTGTTGACAATGGCGATGACCGCCTTCTCCTGTGTTCCAGGATAATGAAGCTTGACCTTGACGCACAACGATGTCCGTTGTTGAGCGGACACGCCGTAATGCAGGATATGACATTCCGCGATGTTGAGAGACCGCGCAATGAGGGTAACGTTTCCATAACAAGAGCCCTCCGGCCATTTCTCCGTTGTGAACGGGGTAACCACGAACCAGCTCCTGACCCACTCATCACGAAGAAGATGTGGTAGAGTCAAAATGTGCACCTCCTGGAACATGATAATGCACGGCTCAGGTGCCTGGTCCACCTTGCATCTCAAGACGTCGAGTTCAATGTGGCGTAGCGCAGCTTCGAGACGCTCCTCCTTGTGGTCTGTCACAAAATCAATATTCCAAGTAATAATCCGCAAATTTTCGCATGGCTCCTTCCTTTCCTCCAGCTTGTTTTCTTTATCCGGATTCAGGTGCAATCCGGAGGTGGGAGTGTGCTTCCACGAGTTTTTGGATGATCTAAATCGATACGGTTTGAGTCGGAGGAGTGTGTGCGGGATACTATGATGCTGTTCTTCTTCTTCGTCGTCGTCATCCTCCTCATCGATACCTGGTGGGATGAATATCTCCTGTTCTGGCTCCCGCTGGCGTGTGGATACCGAGGGCGTCATCGATGAATTCCATCGGGGCATGGGGAAACTTGGAAATCGTGAGAAGTATGCCATGTTTTACAATGAATTGGTGGGTCCTGGAATGGTCTGATAGGAGGAGGAGGTCGCGGGAGGGGTATATATAGGAACATGTAAGGTTACGAACGACTCGGAACCTAGGTGTGTGGTGGGTTGTAATCCACCAATTATCACCATAAAGCTCCCTAACGTGGCATTCTTGTCTTAAATCCGACAAGAGAATTCTCTATTCTCCGGCCTCGAGGTCGCTTGTGGATCACGCGTTCGCAAACACGAGGCGGATTCTCGCCTCGAGGTGACCCAGACTTCCAGTGAGAAGGCACAAATAAAAATTTGTGTGGGTAACATCACAATGATCTCTAGGTACAAACATTAAAGCTCGGACTCTGCTCGGGCAAGCTTCTCTTTAGATTCCTCAGCCGCTGCCCTCTCCTCAAGGAATGACTTTAAGATATTGACCTTGATTTTGATCTCGTCGAGTTTGCTTGCAGCGAGGTTGCGCTTCGCAAGGATGCTGTTCAGCCTATTTATCATCAAGAAGCAAGTCGATCAGAAAAAATAAAATAATGAAGGTGTGCACAGGGCCTACCGTTTTGATTCCTTTTCCACGTATCCTGCTGTACCATTTACGACTTTCTCCATAACTTTGAGATAGTGCTTTGACGCGGCACCTGCCGTGGCAGCGATATCAAGTGCCTCCTTATACAGAGAGTCCCGGGCACTAGCGGAAGCAGTAAAGAATTTGTGTGCCAGATGATCGAGGGTTGGCACACGTCCGGCCTAAATAGACAAGCACAGATATCGGTTAGTCAGGTGAACTGAAAGCAGGTTCCGATGCTCGGAGATGACAAGCGTCCAGACATACCTCCTCATTCAACCCTCCGCCGACGGCACGTTGTGTACCACACTTGTCATTGAGGTAGGCGACGATGTCAGCTTCTGTACGACCGCCATCATAGTCTTCAGGTTCTTTATTATCTTTCGAGAAGAATTTAATTGTTGGGAATCCAGCGACTTCATATTTCTGGCTAATGTGGGCATTCTTGCCATCATCTGCGTTGATGTTGGCGATGATACACTGGAGGCATCAGGTAAGAAAAAGAAATCGGTCCCAAATAAGAGGTGGCCTACATCCCCCTCAGGCTTGAAGGTTGACGCAACTTTTCTCATCGAATCAGCGGAATCCCACAAGTATTATTGAGTGACACACCTTTTTCGTAGTGAGGTTTCAAGGTCTTGCAATGGCCGCACCATGGAGCCTGTTGAATGTTCAATGAGTTCGATTCGTATGAAGAGGATTGTGTTTCTGCATACGGTGAAAGTAACAATGACATTCTTTGAAGAATCCTGAATAATTCTGATGAAATTCACGTCCTTATAAAACGAGAAATTGACATACAAGGACAACTTCATTGAAATTGTTGTTATTGAGGATAACGACGTCAGTAGGAGGAGGACCAGGTATTTTCGACTTGATGCCAGTTTTCTGTGTGATGCTGGATGACTCGTTGGAATTGGCGGCCTATTTATCAGGGAGTCAATACGGGACTCACAAAGACGCTAGACCATCAAGGTCACGGCCACTTGTGTATTTGACTTCATTGCCTTCACCATCGAACCACAGGAGAGCTGGGAAAAAGAGTGCTCGGTGAACATTAAACATGAACATCAGGATTGAATCTCACTTGGGTATCCAGTGACACCGTATTTCTTTCCCAAAGGCTTTCCTTCGCCGTCGGCGTCAACTTTGGCGATGACAACCTTGTCTTTGGCGTGCACAAAAGCATCAGCAAGTTCTTCGTAAATCGGTGCCAAGTTCTGATGGGTCAGGTTAGCTGCCCGTTGCTCATCCAAGAATGTGGAAACTCGCTTTGCAGTGGCCACTAGGATGCGCGAGCCAATATTCAAGATGCGTCCAAAATGCTACAAAGATGGCAATACTTACCACCAGGGGGCAAAGCTGAAAGTGACAACTTTTAGAAAGGTAGACAAAGGCGGCACCGTTGGGCTTACAATTCGACCAGAGCAGGTTTGCCCTTGCCGATGACACTGTCAAAATTATCCGGTCCAAGGTCGAGGACGTTTGACGCACTCGCGCCGGCTGCCAGGGCAGTCAAGAAGAGAGGAAGAGAGAAACGCATGATGGCGGAAGTGAAGTGCACACTGACGTGGAGATTCCATATATTTTGCTTGGTCATCGATTCATCCTCGGGCGACGGCAACCCTCTGATGACCGGCGCACTTGGACCCTACCACACTTTTGAATCTCACACGAAAATTAATCCTCTCCCAACTAACCGCAACCTTTGGGAAACTGGGTTGTAGCTACTACTTAGCAGGAGTCGGGGTCCGGAGGAGCCGATCAGCCCACGTGGCTGTAGATGGATATGGCAACTTTTTATCTGTCAGCGATCTTCGTCAGCGTAGCGCCGTCGGACGCGTAAAGCTCGCAAATCCTTGACTCAGCTCACAAAAGACTATAAGTATCCCAGAGCCATTGGCAGGTCTTCCATCGAAACTACACATATGGACTCTGGAAAAGCACGCGCTGAAGCCACCAACTTCGAGGAAGAGGATGAAGGGGAACAATTTATCACCGACGATGATATCCTGGAGGTAGTGGAGGACGATGGCGACCATCCCATGGACGAAGATGAGGACGGAGAAGCGGAAGACACCCTGGGTGATATGGCCGAGGGATCTTCTAGTCATGTTGAAGATATATCTGTCCAACGTTTCGAAACACACACTGCTTCTGTCTTTGCCGTTGCTTGCCATCCAACACAACCACTTGCCGCCTCAGGAGGAGAAGACGATCTAGGCTACATCTGGGATATTACGGACGGCGAAATTATTGTTAAACTGACAGGCCACACCGACAGTGTAACGAGCACGGCTTGGAGTGCTGACGGCGAAATGATAGCGACGGGCGGTATGGATGGTCGAACCCGCATCTGGAGACGGGTCGGAAAAGAAAATTACAACACTTGGGAATTTTTGACTGAGTTACAAGGTCCCGATGAAGTAATGGTGCGAGATTTATCTCTTTTCCATTTTTTTTCAACCCTAACTTCCTTCCTAGTTCTTGAGATGGCATCCAAGAGGATCTGTCCTCTTAGCAGGTTCAAATGATTCAACTCTCTGGCTCTGGCAGCGTGCGTCACCTTTCTAGTGCAAAAAAAGAAAACAGGAACTAATTGGCATGTTGCAATAGTTCCGTCGGGAAACACTATGCAGGTATTCGCCGGACACACCGGCCCAGTAAACTGTGGTGAATTTACCCCAGATGGTTGGTGTTTTTCTTCTATCACGAATTATTTATGTTCTGATACCTGGATCAGGGAAAAGAATTATCACTGCAGACGAAGAGGGATACCTAATATTTTGGGATCCTCGGTCTTCGGCTCCCGTCTTCAAATTGGGCCCCGAAGATGCACGATTCAGCCTGGATGGCATCACATCTATTGGTGTAAACCCATCTTCGACCCTGGCGGTTGTTGGGGGCGCAGGAGGCGGTGTCCGTGTGGTCAGTTTGAGTAAGGGTGAAATAGTTTCGACCCTTGGTGGACATACTGAAGGCGAGAGTATTGAAGCCATCGCCTTCATCGATCTTACTGGAGCTGGAAGCCCTGGTCCTGGGATCGCTGTGACGGGCGCCACTGATGGCAAAGCCTGTATTTGGGATCTCAGTACGATGAGGCTCCGTGCAACACTACAACACGAGGTAAGGAACACCCTTTCTACCTTCTTCGCGAAACGAGTTTGACCTTCATGCAACAGGATGCAATAACAACTCTTCTCGCACACCCCACTCCAAAATCGTACCTCCTAATCTCAGCGTCCGCCGACAAAACTCTGCGAACATGGGACAGCCGCAACGGCACGCTGCTTCGCACCCACACAGGCCATCGAGCACCAGTCCTTGGGGCATCGCTAGGGCTGAACGGTTCTGTCATTGTGAGTGCAGGGGATGATGGCTTGTGTATGGTCTTCACGACAGAGGCCGATGAGGAATAAATTTGACATTCCTTCATGACAAAACATCCCATAATCCTAGATGTTTGCCAAATTACCTGGATTATAGATTTCATCTTCTGGATTCTACTCCTGCTATCGAACAGGGAAGCACAACTTGAAGAACCCGATAAGCTCGTATCGTTCAAGGGCGAATTGTCTGCCGTGGTATGGAGATCCGCATAACACTACTATGAAGGTCCTCGCAAGATGGCCCTTTTCCAACGTTAGAACGCAACCTGCACTTCGATGCTGGTGATGGTAGTGGCGCGAGACCTTGAAGCTCACCTAGGGCTCTTGAAGTGAACCCAGTCTCCCCCGGCTGTCGATCTCAACTTCAATATCAAAGCACCTTGCAGGGTCTTTCTCTTCGAGGCCGCCGGATCGTAGGCGGCCTGCGAAATACTCAACTTTAGTAAGCATTCAAGACAAAGCCTTTCTTTACTTCCCCTTTTCACTTTCCAATTCGATGGCCATGTATGTAGTATACGTAGAGACGACTTCCGAAATACGAAATAAACACGATCAAGTCGAAAATAGTAAAGGATAATTATCGCCAATTTTCGAAGCTCTTGCCCAGCATTCAATTAAATAATTTTGACAGCACGAAGGGGGTACAAACCCCGAACAACTTCAAGGGTCGTATATATAATCTTATGGTACTTATCCTGGTATGTAGCACGAACCCGCCGAATCCATGGAAGTGAAACTACAGCTCGCCCGTGCTTGACCGAGATGAACTATCGCGCACCCCGAGCACATATGTATATACATGTATTGTTGTAGAGCTTGAAGCTTGAAAAGCATTCAGCCCAAATAGTATAAGGCGCCAGCACCCAGCTCCACCTAGGAAAGAACATCGAATTAAACAAGAACATCAAGATAGAAATATTTCATTGGCATTCCCTGACAGGCTACAAAAGGGTAACAATAATACAACCATAATAATGATAAAACAATCACAAGATATGCCTGACTACATATCCCATTCATCCCATACCGACGGGGCTTGCTCCGCAGTGGGCGTCATCAAACTGATTTCTTCCGTTTCTATCATTTCTACGATTTTGTCGCTGACGCCGTCCTGGTCATCTTTTCCTCCACGCATTGCAACCAATATTGGGTGTTCTTTGCCGATGTATGGCCCGGAATAAATAAGACGTATATCTCTGCCCTCGATGACTTGTACGATCCGTCCAGTTGTGATATTACGGATCTCGATAAATTCAGGAGATACCAGGAGAATGTGGCCGTTTCGTGTAGCATATGAGATGGCTTTAGTTTCCCATTTGATATAACTTGACTCTCGAGCGGGGACGCCGCGCTTGTCGATGTAGCATCCCACCTCTAAATGCAGTGATAAGGAGGGCCGTTCGACATTATCCAAAACGTACCGTCATAGATCACCAGGAATTCACTGGGATTGACGCTCACAAACCCCAACGGTCTGAGGCCCTCTAGACGAGTTTTCAATCGTGTCATCGATCCGTCATTGCTTGCGGCATGAAGATCTGGTACAACGGTGACAGCGGAGTGTGCAAGACTGCCTGCTGTGTCAGATATCAACAATATCGCTGCTGATCGTGTACTCACTTTGCTGGATCCAACGTCACGATGCCGTCACCTGTACAAATGCCAATCATCTTTGCCAATGCAACTATATCATGTGCGTCTTTTGGAATATATCCTGTCTTAAAACGATAATTCAGCTAGACGTCGTTGTGCATAGTATAATAACATATGCATCCGAGGATATCACTTACCTCGCCATATGGTCGAAAACTTCGCATGCCAGCTGCGACCGGCCTTTTGGGTGTCACCCCAATTTCTGACGAATCAACAGCTTCAAGAACCTGCAAGTTCAGCGACGATCCAAGCCGCCGCTTGGACGAAAAAATGACTGCATGCGGTTGTCATCAGTTGAAGTTAAATACCACCAAGGCGATGAACTAACGAAGAGCTCTTCCTCCAAGATGGACATGTTTGCAAAAGGTGACATTTATATCATTTCCAGTGATCCGCTCGATTGAGGCATCAAGAGTCTGCGTCTGTGTTTGCCCAAGGGCTAGCCGAGAAAGGATGTCTAACGAGTAGGACACCAGTGATGAATCGGAGTGAATTACGAAACGATTGAAGACTTTGTCTCCCAAACTCGTCAGCGTTGCTAATGATGTTGGGTTTTTATAATTCAGGACCCAACGGAAATCTAGTTCGTTTTTGAGATTATGGTCTAAACATGATAAAGTAATCTTGAACTTACTCTCGGTGTTCGTGGGACCAACATAGACACCCGGGCCACATCCAATTGCGAGGAATCTGCGAGACATATAGGCTGAAAACAGTCAATTAAAGTTTTCATATATTGTGCCACCAAGGAAGTGGACATACAGAATGGCACCGCGCACTTGATCTTCCCAGTAATCTTGGGGGTAGGTGGGGAGTTTGCTTCTCGGCTCGTTCGGAAGAATCCATCCGTGATCGTCTGAGGGTTAAACCACTTGAAGACAGTAATTCTTGAATTTTAGGTCCAACAACAACCTTGAGAGCATACCATATTCGCATCCTGTCTGACTTTATGCACACCAATCGCATCCACGAACGCGTTATACCACCTCTTGCGTACTGCATCGCTGGTTACATACAGAGTGTACCGTCGAGCCGCTCGGCTGGAAGCATGGTATATTGTGAATGGATAGACAGGGACAGATTGAGATCGCCAACTCTCGAGCAGGCGGCCGTCGTCAGCTTTCTCGCGCCTGGATTCCGGGGGTGCATCGAATGAACCTAGCCGGAGAAATGACAGGGGCATAGGCTGTTTTCCACTCAGATTAGTTCAGTATCCACAAATCATATAAGGGACACAACAAACACGCGACATAAGTAAACGCCTAACAGAACCGTTGGGACGTTTCTCCTCTCGAGTCAGAATAACTGTGAGAGGTCGCCGAGTCAGAAACTCGAAAAGAAGTGAGCATACAAGACTCAACAATGATTATCCAGAAGTGCGGCGACCAGATTTGTCCACTTCTCGGAAAATCCTGTGTCCGTTTGAGCCTTTCGTAGGGTAGGTCCTAAGTACACCAATGTTCGACTGTCATCGTAAAGGTCCATGTCCTTTGCAGAAGAATTATTGCCTCGGATACTCGCAAGACGTCATATATATAAACTTACAATGATTTCTCCATCCTGAAACACTAGACTTTCACATAAAGCCCAGAATTTCACCTTGCTTTCAGCTGCTTCAATGCCCGGTTGCGTGCTCTTGATGCAATCCTTAAGAATGCCGAGGATAATAGGTAACGCTTCGATGTCGGGGTGGTCATGTTCAACATCAGTTAGCTTCAGGATTTGTTCCAGGAGGAGGTTCAGACGCGGTAGTTTGGTTACTGGGCGGGAAAGGAAGGTGATTAAATCGCGTTTCCGTATTCGAGGGTCAGTTGAAACGGAGAGGATGAAAACTTCATAAGCACGATTTATTTTGAGTTGCTTGCGGTGGAGGGATTCCGCGAGAGGGTAATGCTTAATATAAGTTTCGTATTCGGAACGAAAGTCAGATTTAAGAGTAGCTTGGATGATTACATGAATAAAAGCGTCATCAGTGGGTTGGAGACCAGCTTACTGTCAAGAATAATATCTGCCACAGATTGAATCAATGGGTGTTGGTCCCGCTGACGCGCGAACAAGGCGGCAAGCATGCGTTTGTGATGGAATAGGATGTCACGAAGGTTTCCAAACACTTCGTTGATATGTTCTGATAAGTGTGGTTCTCGGATAATGGGTGGTTCGGCTGTGCGTAAGCCTTCGATAAACACCTTCGACAATGATATCAGGGCCTCGGACAATTAAGTTTCCAGGAAAGAAGACGCACATGTTCCACAGCTTCCAAATCGGCGACATATTCTCGTTCTGATTTTATAACTTCAAATATCACGGATTGTCTCTGGACTTCTTTTTTCCCGAGTGCATCTCGAGCTTCTAGGGGAACCAGTCGATGCCATTCTTGGTCATTTTCAGGCAATTCACCAGCTTGAAAATGACGCAATGCTTCTTCGGAGCTGATTCTGGGTAACTTGCATTGAAAAGTGGCAAAATACCAAGGTCTCCGTGGCCCGAGTACTCACGATAGGTCTGATAATCCTCGCACTAAATCTCTAGCTTCGTCGTCGTATGCCTGTTAATAGTGACCTCGATATAAACGTAAGCAAAGGGAGCGTGTGCACGCACTTCATTCGAGCCCGATCCATAATCGTTAACATAGTAAGACGAAGCGAAGGAAGCAACTGAGGGGTTATCATGCCAAGTCCCGGCGGTCAGATTAGAGTTAGATGCGCCAAAATCACTTCGACTGTACTGGTGCGTAGGCCGAACAGGTTGTTGGAAAGATGGGTAAAACTCTGGTTCTGGAAAGGGTATTCTCGGCCTTTGGAAATCGGGTGCGGATGGCCGAAGCGAGTTTGGTTCATGCATCGATCGTACACGCGGTCGGGCAAAGTGTTGAGGTGTTAATGGTGGAGGATTTGACCAGGGGTTTTGCAGATGGCGGCCGTCCTGATAAGTCGGCGGAGTAACCTGAAAGGTATAGGCAGGTGAAGCATGGTTAGTTGGGGCGGCTGCGGGTTGCTGTGCGCCTGGTGGAAGAGCGGGGAGAGCGGAGGCGCTGCTACGACGGTTTCCGTACATGGGAGATATGAATCTTGTTTGTCAGAGTGTCGAATTCCGAACAAATGTGGCTACGGCTACTACTATTTAGACAAGAAGTGACTAATAATTGGTTTGCAGGTACCACCCAATTCCTCACCCTCAACTTTCGAGGATCAATGAGGCTCGTATCCAAGGTGAGTTTTCGCAAGGGGGTTCGTCCTTAAGCCTTAATTCGCAAGATTGACTATCATCGGCAGGGCAGGAGCCTTGCTTTCCCGATCGACATGCGGAGATGAAATACCAGACATCATCCAGATAATTGGTTTTTCTGAAAGAGAAAATTCAAATTTCTCCAGTAGAAGTGCGAGGGCGACCTCTTCAAGAGAAGGATGAGCAATTAGACATTTTGAGAAAAAGGGGGGGTTATATATCACATACTCATTTCCAGCTGCGAAAATTTGAAGCCACTAGAAGGTACAATGAGCCATTGTCGTTTTAACCAAGTGTGGACCTACATGCAAGATCTCCCACCTCCGATAAATGTCAACCTAAAATGAGGTGTTCAGTTGAAAGTTTGAAAATCGGAGTCAGCCATTGCTGCAGATTGGCCTTACAAATGAGAGTATACCCCAGGGACATGCGCATCAAGTAGAGATTGTGGAAGAGGATTAAGCCATCTCTCGGGCTTCCATTCATAAGAGTCCAGCCCCCATAATGCTGGATTTGTATTGGAGGCGAGGATGGAAATAAATATTTCAGTGCCTTTGGGAACATGCAGCTCGTTCAATTCTTGACCGCTTTTGCTCGTGATTGGTGTCGACAAGGGTAAATTAATGTCTTGTCGAACGCTGGTAAAAAGCGAGATTTGGAGTGACTATCAACCAATGCCCAGTAAAAAACACTGACGTTCTTATGAGCTGGCAGACAGGGGGATATCTAGAGATGGTCTTATCAGTCTCGAAGATTGCCAAACAAGTAGAAGTGATGCAGCCCAACTCACAAGCGAAGAGTCTCTCTACAGATCGCATCCAAGTACGGAAGAGAAATCAATGCATCGTAGAGGATATCTTCACCGCCATTTTCTTTCCGGGCTTGTCGGATTTCATGCCGCAATTTAGCTTGAACGTCCTTATGCTGAGCGAGGACGTGGAGTATCCTCGCTAGAGCCCCCGAAGTTGTGTCAGTGGCCGCAAATGTTAGAGAACTGTGGACCTGTTAGGCATGCTTTCCGTGAGATATACAGCTCACTTGATCTGGCCCAAGAGTTCCGCATCTGAAAGTCTGTCTTCGTCGGCCGCCTTCATGTTTGCTTTCACTGGCGAAATCTTTGTCAAATCTTAATTCGAAGGACTCAGAGAAGAAGTGCAAGCACTTAATATACTGATGATATCTTTGCCTCGTCCAATCTGGTCTGCCAACCCCTCGTTTCCTTCCTGAAGGGCATGTTTCTTCGACTCAAATATTTCGACGGATGTGTTGTGCAAAATATCTATGATTGCCTTCATATCCTTGACCATTTTCCATGGGGCCTTGTCCACCAAAAACCTTCTAAAGCGCTGAGTGCCGAGACGCATAAGGAATGGGACTAAGATGAATCGTTGAAACGCTGTCTGCTCTCCGGTCGTCCTAGGATCTTGGGCCAGAATTTGAATATATACGAGCTCGATTAATGGACATACGTCAACTGCTTAGATGCCAACGCGTAGGGATGCGGCGTAGATGCTTCGTCGAGGTCATCGAACGTGTGGCCCAAACCACTTTGGCCTATTAGTTCTAGGGCGAGTCGAGTTGTCCAAGAATTAATGTCAATCTGTAGGTGTTAAGGATCGTCCAAATCAAGCATCCAGACACGACTTACCTACCTCTTCTGGTCCATTTTGAACTTTCCTTTGAAATGTGTTCTGAAGCTGAAGGATGGGATTCAAAAAAAAATTAATCAAGGCCCGTGACGCTCTTTGAACCTGAAGCGGAATCACCTTGTACGTAACTCCATAGAAAATGGAAACTGGGGTTCGATTTAATCTTGGTGCAGTCATGACAGTAGGAAAAGCAAAATATCATACTCATTTCGCGCACGTGGGAGATTGAAAAGACCGGATTAAGCATTTTGCGCTGCTTGCGGTGTTCGTCGCCTAAGAATTATAATCAGGGAAGCTTTCAAAGACATTTGAACCATTTCTACCAAGTGTGGTAAAGATCCCTGGTCCAAAGAGAATACGATTTCCTCTGCCAGCAATTCGGTTTATTTTAAAAACGAATTTGAAATCCATGCTTACTCGATAAATGAATCGTTCTCCTCGTAAGTGTACTGGTCCTGAATTACTTTTAGTTGTTTTATAATCTGATGGAGAGCGTAGACTTTTACCTTTACGAGGATATGATATAGAGCCCGTGGGTCAGATACATAAAGGTTGTTTGCCTATATCATTGAGCTTCTTTTTCCCCTGTCAATGAATAACGAGTTACCCCAAGGAATCCTTTAATTCGTATCATGGGTCCATCTAGTTAGGTTTGATGAGTGGTACATGGCTAAAAGTATTCGATGTCAATTCACTTACAAGTTTCAGTAATATAGCGATGAAATTCCCATCCTTCACGATTGGTTACTTGGTCGAGTGACCCTAAGTCGAGTCAGAGGAATTTTATTCACGGAGAGAATTCTTATTTACCGCTAAGCCATGATTGTCCAGGTGGACCAGGCACGACATCCAACGCCGTACGTAGGAAATACCGACGCAGGTATAATCGCCAGCAGGCCCAGATGAGGAAAGAGAGAAGAAGGGTGGTAAGACAAAGGATGGTAAGCATGGAGCAATGCTCTGTATTCCGGGGGAGGAATCGGAGGAGGCCTTAAAGTTATAATGTTCTCTCCCCGAGGTCCGATCCGACTTGCATTGTCAGCCCAAGATACCCAGTAAAGGGAGGGTGCGGAGAGCTGGTCAAGTGTCGGATCCTTGGCTATTCTTGGACCCCATAGGGCGGCCGGCCGCCGTTGGATGACAAGCGCGCGATTTTCTAAATGCTGGCGTTGTTGAAAAGAAAACACAGCCTATTTTTAGGTTTCATCCACGTGGTATTCATATAGTCAAAGTGGTGGCGGGATTGTGTACCAACAAACGTGCCAACAAATGTGGTCATTTGGTGGCACCATTCCACTCAAGGTGATTACAAAACTTGAGTGATGTAATATTGGTCGGTGCTTGCAGTCTTGTTGCAGTCCCA
>Ga0307517_10003192_pt1 | contig 25751 bp, 11 predicted proteins | sample 23_EM_MG_FD_194515 | JGI IMG/M metagenome (GOLD analysis project Ga0307517, IMG submission 194515) | Populus trichocarpa ectomycorrhiza microbial communities from riparian zone in the Pacific Northwest, United States - 23_EM | ecosystem: Host-associated > Plants > Roots > Unclassified | place... | reverse complement strand
AAACCCATACCTTGCGTCTATTCACAGAGGTAACAGATAATGCATTAGTTGCACTCAAGGAGAAAACATGAGATATTGAAGAGAACATCCAGACATGGTGAAAAAATAGCTCATAAGGAACTCAGCAAAAAAAAAAAGACTAAAAAGAACACACTTTTATTGAAAATAGATGATGCTTTGACTGGTTTTACACTGCTGTACACACTCACATCCTCAGTTGTACAATGCACCTAATTTTTCTTCATTCTCAAGCCCCTACTCTCCACTGAAAACAATTTGATTTAATCCGAAAATGAAAAACAAAAATTCAAGCTCTCAATCAACCTGTGGCCATAAAAGAATACCATAGAGCTAACTCAACCCAAAAAATAAAGGAAAAAAGTAAATATAAACTAGACATTCAAACCACCATATAGGGGGGGGGGGGAAGAAGGGGAAACGGGAAAAAATCTCTGATTTTGTTTAATCGATCGAGAAAACAAGCTTCCTGGGGGCAGAAGCAGCTAAAAATGCACTGATGCCGTCCCTTTTAAATTCTGAGAAACCAAGTTCGTCCACTGCAGCAAGAAACAAAAAGTGTGGCATTTAGAATATTAATGGAACTAATTGACGATGCCATATAACTTTTGCACAGGAAGAAATTTCACAGATTCACAAGCAAGCCTTTTCCACCTGCAATCTCAACAGCAGGGAGCTGAAGGAAAAGCTGAGGTACGAGGGAGACTCAAAACAGTTGAAGGGCCATTTTAAGCTTATTCTGCTTCCATTTAGGCAACTTATAGAAGGCATATTTTGCCATCCCAAATTTCTCCCTAAACTCAACTGCTGACAGGTAAGTCTGCATGCAATTGAACAGAACTATCTCAGAACAAAGTCAATAACGAAAGCTTAAGAAAAAGTATCATCAACTGTTCATATTTTACCTCTCGCTTGGTCACATCAATTTCAGTTGCAGGATCTGACGAGTTAACTTTAAGGCTTTCATATGGATAAATTGGGAGACCTTCCTCATCTTCAGCTTCATCTTCTTTCACATCCTCCTGTATGGTTAGGGATTCTATTCTGCTGCTCATAGAGTTCTCTTTGGAGTTTGACTCAGGTGTCAATTTTGGTGCCTCAGGGCTCGCTTCAGACATTGCAAGTAGCAATATCAAAATTATGTACCAATTACAGATTTGAGATTCAGCAGAAAATAGCTTACAAGAAGCTCAAAGATACATACCTTTGACAGACCGAGGCATAATAACTTGTCGTGCTGGTGGTGGTTGTTCAAAACTTGCAGTAAGTGCTGCAATAGCTGAAGAATTGGAAGCCAGTTTTGCTGAATCAGGGCTCACAGACTTTGGATATACCTTTCTAACAACTGGTGGTGGAGTTGAAAGGTTTCTGGCACTAGGGCTCTCAAAGTTAGCAGCTAGAGCGCTAAAAGCTGGAGACCTTCCCCTCACACGAACTCTGTCAGGGCTGAAAGACATGCTTCTGGAACGCTGTGATTTGTCAGGTACACTGGACCTGCCTCCATGTGATACAGGTGTTCTGCGTTTGGGTTTCTAAGAACACATAGTACATGTAATCAGAAATCAAATCTAAATTGAATGGTGGTAACAACAATATATGGGAACTAAAATCAGAAAGCATGTCAACGGATTGTTGGATTCAACGAAGAATCACAAGATATTGCAAACTTGATAGGCTCAGAAGGTAGAATTTATGAGCTCTTCAGAAATTTCACAGCTATCCTTTTCTTTTCTCATTCATTGGTTGTCTATTTATTGTTGGGGTGGAAAAACAATGCTAGCTCAGATCAGTAACCAATGGAGCTAACATGTGAACTTACATCAATCTAAACCTAACATAAATCAAGATAGAACAATTGCACCAGCCTTCATCTGTGTATTTTGTTCCACACCTTTTACTGTATGGTTCTGAGCAGGAAAGGGCATATTCTTGCCACTAGTTTTGTTTTCATATATATATATATATATTTTTCGTTGAATCCAACAATTGCACCAGCCTTCATCCTTTTCTTTTCTCATTCATTAGTTGTCTATTTATTGTTGGGGTGGAAAAAAATGCTAGCTCAGATCAGTAACCAATGGAGCTAATATGTGAACTTACATCAATCTAAACCTAACATAAATCAAGATAGAACAATTGCACCAGCCTTCATCTGTGTATTTTGTTCCACACCTTTTACTGTATGGTTCTGAGCAGGAAAGGGCATATTCTTACCAATAGTTTTGTTTTCATATATATATATTTTTCAATTAAAATCAAAATAGTAAGTTTCCAAATCAACAGCAGTAAGAATTTAAGATTACCTACATACTACTGCTTTAAACAACAAGAGATCCATGTTTGAGATCAAAGAAATGAGATTCTTGAAAAGATCAAAGATGTGAAGAAAGATGAACATCCTACCAATATAGATTAAAGATGCATGAAGCAAATATGCAACTAGGAAAACTAACTACATGATATTCTGAGATATTTGTTCACAGTATAACAGAACTGTAAGTATCTTACATCTAAAAGTGTAGTACCCCCATTTTTCACAATCGCAAGTTTCCTCTGGAATGAGTTTCCATGCATCTGCATCCAAATGAAAGCTCTAAGATCTCACACAGAAACCTAAAATATATGTTGATTGCTTAACAAGAATTGTAATTTAACTCACTAAAGATTTTGCAGAATCCCATGTGAAGAAACGTGTGAAGAATGGTGGCTCACTCCCTTCCATAACAATATATATTGGAGTTTCACTAGATAACTTCTCTAACAGAAAATCATGCTCAAGAAATTTCTGTAGAAAGTGGAACAAAAACGAAATTAAAACATAGCTGATATGAGCAGTAAATTATTGTAAACTGGTTGCATGACAGCCTAACCAAGGCTCAAGCCAAGTCACACTTAATTTAGTTTTAGAGCTATAAATGATTTAACTGGTTGAGTGGCAGTCAAGAATGGCCATCAGACCAAAAACTTGCAAAAAGTGCAAGCTTCAACTGTCAAAGTAATGCATAATTACTGCATCTAACTATCTAATCGATGATACCTCTCCAATAGTTAAGGCTTGCAGTTTGCTCTTGGAGTCAACCTGTTGTCCCACCCAGACAAAGATCTCAGAGTGAGAATCCAAGATGAAAATATCTTCAGTCATTAAATCATCCTGGGTGAAGTTGTATATCTCAGACACCTGCAATAACAAGAACTTGTTATAATAGCCACCGCACAGAACTAAAGTACATAAGTGTCTTGTGACAAAGTACTCATTAGAAAAAATCTGAAAACTGACTACCCTTCCAGATCCATAGCACGAATACATAAAGTAAAATGAGAATTTTAAAGATGATCACAGCTTTAAAAATAAGCAGGAGTTTGGATAACACCTAGAGAGTTGTATGGCCCTGGAATAGATTGACTAGAAAGTAAATATACCTTCAGGTTTCCTGCAGATGAGCGTGAATTTTTGCAGTAACAAAACCATGGGAGAAAAGGGAAAGAATTAGACTTTTAAAATACGTGAAAAGCAGCATAACAAATCTCAAAACCAGAAAGGTCATTTTCCCTACCTTTTGAGAATATGCATGAGAATAGGTGTGGATCGCTTTCACCTTCCCTTGCAAGTTTTTGACTGGGATATTCAGATTTTCCTCCTAACAAATCCCAAAAATGTTCAGCTTCTGAACCTTCCTTTTGTGGTTTTGACTGCATATTTGGCTGCAGAAATTTCACAGGCAAACAAGAGATGACTATTAAAAGAGGCCAGATTACACCAAAATAATCTGAGAACTAAAAATGAGCTTTATGCATACAACATACAATTTTTAAAAATGAAGTAATACAAGAATCTAATTTGATATAAAATAATTCTTAGATGAGTTGAGGAGCACATTCACCCAGAAAAATGATGTATCTCCATGTAATTGTATTATCCATTCCGGATAATTAGTTAAGCAAACAAGAAGAAATCTGATACGCTATATTAATTTACTTAAAGAACTTATTTGGAAGAAATATCAAACCTTTATCAAATCCAGCTGCCTTTCGATAAGTTCCTGGTCCTCTGAACTAGTAAGGTTTCCAGACCATGTAAAAACAGAGGAGTCATTATGTAATATGTAACAGTAGGAGGAATTCAGTGATGATGCAACCTGATTGGATTCAATGTACAGATGAAGAAAAATAAATATCTTATATACACAACAATACAAAACTTGAAAATCTAAATACTAGACAAAAATTAGATCCATAACCAACATGTAGCTCATGACCAAACTCCAAATTGTACCTGACACGGCTAGAATAATGTCAAGAAGTATTAAAAAAAAAAGAATAAGACCAAGAGGCATTTAGGGGAAATATTTTTGGTAATACCATATTACTAGGACCTGTTTAAAAAATTTATACACTAGTTATTTAAACTGCTCACTTTGAAATGTACAAAATAGATTCTAATATAACCGAGTCTTATTAAAATTTGAGTAAATTTAGCAAAGAATTTTACACTAATTTTGGTAAGTCAAATTAATTTTGAATCCTTTTCCTTATTTCTCCATTTCCCTTTTCCTAATGAGAAGACTTGTGCAACTCAGCCTGGTCATGCAATTCAATTCAGGAAATGTGTTGATACATTCATGGCCTCTTCCACAACTCAAAAGCAATGAACAAAAGATTATGGATATCTGTATCCTGTAAGTATAAATTGGCCAGGGATGAAAAAAGGCAATCAAGAGTCAGGATAAAAATAGAGTAAAGATTAAGAATATTAAGACATTCAATATTACACTGAACAACAAGCTGTAGCAACAATGATAAAGGCATGACATACTGGTTCAACTTGTAGAGCTTGCATATTATCAGGTCCGGAACCCTGAACCCTGAATAATGCAATGCCTTCCTCCTTGTATGTCTCATCTGGGAGTTCATTCTCTTCAATGTAATTCTTGTATCCAGAGCTATGACCTCCCTGATAAAGTTTACAATTAGCTGATTTGGTTGAAAGTTGGAAAAAAAGTTAAAAACTAAACTATTGTCACTATAAATTCTTGATTGAAGTTTCATCGGGTGTATCACAAACCTTGAAGACAAGGAAGCTCTGGAAGATTGAAAAGAACTGAATTGGTTCATTTCCTTCATAGATTCGAGCCTAAGAATTAATTACAAAATAGAATCAGAAAGGTACCAAATGTGAACAGAAATCTCCTTGTTACAAGACAGCAATAATTAAAGGAAAAGGAATACCACCTGGGCAGGTAGAAACTTTAATGATTCAACCATCTTGCTCACCAGTGAAATAGCAGAAGCTCTTTCCTCCTATTTTTCAATGTGAGATATATTGTATGAGGGTAAACTAATAGGTACTATATATCAGTGCATAGAAGATGTAGCATTACAAAACTTCTAGAAAGGGCAAAGAAGGCAAGACAAGGCCTCTAATTCATGTTTACCAAAGTATATAAAAATCTGGGTTTTGCACATAAATAATGAATTCTAGCCTGCACAGAGCACCAATCCTGCTTTCAGCAGAATACTATACGCAGGAAAAAAGTGTGCATACGTAATCATCCATTATTCAAATTTAAGAGTCAATTTTCCAACGTATGACAATGCACCATTTTCCATTCAACAGAAACAACTGATGAGATAAAAAAATAGAAATCATTTATTTTTCTGAACCAAAATTGATAGTTATTTCCACAACCGATTTAGCTTAGCAGATGCATGACCAATGAATTGGCAAATATACGATGATAAACAGATTTTAACAGTGTCTATACCACTCAAAATGAGAGTTATTGAGAAAAAAAACAGTTTAAAAGTAGCAAAGGAGCCAAAAAAAAAAACTCTTAAGCTGGTGGAAGTTAAAAAGACAAGAAAGCAAAGCCTTATGCAAGGATGCACATATGGATGTTACGAATTACCAAATGTTTGTCTCAACAATGCCAATACCACAATTAATTATGCACATTAATGCAAAAATTTATTTGTATTAAAAGTCCAGGAAGATTCTGGCTTAAACAGAATCATTGGTGAGCAGTATGAACAAGCTGTATTTGTGCTAAGAAAATTTCATATAAACAAGCTATATTTTATGCTCAAACACTTTCACTTTCCCCAATAAGCATGAGATCTCAAAGCTTAATGTGTGAAATGGAAACAAAACAAATGAAGCCATAATAGCATTCCACAGTGGACCCTAGAATGCCCCACTCCTATTGTGACATGTTCCTAAGGTATTAGTGACAGCACCACATACTCAAAATGAAATGGGGGGACAAGTTAGTATAGGATGCCTGAAATTTACCTTAACACTCTTCTTCCCAAACCATGTTCCAATAAGATATTCCTCCCTGTCTTCTCCTGGATATGAATACTGAAAAATGTAGCAACCTCCACTGTAAAATTTGGACTGGTCTGCAGCAGGAATGAGAACCTTCTCCTGGCCATTTACACTCCAAACCTGTGCAATCACAAAGGAGCTATAATTAGAACTTAATCAAAAAGCATTTTCTGTGGATATGACTTGTGTATTATGAAGCATGGTTAGTTGAGAGGAATAAGAGAGAACATAAATTTGATTTTTGAGAGGAACTGCATTCCAACATACATATCTAAAATGCTTAAAAAGCATTTCAGAAATACTTGCAACCCTTGTTTTTCTGACAAAACAATATACGAAAGACTTGAGCTCTAATCATTCTGAAATTCAAACAAAATGCATCTCTTAAAATTATATTTTTCATGCATTTTTTGTTTGAGATAAGTTGCATATTCTGAAAATATATCCTCTAGTTTCGCTACTTCATTACACATTCCAAAATTAATTTTGGAGAACTACTCTTTCATGTATCCCATATATCTTTTACCCTACTGCTTCTGAAGGCATGCAGGTAAGGGATCCCAGAGAAGCAGTATGTGAGCTCCAACTCATGTTCAACTAAGGATGGGATTTTCTTTCTTTTAAATAATAAAATTATAAACAATGGGTCTCATGCCAGTCCTAGAATCCAAATTCCACACCTAATAGATTGACAAACTAGGACAACACATACAGCACCTGCAAATTTCCAGTAACATCAATGTACGGTTGAGGTTCTTCTTTAGCAGGAGCAGTTTTTAACAGACCCTTGACATTAACCCCCTGGCGTCTTAAAAGAGCTGCAGATTCATTGAAAAGAAGATCCATGAGCATTGGAAAATGGTGACAAGAATGAATGGTAGTTAAAACTAATGATGATCAAGATTACTTCAGGAATGAAAACAAGATACAAGAATAAGATCTATGAGATAATTCAACTGCTGACCTGCAACTTTGCCTCTACCATCCTCAGACACAGTCACATTAGTTGTTTGGGGCCATGATTCAAATTTTGATCTAAACATCACAGTCTCAAACCCCTCAATTACACGAACAACGCGGGATTTTGGTCGTTCAACAGCTCGGACTAACTCCTGATCAGCAAGATCAACAAGCAAAGAAAATTGAGAAGTTATATCATTGCAGACATTTTATAATCTCTGCATTGAAGAAGATGGGATGAAGTATTACTTCTGCTGCTACACTGGCACTTTTCCTTTCATCAAGAGGAGTGTTTCTCCCCATCCATACAAACACTTCCGCTCCACAATCTAGAATATAACACTTATTGGTGTCTAGAAACTCCCTTGTCAAAGAATCAGTTTCAACAGGTTCTGCCTGCCCCTTCTCAACACTTTCATTGAAAACATTTTTTTTTGTCAGAACTACATCATTATTGTACATGATAGTTCATCCACCACATCTTTAAAGATCTATCTTAATGGAGAAAATCAAATCATAGGTATTGATTGCCATGTAATTTTCGTTCATTAGCTCCGAATAATCAACCCCATCAGGTTCTTCTCCCTTCCAAAACTTGGAAGGCAACACATATGTTAATTAGAATAAAGTAATTCTGTTAAAACTATAGATATTACTATTGGGTTCAATAATCAGTAATTCACTAAATCTTATTTTTAACGCAAGAGACCAAAAGAAAGGTTTCAGTATCTAATTATACAGTTTTGGTAATTTTTTTGCAGGAAAGAAATGTGATTCACGCTAGCTGTTATGTTATTTTTCATAGAAAATCCTCAATCACTTCAGAGAAGATGAAAAGGAGGAAGCTACCATTCAAGGAAATGATGCACAAGGATATATCTATTTCCACTAAATGATAACAATTTGTAGAGTAGAGAAGAATTATGGCATGCAAAGACATGTCATTGGGGAAAGAAATTTGAGACGAAACAAGAAATTACCAAAACAGCTTGGTAGAAAGAGAAACATCAGTCTTATCCTCATCACTAGCTGTTTTTCTTGGAAGTGGAGCAAAGCCACCAAAGAAACCCCAGAACTCTCCAGTTTCAGCATCAGCCATCAATTTTCCATCCTCTATGTGAAAAGGACAAATAATTAAGACTCAACAAGCAATAGCCGTTAAACTATCAAATATAGAGTCTCCAGTCTAATTCTCCACTCACCAACAGCAGCCACCTCACATTTTCCATCATGATAAGTATCTTTGATGTACTGGACCACTTCTAAAGCTTTAGCTCTCTCTTGAATGGATGAGTTGGAACCATTAAATTGAAAAATTTTTGACTTCGTATCAAGAATAAAAATATCATCATGGTTGAGTGAGGATCGAGCAAAAGGAACCTGCCAAAGTTTGAAGCTTAATATAGAGACATAATGATTGATAATAATAATAATAATTATTCCTCATAAATACAAAATCAAATTTCAGACTTGCCTCGTTCACATGGACAACATGTTTTCCTGTGCAAACAAACAAGCACGTCTGGTGTTCCTCAGCCTCGGGATGTTTGAAGCCAGACGCAACTCCACCTTTTTGTGGTATAATACATGGTTTAAAATAAGATAAGAACTTCTCTGTTTCATGGCCCTGTACTTCACGATACTGTACAGCACGGCCTCCAAGAGCGGCATCTAGTTCAACTGTTTTAATGGCAGCAGCACCTGCTTCATCCTATTTAAAAAGAGTGTGGTCACAAGACCAAAATCATGGACACAAATCTGTTGGTGCAAAGCATCTAGAATATGAAAAACAGTGACTGACCTGAGAGGTATCTTTACCTAGCCAATAATGAATATCATGACGTAAGGAACCGCTTTTTAGTGCAGTCGTCTGCAGAGAGAAAACAAACATTGCATCATACAATACAAATTCATGAAAAGCTTCACTCTGATATATCACAGAAAATTGAAGATCCAAAAAATAAAAACAGAGAGAGAGGGAGAGGGAGAGGGAGAGAGTAAGAAACAACTATATCACTCACTCAAAAGAACAGTCTACGCCATCGATAGGAATAATAAGTGAATCCTCTAAAACAGAATGGATGATTGATATCAAACAGCGAAGACTCAAAAGAAAAGCAAAACACCTGCCAGTCTCTTTTGCTTTTCTCTTTTCAGATTCAAATGTTGGAGAAACAGTCTTTCATATAAGCCTTCTTCCCATTCATACTCAGCAAGACCTTAATCAGCCAATTCTTGTTTCCCCCATTTCTCTGTCTATCAAAGGCTATATTCTATTTTCTGCTCACTCAAAATTACTTCTTAGTGTATCATTTGTTCACTACTTTCTTCCATATTCACTAAGTCAACTTACTAATTAGTACAGACACATTAAAAAGGACATCAATGCACATGGATAAACCCTCTTAGAGACCCCCCCCCCCCAACTTCTACCTGATTGATCCTCTTTCTCACTATTAAAGCTAGTGGAGAGAGCTCCAAACAAAATCAGATAAACAAACAATTTACCCAATCATATGATCATATGAACCCTTCTCCTTTTGCAACCATTTATAGAACAAACACATGCAGATGCAGATGCATGCACACACACACAAGAAGCACAATGAATAGGAAACAAAACACCAACCTGCAAAATTACATAGGAGTCCCCCATAAAAAATTTTCCATGAGAGGACTTTGGCACAGGAACAGGACGAAAGTTTTCAATCCGCCATATTTCAAGTCCACTATATTTGTCAAGGAAATGGTCTTGCAGAGATAGAACAATTGAAAACTATATCTATCTAAGATTAACACAGGTGGTTGTAATAGTTCACACCCCTTGAGTTACTATGCAACTAAAATACAAGCCACATTAAAGGAAATCAGATCTTTCAGAAAGTGCAACTCGCAAAAAGAATTTCATAAGTGAACAAAGATAACTCAAATATGCTTCATATTTTGTCAAACAAAGGATACGCCTTTTGTCCAGCTCCCTGAAAGGCTGAGTCTAAATCTCTCATGGAAACAGCCATACTGTTTCTGCTCTTCAATTATTTGGATGGCCACAACTTCAGGCTGAATATAGAGAAAGGATTACCCTGAAATGAATTGGCATCATTTATATTAGTTAATGGAATGGAAAAGAAAGGATACAAACTACTTGAAAAGGCACAAGTAATGAAACAATTTCAGGCAACGACTCTATACTCTATAGAATGGAGAGGAGGTGGGACTCAGAAATTTCTTGGTGTGAGGCAAACAAAATAACTTCGCAATTAAAATAGAACAAAGTCAAAAACAATTCAGACTCCATGCCTATACTCTATAGAATGGAGAGGAGGTGGGACTCAGAAACTTCTTGGTGTGAGGCAAACAAAATAACTTCGCAATTAAAATAGAACAAAGTCAAAAACAATTCAGACTCCATGCCTATTAGTACAATTTAAAGCAAGAACATGCAAAATAGGTAAAGGATCATAATAAATCTGAACATGCTTGTGTGACTTAATTTTAATAAGTATGACAGATCTGAATCATTTCCAGATTGATTAGCTGCTCAACATGAATCCTTCAATACTGACAATGCATGCTTAAACATATCTCATCTCCAACACTCAGCATCGATACAAAAAACTTGTCTCTGGAAAAGGAGGACACTAACAGGAAACTGTTTAATAACACTTTGCAGGAACCTCTTAAACAGTGGAAACACATGCCTTCAAGGATGTGTGTCAATGGCAGAAGCTCAGGAAGTATAAAATTTCCCAAGGTAAGTCATCTAAAATAATTCTGGAATTGAGAATAGCCCCATTTACACTGTAATGCTTCATAGCCAAATTCAAAGTTTACCATAAGAACGTTCTACAGATGTATGCATCTGTTTAAAATCTGTTTCTGACTCTGATGTTTCAACAGAAGTTTGCAGTCTCAAATTTGTTTTCACATTGCATGTTGTTGTATCCTATTCCTGAATCCCAGACAGAACTTTGGAGGATGATATTGTGATTCAATTTTTTGAAACTAAAAACTATGAAATTCCAGATACATATGTACTTACTCATACCTTTTGCAGATTGAGTATCAGTTTCAGCAATTCAACATGTTTTCCCATTTCTAAGATATAATCAGTAACTAAGTTCCTATCATCACATCTCTAGAGGAAACTGCATAATCACATTCTAGCATCCTTAGTCACCTCATAATACTACGATCATTTGCTTTTTGCTCAAGTTCTTAGCTTCCAAAACGTATCAAAGAACTTCATTCTCAGCAGGATAAATGGTGCAAGCAACTGGAAGATCAATGCTATAAATTCTAGACTTGTTTTTAGATTAATAAAACACAACATGCCAATGCCATTCAGCATATCAACTAATCCAACCAAAAGCATGGCTATCTGAAATGTGAAATTAGCCTCAAACTCAAAGGTATGTCTGTCAATTGGTTCTATCTCCCATTTACTCAAGCCAATCACATTAGTGCGTGTTTGGTATTGTGATATAAAATACTTTTTAAAAATGTTTTTCAATTGAAAATGCATTAAAAAAATATTTTTTTATTTTTTTTATTTTTGATATTAAAACATCAAAATCATTCAAAAATACCAAAAAGCATTAATTTAGTGTTTTTTTAGGTGAAAAATAATTTGAAAAGCAGGTTATAACACAAAAACAAAAACCAACCCTTTTCTGCCCATCTAAGTAGAACCGTACATCAAACAGTTCAATGTTTTGGCATATACTCGCATGGTGGTATTAAGTAGGCAACTAACCAATAAATGGCAAAATCCCAGACAAAATAATATTATAAAAATGACACAAAAACCAAGACAATGCCATAATATGAAATCAATAAACCCGGATAATATGTGAGTCAAAACATGGAATCACAACTAGAAAACATTTGGCACACCAACCAATGATCAAAGCAAAACTACTCATAGAAGAGAAGAATTTGACGAGAAACTCTATAACAAAACATTAGAAAACGAAATACTAACCAAACCTACATTGAAAATCCAACAAAATAAACCTTCCAAAATATCGAAATTCGAAAACAAACAATATTTTACTAAACCACACATCAAAAGATGCAATTTTGGCTGGATCAAGTAGCCTACCATTGCCAACATAAGCTAACGTAACCAAGATCAATAAAAGGACCAATCTAAAAACACCAGATCAAACCCAGAGCACCCAAAACAAAACAAAAAAACTGTAAACAACAAAATCTTGCTACTTTCAATACGAACAAGAAAACCCCACATGTCAAACATCCACAGAGGAACCAAAATTGTGGTCTACTTTAATGGATTCAGCAAAAGGGATGATAATTAAGAAACACAGATGCTAAAAAAAATGGGAAATTCACAATCGTGACATGAAAATACCTGGTGTATGAAGCTGATAATCCAATAAAGAACCAACCCCAGATCCAATCTAATCACAAAAATTAAGAGAAGATTAGAATTTGTTTTTAATTTTTCTTGTTTTAGCTGCCAAGACAGAGAGAAGAGGAGAGAAAAGCTGGACAGGCTTAAAAAAAAAGGGGAGAGAGAGAGAGAGAGAGGGAGAGGTGGGGGCCTAAAGAGAAGAAGAGGAGGAAGAATAGGGAACGGGAGAGAGAGAAGAGAGTTGGAGGGAATGATGAGTTGCCAGGCGTGCTTATCACTAACGGCAACAAAAGCCACCCCACGAGAACACATGAACTCTTTCTTTCTACTTATTTTTGCATTTTCCTATTTTAATTAATTAAAATATCTAGTCAAGATTCTAACACCGAATACTATTGAGAAATTTGGAGAAGAAAAAGATTTTATTATAAATATTTGAAATCTGGGTTTCATTGTCCATTGCTGTTTTTGTGATATAAACATGCATTGGTTGCTGTATTTTTAAGGGTTCAATTGAAAGTAAATTAAATCGATAAAAATGAAATATAAAAAAGAAAAGGTTAATGTGCCTTTATGACTTCATCAAATCTAGTAAATAAAGAAAGAACAGTTACAGCATGTTAACAAGAACAACATGACCTCAATCTAAGTTAAGTTAGGGTCGGCCATACATGATATTTTTGTTAATCTGCATGCCAGAGGTAGAATTTACTGTGTTTGTTGTCGATGTCAGAATCTATTATGTTCTTGTGATTTACAAATGTTCAAGTCAAGAACAGGGCATCGCAAATTTAATGGATAGAAGGGAAAGTACCTTTGTGAGTTCATCCATCTTTTTTACAGGTAGATTTCTTTCTGTAAACAGAATTAAAAAAAAAAATGCTACTTATAATAGAAAAATGAGGAAAAGAAAAGAGATGGCCCGAGAGTGACTAGTTGGCCATGGAGAGGGCTGACTTCTGCTTTGTGAGGAAAGGGCGAGAGGGGTCGGTCGCCGCCCATCATATAACTACTTTTCAATTAGGTCATGGAACTATATTTTTAGTCAATTGGATCCTTGTTTCAACAAATTTGTCTAACACTGTTCTAGGTTGAGGAGCTAATTGAGAGAAAGGTTGGGCATATTTGTTCATGGAAGGATCTAATTCATGGTTTCTGAATTTATTGGATACTCAACTAGATAAGAATATAGATTAGGAAACTAATTAAGAAAATAGTTAGATGATGGGGACCAATCTAAGGTATATCTCTTTTATTTGCTATAAAGGTAAAAGGTGGGGTTTGATTCCAGGGAAGGACTAACCCACATCTCTTCTTCCTTTCTTCGTTTTATGCTCTCCCTGTCTTAGGTATCGTTACGTGACACTTTAATTCAAAAATTGACTAGAGTATTCATTTGTGTTACATTGCAGACCGGGTTAAACTTTTTTAACATAAAAAAAATTTAGATGTTGCTAATTTTTTTTTTCTAGTGATGAGTCAAAGTAGACATGGATCTGGCAAGCTATCATACTTTCTGCCTTTGGGCTTGTCATCGTGCTAAACCCATGTGGATATGCAGTTGGTGAGCTGTCGGACCTAGCATTCTTGGGCCTATCTGCATGCCAAGCTCAATGGGGCGTGGATCTTGCGATCTGCCAAACTCACTGCCCTTGAGTTGGGTACTGTGTCGAGCCCAAGTGGATATAGGTATGGCTCGTTGCCATACCCATTAACCATGGGCTTTATAGTGCGTCAAGCAAAAATAGGTAAAGGTCTTAAGATTATTATAGGCCCAATATTAGGTCATAAGGCTCCATTTGCTTATTCTTATAACTTTTAATATATAATGTTAATGTTATGGATATTCGTCTCTTATCCCCTATTAAAATTAATATCAAGGATATTTCATCACATATTACTGTTAATGTCAGGGATATTCATCTCTAATGAATACTATAAAGGTAGAAAGACCTCGTAAACCCCTAAGAGGTATCTTTTCTACAGGGTTCTAAGAGTATAAATACCCCTAAAATCACATAGGTTAAAAGGTTCACATTCTTTGTTCTCAACAAAAATACCTTTTTAATTTCTTAGCATTTATCGTATCAAAATTAAAAACAAACACTTTTTTTCTTAAAAATAAATGTTCATTCTTTTATTTATTGTAACTATTTACTTAAAGGTCACTGACTTTGTCATCTAAGGGTCCTCAAATCCCACCAAATGAGACTGCTTTGCAGTAGGCTTTCTACAACAAGCTACAAGTTTCATAAATAATGGAGAATAGATTATCTTGCTAGAACTTATGATTAAACCATAATCTAATCGCTAAAAATATTATTCCTGAGCACTTTACATTTTGGAACATCATCAATTGGTATCGTTTATAAGAATATGATTAAAAAGTCATCAATTGTTCTACCAGTACTAGTTTTTTATTATCTTTAATCACCATCAATGATAGATAATCAAGACACTCTTAGAATAAGATGTATGACAGACCTCCTTGCCATAGCGGACACTTCTGTCCAACCAAACTTTCACCAGCTTATCAACCAAGTGCAACTCTTCACATGGTTGTGTTGGCAGCTTAGAGGCAAAATCAGGTTTTGCCACCTCAACAAGTCTTAGCACCTGCAACAACACCTTTTTTATAGCTCTACAATTATAGACTGCACCAAGAACCCGCAAACAATTGCACTATCAAGAAGATTTTTAGCAGAATGACACGGTATAAAGCTTTCATCCTTAATGGTCACTAAACCCTATTAAAGGGCATTCACGTCGTCATAATGCTCATGCACATAACAAGTATTATCGACACTCATCTAGCCATTACGGGATGAAGGCTAGCCATTGATCTCGTTATTCCACGCCAGAAACCTCAAACTCCCTAAAACCTTATAGACATAGGAGTGAGAAAGCAGTTGCAGGGGGAGCATACACGTGAAGATGTCTACATTCTTTATTAGATATGAGATTCTCTCTTGTTAAGATAAGTGTTGTGTACTTGTACTCCCAATGACTATATTTCCACCAAGATGACTTTGTACAACTATGGTCAGTCTTCCTAACCCAAAAAACAAAAAACATACACAAAATATATAGACAATCCTGGAATTTGTCATCCACGATAACAATGTCATGTGCAAGATCCTCCTTACAACCTTCAAAGGGTTAGTATGTGTATATTATTATATGCATGGTATAATAATTTGAAGTCAGGCTCCATTATAAGCTTTGGTGACCTTTGCACCAATTGGTAGCATGGTTTAGCACAAGCATCCCAGCTAAAAAAAGTTTTACAAAACTCTTTGGGGTTACTCAAGCAAATGATGAGTCCACACGAGTATATCTGAAGAGGTTTAATAAGGAAATGATCAAGGTTGAGGAATTAATCATGCTAATGGCTTTTGAAGCCTTGATAAATAGGGTAAGAGGAGAGCTTTGTGGAAAAAGTTGTATGCTTTACCAAATAGAAGTTTGTTGAAATTAAAGCAGACCATGAAGAACCATATACAGATGAAGAGGCAAATGTGCTACAATATAGGCCTTCCTATTTCTATAAGAAAGTCAATCAAAGAGATCTTTCAAGCGGGATCGCTCTTATAGGAGGGATAATAACCCTAAGAAATGTCAAAAGAGACCAACCAGGAAACGCCTAACCTACCCTAAAATATAAACCACTATATTGGATGCCACCTTTACAAAAGTCTTTACTGCCATCGAGGGTAAATCATTTGTTCAATATCTTCCACCAATGAGATCACCACCTAACACTCGCACTTCTAAGAAGTATTGTGTATTCCATAGGGATAAAGGACATGACACATAAGAGTGTTTCATTTTGAAAAAAGAAATCAAAAAGAAGATAGCTAAAAGCTATCTCTGTCAATTTGTGAAGAAGGATTTCCATAATAGGAAAAGTAGGGAAGAGCCCTGCCAGTCTATTCAGGCACTATCTGAAATTAATGTGATCTTGGATAGCACTTCAACAGGGGGTAATTCCAACACGGAGAAGAGAAAGTGTGGAAACAAGTCTTTACAACTACTTGTTTTCAGAACTTGTGACACGAGCCCATCATCTTCACTTTAAAAGATGGAAAGGGGGTAACCTTCCTCCATAAAGATGCCCTAGTCATCTCTATAATCCTTTCTAACCATCAAGTTCATTGATTGTTAGTGGATGATGGCAGTGCGATTAATATCCTTTCTAAAGAAGTGATAGATAGGGATAGACCCTTTTAAGATTAACTCATGTGAAAACTCCTCTAATTTGGATAGAAGGCTCGAGCATACTAGTAAAGGGCACATTGAAGATCTCATATACTATTGACACTCACCTTGAGTGTGTCTTTCTCAAACAAACCTTCATGGTCATTGACATGGCCTTGGCTTACAACGTTATTCTAGTTAGGCTTCTCCTACATCAAATCAATGTTGTTATTAGGTACTTGTCATTAAAGTTCACTACCAAAAAGAGAGTGGCTATAGTGAGAGGAAATGCCTCAAGGCAATGTGTATTTATTTGCTTGAGGGTCAAAAAGACCCTAGCATTGGACCAATAAGGGTTCTTGAAAGAAAAGGTAAAGGTGAGAATCGAAGCTGTTGGAATGTGACAAACCAATAAATTTCTCTATTTTTGTTGTTTTTCAGTGAGTTTCTCTCTCCTTTCTCAAACCTAAAAACATATTAAAAAAAAACAAAACAAAATGATTATTTTGATCAAAAGAAAAAAATTCCAAAAAACAAAAGGGATTGAAATGTAGTTTCCTCTTGTTTAACAATTTGGTCTTCTCAGTTTTAGTTCCTTTTCTTTCTCAATCTCAAACTATATCTCATAAAATTAGGTCACAAAAAGATTTAATTAAAAAAAACATGAAGTACAATAATTAATTGAAAGAACTGGGGAGTAGTTTTACTTTTTATATAAACAATTATAGCCACCCTATTTTTTTTAGTATATTTGTTAATGTTCAATCTTCTTTTTTCACCAAATAATAAGAAACAAAAAAATATATTTATATTAATAAATCTTATTTATCATAACATTAAAATCCAACTTTTTTTTCCTTATGTATGTGATACATCCCACAGTAGATTGAAAATTAGATCTTGATAGATTTTAAAATATAAAATTGTGTAGAATCCAACACAGTTAGAGTAATTCACATGCAATACTTTTTTTAATCTATTGCTACTAAATTAATTTAGTTGGTAAATAGCTTTGCGAGACTGCAAGAAAATAATTTATTATGAATTGTCAATCTAAATGTGGATAGTTTACTTAAATCTAATAAAAGAGGTACTTGATTTTAATACATGAAAACAGACTTAAAATTATTAGAACATAAATTGCAAATAATATAGAAAGAAAAAAAACAGAAATTAGATTTAGGGTTTCTATAGGATTATTGATGACTTGCTAATAATTTGGAAAAGAAAAAGGGAAATTAGATTTAGAGTTTCTTAAGATAGATCTTATGTAAAGTCCACATTTAGTTACCAATTACCAAAAACGTTTAGAATGGTTTTTCATAACAAAAATTGAAAAATTTATCAACACTGAGATGAAATATACACCAAATAAATATATTCTCAAATTATTTTAAATGCATAAATAAATTAATTTGAAATAGACATATACAAACTATGTTGTTTTAAATGCATCAATTCAAAAGTATGGATAATTTATTTGAAATTTGATTAAAAAAGTATTAAATTTTGAAGTGTAAAAAGGGCTTATAAAGGAAAAACCACCCTAGTTGTATCATTATTTTTTATTCAAACAAATAAAAATTAATGTAAGAGCTTCTATATTATTCAAGACTAAAATCCTATTTGAAAACACTGATTAAATAATATTTTATAATTTTTTTATATAAAATTAATATTTTTATGTTTTTTAATCATTTTAATATACTGATGTTAAAAATAATATTTTTTAAAAATAACTATTATCATATTTCAAAATATCCCTAAATCATATTTTTTTTAAAACACGTCTTTCAAATCATTCTAATGCACTTAATATATATATATATATATATATATATATATATATATATATATATAATACTTGTTTATTTGAATCGATAAATCAAATAATCATTACTAGTTGGTATTGTAATTTAGGTGTGCACATGATGAGGATAAGAAGCTCAATCCTAGAACAAAATAGTAGACTTCCTCCCTTGGATTTAAAATATTAAATTAAAAGAAACTAAAAAGTCTTAAGCTAATAACCCGTGATTATGACTTGACGCGGTTTTGGGGTCTCAAAAAATAAAACTTTGAGAGAAAAAAATTTGAGTCAACCCGGATTAACTCGATTAACTCGCGACCCATAATATGAGATTGTGATAACCTCACAAAAAGAAAAGCAAAAAAAATAATGAAACTCAGGACTCAATAATCTAATGTCGAATAATGAAATTAAAAAGAAAATTAATTTAAAAAATAGAACTAAAAAAAACTTCATAGTTAAATTAGATTAATTTTCAAAACCAAGTGACCTAGACCATGAGACTAGGATTACACCATACAAAGCAAATACAAAAAAAAAATCATAAAGAAAAATTCTTAATCATAAAAAATTAAAAAATAAAGAAAATATCAATAAAAACAATGAGGACAAAATCTAGTATAAAAAGTAAATGAAAGAAACAATGAAGCTCTAAATTGAAAAATAAAATAAATCAAGTAAAATAGTAATAAAAAGAATGAGGACCAAATTAGATATAAAAATTAAATGAAATAAAATTTTGAAAGATGAAATTGAACAAACAAATCAAGAAAAATAAAAAAAATAAAAAATAGTAATAAAAAAATTGAGGACCAAACTGGATAAAAAAAACTAATTATTGAATTTTTGTGCTTTTAAGGGTAATGTAGTCATTTTACTGTGCTAGCAAAAAAAACAGAGACCGAAACACCCTTGAATCCCATTTTTAATAATTTTGCTTTTAATGGTAATAAAATCATTTCACTTTATTAAAAAATATGTATAGACAAATTTGTCCCCAATCAATTTAGTAATATCCAATGGATCCCATAAAATTTTTTTTACCCCTAATAGCAAGTTTTATTAGTTTTTTTAGAATGAAAAAATTATTATTACATTGTTCCCATTAATGATACAATAAATCTAGTATTACAGTAAAATTTTATTAATACCTTTTAGTATTTGTTTTTAATTGTAACTGTAACAATTTTTTTTTTTAAGTTGATTTGATGTTTATGTTGCAAAAACTATCTTATTTTGAGAAATAAATTTAAAAGTTTAAGGAAATTTAAAACTATCTTATTTGGGAAAAAAAACTACGGTTGAAAATCATCATGTGCGGATAATAACGTGACCAAATTGTCTGTGCAACTTTTAATAAGATTTGGTCTTAAAATCAATACCAATCCCTTTTTTTTTTTAATAATATAATTCCATTAAATATTTGAATAATCCCATTAAATATTTGAACTAACTCCCATAAGACTTGTAGTGGAATTAACTAGTTATTTAATTTGCACTTTATCGCAGTTATAGACTTTTCTATCTAAACAAAATGATTATATAGGTTTTTTTGATGTTTTTTTACATAAAAAAAACTCTAAGTGTAAACAATAAAAATAAAACTTATGCAAACATATAATCAAATAAATCAATAACTATATGTGTAAATAAATAAATAAATTCAACAACTATAACTAAAAAAAAACAAAAAAAAAAACTCAAGAGATAGATGTAGATTAAAATATTTGATCCCGCTACATGTGATATTAACCAGGTTATATTTACTGAATTTGTCAAATAAAATTATTTTTTGTTAAATCAAACAAAAATAAAATAAACACACAAAAAACTGATTGAATAAAATAAAAGAAAAAACTATCATGCAAAGTTGCATGTGATAGAAATATTATCTAGAAATAAATATTTTCTTATTTTTAAAAATAAAGTTAATTTGTATAAAACATAAAAAAATATAGATGAACCAGAATAATAACTTGAAAAACTAAATACATACAAAATAATTTAAAGAAAACCTTTCTTTAAAAAATGGCTAAATAAGAAAAATAAAAAATCATATAGGAGGGATATTAATTGAAACATAAATTAAGAAATTATTTTTAAAAAAATGCATCAATTAAAATAAAAACCAAAATTACAAAAAAAAATTATGTCGAATGATGAAATTGAAAAAGAAAATGAGCAAAAAAAGCATGTCGACCCACATTAACATTTCAAACTCATAACCCGAGTTATTAGATCAGAAACATCATAAAAGAAAAATTTAAGAAGCTCAATTTTCAGCAAATCAAACGCTGAAGGATAGAATTAGAAAATGAAATTACACAAAAGAATCTAAAGTAAAAACAATGTAATTAAAATAATGAGGGTGAAAATAAAATATAAATGAGATGACAACCAAATTTTTTTTTTTTGGAGAGTTGAATTGAAAAGAAAAAAAAACTTTAACATAAGAAAAAAAAATCAAAAAAATGAGGATCAGATTGAACAAAAAGTACACCATAAACTTTGATTAAATGATGAAATTAAAAACTAATAAAACTTAAAAAAAAATCCAGGAAAAAAATAAAAATTAAAAGAATAATGACCGAATTGGAAAAAAAAATAATACATGATAAATTGTAATTGAACAACTAAATTGAAAACAAAAGAAAAACTTTTATAAAAAAGCCAAGAATGAATATAAGCAATAAAAAAAACTAAGACTAAAATTAAAAAAAAGAAAATGGTATAGATGTTTACTTTCTCTGAAAAAAAAAGAAAAGAAATAAAAAAAAACCACCAGCTACAAATCATCCATCTCAACCGCCACATGCCACATCAGCAAGAAAAGGATATTGTGTCGGTTCCAAAGACACGGTGGAAAGACAGGTTTGGCTATCACATGGCGTCGCACGAGCCGCCCAAAAAGAAGTGGATGCCACTCACGTGCTGACTCGTAATGAGCATGCACCGTCAACTTTTTTGAATTAAAAAATAATAATTTTATTGTTTTTATAGTAAAAACTCCACGCCCTATGTATTTTATGTTAATAATTTCCATCCTTCGAATTTCTTAATCAGGTACTATTTTTGAATGAAAGGATCCGGAATTACTTTTGCTTGCAATGATGGTTTTCTCGGGGTGGTGAAAGAAAGAGAGATATGTCGAGGATATAACTAATTGTATAACTTGGATGGACTCTACTTCTCGATATTTAATTTCTCTTTCTATGATTTAATAATGTGATGTAAATGCAATACTGCTGCTAATTATATTTTTTAAAATTATTTTCTTTAATTTTTTAAAAATATATACATCTTATAAATATATTTATATATGAATATGTTTGGTATTGTGATAGTTTTTATGAATATGATTTGAAATAAATTAAAAAACAATAACAATAATTGAATGATTATCCTTATTACTTGTAAAGCTTCCATTCTGATTATTTTGTATATATTTCTTGTCTCACTGTTTAACAGGAATATTCTGCTCTTCACTATTCAAAGTTAAATCATGGATGGGACAGTGCTGGTCAGAGAGAAAGAAAGGAAAAGAATAATTCTTGGGCATAATGATAATTTCCATACTAGAATTCAGTTCGTACATACGGTGCATTTATTATATTTCGAGGCGCCAGCCTGCCCGCAATGCCATGATATATGATAATATTTTTTTTAATTTAATTTTAGTACTAGCATATTAAATCCATATAAAAACATATTTGGTATTATATTTATTCATTTTAAAGTGTTTTTTATTTAAAAATATATAATAATATATTTTTTTAAATTTAATTTTAATACTAGCATATTAAAACCATATAAAAACATAAAAAAAATTAATTTAAAATAAAAAAATAAAAAGTACTTTTAGTTGAGGTTGATTTGGTATTTATATATGTTTGATTAAAACTGTGGTTGAAATTAAGGTTGAATAAAAAAGTAGTTTAATGTGTTTGGTTAAAAATGCTTTTCAAATTGAGGTTGTAAAATAATTTCAAAAAATATATATTAATATTGATGGTTTTTAATTTAAATATTGTAGATTTAACTACTGCTATTACATCATGAAATAAATAATATTTTATATAAAATATTTTTTATTATTCCATTAAACTATCTACAACAACACTAATAATTTCAAAAACACTCGCTTAAAGGTCAAGAAATATTGTAGATTTAACTACTGCTATTATATCATTAGTGTCATTGAATAATATTAAACACTAATTTTTTAAATAAAACACAATTAAAAATAAAAAAATTAAATTTTTTATTTTATTTTACTAGGCAGGATAGGTTGGTAGTTATGTTTTACAATATATTAAAATAATATTTTTTTATTTTATAAAATTTATTTTTGATATTAATATATAAAAAATTAATTTAATTTTTATTTTAAAAAATAGCAAAATAACAATAATTTAACCGTAATCCAAACATGGCCATAATCATCATTTATAAGAAGAAAGCTAGTGATTGCTTGGCATTGGCATATAGAGAAAAGAATCTCTATGATAGTAGATTATAATAAATTACTTTATCTTGGCATAAATATCTGGCACCCCATGGATTTAATTTATTACGATGGATTGAGCCCGTAGAGAATGAGAGCTCAATTATTTACTGAAACAAGCAGGAAGCATGTGAAAGCAGCCTTTAGCTGCTTCTTGTAACCCTGCGTGGAGGGTCATTAACAGTAAATGCTGTTTTTTTCTTTATCAAACGTTTGACTCCTGCGTTTTGCTTTAACAGCAATCGCCATCTCGTAAACAAACGATGTTTTAAATAAATCTTAAAATTATTATATTAGCATTAAAGGAATGTACAAAAGGTATAAATCCTTTTTAATTAAGGAGTAAAAAATAACATAAAAAATTAATCAAGGGTAAATTATACAAAAAAAAGTACAGAAAAGAAAAGAAAAAAAGGGTCTAAATTAATAATTTATTGAATTTGGATATAATTTTATTACTTTTGAATTTTAATTATATGTGATATGTATGAAAATGAAAAATATGAACTGTTTTCTTTAAAGGAGTGTTGTTTTAATATTAGTAGGAATATATTAATGGTAAAAAAACACAACATACAATTTATGAATTTCTTATTTAAAAGTGTAAAGAATTAAAGTTATTGGCTTCTTGTAATCATTTTTAAAGTTTTAATAATCAAAATAAAGTGTTCACCATAGAATTAAAGTTCTGTGTGTGTGCTTTTTCCATATGATAGTTTAAAAGAAATCTTTCATCATAAAACTCAAAGACGAGAGATACGAGAACAGAGGACGATAAATGATCTCTTGAATTATTAATCCATGTCTACATACATAGGTTCAGACATGACAAGAGACATTAACCAACTTCTAACAATAATAAGCGCAACTACAAGACAGGTAGGGAGGAACACTGATGCAAGAGCCATGACCCTCTTGAATTCCAGGATGTCTGTTATAACAAGCTACATTACAATCTTCATCCCTGCACCCGCTCAGATAAAAACCAAAAGTCTCTTTGCATGTTTTATTCGATTGTTGTGGTGATGCACATCCTTCCACGTTCTCCGAGCATCTCCCTTCCACTGTTGATACCATGACTGTGCCTGTGTGTGTGTATATATATGAATCAAAATCCAATTATATGTAATTAAGAACATATTATAAAAACTAAAGAAAAAAGACGACAATGATTAAGAGAATATATGAGAAGATAATACCTACCAAATACTAATGCAAGCAGAAAAAGCTGGGGAAAGCAACAAGATGGGATAATTTTAACCATCTTCTCTGCTGTCACAAATTGTTAAGAGATATCTTGCTGGTTCTATATATTGACTATGGTGTGTGTGTGTGTGTCTCTCTCTCTCTCTCTCTATATATATAGCGAAAGATGTATGAGGATGATAATGTACTACGGATCGTCGTTTCAAATGAATTGGTTTTGTTAGATAATTACTTTATCTGATGTGATGAAAATAGATAGATTATAAATATTATTATATGCGATTTGAAATTGATTCCAATCTAATTGATTAACTTTCAAAAAAATACAATCACAGAAAAATCACACTTTTTTTTTATATTAATTAACTTTCATTTTAGTTATTTGCCAAAACAAATAAAACTTCCATATTAGTAATTGATGTGATATTTGTCATACAAAATAAAATTTTTAATTCATGGTAACATGATATAATAATCTAGAATCTATCATAAATTGTCACATTAATGTTTGTAAAATAAATTACTAACAAAATTAATTTATTTTTAGAAATAATTATTTTTTATCATTATATTTTTGATGAATTATTCAAACACAAAAATAATTAGAATAAATAATAAATTTTATGTTTTAGAAATATTTTTATTTTATATATCTTATTTTTATTAGTATATTTATTATTGTTGTTGCTAGCATTCTCTTTTTTTTATTGTAGTTATTGTTATTTAATAAGTTAAATAAGAAAAGCAAGATCTTGGTTATTTTTATGTAATTAAGAATCTCTATAATTTAATTGGAGGTATGCAATTAAATTTTAGAGATTCTTCATTACATAAATAACATTTAGACATGATCATGATTAAATTTGAGAGATTTTTCATCATTACATAAAAATAACTGCAATTAAATTTTAGAGATTCTTCATTGCATAAAAACATCTAGCAATATCTTTATAAAAACATAAAAATAACTAAATAAGATCTTAATTACCTTATTTAATTTATTAAATATGCAATTAGAAATGATAACAGATATACACGGGTTGAGTTTATACTATATCAATTCTCCATCAATTATCTTACAAGTAAAAAAAATTAAAAATTCATATTCTATTTATCAGGATTGGGGTATCATTATCTAAGTGTAATTTATTATTCAATATATAATAAAATAGTAATATATATTGGTATATTATATGATAAAATTCTAAATGTTATATGTGTGTGCCTGTGTGTGTGTGTTTGTGTTATACAAATGTATATATCTCAACTTAGGTTTGGATTGGGTTTGAAAATGTCTATGCTTTATTCACTTTCAATTGACTAAGGTAATTATTTGAAAAAACCCACTTATTTG
>Ga0307517_10003191_pt1 | contig 25755 bp, 37 predicted proteins | sample 23_EM_MG_FD_194515 | JGI IMG/M metagenome (GOLD analysis project Ga0307517, IMG submission 194515) | Populus trichocarpa ectomycorrhiza microbial communities from riparian zone in the Pacific Northwest, United States - 23_EM | ecosystem: Host-associated > Plants > Roots > Unclassified | place... | reverse complement strand
ATAAGTAAGTTAGCTGGTCATCGACACCTCGATGCGGTAACCTTCACGATAATATGATATGTTATCTATAGATCTGTTACTTACGATCACCCGACTGTTCCTTGCCCTCCACCAACATGTCTCAGCACTCAGATCTCGAACTCGTGTTCCGAAATCCTCAAGAAATCCAATCGTCAAAGACGACACTGGATGAGTGGAGAAACGACCAAGCCAGGATGGGTGCCCTCCGGACGTTGTCTCTTAGGGCTCGGAATTACGACGAACCCGATGGCTCAGCCTATCAAGACCTCACAAACTCGTTAATCCAGTTGTTTGAATCTGGAAAGGACCACCTCCAGAACTTTCAGCTCCTAAAGTGAACTCGTTCGTGTCCAGTCATGCCCATCTCACGTTATTCAATCGCATTTCTAGATGGGAGGTTGATAGCGAATTACCCCCCACGCTGCTCCGTATATTCGAAACGAACCATCCATCGTGGGCTATCCACCTCCACAGCACCCCCCAGTCCGCCAATGTCGTTCCGTCTCCAGCAGTGACGTCGCTCACAGTGGGGATGAGTGATAATTATATAGCAAACGACGAAACCGCCCTCCCCAACGTCCAAAGCTTAATACAAAGCTCGAAAAACCTCAAAAGGCTACACCTATATGTTATGGTGTCCGGATGCATTCGTTACAAATACAGCACCGACTTTCTGGAAAATGGCGAGGCATTTCCTCCTCTCGAAGAACTCGTGCTGGAGCGGTTCGGGGTATCTCAAAGTGGGGGAAAGTACTGGCTGAAGGCAATGGATTGGTCGCATTTACGGGTCCTGGATTTCCGCGAGGGGTCCTTCTCAACCCCGCTCCTCTCTCTTCTACTCCCAATCCCAGACAAGTTGCCCGCCCTGGAGAGCATCGGGCTGACCTTGCCATTCTGGACGGAGGATGACGTCCGAGAACAGAGGGGCGATCCAAACTCCCCCTTCTCACACACAAGACAACTCTTCATAACGACTCGACCTCAGTCTTTACTCGACATTCGGCTTCAGGGCTACTACCGGTCGCTTCTACCGGACATTCTCAACAACCACGCCGCATCGCTCAAAAGGCTTTCGCTTCACGAGAAGGAGGTCGACAGTGAAAACGACCAGAGGATCCCACTCTCTCTGGAGGAACTGGAGGATATCGGTACCAAGTCCGCAGGTCTCGAGGCATTGGCCTTTGATGTTAATATATCGAAGGAACATACATGGGTGAGCACACATGTACGATTCTACTACATCGTACTCATCTTGCGCTTCGAAAGCCGAAAAATATCCTTGATGCTCTAGCGTCCCCGAAGTTCCCTTCACTGAGGACACTGACGGTGTTCTCTCTCATCGGGATCTGCGGGGAAATTACACGGGGACCGAATGGTGAACGTAGGTTTTCACCGGCAACAACGGAAGAGGACGTCAATACCCTATCTTCATCTCTTTCCACGACGCCCCTGGAAGAAATTAAGGTACAGATAGGCGAGAAGCGGGCTATCACGGGCAGACCCATGGATTGGGTTCTATGGGAGAACCGCAACCACAAGGTTTTGACAATGGGTAGGGAGAAGGATGGATGGGTGTTTTCTTCAATAAGAACTGGCCGCGATATCTAGTTCATCGTGAAATCTAATGCCCCATGTACGCTTAGCCTCCCATCAGCCGAAAACACTCGAACTGAATGATGCAATACCAATGGCGAAGTCATTTTCATTCCAATATCGCACATGGATAAATCATACAACATGCAATGCGTAGCAGAGGCAGAATGTAGGGCAAGGGGTTTAACCACGCTTCTTCGACACACCGACAGTCTTTCCGCGACGGCCTAAACGATGCGGAAGCAGCGAATCAGAATCCTCGCGAGGAAAATAAGGCAAAATATCGGCGTACCGGTGGTCTTGGTGTGCTGACCCCTGACACGGAGACCCCAGAAATGCCTCAGACCACGGTGAGCCCTGATCTTCTTTAACCTCTCGAGATCGTCACGGAGCTTGGAGTCGACACCGTTGGACAAGATTTGTGAGTTCTTGCCGTCGACGATATCTTTTTGCCTGTTCAGGAACCATGTTGGGATCTTGAACTGGGTGGGGTTTTGGATGATGGTAACAAGGCGCTCGAGCTCATCCGAGTTGAGCTCACCCGCACTGGTGGTGGTGAATTGTGAGCTAAAGATCCCCCCTATGGATTCGGAAACGACGCACCGCTTGTTCAGATCGACGTCGGCCTTCTTGCAGACAATGTTGGAGTATCGCCTACCAACACCCTTGATCTCAGTCAAAGCGTACATGACCTTGCGCTTTCCATCGACGTTGGTGTTCAACAGACGGAGAATGTGCTGGTGACCATGCGCTTTAGTCCGAGTCCTGACATGCGAACGGGTTAAATTACCTGGAATTGTTGGTGAGACTCTGGGACGACGAGGGACATGGTGGCGGGAGGCGAAGGTGTCTAGACAAAAATCCCACGTTAGCCCATCCAAATGCAAAACGACCAATCCATCCACATCCGCCAAGTTTTCCCTGGTAAACCGGGGCCAGGGTGACCACAAAGGGGGTGCTTCCAGCATTGGGGGCGAAACTCACATCGATATCTTCGGGGGCGGCGGCGAATGGGGGCGTCGGTCGGTTTGGTGATTGTCGGCGGTCTATGACCCTAACCCTAAACTTGTCTCATGGAGTTTGCCGAACTATCAACGCCACAACTGAGCGCCATCCCGAGCTGAGAGCGGATGGTGAATTACGTTGAGCTGTTAACTATACTGTACATTCATGATAACCCCAGAACGTCTATGGATATGCGATGTATTTACTGATAAGACGAGAAATAAGACTGAGCAACCGTGACCGCCTCCTCGACTTTCCCTACTTCCACGCCTACACCCTGCGCGCTATCATCCTTGCCACCGGCCTTGCCGCCGATAATCCCAGAGACCTTCGTCGCCCATTGGCGGGCGTCGAGTCCTTTCGATTTCAGAGGGGGAGGAACGAAATTTACATGGACGACCCTGGCACTTTCTGGGTCGACGCTGAAGACATACAGGGCCTTGCCCAACTTCCTGCCCTGGGCAACAAGGCCCTGAAGGATCTTGGCGTTTCCCTGAGCGTCGACACTGGCGATATAGGAGTTTGCACTCTCGTTATCCTTGAAGTAGTTGACGAATCCATCGACGACGACCTTCGTCGCAGCCGCCTCCTTGTCCTTGACTTCCTTGTCGAAAGCTTTCCGAAGTGCGGTGGCCCGTTCCTTAAGCTCGGCCTTTCTCACAGCAGAGAAATCAGCTTGACCCAGTTCGGTAGTGTACGCCTTGAGCTGGGTGTCCTTCTCCTTCCCGCTGAGTTGTTCGATCTTGTCCAATCTCGATTTCAGGTCATCGGCGAGCCGTGTCACTTCAGCCGCTTCGTGTCCGGTGACAGCAATGATACGACGAATGCCCTTCGCAATGCCGGATTCCTCAAGGATAACGAAATCTTTGATGTCTCCTGTCTTCGCGACATGGCTGCGGGTGGGAAATATCGATATGACGGATTGGATGCAAAGGTACCACTCACGTTCCACCGCAGAATTCAATACTAGTGCTCCTCCACTTGGCATTCTCAATATCCTTCAGGATCTCTTCCACCTCGTATTCGAGCGTAACTACCCTGACTGGGTCGGGGTATGCCTCCCCGAAGACAGCACGCACTCCGGGAATGTTATGAGCGGTCTTCAGGTTAACCTCCTCACTGAAAACCTTGGCGTTACGTGTGATCCAGTCTCGGCTGATGCTCTCAATCTTTTTGATATCCGAATTCACAATACCCGCCTTATGGGAGAAGTCGAAACGCAATTTGGTGGGGGCGACTAACGATCCCTTCTGGTCGATGTGGTCTCCGAGGACTTCTCGGAGGGACCAGTTGAGAATGTGAGTAGCAGTGTGATTATTCCTGAGCGGCCATCGACGCAGCTGTATTCGAGGGTGAGCAACAAACCCAACAAAGGTGTTTATAAGACGCACCTCGTCATAAGATGAGACAATTTCATCCCCGACTTTCAGTTGGCCGTACTTCAGGTGGCCTATGTGTAGGACGTAACCGTTGAACACTTGCACATCTTCCACCTCGAAGTCGGCAACACCATCTATGACGATATTTCCGGTGTCGTACTCTTGACCACCAGCTTCGGCGTAGAAACTCGTCTTGTCCAAAAGGATACCGAACGTGGTGCCATCAGGAAGGTTAGGGGTCGAAGATAGGAACCCGCGATCGTGATAGATGGCCTTTACAGTCGCATCAATGTTTCCGAGAACTTTCGCAAGGGTGAGTTCGGGCCTTGGTGTCGGGTGGATTCCGCAACTCACCAAACTTAGCGGAGTCGTCGGTCTTTGGAACGTCAGGGTTCTTCTCCAGGCTCGCGAGATCATGGACATCAAGCTTGACGACACCCTTCTTGCCCTTCTTCGACGACGACTGGCTGGCAGCTTTTGATTGCGCTTGTGCCTTCTCAAACTCATCGTTGTTGATCGTAAGTCCAAGTTCTTCCGCCATAAGTTGGGTTAGATCGACAGGGAAACCATATGTGTCGTATAACCGCCAGATATCGTGGCCGTTGAGCTCCTTGAGGCCTTGATCCTTCGTGCGCGTCGCGTACTGATCGAAGAGTTTCTCCCCTCGGTCCAGCGTACGCGAGAAGGATTCTTCTTCTTCATCAAGGATCTCCTTGATCTCGGCAGTCTTCTTCGTAATCTCGGGGAAAGACGGGCCCTAGTAACGCCCTGAGTCAGCCGATGAAATCAAGGCCACGGGTTCCAAAGAAGGGTACCATCTGTTCCACAACTGTGGGCATGAGGGAAGAGAAAAATGACCCGATGTTAACCCCAAGCTTCTTCCTCGCGTACCGAGCGCCTCGGCGGAGAATCCTGCGGAGGACGTATCCACGACCAACATTGTTAGGTACGCCGCCATCACTCAACGCGAAGGTGAGGGTTCGGACGTGATCAGCGACGACACGGTACGCGGTGTCGATACCATCGGCATCCTCTGCGCCAAATTTGCCCCGGTACGGCCTGACACCGGTCAATTCCTGGATTTTGTTAAATATCGGGATGAAGACATCAGTGTCGTAATTTGAGCGTTTATTCTGAATGACGGAGACTAGTCGCTCGAATCCCATGCCAGTATCGACGTGTTTTGACGGAAGTGGTTTGAGCGACCCATCCTCCTCACGGTTGAACTGGATAAAGACGTTGTTCCATATTTCCAGGACGTCTGGGTCGTCTTTGTTAACGAGGTGCGCGGCATTGCGACCACCTATCCGGTCATAATGGATCTCACTATAATCGGTGAGTCCACATGAAAAACGAGCAAACCCCAACATACTTGCCTGCACGGACCACATGGTCCGACTGCTCCCATCTCTGTCGGGTGAATCGTCAAAAACCGCGGCATTAGGTCGAGGTTAGGTATCCTCACCCCAAAAGTTATCCTTCGCGTTTCCGGGAAGGATGTGGTCTTCGGGAACACCCTGTTGAATCCAGTACCCCTTCGCCTCCAAATCTGGTTCTAGTGAGTTCCTGGGGTCGCCCTCGAAGTATGTGACATATAGCCGGTCTTTAGGTAACTTGTAGACCCGTGTCAGCAGATCCCATGAATAGAAGATGGCTTCTTTCTGCAACGCCAGTCAGTGTACCACTAGATAGGACCTTGACGGCTGGAGAACCTTGAAATAGGCTCCAAATGACCAATTCCCTAGCATTTCGAAGAATGTATGGTGATACGAGTCCTTTCCGACATCATCCAGGTCTGAGAATACGAAAGTGTAAACGGAGGCTGTGGGTAGAGAGGAGTTGTCGCGTACCATTGTGCTTGCCTCCCGCACGGATGCACTTCTGACTATTGTGGGCACGCTTGAGTGTTGCCATGTCCGAGTGAGGGTCGACTGTACCCAGAAATATCGATTTGTACTGACCGAACGGTTTAACATCGACCACACTAGCACAACGTGGACAGGGACTCACCTGGTTCATACCAGCATTCGCAAACAATAACGTCGGGTCATCGTATGGAATCGTGGATGACGATGGCACGAATGTGTGGTTGTTTCTCGCGAAATAGTCGAAGAACTCCTGCCTAATCCTGACGGACGACCAGGTGGAGGGATCGTCTTGGGGACTTGAAGACATTTTCCGAAGCAGCAGGGATGTCGTGCGATTGAGGTATCCTGATGACGGATAGCTCCTGCAGAGATATGCTTTGGCTAATATGACTCGTCCCGCCAGGATCATTGGGCCGAGATGTATGTACCAGCCACGTGCCGACGTTCGGTGACTTCGGGCACGCTGCGGACTTTTTTTCTGGGGGGATTATTCAAGAGAGTACACGACACGCGACCTGTGATTGGCGGATCTCGCCTCCCAATCAAAAACCGTCGCTCAAAACCGAATCTTCACTCGTCTGCAGTCTATGAGGTCGTGGTGGGTGACATCCCGCACGTGACTGGAGTCGCGCCAATAAGATTTCGAGCTCCGATTCACTTCCCGGTTTGAACGTTGAACAATTCTTCCGCATCTGTCGTCGTCTGTCCACTCGGTCGTTCTTCTCGCATACATGGTCATGCGCGCAAAAGCTGTTGAACTGACTGTGAGTGCCTTTCCTCCCTACCCATCTGCCTCGCATACCGATTGAACGAGCTCCAGTGTAATTCAGTGCAGGACCTGAACTACCACTTCGCCGCCATCGAGGAACATCTTGCTCTGCCAGAGTCAGAAGAGACATGGGACAAACTCGCATCAGCAATCACACGTCTCAAGTCTCTGGCCGACAATGGAGCTGCTGAATTTCCCTCCGAATTCGTCTCACTGATTCGAGGTGTCGCCCGGCCTCTTATCCTCTGTGTTAACTCCGAACGTTCAAAGCTCTCTGGGGTCTCCCTGGAGCTATTTTTTTCTCTTTGCCAGTCGTTACAATCATCATTTTCGCCCCTCATCCCCGTCTTTCTCCCCACTCTTCTGTCACAATGTATGCGGTCGAACAAGGTTTTCTCTGCTCGAGGAAGGGCGTGCGTTATCGAGATCATCGGATCCACCAGACTGCCCGTGATCCTCACATACGTTCTCAACTCTGTCAAGGATAAATCTGTCGCTATGCGATTGGCGGCTGCAGAGGCTGCTTTGGCCTGCTTGAACGCATGTGATCCTGGAGAGTTGGTTAAAGGTGTTCGCCAAGGAGAAATCGAGAGTATCATCAAGGCCACGATTCAGGATCCCAATGGCGATATCCGCAAGACGAGCAGGAAGATGTTTGAAGCATATACCATCCTGAATCCGAGTCGCATTGATACGTACGTGTTTCCACCGCGACCTTCTGAACTCTGTTGAATGAGATTTCGATAGGTTTGTTCAACCTTTGAGCCCCACGGCAAAGAAGTATCTGAACATCCAACCAAAAGAGAAACCCCATTCAAATAGCAACTCTCAATCGCATGTCGGTATCGCACCGTCGCGGTCAACACGACCGGTTCCACCCTCTCAGTCATCTGCCAAACCGATTCCTAAACCTGCCCTCCAATCGCTACCCTCCCACCCCATTCGACCTGCTTCTGCCCTCTCCCAACACTCTACTCATAGCGTTACCACTAACGCGCTTTCAACTACTTCGACAAGAGTCAATGCGAAGTCCCAGGCGCGGGTACAGGTGGCCGCACGGCCAGGCCCAAGCCGCATCATGAACCAACCACCACCACGGAGCGGTGGCATCAGTCGTGCCCAGCCAGGGATCATGCCTGTGCCAGGCGATATCCCCAGGGTGCACACAGGACCTAGGAGGATAACGATAGTTCCTGTTCCTCTCCCCAAAGAGATTCCCCCTCCGAAACACAAAGTCCCCGTACCTGAGAGACCGAGGAGCCATGTGGAAACGAAGATTCCACCTGCAGTTTCTTCCCAATCCAGTTCCAAGGTTCCCTCCAGACCTCCTTCGGTGACCGAGAGCTCGGGGAAGGAATTGGAAGTCCCGAAGCCGGCATTGACTCGATCCAGATCTCAAACGAGGACGACTAAACCCAGTAAAATGGGGAAGACAAAGGAAGTATCCTTGGCACCACCGCAGAGCCGAGCTCGGACTACTTCCAACGCGCGACCGCCTTCAAGAATGGACTTGCCCAAATCAACACGACCGTCATCAAGGACCGATATGACTAAGTCAGCACGGACAGGGGCTGCCACCACGACCAAGGTTGCTGATAAGCGCAAACGTCCTGAACCAAAACTAGCGCCCTCTGAGGGCCTCAAGGAGCCCGAGCCTGCCGTTTCTGTTCCTTTACCTCCTTCGCCGTCTCTCCCGCCAGCCACAACCACCGAGTCACTACCCCCGCTCAAGCTCGAGGCGGAGGTGGGATTCGTACCTCCCGTGACAATGTCTCCAAGGAGGGCTACCGCAGGAACGGAGGTTGTTCACGCGTCAAAGATGGATCACCCCCTGCTAGGTACTCCCCCACACTCTTCGCCACCGACCACCAGGGTTGAGGACGTTCCGCCGCGCGTCGCGACTCCGGAACCCGCGAAGGAGTCAGAAGAACCAGCAGCTGAACTGGTGCGAGAACCTGTTCAGGTACAGGAACCAACGGTACAAGTGGACGAGCAACATGACCCTGCTCCCGATCCTGTTCCCGTGGCGAACCAACCATCAGAACCCTTGCCTGTACTCGTCCACCCTGCTGCCGAGCCGCATATGCCGCTCAGAGTGAAAGGGAAGGAAGCAACGAATAAGGTCGGGGACTTGGCTGCTCACTTCGGGGACGCCAACCGCCGCAGGCCAGCTCGCCCCCCGAGGATGGTCGAACAAACACCGATTTCTGCTCTGGTGTCGACTATCTGGAAGGGTTTCGAGGATATGAAGCCTTTACCTGCTTTGGAAATGGTCGAGGAGGGCGATTCCGTTGACATGGCACCACCTCCAAGACCTATCGGTGAGGTGAAAGTTGGCAGTGTGAGGGGATTGAACATTCGTTCGAAATCAGAATTTGGAGAGAGGCCAGCGTTGACAGCGATGTAATTGAATAGCTGACATATTATGATACGGAGGATCTAGTTTGTCGTTATCTACCCATGCCTTGTACTGAGCGTAGTTGCTGGTGCTTATGAGTTTTATGCCAGACAATGGGTTTTAATTGGGTCACACCTGGACTGATCAATGTGTGAGGAACTTGCGACCCTTAGCCCGACGGCGGGTGAGTATCTTCTGACCGGACACGCTCCTCTTCCGTGCCAAAAAACCGTGCCTTCGTTTTCGAACGCGTTGTGATGGTTGGTATTCTGTTCCTCGTGAGGCCCAACGGACTTGCTGGGCAGCCGCTTGGAATGGTGTCAGGAGGGGTTGGAAACTGTTTGCGCCGAAGAAAGAGGAAATGGATGGGAGGGCTTTCGCGGAGACTGCGGGGGTTGTCCTGGCCACAAAGGTGGGCACCCTCGCGATGGCGGACAGCGACGGACTGAGGGCGGGGGGCGCAGCAGTGAGCAGCCTTGCGAAGGATTGTGGAAGACGAGGCATGGAGTGACCGGCAACTTCCGATCGTTGGTCAACTTGCGAAGTCCGTCACGTCCATGTATGCGTCGACGAACCAGAAACCCAGGTCATCTGGGATCCCAACCCCAGGTCGGCCCAGCCTGGGCACAGGAATCCCGACACCGGGAAGGCTCCGTTCTGCCTCATCCGCGGGCTCAACCACCCAGAGCTCGTCCTTGACCCCCGTCGATGACACCGCATACATGTCCCGCACTCTTGCCGATGCTATCAAGGCTAATGATCCTGCCCAACATCGTGCTAACACCTCTAGTCATAATCCTACCACCCTCTCACCATCCTCGTCTTCGTACAACTACTCTAACGGAAAGTCCATCTCTAACAGACCCTCGTCCGTCGCGTCTTCCGTCTCGGCAGTCAGTTCTGTGAATAGCAGAGTCTCCTCTTCCCAGAACCACCCCTCACTCGTTCGTTCTACGAGCAGGCAGTCTAGCGTTCACGGTCGAAGCGCTAGTCGGACAGGGAGACATTTTGAGATCGGTGATGATGTGAGGATCGAGTCTTTGGGATTTGAAGGTGTTCTGCGCTTTGCCGGACCGATCGAAGGCAAACCTGGCGAGTGGGCAGGTGTAGAACTCGGTGGAGGCTTTGCAGGCAAGGGCAAGAATGACGGAAGCGTAAATGGGTAAGCCATACCTCCGTTAAACGTGATCGGACGATCCTGATCTGCGGCTCTGATTAGCATTAAATACTTCGTCTGTCCTCCAAAATGCGGTGTATTTGTCGCGGTTGATAAGCTCTCGCGACCGGCGGTTCGCACCGGCATTACTTCTCGACCATCCTCCGTTGCTTCAGTACGCAGCACCAGCGGACGCGTCACCCCATCTTATTCCGGGAGGGTAACTCCCTCAACGTCCAACGGGCGTGTCACACCTTCCTTCTCAACCGGAAGAGTTACCCCTTCATTACCCAACTCGCGGGTTGGCCCCCCTATACCTGCCGGTCGCACGACTCCTGCAAACCGTCGAGCCACTGCCGGCCCATTTACGACCCCCAAGACTGTAACAAAACCCTCTATCCCCACCAGTCAGATCACCCCTGGATCACGGGCATCCAAGTATGTCGGTGTGACTGCTACTCAACTCCGAAAGTCGCCTAGTGTCCCTCGGAAACCTCCTACAGGCAGAGAGAGTCCCACGCGAAGTGTCACGCACTCGATAACTTCGCCCGTGCGAAGTATAGGGATTGGTTCCCCTTTCAACATTCTAAAAGTCCCTGGTCCGCGCTATGATGACGCGACGATCACAGGCTCTCCCACGTCGAAAACGAGGTTGTCATTGAAAACTCCCAGGCCTAGGATACCCAGCTCTGTGGCAATGCCTCCACCCTCATCCCCTTCATCAAAGATGGGTTCTGTAGATGACGAAGATGGCCTGCCTATTTCGGCATCCCTCCAGAGCCTGCACGCTGCCCGTATGCAGCGGACAATCAGCGCCAACTCCGTGGGTCCTGGTTCCCCTCGACCAGGTTCTGCAGGTAGTTCCACCACGAACGACTGGGCGCGACAACAGGAATTGTTGACAGAGGATATCGCGAGACTTCAGTCCCGTTTAGACGCTTTGGAGTACGAAAACGGGGAGCTGAGACAAAAAGCTGACGCTGCAGAGGCTCTCGCAGCCGCTTCCTCACAGTCCAGGGCCACGTCCTCCTCAGATTCATACACTACAGCAAATTCCCCGATGATCGACACTACACCCGCCGCAGACACCCCCGCGTTGCATGAAAAAATCGAGCACCTCACCAAAGAACGGGATTCATTAACGAAGGAACGAGATGAGTTCTCGACGCGAGTTTCTACCCTCGAAGCGGCCGCCAAGACCCAGGAACGGACGTTGGCGGAACGAGAGTCGAAAATCGAGTCTCTAGAGCGAGCGATTAAAGAATCTACCTTGGACCTCACCCAGTTCAAGACTGATTCAGAGAACCGACAGAAGGAGCTTCAATCCAAGCTTGAGGATAACGAGGAAATGCTGAAGAACTTGAAGGAAGTCCTAACCGCGAAGGAGGGTCAGGAAACCGAGAGTGGTGCCGTTTTAGCTGCCAAGGACAAGGAGATTGCATTGTTGGAGGGCAGGATCGAGAAGACGTCCAAGGAATGGGAAGAAGAGAGAACCGAGCTTCAGAGACAAGTGCAAGAGCTTCGCCTCGCCGGACAGGTAAGTCGTTCGCTATCCGCCTCGGGCATTATCGCTCACCATTACCGCACCAACAGGAGACCATCGGCTTGTATGAAGAGCGATTGAGTAACAACGAGACAAAACGCTACGAGCTTGAAGACTTGGTAACCTCCCTCGAAGAACAGCTACGCACTGCTGCCCGACCTTCTTCTCCCACTTCTCTGGCTAAGTTCGCTTCCTCTGCCGCGCAGATCGAAAACGAGACTCTTCAAGACCAGGTTACTCATCTCCAAAACAAGATACGTACCCTCGAAGATATGCTTGAGGATGCGAGAGCTGCCGCAGAAAAAGACGAAGTTGTCGTGCGGGAGAGGATCAAGAGGTACAAGGATAAGGAAGAGACCATAAGGAAGGAAGCAGCAGAGGTCAAGAAGGAGATGGAAAGGTTGATCCGGGCAGAGGAACAGACAAGACAGCGGCTCGGGGAGATTGAGGAAGCGTTTAGGGAGAACCACTTGACTCTCGAGAACGCGAGGGCGGAGATTGAAACCCTGCGAGGAGAGTTGGCCGTGAGTAACTGGAAATTGTGCATCGCATTCCTCGGTTGTCTCAGATTTTCAACATCCAGGACACGGAAGACGCACGAGTCGGCTCCGTCGATCGAACGGCGTCGCGCGAAGTGACAGCCTCCACCGAAAAGAGGAAACTCGAGGAGGAGATCGCCGAGCTGAAAGAAAGGCTCGCCGACGGTTCCAAACGCCAGACTGAACGTTTAGAGGGCGGAGACCAGGACACCGTCGCCGCACTTCGCCGGGAACTGGAAGAACGGTCGGCAGAAATCGATGCACTGCGGAAGAAGAGCAATCGCGAGGCTACCATCAATGTGGAACCCGCAAGACCCACCCCTTCACCCCCACCGTCGAAACATGACTCGAACAGCGCGCGTGACGAGATCAAAGGACTCAAGTCCGTGGCAAATAGCTTGTCTGTCAGCTTTTCACTGACAGTGGGAGCTTTTAGACATATCATCCAGGAACTCCAGAAGGAGAACCAGGCCGTTAAGCAACAAGCTAAGCTCATGGAATCAGAAAACCAGCTGTTATCACACGAAACGCTACAACTACGACAGGTCTGTCGTTCTTACCCCATTAATCAAGCAAAGCCCTGACTTTGGGATAGGAGATGAAGGTTTTGGAGGAAGACGTGGAGAGGAGCCTCCAACTGGAGGAAAGCAGACTGGATGCCGATGATCAGAGCTATCCTGATGACGTACAAGGGGTTGCGCAGGAACTCAAGACCAAGCACAATGTGAGTAAATCTCCCATAACTGTCCGCCATTCCACTGATAGTGGTATATTTTCCAGCTCGAGGTCGAACAATTACGAAAACGCATGAGCGAGATGGAAATGAAGAACGCAAGGGTGGTTCATGACGTAGGTCGCCTGATCTTCTACAATGAGCACGAAACTCATCTGCTGTCGCTACGCAGCTTCACAAAGAGATGAGTGAACTGGAGACGCTTGTGGAGGCTAAGGTGGGTCTTGAATCGTTCCCACTTCGGACGTGTTCCTTCTGACAGCAGCTCGCTTCCCTCATCAGATCTACCGCGAGGTATTCCGCACTCATTTCATGGTTCCAAGCCGATCGCTAATCCTCCCCACGCGTCATAGGATGACCTGGAACGTGAAATCGAACGCCTGAAAGAGAAGCTGGCCAAATCGCAAAAGAAGTCATCCAAGAACGCGAACGGGCTACCTTCAGCACCTACGACTGAAGGCCCTCCGACCTCAGCAGCCGAGGGGGAGGTTTGTGAGATCTGCGAGCGACCCGGTCATGACATTTTCACTTGTGACCTGTTGAAGGATGACAGCAGCAGCACCCATCAAAAGCCTCATGGAGCCGGCGCCGGTGAACTTTGTTGTGAAGACTGTGAGGAGACTGGCCACGTGGCTGCCGATTGCCCTCACTCTCTCGACGTTTTCTGACGTCACGGAATCAACGTCATCATCGCTCCTTCAACCCCTGTATCCCAACCCGCCCCTCGTTTATAAACCGAACCGCCTACGCTTATACTCTCCCATAATCCACCTTTCCGAGTCCCACCACCCAAACCATGTCTTACGCCTCCATCACCTCTCGCAACGCTCCCGCCGATCAACCGCTTCCGGATCCCGCTCTTCTCAACACAACTAAGTCGACGGCATCAGGGGTCGCGGACGACACCACCAAGGTTGGCGTCGTGTCCCCGAATTTCAAGCAGAACCCAGCCACGACAACTTCAACCCATCAGTCCCCTCGATACGACGACGACGAACCTGACTCTTCCCCTCACCGCCGCACCGCGAAAAACAAGGCAAAGGCTGAGAAATTAGCTCGCGACGCAGAGAAGGAGGCCATCCACTGGTCGACCGTCGCTAAGGAGCTTGTGCTTCGACCGCCCGTCGCTGGAGGGCTGATCGGTGTGGGTGGGTTCATTTCCTAGCGTCCAGACGGGACATTTGCCAATTCAACTCTTTTAGTCAACCTGGGCCTCATCAGTTACACCGGATACAAGTTCTATACTGAACCTCACCTGCGTCATGATCACACGTTCGTGACCTCGACTATCGCCGGAGCTGCCGTTATCCTTGGTGTTGAGGGTTATGGTGCCCAGACCTTTGCACCTGTCCGGGAGGAGGAGGATGTGCTCATCCAGTACGTTCGTCAGAACCCCAAGGCCACCCAAGCTTTGTTTACTGCCTGTGAGTGGTGCACTTTCACTGTTGCACAGCTCGTTTGTTTACGCGTCCCATAGTAAACGTCGGTATTGTGGGTGCTGCTGGCTACCTCACTTATTCCAAGTGGGGTCGTTGGGACAATCGTACTTTCGCAGCGTTGCTTGCTGGCCTTGCCAGCTTCGGGCTTGGCGAAAACTATTTGGTCTCTCGTACCTGAGATAATTCAGCCGTAATGTGTATTTGTAGACACCTTGGGACGTCACGGTATGTAAAGATAGCATAATTCTTTTACGACCACCACAGCTTGCACTTGACTTCAGACGAACTGTACCGACGAATGCTGAGAGAGATATACGGGGAAAAAACTCGTAAACGTGGACTACAGTTGTTTGGTCGTCATATCCCCCGTGGGTGTAGGTTGATTTTGTTGTAGCTCCCTTGTTTCTGCCTCGAGTTGACGAATCCTGCTCCTCGCCTTCAACTCGGCGATCTCCTTGTGAGCTTCGCGCTCGAATTTATCGCTGTTCAATGGACCCCCAGGTACCTTGCTTCCGCAACACCATGACCTGCCTTTCAATGGTGTTCGAAATTTTATCAGCGGTCCGACGCATGAGCGAGGGCGATGCGCTTGCCGAAGCACTGACTGGAATCGTCGGACGAGTCGAATGCCGATCCACCTTATCAGGACGAAAAATAACGGGCCAGCAGCCGGTTCAGCGCCGGCTCTCAGGCTGAAGAACGAGGGTCGACGTACAAAAGCACCAACTACACCCCTGCGCGAGCGTGTCCATGATGTCGATACACGACCACTCGCTTGGCGATAGTCGAAAAGAGGAAGGAAGGAGGTTGCTTGTTGCCCCAGCTCAATACCCGAGATGTACATCTTTGTTTATCCGGGATGATCCCCCCGGGCGGGGGGAACGCTCGTCCGGCCCCAAGGCCCGGTGGTTTAGTTGCCCCCAACTCGAACCCATCCTACGAAAGTCTATGTATACGCATGTACATTGCAAAACGGAACACTGCAGGAAGATATAAAGATACGAGTTCAGATATGAAGAAAGAAAGATCGAGATACAGTAGGCAGGACCGAAGGAAAACAGGCAGGTGGGGAGACGTGGACAAAAAAAAACAGAACAGGCACCGGATGAGCAGGTCCATCAGGGACCGTAAAGGTCGTCAGGCGGAGGACACGCCTGAGGGATGGAGGTCAAAATTCACGCCCTCGATTTTGTGACCAGCCGAATACCCCCCTGTGATCCACGGAACCCAATCTCGCTCTCCTCATCACTCTGGTTCCCGGTCCTATGCCACAGTGATTCGCTCTCGTCGTCGTCGTCGTCGCCGTTCCCCCTTGGGTACTTCTTCGCGCTCGGAGACTTCAGATGTTGACTACTTGATCCGGTTTCTCTGTGGTCACCTGAAGGAGGAGAATCGGCAGGGTCGAAACCTCGTGTAGGAGAAAGGCTCAGTGGTGAACCAGCGATCGCCGGTAACCTGTTTATCGAGGCGAAGGGATCCTCTGGTCTGAAGTGAGGTGAGACATCCGATAGAGGTACGGTTGAATCCCGATACTCGTGTACAGCGCTCCTGTCGTCGTCAACTCCAACCCTGGCGTACGAATGGACCATATCCCGGTCTCCGAACTTTATCGTCTGTTGTCGTTTCGATGGCGAGCCTTCGACATGACCAGAAGGTTCGGGTGGATCGAGTGAAGTCGGTGATGGGACGGGGGTATCGTATAACTGGTGCCGCTTCAGCCCTCCGAAGTGGGTGGCTAATGGGTCCACAACCAATCGAGGGGAGGCGTCGACATTTGCGTGATTTCGTGGTTTCCTTTCTCTGAGTTCTGCATCCGCAGAACGTTCCCTGCCGGAGCTCATGCTCATCTTGCGCACCGTCCGAGCCCGGATAATGCTTCGGATAGTACCGAAGGATCCCCGAATGCTATCGACGCCAGGGTCTTCCCCGGCAGTGAGACCTTTCTCGCTGTCTTCCTCGACACCTTCCGCCTTTGCGCGCGTCGCCTGCAATAGAATGGTAGACTTTCGATCGAGTCCCTTGAATTCTTTGGGGTCAACTTTGGACAACTGGAGAATCGTTATGCCAAGGCAAATGACCAGGAAACCCATTACGAGGGTAATTATCTGCTTGACAGGTGCGTGCAGACCTTGGAATAGGACCTATAGTAAGTCCATCAGATAGGTGTTCCATCCGGCAGAGATTAATTCCGTTACAATCGTTGACACGATCGTGAAGAACGTGACTAAGGAAAGATCAGTCGTCGTCATTTTACGATGGGACGAGAGATGTCACGCACAGACCACGTAGTATGTTGGAGTGACTTCGTGGCGACTTAATCAGCTGTCTAATGAGGGAGGTAGAGAGGGACTCACCCATCGCTATATAACCTGTCAGTTACCTGCAGCAAATTACCTATATCACGAAGCTTACCGGTGTTGAACAACGCCAATGCGATGTTGAGATAATAGATTTCCGTGACTGAGAAGCATTCGCAAAGGGTTCATACCATGGGATTTCGCGAAATGACTTACGCAGGGTGATTACAACGAAAACGAGCAAAAAATAAGTGAACCAATACTTAAACTATGGGAAGCAGAGTGAGACTCGGAAATCAATTTCACAGGGCGGCAATACACCGACCTGATTGTCGCCTTTGACGGACGTAACGATTGCGGAACCAAGGCCAGTCGTGACGCTGACGCTAAGTCCCCCAATCATACTGCAAATGAGGATATACCAGATCATGTTCTGCTTTCCCCATCTTCACGTTTCGAAGTGAGTAAAAGAATGGTACGCGAAGCGTGGCCAACCCTTCAGGTTCTCACCTAGGGGCAACGAAGACCGCAATGGCAATCGATGCTAAAATCATGACGCTTCCGAATACTATAAATCCCACAGCGAGGAATAGTTTTTGAAACTCTCGTATCTGACCGACGGACTCTTCCGTGGGTCCATTGAGAGCAATGATAACTGAGCCGAGCTTGAAATAGGGGGACGGTCAACGCTGCGCACCCGGCCGGAAAAATGTTTTCAAATGCGTGACGTACGATGCACAGCGCGCAGCCCAACCAGCCAAAAAATGTGAGCTTCTCCTTGAGAAAGATAGAGGAGAGGACGGCGGAGATGACGACAGATAGGGCGCCGAGGGGAGTCTGGGAAGTGATGGGATTAGTGACATGCGATCGAACCAGGACGTCGATGAGAAAGGGGTGGAGTTGTACTGACGACGACGATCGCTTCGACGAAGGCATACGCTATGGCGACGGTGAGCTGGGAATCCAGGCCAGGACTCGCGAGAGAGCTTGAAGGAACGGACCAGCAAAGTTACAGATCTCGCCGAGTATCATCACTGTTTCCCGATCGGAATGTCACAAGAAGGGTTTAGTCAAGATAACAAGGGAACACAGACATATCATTCCGAACCACCACAACGCCTGTGGCAAAAGTGAAAAACAGAATGAGAGGGAGAGAGCGAGAGTTTGGGATTCCCGAGGGTGACGCACCGATTTGAGATATGCGACACCTTCACCTGCGGGTCCACCGGCCTGAGAACGCAACAGACCCTTCTTTTTGAAGACGAAAGAGGATCCGATGAGGACACCGCTGACGATGGCCAGGACGATGCCGACGATTTTGAGACCAGAATTTGACGAGGCGGTCACTGCCGAAGACATTGGCACGATGGGCTGAAGGGGTTGATGTGTTAAGCGCCGGGGTTGCAGAAACGTCAGGCCTTCAGACCTTCAGGGGTCTTCGCTGTCGCTGGCCGGTGCTATAGGGAAGAGTTGTCGCCGTTTCCTGGCGAGCTCGGGAGGGATAATTCTGATGGAGTGATGGCGGGTACGGTGAGCGGGTCGAAGCGATCTGATTCGCAGTATACACAGCACATATGATAGGGGGGTCACAAGACAAAACTAGAACAAAAAATGCAAAAAATGCAAATAAACAACAAGGGCTACGAATCCATGCTTAGCCACGATACACAGCATTTTCCGTACGAGAGCCCGCGGTGAACTTGGACGTGAACCTCATCCCATTTGCGCCTCCCCTGGGCTTGAGACATTGTTCAGCATCGATCAATAAGACCGGACAGGCTGTCCGAGCCTTTGTCAAGTTGCATCGACGCCAGGGTGGAGCGAATGGTTTGAAGCCCTGTGTAGTCTTGCGAAACCATGATAGGTGCATTGGGGAGAACAGGATGGAGGGAAACAAAGGAATAACACCGCCTCTTGTTTCCAAAGTCTCACAATTGAGTGGATTCTTCCAACACGAAGTCGAAAGGCATCAGAAGGATATCGCGAGCGAAATTGGCACAGCTGTGCGCACTAAGCAAACTGAATCCTCGGACCAGCCGTATCGGAGGAGTCAGACTCACCGAGAGACCCGGGATCATTATTTCATATCCGACTTGAAAGCTTGATCGGCGAGATGAGAACTCGGTTTACCCACACCCCCTTGATCCATGACCGCCACCACCGCACCATTACGCTTATCTGAAGAATTCGTCCAAGATTGTTTCCACTCATACCTCAAGTCCTCCCTCACCCAGGCAAAGGTCGAGCGGTTGGTCGACACTGAGCTGCTCAGTAGCGCAGAAGGGGACCTTATGATAACTGGTGGGCGCACTCGATGAATCTCGCAAAGCGTGGTTGTGGTACTCAACATCTTTATCAGGTCCCGCACTCTGCTTGTACTTTGCAGCTCTGAGATGTACGACCAACCCGCCATCCGTCCCCCTTCCAAGGCGGAGGAGCAAGGCTGGTGCCGCTGGTATGATCACCGACCTCTCCGAGAACAATTGTCCTATCCCCTTCCTCCCCTTCCTCCGGGTCTGGGGCGATACCGTCCCTCGGATTCAGGGCCTCATACCTGAACATCAACACGACCTCGCTCGTATCATCTGTGGCCTTCATCCACTTTCCTCCCGAAACCTGGCCCTAAACGGCATCGCTGCGGATCTTCGTGCGGTAGCAATAGAGATCAGTCAGCGTCGAACGTTCCAGGATCGGTACGCTGAGGACCTTCAGGCTGCCATAGATGCTGGAGGGGGGTCCGACCGCCTGCGTGTTGCTGCTACCTTCGTTCCTCCACCCGTCTACGACGCTGCGCCACCGACGTCTCCCTCAATCACTTCCCCGCCCTCTTCAACCAACTCCTCATACGAACACGAAGATCCTCCCCCGTTCCCGTCGTCTAATCGCCCGCGTTCATTCCGAGACATAAAGTCGTCCTTCCGCAGACGAAAGGATACACAAACCCCGCCTCCCTTGCCTCCCAAAGATCGGGGACCCAGGCCCACCCCAGGCCCACCGTCCCCGTCCTACCTGTCAGATCCCTCCACTCCTTTCATTGCAATCGTTCGGGAGACACTATACGCAGCACTAGCTGACGTCATCGAACGCTCCCCCTCCATACGACGATTAATGAAATCCGACCCACCCAGGGCCTACTTCGCCGCAGTCGCGTTCGCGATCTTGGACGTCGCTACGACGGCGGTGACCCCCGACGGAGCCATCCGTGCGGTGATGGGTCAGCAGCTGAGGCTAGAGACGTGTCCTCAGGAATTGAAACCGTTCATGACGGAACTTGTGGCGATCGGGTCCACGGTGAGGGAAACCGAAGCAGAGGACAACGCGGATGCTATCAAGATCATCTCGAGGGGGGGTGAGCCACCCGAACCGAGGATGGAGCGGACCAAGAAGGTGTTGGAGAATGGAATTGGGTCCAGTCGGCGGCGTCGGGACGGTGTGGACGGTGGAAACTTGAGTCGGAGAAGCTTGCAAGGAAGAGCCGTGACCATTTCCAACAGGATCAACGCTCTCGCATTGGGCATGACGAGGCTCAAAGCCTTCAGGGATCGTCAGAGCGATGTATTTTCCGTTTTGGCTGGACTTGGATCCTAGCTTACACTCTGGATTTCCCCTCCTCTCTTCTGTTTCTCTGGAACAGTACCTGTACCACTTGTCACCACCCTGTAGCGCTGCGAAACGTTTTTAATTACCAAGATTGTAAAGTGACCTATGGCTTGTATTTTTTTCATAATACCCGATATCCCTAATGATATCCCCCTCTATCGTGGGCTGTACGTACTGCCTATTCACCCAAATGGGGATGGGGCCGTGAGCTGATGCGCGCTGCCGGCAGGCCAAGTACAATAATAGATTTCAGTGTGTAGCGAGGCCTCTGGTCTACCCCCCCCCCTCTGAGAGTTGTATATCGAGTGACTCGTTGGATACGTGGGGCACTATCATAGGTAAGTATAGCTGAAGGAGAACACTCCATGGATCAACTTACACCCATCGTAGGAGGCGCTACAGTCCAGTCCGAGATCTCAGGCTCACAAAGGCAGAGATATCTAGAACCAACTCAAGAACACGAACATGATATAGTTCATGACCTACAGATCCGACATGTTCGGCCAGGAGAGAATGAGGGGAGAGAGTCTCGTCCGCTCGGAACCGTCGTAAGTATACTACCCGCTTCCCCGGGTGGCGCTTTGGCGTCCCATCAATAATTCGTGATCGACCATCCAGGTGACGTTAACTTGTGCCTCAGAGGACAGCTGATCGCCCCGTGGTGATGCCCGGCGAAAGAAAGGAACACCGAGTTGAGGGAGGCTTTGCGATCCCGGAATCGTCGCGGCTCGGTCAAGAAGTTGAGAAACATCGCAGGAACGGTCCCTTGGAAACTATGGATGTGCGGTGAGTACAAGCATATGCGATTAGGTTCGGTGTAGTTGCCTATCGAAGAAAACAAGATGGTAGTGAAAGAGAACCAAGTCCAAGAAAAGAAACACGAAACGAACAGAGGGTGAAAACCTACGCCACTTCTTACTTCGCCCCCACGACGGCGGTGGTTGTAGTCGCATTCATCTCCGGAGGAGCAACAGGTTGCTCCGAAACCGGCTCGTTTCTTCCCTCTCCTTCAACCTCATTCCCGTTCTGGTCCCGGGGCTTCTTGGAGGAATCTGCCGCTCGTTTCCTTCGAGCGTCGTGTTCGAAAGCATCGTCTTCTGTCGATTCACCCAAGTCTCTGCAGCACCCCCGTTGGGTCGACCCAGCGCGGGATCCGGGTTTTCCTACAACCGTGGTGAAAAAGTTTGACGGTCGCTCGGATATGTAGACGTACTGAAGTTGAGTGCGACCAGGATAGACTCGCAGCAAGTCAAGGCTAGTCCCACGACGACGCCAATGACATCCCAGGCAGATTCGTGGATGGGACCGTTAATTAGAGAAGCGACAAAAGGCGTTCCAAGTCGAGGAAAGCGAAGATGAGAGAAGAATTCCTGGTCCAAGGTGCGATGTTCGAAAGGGCTCACAACAAATGACGAAACAAGCTCCACAACAGCTGGCGATGATGGAATCGTCCGACATGGTCGGTCCTTCTCAAAAAAGCGGTAGGTGGCTACAGGCGACGTTGATGTGTGTTAACCTCTGGTCTGAGAGAGAGAGGGGGGAGTGCTTGTGTACTGTTGTGTGTATTTCGGAAAGGAGCGTGGTCCCGCCGGATCCGGTCTTCGATCGCGGGAGGGGCGCTAAGTCTGTGGGCTCCAAAGATTTGGCAATGCTCTCAATGATCAGCAAGTGGGAGCTGGATGATCCTACTGACCGACCTGTGGATGTAAATACTTTTTTTCATAACACAACGGGAAGCCTTGAGAATGAATGCGACAATCGAGGCCTCGGCAATCTGAATCACCGTCCCTGAATACACATCCGTTCCATAACTTGCCGATATCTGAGACACTCCTTACAGCAGAGGCGGACAAAATCAAAAGCTCAAGCACGACCACAAAACGTCGTGATTCCAAATGCGCGGTTTGGATACAATATCAACGGCCTCTGGATATTTATCTAGACTCGTGTGTACACAGTGTAGCCTCCACGCGCAACCCACGCCTATCACGCTTTGATTCAGGCGATCACGATCATCCCACCGGATTTATCGTGGTAACACAACCGGGAAACAAAGAATCCGTTATCCGTAGACGCTTGTATGGACACGGCTGTGGCCATGACAAAGGCTTTCCCGAGAAGGACGGGCCTTGTGGAGGAATCCACATGCCAGTTGACGTCTTTACTATGGTAAAAGCGTTCACAGGGCTGTCCGACTGTTGACCCGAGGACGTTGTGAGAGCCTCAAGGCGCCACGAATTATGGATTTCATTACCTGAACAACGTAACAGCGTCCGCGTCTCAGCTTGACTCACCGCTGGACTCAACTGTGAGTGACTTGGTTTCGAGGCCAACGACCGTCGTCCTTGTGCTATGCCGCAGATGAGTGGAAAACGATAAACGAGGAGATCGATTGACGCCGGGCCGGGATTTCTTCCTTTCAAGGACGGCCGCATTGATGCCGAGAACTACGGGGGAGCCTCGGTTATCTCATGTGATATAGTTGTTACGCGGTGGCACCGAGTACAAGGGAAGAGAAGGAACCGATCATTGGCTAATTGATGGAGATGTTTTCAATTTGGTGCGTATGGATAGCCGGGGGAAAAATACAAGTGGAAACGGCGGTCTTTTATTGGCGCCATCCGAGCTTCCTTCTTCCGAGCCTCTACTTCTCTACTTGCCCTCTCTCACCCATAGCAAGTCGACACCCTCTCTCTCCGCCCCAGGGGAAACCACCATGGCAGACACCGCATCCTCATCGTGCGTTCAGCCAATTCCCAGTGCGTCGGCCACAACTCACGTCCGTTTCAATCCCAGAAGCAACCCAGAACTCGTACGAAGGAGAGTGAGGATTACGAGTGAGCACCCCCCTTGCAAAGTACAAAAAGTTGGACTCAGTTCCGTGTGCGCCACTAGTCCTAAGCGCAAGCGGATTGCCGAAGCGAAACCTATTCCGGCTTCCGGACCCGTTCGTCGTCGTGTCCGTAGATGGAGCCGAGAAATTTGCGTCTAGCACGGTGAAAAAGTCTCTGAATCCGTTTTGGAATGAACACTTTGATGTGTAAGTTGCTTTCTGTCTGTCTTGGTCATCGCCGTTTTGACTCGGGGAGGTCGCGCAGCACGCTACGAGCGTCATCCATGGTGACTGTGGAGGTGTTCGACCAACGGCGACCGGGACGAAGAGACCCTGACAGTTCGTTTGGGACTCTGACTATCTCAGTTGCGGACACGTTGGATTTGGCTGCTGGCGGTCACGGTGAGCGTGTTTTGTTTGTCCGATTGTCCGAATATTTTATATAATTTTATTATTATTAGAAATCATCACGAATGATTTGAAGAATGGGTCGAGCGAGTCGGATTCTGTGAATGGGAGACTGATGATGTCAGTGTCCACAGATGGAATTGGGTCTACCTCGATTGTAGATGTGATAGATGCAGAGGAGCAGCAAGCGAGAGAAATCGAGGAAGCAGAGCAGGAGCAGGAAGAGGAAATCGACCAGCCGCCGTCGGACGCTGAGGCGGAGAATGAACCACCAGTGCTTCTTCCCCCTCGATCACCACCTACTCACTCCCTTCCTCTCCCAAATCCTCCAAGACAGTCCATGCCCGCTCAGCCAGACTCCGACATCCCTCCAAACTGGGAAAGGCGATTCACCTCCGAAGGTCGTCCTTACTACGTCGATCACGCAACCCGCACCACCACTTGGGTTCACCCACGCCGCCAGAACGCTCTCCCCGCCCGCCCCCACCCGCCGCCCACCCCGTCCCCGCCGACGAACCTGACAATCCCAACCCCAACTTCCACCTCTCCCACCACCACCACAACCTCAGATCCCATCCCCCTCCCCCAAGGATGGGAGGAACGCCAAACCCCAGACGGCCGCCCCTACTTTGTCGACCACACCATTAGAACGACCACATGGCTCGACCCCCGTCTCGCAAACGCACCGCCCTCTGTCTTCTCTTCAACTACCACCCAGACCGCCCTCAATCTCGGTCCTCTTCCCTCGGGATGGGAGATGCGCATGACCTCTTCCGCAAGGATCTATTTCGTCGACCACAACACCCGAACCACCAGTTGGGACGATCCTCGCATGCCCTCGAACGATCCATCCGCTCCGCAGTACAAGCGCGACTATCGTAGGAAAGTTGTCTACTTCCGGGGTCAGCCGGCCATGCGCGAGGTGTCGGGCAAGTGCGATATCAAGATCAGGAGAAGTATGGCATTCGAGGACAGCTTCGCCGCAGTCATGAGATCAACCCGAGAGGATATGCGCAGGAGGCTCATGATCAGGTTCGATGGCGAGGACGGTTTAGACTATGGCGGTGTATCCAGGTCTGTTCCCTGTCACCCTCTCTACTCTTTTTTTTTTATCCTCATACTCTCTCCTTATCCTAGGGAATGGTTCTTCCTCCTGTCTCATGACATGTTCGACCCATCATATGGCCTATTCACCTATTCAACCATGGACAGCTATACCCTCCAGATCAACCCCTCTTCCTACATCAATCCAGAACATCTCTCCTACTTCAAATTTATTGGGCGCGTCGTCGGAATGGCAATCTTCCATCGGCGCTTCCTCGACGCCTTCTTCGTTCCATGCTTCTACAAGATGATTCTAGGTAAAAAGGTCACCATCGCCGACCTCGAGGGTGTCGACGAGGCACTCCATAGGGGCTTGACTTGGATGCTGTCCGTGTCTGTTCCAACCTTGATCACTTTACCTGTGCTGATGTTCCCCGATTGATCCAGCGAGAACGACATCACCGACGTCTTGGAAGAGACCTTTTCCGTCACCGAAGATAGGTTCGGTGAACTCATCAACGTCGACCTCAAACCCGGTGGCTCCGAAATACCAGTGACCGAAGCGAACAAGCACGAATACGTCGATCTCGCCGTTGATTATAGGATCGTCGGTCGCGTCAAGGAACAGTTCGACTCCTTCACCGACGGTTTCTTCGAGGTCATTCCCAAGAGCCTCATCACCGTCTTTGACGAGAGGGAGTTGGAACTCTTGATCGGCGGAATGACCGACATTGACATGTATGTATCCCCTGTTTTGAACTCTCTTCTTCGACTGACTGACTTTTTTTTTTCCAGGGATGATTGGTCCAAGTTCACCGACTACCGTGGTTATGATAGAGAAGACAAAGTCATCTCCTGGTTCTGGCAGATCCTTCGCTCGTGGCCCCCAGAGCAAAAGGCCCGCCTCCTCCAGTTCACCACTGGAACCTCTAGGATACCGGTCAACGGTTTCAAGGACCTTCAAGGCTCTGACGGCCCAAGAAGGTTCACCATCGAAAAGTATGGGGATGCGAGCAAGTTGCCACGAAGCCACACATGCTTCAATAGATTGGACCTCCCGCCTTACGAGGACATCAAGACTTTGGAGGACAAGTTGAGGTTGGCTATCGAGTACGTAACCCCTCACCTCT
>Ga0307517_10003190_pt1 | contig 25757 bp, 25 predicted proteins | sample 23_EM_MG_FD_194515 | JGI IMG/M metagenome (GOLD analysis project Ga0307517, IMG submission 194515) | Populus trichocarpa ectomycorrhiza microbial communities from riparian zone in the Pacific Northwest, United States - 23_EM | ecosystem: Host-associated > Plants > Roots > Unclassified | place... | reverse complement strand
TCGAACCGCACATCGTCATCATTCACGTACACGTTGACGAACCGCCGCAACTTGCCCTGATCGTCCAGGACGCGGGCGGAGATCCCGGCGTGGTTCTTCTCAAGGTCACTGATGACCTCGGCGAGGGTGCCACCTTCGGCGGAGACTTCGGCCTGCCCGCCGGTGTACGTGCGCAGGATGGTGGGGATACGGACGGAAACGCTCATGCTCAAGACCTCCGGTCAGGTACGGCTTTTGTCTTTTAGGGGCGCGGGGAACTGCGCGACCAGCCCCCACCGGGCCCGCAGACGAACAACGACGCTTACGAGGCGAGTCCAGCTTCCCTGAACGACTCAAGACTCGGCCGGATAGTCGCGGTGAGCCCGGTACCGGCAACCGCGTCCAACGTCTTGAGACCGTCCCCCGTGTTGAGGACCACCGTCGTCAGAGTCGGATCCAGCAACCCGCTCTCGATCAACTTCTTCGCCACACCAACGGTCACCCCACCCGCGGTCTCCGCAAAGATCCCCTCGGTCCGCGCAAGCAACTTGATCGCGTCGACAACCTGCTCGTCATTGACGTCCTCCACCGCCCCACCGGTCCGCCGAGCAATGTCCAGCACGTAAGGACCATCCGCGGGGTTCCCGATGGCCAGCGACTTGGCGATCGTGTTCGGCTTCTGCGGCCGTACGACGTCATGACCGGCCTTGTACGCGACGGAAACCGGCGAACATCCCTCCGCCTGCGCGCCAAAGATCTTGTACGGCTTGTCCTCGACGAGCCCGAGCTTGATCAGCTCCTGCAAGCCCTTGTCGATCTTCGTGAGCTGCGACCCGGAGGCGATCGGCACGACCAGCTGATCCGGCAGCCGCCAGCCCAGCTGCTCGCAGATCTCGTAGGCGAGGGTCTTGGAGCCCTCCGCGTAGTACGGCCGGAGGTTGACGTTGACGAAGCCCCAGCCCTCGCCCGCCGGGTCGCCGATCAGCTCGGAGCAGAAGCGGTTCACGTCGTCGTAGTTGCCCTCGATGCCGACGAGCTCGCCGCCGTAGATCGCGGCCATGACGACCTTGCCCTGCTCCAGGTCGTGCGGGATGAACACGCAGGAGCGGAAGCCGGCGCGGGCCGCGGCGGCGCCGACGGCGCCCGCGAGGTTGCCGGTGGAGGAGCAGGAGAGGGTGGTGAAGTTGAAGGCGCGGGCCGCTTCGATGGCCTGGGCGACGACGCGGTCCTTGAAGGAGTGCGTCGGGTTGCCGGAGTCGTCCTTGACGAACAACTTGCCCGCGTCGACGCCCAGTTCGCGGGCGAGGTTGTCGGCCTGGACGAGCTTGGTCCAGCCGGGGTTGATGTTCGGCTTGTCGGCCACGTCGGCGGGGACGGGCAGCAGGGGCGCGTAACGCCAGATGTTCGCGGGGCCCGCTTCGATGCGCTTGCGGAGCTCTTCGGTGTCGTAGCCCGAGAAGTCGTAGGCGATCTCCAGCGGGCCGAAACACTCCTCGCAGGCGAAGACCGGGCCGAGCGGGACGCGGTGGCCGCACTCGCGGCAGGAGAGCGCGGCGGCGGGGCCGAGGTCTACGGAGTTGGCGATGTTCGCGGAGTTCGTGGTGCTTGCAACTGTCTGCGCAGCCATGGAGGCGAGGCCCTTTCCTCATCTTCCTCATGACGCATTTCGCCATGAGACGGATTTGGCACCTTCCCGAGCCGGGAGCCTCACCACGTCAGCGTGCTAGCTGCGTGCCAAGACCGGCTGGAGGGTTGCCGGGGCTTCAACGGGCCGTATCCCTCTGCCCCTCTGGATGAGCGGTGTTCAGTTGTGTATGCGGTTGTGTCACTTGCGTGAGCGTTGACGACCCCCGACATGCGATGGTCATCAGCGTTGTTCAAGACTGTAACCGAAGGCCAGGACAGTTGAGTGAGCCGTCCGAACCGCGAGATGGATCACACACTCTGTGTGATCACTGATCGCCGAGAGAACGCAGAGGAGCCGCGCAACGTGCTGAAGGAAGTCGAGCACTGGCTGAGCACCCGCTCCTGGTCCATGACCGACCGGCCGCTCCACAAGATCCTGGCCGCGAAGCACCGTACGGGCCAGTCGGTCTCCGTCGTGCTCCCCGCGCTCAACGAGGAAGCGACGGTCGGCGAGATCGTCGCGATCATCCGTCACGACCTCATGCAGCAGGTCCCGCTCGTCGACGAGATCGTCGTCGTCGACTCGGGGTCGACCGACCGCACCTCCGAGGTGGCCGCCGCGGCGGGCGCCCGGGTCGTGCACCGGGACGACATCCTGCCGCGCATCCCCGCCGTGCCCGGCAAGGGCGAGGTGCTGTGGCGCTCGCTGCTGGTCACCAGCGGCGACATCGTCTGCTTCATCGACGCGGACCTGAAGGAGTTCTCCTCCGACTTCGTCACCGGGATCGTGGGCCCGCTGCTCACCGACCCCGGCGTCGACCTCGTCAAGGCGATGTACGACCGCCCGCTCGGCGGCGCGGCCGGCCAGGGCGGACGGGTCACCGAGATGATGGCCCGCCCGCTGCTGAACATGCACTGGCCGCAGCTGGCCGGTTTCGTGCAGCCGCTCGGCGGCGAGTACGCGGCCCGCCGCTCCCTGCTCGAACAACTGCCGTTCCCCGTCGGGTACGGCATCGAGCTGGGCATGCTCGTCGACGCGCTGCACCTGGTGGGCCTGGACGCCCTCGCGCAGGTGGACGTGGGCGTGCGCAAGCACCGGCACCAGGACGGGCAGGCGCTGGGTCGCATGGCCGCGCAGATCTACCGCACGGCTCAGCTGAGGCTGGCCCGCGGGCATCTGATCCGGCCGTCCCTCACCCAGTTCGAGCGGGGTCCGGACGGTTTCGAGCCGCGCACGTACTCCGTGGACACGGAGGAACGCCCGCCGATGGCCGACATCACCGAGTACCAGTCCCGCAAGGTGGCATAAGCGCACAGTTACAGACGCTCACGGACGGTCGTATACGGACTCATACAGTCCGCCGACGGCCGTCCGTACGTTTGAGCGTTTCCGGGCCGGGCTAGGTTGTGCCGTATGGCTTCTACGTCGTCTCCCTCGCCCGCGTCCGGTGCTGCTCAGGTGCTCGTGGCGTCCAATCGCGGCCCGGTCTCGTACGAGGTGGGCGACGACGGTTCGCTGCGCGCCAAGCGGGGTGGCGGCGGGCTGGTGTCCGGGCTGTCGGCGATCGGCCCGGACGCGGGCGCGCTGTGGGTGTGCTCGGCGCTGTCCGACGGAGACCGCGAGGCGGTACGGCGCGGGGTCGGCGAGGACGGCGTACGGATGCTGGACATCCCGGCCGACGTGCACGCCGAGGCGTACAACGGCATCGCCAACTCCGTGCTGTGGTTCGTCCACCACATGCTGTACCAGACCCCGCTGGAGCCGGTCTTCGACGCGGAGTTCCGGCGCCAGTGGGCGTCGTACGAGACGTACAACCGGGCGTTCGCGGAGGCGTTGGCCCAGGAGGCGGCGGAGGGGGCCGCGGTGCTGGTGCAGGACTACCACCTGTGTCTGGTGCCGGGGATGCTGCGCGAGCTGCGGCCGGATCTGCGGATCGGGCACTTCTCGCACACCCCGTGGGCACCGCCGGAGTACTTCGCGATGCTGCCGGACGACATCCAGGTGCGGCTGATGGAAGGCATGCTCGGGGCGGACCGGGTGGCGTTCCTGACCTGGCGGTGGGCGACCGCGTTCGAGAACTGCGTGCAGGGGCTCGACCCTTATCGGTGGCTGCCCCTGTGGCCGTCGGGCGCTCCCCGTGCGGTCGAGCATGTGCGGAAGGATCCGGGCACCGGCCGCGAGCGGATCACCCGCAAGACGCTCATCGGTGTCCACAGCCTCGGTGCCGACGCCGAGTTCCTGCACGCCCGCTCGCACGAGCCGGACGTCGAGGAGCGGATGGCGGCCCTGCGCGAGGAGATCGGCGCGGGCCGCAAGGCCATCGTCCGGGTGGACCGGACCGAGCTGTCGAAGAACATCGTGCGCGGGCTGCTGGCGTACCGCCAACTCCTCGACGACCACCCGGAGTTGCTGGAACAGGTCGTGCACGTGGCCTTCGCCTACCCCTCCCGGCAGGATCTCGCCGTGTACCGGGACTACACCGCCGAGGTGCAGCGGGTCGCGGACGAGATCAACTCGCAGTACGGGACGCCTGGTTGGACCCCGGTGGTGCTGCACGTCAAGGACGACTTCGCGCGCTCGCTGGCCGCGTACCGGCTCGCCGACGTGGCTCTGGTCAACCCGATCCGGGACGGCATGAACCTCGTCGCCAAGGAGGTGCCCGTCGTCTCCGACGAGGGGTGCGCGCTGGTGCTGTCCCGGGAGGCGGGGGCGTTCCAGGAACTGGGCAAGGACGCGATCGCCGTCAACCCGTACGACGTGATCGGCACGGCCACCGCGCTCCACGAGGCGTTGACCATGCCGACCGAGGAACGAGCCGAACGCACAAAGCGGTTGGCCGCCGCGGCCACGGCCCTCCCCCCGGCCCAGTGGTTCCTGGAACAGCTGAACGCGCTGCGAGATCAGGCGAGTTGAGCCGCGAGCGCCGACAGCAGGTCCACGACCCCTGCCGGGCCGTCCACCACCAGGTCGGCGCGCTCCCGTAGTTCGGTCACCTCGCTGCTGCCGCTGCACACCAGCAGCCCCGGAACGCCGTCGGAGCGGAGCTTCTCCACCGCGGCGAAGGCAGGGAGGTCGCCGAGGTCGTCGCCGGCGTAGAGGACGGACTCGGCGCCGGTCTCGCGGAGGTAGTCGAGGAGGGCCACGCCCTTGTCCATGCCCGGCGGGCGCAACTCCAGGACCATGCGGCCCGGTTCGACGATCAGGCCGTGGCGGGTGGCCAGGTCGGTGAGGGGGGCGCGGAGGGCTTCGAAAGCCGCCTGGGGGTCGGTCGCCCGGCGGGTGTGGACCGCCAGCGCGCGGCCCTTCTCTTCGATCCACGTGCCCTGCCAGGCGCCGATCCCGTCCAGGAAGCCCGGGAGTTCGGCGCGGACCGCCGCGACCCCGGGGTGCGGCGCAGGGGCGCTCACCGTGCTGCTCACCGCGTCCCAGCGTTCCGTGCCGTAGTGGCCCAGGACGACGAGGTGTCGCAGGCCCGGTACGCCCGCGAAGCCGCCGTTGCGGACCGCCACGCCGGCCGGGCGGCCGGTGATCACGGCCACGGACGCCACCTTCGGGGCGAGCGCGGCCAGCGCCGGTACCGCGCCCGAGTGGGCGCGGGCCTGCTCGGGGTCCGGCACGATCGGGGCGAGCGTGCCGTCGAAGTCGAGGCCGATCACCGCGGTGGCGGGGTGCGCGAGGATCGCCTCCAGGCCCTCGCGCCCGGCGCGGGTCACCGGGGTCGGCAGTGCGTGCGGGGAATCGGTGGAGTCCTTAGGGCTGCCCATACGGCGACCCTATCCGCGCGGGGCCCGGCTCACTCGTCGCCCGACGACGCGCGGCCAAGACCCACACCTGCCCTCATCGCTCCGAGCGCCGCGTCTCCCGCACCCGTCTCAGCCTGTTCACCGTCACCGGGTCGTGGGCCAGCGCCCGCTCGTCGTCCAGCAGGGCGTTGAGCAGCTGGTAGTAGCGCACGGGGGCCAGACCGAGCTCCTCGCGGATCGCGCGCTCCTTCACACCGGGGCCAGGGAAGCCGCGGCGCTCCAGCGCGAGGATGTCCTGTTCCCTCCGGTTGAGCGCGGGAAGCCGTGGCGGCGGCCGGTCCTTGTCCATGCCTGCACCGTAGCTCCCGCCGCTGACAACGCCCGCCCCACCGCCCACCCGCCTGCCTACCCGCTCGCCTTCTCCGCCGCGGCCGCCTGCCGCTGGAGTGCTCCCAGGACGCTCGGCGGGCTGCCGTCGGGGGCCACCGCGGTGCCGATCTTCCGCTGGATCTCCGTACTGACCGACGCCCAGGACGCCTTGCCGATCGGATAGAGCCGGGCGCCGGCGAGGGCGTCGAGGCCCTGCCAGAGGCCGCTGTAGGTGCTGTCGGCGCGCATGGCGTCGGAGGCGGAGGCGGTGACGGGAAGCAGCTGGTAGGTGCCGGCGAGATCGATGACGTACTTGTCCTGGTAGAGGAAGTCGAGGTAGGTACCGATCTCCTCGGCGTGCCCGCGGTGCTTGAACGCGGTGATCCAGTCGGTGGTGCCGACCGTCGGCGTGGTCCGTCCCACCGTACGGCCGGGCATGGGGACGGCCTCGTAGTCGACCGGGTCGACCGAGCGGGCGATCTGCCGGGTCAGCGTGCCCGGTGCGCTGACCATGCCCGCTTCGCCGTCCACGAAGGCCTGCAGCGCGGCCTTGCGGTTGAGCTTTGCCGGGGCGACCGGGCCGGTCAGGCCCGCGCCGACGAGGTTGTCGCGCAGCCAGGTGAAGGTGGAGACGTTGCGGGCGGAGTCGAGGGCGTAGGCGCCGCTGTCGGCGGTGTAGCCGCCGCCCCCGCCGAGCAGCCACTGGAGGGTCTCGGCCTGGGCCTCCTCGGGGCCCAGCGGCAGGGCGTACGGGTACTTCACGCCCTGTTCGTCGAGGACGCCGGCGTCCTCGCGGAGTTCCTGCCAGGTGGTGGGCGGTTCGAGGCCGGCCGCCTTGAACAGCTTCTTGTTGCAGTACAGGAGCCGCGTGGAGGCCAGGAACGGCAGTCCGTACTGGGCGTTGTCGACCGTGCCCGCGTCGGTCAGGTTGGGCAGGAAGTTCGCCTCGGTCCGGATCGAGAGCAGGTCGGAGGCCGGGTAGAGGAGGCCGGCCGTCGCGTAGTCGGCGTAGGAGTCGATCTGCGCGAGGTCCGGCGGCTGCCCGGCCTTGACCAGCTTGGCGACCTGGGTCGCCGCCTCCCCGGGCTCGTACACCTTGACGTCGATGCTGATGCCGGGGTGCGTCGCCTCGAATGCGGTGTCGACGGCGTTCCAGTACGACTCGGAGTTCTTGACCTCCTCCTCGCCGTAGTTGGTCGCCACGACGGTGAGGGTGACGCCGTCCGATTCGCTCGCGGCGTCCGTGCCGCAGCCGGCGAGTGCGACGGTCGCGGTCGCCGTCAGCAGGGCGGCGGCAGCCCGCGCGATACGTCTGTTCCGGTCGGTTCGTCGCACGGCAGACCGCCCTCCGGGAAACCCTCGCGCCACCTCGCGTGGACGCGCGTAGAGCCTCCCGCGGCCGAGAGTACTCCTCTGTGCCCGTGGGGTTTCCGCCGTGCAACATTTCACCGGACGGGGCCTCAATTCCCTTTTCCGAGGCCCCTGTTCGACCCTTTGACGCCCGCCGCTACTTCCCGCTCTCCGCCAACGTCGCCGCCGCCTGCAACTGCCCCAGTACCGCCGCGGGGTTGCCGTTCGCGGCCACCGCCCGCCCTATCCCCTTCTTGATGTCCGCGCTGACCGCGGCCCAGGAGGTGTTGCCGACCGGGTAGAGCGTGGACAGCGGGAGTTCCTCCAGGAAGGGCCGCAGGTCCTTGTCCTGCGTCGACGCCTGCATCGCCTCGGACGCGGAGTTGGTCACGGGCAGGAGGTCGTACTCGCGGGAGAAGGCGAGGACGTTCTGCTCGCTGTAGACGTAGTCGAGGAAGTCGCCGATCTGCTCGCGGTGGCCGTTCTGCTTGAACGCGGTCATCCAGTCGGCGACGCCCATCGTGGTCTTGGCCTTGCCGTTACGGCCGGGCATCGCGACCGTGCCGAACTTGACGCCCTTCTTGGCGGCCTGCTGGATGAGGGTCGGGTGCCCGTTGAGCATGCCGACGTCACCGTCGGCGAAGGCGGCGAACGCGTCCGCGCGGTTCAGCTCGGCCGGTGCGACGGGCCCGGTCAGGCCCTTGGCGACGAGGTTGTCGCGCAGCCAGGTGAAGGTGGAGACGTTCTCGGTGGAGTCGAGGGTGTACGTGCCGATGTCGTCGGTGTAGCCACCGCCCCCGCCGAGCAGCCACTGCATGGTCTCGGCCTGCGCCTCCTCCGAGCCGAGCGGCAGCGCGAACGGGTACTTCACGCCCTTCGCCTTCAACGCCTCCGCGTCGGCGGCCAGCTCGCTCCAGTCCTTCGGCGGGGTGATGCCTGCCTCGGTGAAGAGGGTCTTGTTGTAGAAGAGGACGCGCGTAGACGCGGCGAACGGCAGGCCGTATTTGTTGTGCTTCACCTCCCCCGCGTCGGCGAGCGGCTCCAGGAAGTCGGCCTCGACGGGGATGGAGAGCAGGTCGGCGGTGGAGTACAGCTTGCCCGCCGCCGCGTAGTCCGCGTACGCGCCGATCTGCGCCATGTCGGGCGCCTTGCCGGCGGCGACCAGCTCCTTGACCTTGCGGTCGACGTCGTTCCAGGAGTAGACGCTGACCTCGACCTTGACGTTCGTGTGCTTCGCCTCGTACGCCTTGACGAGTTTGTCCCAGTATTTCTGCGAACTGTTGGACGCGGAGTCGCCGTAGTCGGCGGCGACCAGTCTCAGGGTGACCTCACCGGAGCCCCCGCCGAGGCCACAGCCACCGAGGACCGCCGTCATGCCCAGTACGGACGTCGCCGCGATCATTCCTGTCCTACGCCGCTGCACTGCCGAATCCCCAACCTTTGCTGTAGTGACGTTCGCTCTGCGAACCCATAAGGTCTACACCACGTGAGTGGACTAGACCTCTCGCGGGTGTACGGGCCACACTGTCCCCCGTGAGACATGTCATCGCCCTCGACGTGGGCGGCACCGGGATGAAGGCCGCCCTCGTAGGGGCGGAGGGCGAGCTGCTCCACCGGGCCCGCCGGGCGACCGGCCGTGAGCGCGGTCCGGACGCGGTCGTCGAGCACATCCTCGACTTCGCCGCCGAGCTGCGCGCGTACGGCGAGGAGCACCACGGCGAGCCCGCGGCGGCGGCCGGCGTCGCCGTCCCCGGCATCGTCGACGCCGAGCGGGGCATCGCCGCGTACTCGGCCAACCTCGGCTGGCGCGACGTACCCCTGCGCGACCTGCTGGCCGCCCGCCTCGGGGGCGTCCCGGTCGCCCTCGGCCACGACGTACGCACCGGCGGCCTCGCCGAGGGCCGCATCGGCGCGGGCAAGGGCGCCGACCGCTTCCTCTTCGTCCCGCTCGGCACCGGCATAGCGGGCGCCATCGGCATCGACGGCCGGGTGGAGGCGGGCGCGCACGGCTTCGCCGGCGAGATCGGCCACATCGTCGTACGCCCCGGCGGCACCCCCTGCCCCTGCGGCCAGACCGGCTGCCTGGAGCGCTACGCGTCCGCGGCGGCGGTGACCGAGGCATGGGCGACCGTCTCCGGCACCCCCGGGGCGGACGCGGCGGACTGCGCGAAGGCGGTCACCTCCGGGGACCCGCGCGCGGAGAAGGTCTGGCAGGAAGCCGTAGACGCCCTCGCCGACGGCCTCGTCACCGCCCTCACCCTCCTGGACCCCCGCACGATCATCATCGGTGGCGGCCTGGCGGAAGCGGGGCAAACGTTGTTCACACCACTACGGGAGGCGGTCCGATCCCGGATCACTTTCCAGAAGCTGCCGACGATCGTCCCCGCGGCTCTGGGGGACACGGCTGGATGCCTAGGTGCAGGCCTACTGGCCTGGGACCTCCTCAACTCAACCGACCGCACGGAGGTAGCACGCTGATGGCAGCCGACCCAGGGGCGCGGGACAGCGTCGATATGCGGCTCCGCCGCGGGGCGCGACCAGCCACACGCGACCCGCAGCCCGCAACCGGCACAAGGCCCCTCATCCTGTCCGGCGCCACAGTGGTCCTCCCCACAGGAACCGCCCAAGACGGCCGAGTGATCATCGACGGCACCCGCATCACCGGCGCCGCCCCGGAGAACGCCCAGGTACTCGACCTCACCGGCCACTGGCTGGTACCGGGATTCGTAGACATCCACAACCACGGCGGCGGCGGAGCCTCCTTCACCTCCGGCACCCCCGAAGACGTCCTCAACGGCATCCACACCCACCGCCTCCACGGCACCACAACCATCGTCGCCTCCACCGTCACCGGCGACATGGACTTCCTGGCCCAACGCGCCGGTCTCCTCTCCGAGTTGGCCGAACAGGGCGACCTCGCCGGCATCCACTTCGAGGGCCCGTTCATCTCCCCGTGCCGCAAGGGCGCCCACTCCGAGGCCCTGCTCCGCGACCCCGACCCCGCGGACGTCCGCAAGCTGGTCGACGCGGCCCGCGGCACGGCCAAGATGGTCACCCTCGCGACCGAACTCCCGGGCGGCCTCGACTCCGTACGCCTCCTCGTCGAACACGGCGTCATCGCGGCGATCGGGCACACCGACGCGTCGTACGAGCAGACGGTCGAGGCGATCGACGCGGGCGCGACGGTCGCCACGCACCTGTTCAACGCGATGCCGCCGCTCGGTCACCGTGACCCCGGTCCGATCGCCGCTCTCCTCGAAGACGAGCGCATCACGGTCGAGTTGATCAACGACGGTACGCATCTGCACCCGGCGGCACTGGAGTTGGCGTTCCACCATGCCGGTGCGGAGCGGGTCGCGCTCATCACGGACGCGATGGACGCGGCGGGCTTCGGCGACGGGCGTTACATGCTCGGCCCGCTGGAGGTCGAGGTCAGTGAGGGCGTGGCGCGGCTGGTGGAGGGCGGCTCCATCGCGGGCTCGACCCTCACCCTGGACCGGGCCTTCAAGCGCTCGGTGACGGTCGACCGGCTGCCGGTCGAGGACGTGGTCGCCGCGATCTCCGCCAACCCGGCCCGGCTGCTGGGGAGTTACGACGAGATCGGCTCGCTGGAACCCGGCAAGTACGCGGACCTCGTGCTGCTGGACTCCGCGTTCGACCTCAAGGGCGTGATGCGGCGCGGCACTTGGGTGGTCGAGCCCCAACTGGGGTGAAATGTACTGCTGTTGAGGTGGCGGTTGTCCCGGGACACTGGGAGGACCGTCGCCTTTTTGGCATGATCGAGCCCGAACCGGACGGCGGATGCACACACTTCGGGGGAGGTCGACCGGTGATCCTCACGGTGACGCTGAACACCGCTCTCGATATCACCTATCGGGTACGGGAGTTGCGACCGCACGGTTCGCACCGCGTCTCCGAGGTGACCGAACGCCCCGGCGGCAAGGGCCTGAACGTGGCCCGCGTCCTGGCCGCCCTCGGCCACGAGGTGACGGTCACCGGCTTCACGGGCGGCGCGACGGGACGCGTGGCCCAGGAGCAACTCACCGACACCCCAGGCGTGTTGGACGCGCTCGTCCCGGTCTCCGGCGCGACCCGCCGCACGATAGCGGTGGTCGACGACCGCACTGGTGACACGACTCAACTCAACGAGCCCGGCCCGACGGTCACTTCGGCGGAGTGGTCGGCCTTCCAGGAGGCGTACGAGGGGTTGTTGGGCGATGGGGTGTCGGCGGTGGCCCTGTGCGGAAGTCTGCCGCCGGGGGTGCCGGTGGGCGCGTACGCGGGCCTGATCCGCACCGCACGGACAGCGGGCGTCCCCGTCCTCCTCGACACCAGCGGCGAACCCCTGCGCCGAGGCGTCGCCGCCCGCCCGGACATCGTCAAGCCCAACGCCGACGAACTGGCCGAACTCACCGGCTCCCACGACCCGTTGCGCGCCACCCAGGACGCGCGTCGCCGGGGCGCACGGGCGGTGGTCGCCTCACTGGGCGCGCGGGGCCTGCTGGCGGCGACCTCGGAGGGCACCTGGCACGCGACGCCTCCGGCCCGGGTGCACGGCAATCCGACCGGCGCGGGCGACTCGGCGGTCGCGGGCCTGCTGTCGGGATGGGTCGAGCGGCTGCCGTGGCCGGACCGGCTGGCGCGGGCGGTCGCGTTGTCCACGGCGACCGTACTGGCGCCGGTGGCGGGCGAGTTCGACCGCGCGGCGTACGAGGAGCTGGTGGGGCGGGTCGCGGTGACGGGGGACGCCAGCGCGGCCTAGGTCAGGACCTTGACCAGGTACAGGCGGCCTAGGTCAGGCCTTGACCAGGTACAGCTGGTCGAAGTTGACGTCGCACTGGTTGCCCTGCTCGCAGGAGATCTTGATGGTGTTGGAGCCCTTGTTCAGCTGAACGGACGCCCAGGTCTCCGTCCAGCCCTTCTCGTAGTCGCCCTCGGACGCCTTCGCGAAGTTGCCCAGGTTGAGCGGGCGGGACTGGGCCGTGCCGTTGATCGTGAGCGTGGCGGTGGCGGCCTTGCCGGGTACGCCGTAGTTGACGTACAGGCGGTAGTTGCCGGTCTTCGCGAGGCCGCTCATGTTCCAGGTCACGGACGCGCCGACCGCGTTGAACCCCGACACATAGACACCGCCGGCGGCTTCGGCGCCGGAGACGTCGGACGACGTGGTGGCGCCGCCGCCCAGCAGCAGGGCCTTGGCGTCGATCTTCGGCAGTTCCGCCTCGGGGGCGGCGCTGCTGCTGGCCGACGGACTCGACGAGGCGCTCGACGAGGCCGACGGCGTGCTGCCCGCCTGGTCGCCGCTCTTGTCGTCGTTGCCGTTCATCATCGCCACGCTGATGCCGATGACCACCGCGGCGACGACCGCGATCGCGCCGATCAGCAGGCCCTTGGTGTTGGGGCCGCGGCCCCGGCCGTTGCCGCCGCCGTTGTTGTACGACGGGGGCTGCTGGCCGGCGGGCGGGCCGCCGGGGAAGGTCTCCGGGGCCTGGTAGTGCGCGTTCGGCTGGGCGCCGTAGGGCTGCTGCTGCGGGACGGTCTGGCCGTACGGCTGCTGCTGGTACTGGGCGGTGGGGGCGGCGGCCTGCTGGCCGCCGTACTGGCGCTCACCCACCGGGCGCACTCGGTTGACCGAACCCGGGTAGCCGTAGCCACCGCCGGACGGCGGCTGAGCGCCGGCGGCCTGGCCGTCCTCGTACAGGTAGCCGAACGGGTCGTCGTCCTCGGGCGTGCTCGCTCCGTTGTTGCCGGGCGTCATCCCTAGGTACTCCTCAACAGGTGCGGGTGCAGATACGTCAGCTTCAGATGCGTCTTCAGACACGTCGTCGATACGTCTGGAGAACTGCGAGCCTACCCGCTCCGCGTCGTCCAAACGGGTGACTCACACCGCATCAGACCGCTGACCTGGAGATCATCCCGCGCGTCTGTGCTGTTTGGGACGAGATCGTTTCTCGATGTACATCCGTTCGTCAGCGGACTTCAAGACCTCGTCCGCCGTCATCCCGCAGTGGGCCCATCCGATACCGAAACTGGCGCCGACCCGCATGGCCCGGCCGTCGACCCGGATGGGCTGGATGATCTCGTTCCGCAGGCGTACGGCGAGGTCGGCGGCGTCGGCCTTGCCGAGTCCGTCGGCCAGGACGACGAACTCGTCGCCGCCGAGCCGGGCCACCGTGTCGCCGTCACGCACCGCCCGGCCGAGCCGCCGGGCGACCTCGATGAGGACCGCGTCACCCGCGTTGTGCCCGAACCGGTCGTTGATCGACTTGAAGCCGTCGAGGTCGCAGAAGAGGACCGCGAGCCCCTTGGTGCCGTCGTCGCGCTCGCCCTCGGGGGCGATGGTGTGGACGTGGTGGTCGTAGGCGTCGAGGAGGTCGGCGCCGGGGCGGAAGTCGAAGCCGTGGCCGTTCGCGTCGTAGGCGGCGTGTCCGTACGCGGCGTCGATGGACTCGATCTCGCCGGGGTGGCCGGTCTGCGGGCGCTGGCAGAGGCGGGCGGAGAGGCGGGTGCGCAGCTCCGCCGAGTTCGGCAGGCCGGTGAGCGCGTCGTGCGCGGCGCGGTGGGCGAGCTGGAGCTCGCGGCGCTTGCGGTCCTCTATGTCCTCGACGTGGGAGAGGAGGAAGCGCGGTCCGTCGGCGGCGTCCGCGACGACGGAGTTGCGGAGCGAGACCCAGACGTACGTGCCGTCCCGGCGGCCCAGGCGGAGCTCCGCGCGTCCGCCCTCCGCCGACGTTCTGAGGAGGGTGCCTATGTCCTCGGGGTGGACGAGGTCCGAGAAGGAGTAGCGGCGCATCGCGGACGCGGGGCGGCCCAGCAGGCGGCACAGGGCGTCGTTGCTGCGCAGTATTCGGCCGTGCTGGTCGCCGCCCATCTCGGCTATCGCCATGCCGGAGGGGGCGTACTCGAAGGCCTGCCGGAAGCTCTCCTCGCTTGCGCGCAGGGCCTGTTGCTCCCGCTCCAGTCTGACAAGTGCGCGCTGCATATTCGCACGTAGACGCGCGTTGCTGATCGCTATGGCCGCCTGGAACGCGTACATCTGGAGCGCCTCGCGCCCCCACGCGCCCGGCCGCCGCCCGTTGCGCGGGCGGTCCACGGACAGGACGCCGATCAGCTCGCCGCACGAGCCGCCGGAGACGCCGGGGGTGTACATGGGCGCGAAGAGCCGGTCGGACGGGTGCCACTCGTCCTCGAAGCGGGGTGCGGGGCCGTCGGTGTACCACTGCGGTACGTCGTCCTCGTCGAGGACCCAGCCCTCGGTGTGCGGGATGAACCGCAGGTCGCCCCAGGACTCGCCCATGCCGAGGCGGCGCTCCCAGGAGGTGCGTGAGCCGACGCGGCCGGTGATGAGCGACTCGGCGGCGGAGTTGCCCGCGAAGGCGGCGACCACGAGGTCGCCGTCGGGGCGGACGAGGTTGACGCACGCCAGCTCGTACCCGAGACCGTTGACGACGCCGTCGGCGACGGTCTGCAGGGTGTCCGCCAGGCTGCGGGCGGTGTTCATGTCCGCCATGACCGTGTGCAGTTGTCGCAGGGTCGCAAGACGGACGTAGGGTTCCGACTCGGTCTCCATACTCGCCCTCCCCCCGAGACCTCGCAGCGAATCAAGGGTCATCTTCCCCGCCACTGAATCACAGCGCGCTGCCCACTCGGTACACAGGGTCAACAATTACTACCCCTTGTGACTCAAGTCACAGCAGAAGATGAACAATTGAGTGGAGTTTCTGCTTTTTCCCTGTGCGTTTCCTGAACGCAAACCATGCGGGTGTGTGGACATGATGCACGACGATGTTCCGTCGCGTAGGCCGTTGGTCCTAGGACCGGTCCTAGGGCCCGGATGGGCCGCAGGTCCGATGTGGTGCGCGGACACACGAGGCTAGCGTTTCGAACGTGCTGAACACCGCCGCGATCATCAAGGCCGCTCCCTCCGGGCATGCTGTGGGGGTGAGCAACGACGAGTTCCGCGCCGCCCTCTCCCGGCTGGCCGCGGGCGTGGTCCTGGTGACCGCGCACGAGGAGCCGTACGACCCGGACGACCCGCAGGCCCCGGTCGGCGAGGACGTGGGCATGACGGCGACCGCCTTCATGTCGGTCTCCCTGGACCCGCCCCTGGTCCTGGTCAGCCTCCGCAACGGCTCCCGCATGGACGACCTCCTCGACGAACAGCCCCTGTGGGCCGTCTCCGTCCTCTCCGAGAGCCAGCGCCACATCGCCGGCCGCTTCGCCATGAAGGGCCGCATCAGCGACCGTCTCCTCTTCGACGACATTCCCTACGTCCACGGGGAGGCGTCCGGGGCGCCCTTGGTCCGCGGCGCCCTCGCCACGCTCGAATGCCGGACGGAACAGCGGATCGTGGCCGGGGACCACACCCTCGTCATCGGGCGGGTGCTGACGGCGGAGGTGGGCAGCGCGGAGGGCGGCCCGCTGTCCTATTTCCGGGGCAGGTACCGGCAGTTGGGGTGAGCGTGAATTCGGTCGCTCACCGGTGATCCGCCCGCCTACCGTGCACGCATGACGCCGACGACCACCACCGCCGCAGCTCCCGGGCCGCGCCTCGAAGAGATCACCCCGCTCAACATCGATGCCGCCCTGGGCATAAGGGTCCGCCCCGACCAGGAGTTCGCGGTCTCCCCCGTCGTGAAGTCCCTCGCCGAGGCCTACGTCCATCAGGGCACCGCCTGGCCCCGCCTGATCATCGACGAGGACCGGCCCGTCGGCTTCGTGATGGCCTTCTTCGACATCGACTGGAACCTGGACGGCTCCGTCATCCGTTCCGGTCTGTGGCGGCTGAACATCGCGGCGGACCAACAGGGGCGCGGCTACGGCCGGTTCGCGGTCGAGTCGGTCGCCGCGGAGATCCGCCGCCGGGGCGGCAAGGAGCTGTACGTGACGTGGCACGAGGGTCCGCTCGGCCCGGCGAAGTTCTACCTGGGGCTGGGGTTCCGGCCCAACGGAGAGCTGAGCGGGGGAGAGACGGTGGGGGTGCTGGAGCTGGCGTAGCGGCGCGGTCGGACGAGGTCTGCGACCAGCAAGGCGGGCTTTACCCCCAGTCCCGCCCGGTCCGCCCCCGCTTCGTGTCGGAGCGCTGCTTCTTCTCCCGCAACCGGCGTTCGTTGATACCGCGCGGAATGCGGGTGGCCCGGCGCGGCTTCGGCGGCGGTGCGGTGGCCTCGGCGAGGAGTGCCGTGAGGCGTACGGCGGCGGTCTCGCGGTTGCGCCACTGGGAGCGGTGCTCGGAGGACCGTACGGTGACGACGCCGTCGACGAGTCGCGAGGCGAGCCGCTCCAGCGCGCGCTGCTTCCACACGTCGGGCAGGGCCTCGGTCTTCGCGAGGTCGAAGCGCAGCTCCACCTGGGAGTCACTGGTGTTGACGTGCTGCCCGCCCGGCCCTGACGACCGCGAGAAACGCCACATGAGCTCGGCCTCGGGCAGGGAGACGGAGCCGCGGATGAGATAAGGACCGGACATGCCCCCATGGTCGCGCAGCTGTCCGGTCCACGTCACGCGAAATACGCGTGGCGGCCGGTTCTTCGTCGGGCGGCCGCCCCGGGTAAAGAAAGTAAAGTCGCCTGGAACCTTCGGTACCCCTCTTGGCGTTCATAGAGGTACCGGTAGCTTCGTCCTCAGTACGAAGCCCGCACCGCAACGAGGGAAGGACTCCCAACAATGGCTGTAAGCCTGTCCAAGGGTGGCAACGTCTCGCTCACCAAGGAGGCCCCGGGCCTGACGGCCGTCACCGTAGGCCTCGGCTGGGACGTCCGCACCACCACCGGCACGGACTTCGACCTCGACGCCTCGGCGATCGCGGTCAACCCCGAGGGCAAGGTCTACTCGGACGGTCACTTCATCTTCTTCAACAACAAGTCGACCCCGGACCAGACGATCGTCCACACCGGCGACAACCGCACGGGCGAGGGCGCGGGCGACGACGAGGCGATCAACGTCAACCTGGCCGGCCTCCCGGCCGACGTCGAGAAGATCGTCTTCCCGGTCTCGATCTACGACGCGGAGACCCGCTCGCAGAACTTCGGCCAGGTCCGCAACGCGTACATCCGCATCGTGAACCAGGCCGGCGGCGCCGAGATCGCCCGCTACGACCTCTCCGAGGACGCGGCGACGGAGACGGCGATGGTCTTCGGAGAGCTGTACCGCAACGGCGCGGAGTGGAAGTTCCGCGCGGTGGGCCAGGGTTACGCCTCGGGCCTGGTCGGCATCGCCCAGGACTTCGGCGTGAACGTCTGACGTTCGCCGCGTTCGTAGTCGCGTTCGTAGTGCCGTGTGTGAGGCCCCTGGCTGCGGTTGTGGCCGGGGGCTTCGGCATGTGTGGCAACGGGAGCCGGATGACCGGGAGTTGGGGAACGCGACGCGGCGGACCGGGAGTTGAGGGTGCACGGCGCGGGGGCCGCACAGGGGTGTCTCAGCCGCGTATGGCAATGTGCCGGGATCAACAGTGGTTGGCCTGGCCGACCGGCCCGATCGGCCTGCCCCTGGAAGGACATGGAAGGACAGCGAGCCCTATGTCGTTCGGACCGTCCCCCGCCGGTTTCGGGCCTCCTCGACCGCCCGCCTGGACCCCGCCGACCGAGACGGAACGCACACTGGCCGAGGCGAGGGCGCGCGGCGACTGGCCCGCGTACTACGACGCACTGGCCCGGGTCCGCCTCTACTACGTGATGTCGCGCGAGTCCTACGACGCCCAACCGGACCGTACCCACCGAACGTTCGCCCGCGACCCCCGCACCGGCGCGGAACGCTGGGAACTCTTCACGGACGGCATGCTGCCCGCGCCCCGCCCCGACCTGGTCTACTCGCGCGCGTCGCTGCGCTGGATCGCCGAAGCCTGGAACCCGCGCTGCCCGCCGACCATAGTCATCAACCCCGGCACCCCCTGCGAACTCCCCCTCCCCTACGGCCCCCCGGGCACGGCGGACTGGTCACGCACTGCGGAACGCATCGGCGCCGCCCCCTCCACGGCCATGCGCCTGCGCGCACTCCACGTCGGCGGCGCGCTGCACGGCCCCGTGGCCCACGGCCTGGCCTGCGGAGCCCTCCTCTGCGTCAGCAACGGCTCCCTCTGGAACGCGCTGGCCTGGCACGGCAGCGGCTACGACGGTGAGCGCCGGCGACTGCGCGAGTGGTGGGGCATCACCAACCGCGCCGAGTGGCAGCACCACCTGCGCAACCTGCTCGCCTGCGAAGCGTCCAGCTCCGTATGGGAGTTCGCGCTGAGCCTGCGCCGTACGATCGCCCGCGACTTCGGCGGCCACGTGGACACGGGGTACTGGCGCCAGGCGGTGGCCACCGTCATCCGAGCCAGCTCGGAGGGCTCCACGGTGATCACGGAGGACGGCGTGACGAAAACGGACCCGCGCCCGGCGTCGGAGACCGAGGCCCGGGTGGAAGGCGTACAACGCCTGATCGGCCGCATCACCCGCTACGAGGCCCGTATGCGCGCCGACGGCATCCTCGCCGAGAACCGTTACGTCACCTCGGTGGAGGCCTGGGACCTGGGCCGCGCCTCGAAGATGGCCCGCTGGGGCCTGGGCGCCCGCTTCGCCACCCTCCCGGAGACGGAGTCGGCGGTGATCCGGGCGGGCCGGGCCGCCGCCCTCGCGTACCGCTCCTGGGCCGACTTCTCCACCGGCTACATCCTCGGCCGCTGCCTGCACTTCGACGAGGAGGAGTTCGGGGACTGGTACCAGGACATGGTCGCGGCGCACCGGATCCTCATGTCGGAGGCGGGGAGTCCTTGGCTGAACATCCCTTTCCGGTAGGTGGGTTCCAGCAGGCGGGTTCCGGCAGACGGGACCATAACCTGGCGAAGATCCTTTCCCTGCCTGGAGGTTGAGCCTTGCGAAGACGTACGTTCGTCACCGCCCTCGGCGCCACCGTCGCCGCGTCCGTCGTACCGGGAGTGGCACGGGCGGCCACACCGCTCATAGCGTCCACGCTGACGGGCCGGGACCCGTCGGCGTCGGCGAACGCGCAGAAGGTCTACAGCCACCTGGTGTCACTGGAGAACGCGGCGCGCTCCGGGACGCACCCGATGACGATCATCGGCCAGCACGTCGAGACCCAGCAGGAGCTGTACAACGCGAGTTACGGGGACACGGGCGGCACGACGTTCTCCGGCTACTACTACAAGAAGGCCGCGGACATCACGGGCAAGCTGTCCGGCTTCGTCGAGATCGACCTCGGCCCCGGCTACGGCGCGACCGGCTGGGGGACGTACGGGGACCGTTCCTACAACCGCCCGCTGGGGCTGCCGACGGGGGTGCGTTCGTGGCAGTACACGGACGACGCCGTAGACCTGGCCTTCGGTGTGTGGAAGGGCCTGCCGCGCGCGGCGGACGGCTCGTACAACCCGGACGGCACGATGGTCCGGCTCGACGGTACGACGGCGACCCTCGCCAACGGCGGCGCGGCCTCCGGCATCGTGGGCATGAGCTTCCACCAGCCCTACCCCGGTTCCGCGGTGAAGTCCTGGAGCCGGGTCCTCACCCAGGTCGCGGGGCAGCACCCGGGCGGCGAAGCGTCGTACCCCCTGGCGACACTCACCACCGACCAGGCGTGGTTCGACCGCGTCCTCGACTGGGAGTCGGACACCGACGAGTACCGGGCGCTCCTGGCGGACCTGGCCTTCCTGGCGGCCACGCTCTCGTACTTCGCCGCGTGGGACGTCCCCGTGCTCCTGCGGCCGTACCACGAGATGAACGGCGACTGGTTCTGGTGGGGCGGGAAGACTCCGGCCTCCTACAAGAAGCTGTGGCGGATCACGTACGACTACTTGGTCAAGACGAAGGGCCTGCACAACCTGATCTTCGTCTGGTCACCCGGCGCGTGGGACCCGCAGGGGACCGATGTCCCTTGGGACTTCTACCCCGGGTCCGACCTCGTCGACGTCGTCGGCGTCGACGACTACAGCCCGTCCGCCTCGGACCTCACGCACGTGTACTACACCGGGCTGGTCGACTACGCGAAGCCGCGGATGCTCGCCGAGTCGTACAACGTGCCGATCACGGCGGCGGGTTCGAACGCGCTGACCCGCAGCCCGTGGGTGATCTGGAGCACCTGGGGCTCCGGCCTGACCAAGACGGCCATCAACTCGAACGCGGACGTGAAGGCGACGTACTACGCCACGGACCAGGTGTACACGGGCGGTTCGGGCACGGGGTTCGGGCAGAACTTCGCTTGGGGGTCGCTGCACGCCCACTGAACGCGGGCTGGGGGTGGGGGTGGGGGCCGGTGGGGCCGGGTAAGGGGAGTGGGGCTACTCCCGTACCGGGCACGGCAGTTCGGGCATCGCACGGTTCGGGGAACAGGTGACGAGGGCCAGGGACAGGTACGAGGGTCGTTCGAGACAGGACCCGTACGACGAGAACGGCAGGGGCCTGCTCCTGCTCACCGAGCTTGCCCGGGACTGGGGCGTGCACCGTCAGGGGTCGGCCTATGAGCTCACGGCATCAGCCGACCGAACCACCGAGGTCTCGAAGCCCGCGCTGTCGCAGTAGGACACCGCACGCCCCTCGGCCCCGGTGTCGCCGGCGATCGCGTTGACGGCGTCGTCGAGGATGCGCGTGCCAACCCCACACCTGTGCCGCATGGACATGCCCTCCCCGAAGCTGCCGACACAGAGTATGGATCAACCAGGTGTCACCTCCCACCGGATCCGCGCAGCACTAGCGTGCCTCTCATGTTCCTCGAACCGCTCACGCCGACCGAGGCCGGCGCGCTCCCCGGCGAGTTGCTCACCGAGCTGACCGCCCTCTACGCCTCGAACCACGCGTTCCACGCCCTGAGCGGTGACTTCCCGGACCCGGAGGACATCCGGCCCGAGCAGGTGGCGACCGCGTTGGCCGACGAACTGGCCGACCCTGACGTCGAAGTACTGCTCGCGCGCAGCGCCGGGCGGCTGGTCGGGATCGCCATCACCCTCGGGACACATCCCGACCCGGACGACGAAGACCCCTGGATCGGGCTGCTGATGATCGACGTCGCCCAGCAACAACAGGGACACGGACGGCAGTTGGCGACCCTCGTCGAGGACCGTTTCCGCGAGGCCGGCCGAACCGCCGTACGCCTGGCCGTCCTTGACAACAACCCCGACGCCCTCGCCTTCTGGACCACCCTCGGCTACGACGTCATCGACCACCGCAAGGACCGCCAACTCGGCCGCCCCTGCACCGTGTTGCGCAAGCAGTTCCACAAACTCCGCCGCGCCGCCCGCGTCGCCGTACTCGACCCCTCCGGCTCTGCCTTCCTCTTCCTGCACGACGACTCCGCGAACGGCACCTTCTGGGCCCTGCCCGGCGGCGGCATCGAGGGAGACGAGACCCCGCCCGAGGGCGCCCTGCGCGAACTCCGCGAGGAGACCGGCTGGACCGACCTGGCCACCGGCCACCTCCTCTGCACCCGGGAACGCGACTTCACCCGCGTCGGCATCCACATCCGCCAGCACGAGCACATCTACGTCACCCACGGCCCCCACCGCGAACCCACCGGCCCCGACCTCGCCACCGCCCACGCCCAGGACGGCATCCTCGCCTGGCGGTGGTGGACCCGGGAGGAGTTGCGCGGGGCGACCGAGACCACCTGGCTGCCCGAACTCGCCCGGCTGCTCGACGAGTTGGAGGAAGGGCCGGACACGAGCGCGGGAAATGGATGATCGCGTGACCGACGCCGCCAAGGACCGTCGGCAGCCGAACGGTCCGCGCGAACGCGGTCAACTCTCCACAGCAGCACCGCAGTTGATCCCGTATATCGACTTGCGCACCGGCGGCCACTTGGCGTAGTTAATGAACGCCTGTCAGTGATCTCAGGGGGACTCGTGGAGAGAACCGAAGTGTCCGGTTTCCCGGACATCCCGCCGCCGCCCGCCATACCGCCGCAGGGGTTCCGCGCGATCGACCTGCGGGTCGGCAAGCGCCTGTTGTGGGTCGGCACGGCCACCTACCCTCTGGAGAACATCGCCAGGGTGCACACCTACATGCTCATGCCGAGGCGTTGGGAGGCGACGAGGCTCTTCCTGAAGCGTCTCGGGATCATCCTGTCGGTGGCGTTCGCACTGACCATCCTCGGCGGTATCACCGGGCTCGCCAGCCGGAACACGGCGAGCACGCTCATCATGTGGGTGTGGCTGGGCTCGACGGCCGCGCTGATCTTCTGCGCGGTGGAGTGGCTGCAGGTGCTGTCGGCGCACCCGCTGTACGTCCTGGCCGTGGAGACGTCCGGCCCGCCCATGGCCGTGGTGACGAGCGCGAACCCGTACCAGCTCGACCAGTTGGTGGGCTCCATCGTGTACGCGATCGAGCACCCGGAGACGGAGTTCCACGTCACGGTGGACCGGCTCATGGTCAACCCGAAGAACTACCACTTCGGCGACAACGTCAACATGTACGGCGGTACGGGCAACGTGGGAGTGGGACACGCATGAGCGGCGACAACTTCTACTTCGGCGACAACGTGAACATGCACGGCGGCACCGGGAACACGGGCATCGTCAAGCATCAGACACCGGCCGGGCCGCCCTCGGTCGACCCCGCCCTCCAAGCCGCCGTCGAGGAACTCCGCCGACTGGTCGAGACGCTGCGTGGGCAGGTCCCGGCCGCGAGCGCGCAGGCCATCGACGACTCCCTGCCGGCCCTCACCACGGACCCGGGCGCCGCCCCGCAGGAACGGCACCGCGCGCTGATGGCCGTCGCGGGAATCGCGGCGACGGTCGGCGCGGTGGGCCAGCCCGCGCTGGAGGCGGTGAACCGGATCCTGGGGCTCCTCGGCAGCCAGTAGACGGCCGAACAGCCCCCGCCGCCGAAGCGATGACGGCTGGTTCGTTCGTCCGTCCGTCAGGGGCGGGCCGGCTTCCCCTCCCCGTACAGCCAGTCCTTCCAGATTCCGCTGAAGTCCTTGCCCGGCGCCATCTTCTGCACGTACGCCGTGAAGTCCGCCGTGTTCGCGTTGCCGTAGCGGTGTGCGGCGGCCCAGCCCTGGACGATGTCGTAGAACCGCGCGTCGCCGACCGTCTGCCGGATCTTGTGGAGGACCATCGCGCCGCGTTCGTAGACGGGGCTGTCGGAGATGTGGGCGGCGGAGGTGGGGCGGGCCGGCGGGAAGGACCAGATCGCGTCGCTGTCGGACTTGTCGTCGAAGTAGGTGCCCTTGTAGAGCGCGTCGAAGGTCTGCTGGGCCGTGTCACCGTCGTGGTCCTCGGCCCAGAGCCATTCCGCGTATGTCGCGAAGCCCTCGTTGAGCCACATGTCGCGCCAGGTCTTCGGGGTGACGGAGTCGCCGTACCACTGGTGGGCGAGTTCGTGGACGAGGGTGGCGGTGTCGGGGGCGCCGGGGAAGAACGGGCGGGTCTGGGTCTCCAGGGCGTAGCCCGCGTCGCCCCGGCGGTCGACGATCGCACCGGTGGAGGAGAAGGGGTACGGGCCGAAGTTGTACTCCTCCCACTCCATGATCTCGGGGATCTTCGCCAGCACCTTGCGGCTCGCTGCCGTCTCCTCCGGGTCGACCGCCGTGTACACGGGGAGGCCGTTCTTCGTGGTGGTGCGGGTGATGTCGTAGTGGCCGATCGCCACCGTGGCCAGGTAGGTCGCCATGGGGTGGGTCATGCGCCAGCTGTACGTCGTACGACCGTCCCCCGTCGTCGTCTCCGTCCTCAACTCACCGTTGGAGACCGCCTGCAGGCCCTTCGGGACGGTGATCGTGAGGTCGTACGTCGCCTTGTCGGACGGGTGGTCGTCGGCGGGGAACCACCCCATCGCGCCGGTCGGTTCGCCGAGGGCCAGCGCGCCGTCCGCCGTGGGGAGCCAGCCCTCCTCCGAGCCGTCGGGGTCGGTGATCGTCTCGGGGGTGCCGGAGTAGTGGACGGTCGTCTTGAAGGTCTTGCCCTGGGGGATGGTCGAGGGTGGGCGGACCGTCAGTTCCTGGTCGGTGCGGGTCCAGGAGGCCTTCTTGCCGTCCACCGTCAGCGAGTTGACCCGCATGCCCTTGAGGTCGAGGTCGTAGGCGGAGAGGTTCTGGGTGGCGCGGGCGGTGATCGTCGCCGTACCGGTCAAGGGAGTTGAGGTGTGAGGAGTGTCGGGGGTGTCGGGGGTGTCTGAGGTGCTTGGGGTGTACGCCAGGGTCAGCGCGTAGTGGGTCACGTCGTAGCCGCCGTTGCCCGCCTCGGGGAAGTACGGGTCGGCCACGCCCGCGCTGCCGGCGGTGCCGTGCACGCCCCCTGTTCCACCGCACGCCGTCAGGACGAGGGCCAGCGCGCACGCGGTGACCGTGGGAACAAGCGGTACGGATCGGGACACGTGCGCGATCCTATGAGTTCGGGCCCCGTCGACCTGGAGTACGGCGGTCCTCGTACGCTCGGGTCCATGCCCCGTTCTTCCAAGAAGCCTCGCCGACTTGTTGCCGATGGGCGCGTGTACATGTGGTCGCTGCGTCACAGTCACCGTGACAGCGGCAGCGGCAGCGACGGGGGCGGCGGCTCCGTGGGGTGCGTCCACACCCTCACCCTGAATCCCCAGCCGTCCGGCACCGGCGGGGCGCTGCGGATCGTCTTCGTCGCGGGGCCGGGGCGGTTCGTCCCGGGCGGGGCCCCCTTCGGTTCCGGGGACGTGGGCCACGTCCATGGCGCCACCCTCAACCTCCACGAACCCGGTGCCGTGCGCGCCCTGCTCGACGCGGCGTCGGCCCGGGGGTGGCTGCCGGCGCCGGGAGAAACCCGGGCGGTGGAGGTCGACGGCTGGGCCCTGCTGGAGGCGGCCGCCGCCGGGCGGGACGAGGCCCTGTAAGGGGGTGGCTACGGCTGCCGTCAGCTCGCTCTCCAGCCGTGACACCATCTCCTACGTGCTCGACATCGGCTATGCCCTCTCCAACCGCTTCCCCGACCCCCCGCAGACCGACTACCGGCGCGCGGACGTCCACGCGCTGCGGCACGACCTGTTCTGCGGTGACGTGTACCTCGCCGACACCAAGGCGGACCGGGAAGTGTCCACAGCCTGGGGATGGGTACCGGTGCTGGACTTCGCGTGGGCGTTGTGCGACATCGTGGAGCAGATCGATCAGGACCCGGCGGGGTCGCGGGCGTCCCGGCCGCAACGCGCCGAACTGGACTTCACCGAGTCCACCGACCGGATGTTGTTCGAGCGGCGGTTCGGGTGGGTGGATGTCAAGGCGGACTGGATGCGGCGGGATGAGGAGGCGTTGACCTTCTCTCACGCCGAACTCCGGCGTGAGGCGCGGGACTTCCTGCACGACCTGATCGCCGACCTCGTTGATCTGCATGATGCGCTTGGCGAGAATCCGGCGATCTGGACGTTGCAGGCCCGGTTTCCCAGGATTCCGTGAGCCTCTCGGATGCAGGAACTTCCCGGGTGCCCTGAGCTGGTGGCACCGTCCCGGGGGCTGCGCCCCCAGACCCCCATCGGCCCTGAAGGGGCCTCGTCCTCAAACGCCGGACGGGCTGATTTTGCGGGCCTGCGCTGAAGAGGCGCCAGAGGGGCTGAGGGTGCGGGCCTGCGCTGAAAATGCGCCCCCTCGAAAGCCGAAAGGCACACCAGCCGAAAGGCACACCGCACACCCCTACCCCCGGGAAAGGGCACCCCTCAGAAGCCCCCCTTCCCCCCGCTCACCCCTCCACCCGAATCCCCATCTGCACAGCCAACACCGGCGCCAGATCCAGCAGTTGCCCCATGCTGAT
>Ga0307517_10003189_pt1 | contig 25757 bp, 30 predicted proteins | sample 23_EM_MG_FD_194515 | JGI IMG/M metagenome (GOLD analysis project Ga0307517, IMG submission 194515) | Populus trichocarpa ectomycorrhiza microbial communities from riparian zone in the Pacific Northwest, United States - 23_EM | ecosystem: Host-associated > Plants > Roots > Unclassified | place... | reverse complement strand
GTTCCTCCTCCGGTTCCTCAACTCTAACAGCCCTTTTCTTCTCCTTCTCCTTAACCCTCGAAACTCTTGGCAATTCCGCATCAGCCTCTTCCTCATCAAACTCATCTCCCCAAGCAACCTTCTCCTCACAGGGCTGGACCTCTGGAGCGTAGTAGCGTTGCGGGACTCCCCCGTTCTCTATGTCGGTAGGATAGTAAGATTTCGATTCCTCGAAGATGACGTCGCGTGCGGTGAAGACAACCTTCTTCCCAGGGTCGTATAGGCGGTATTGAGTTGCTGTCATTGTGTACCCAATGAAGATACATTTGCGTGCGGTTTTGTCAAGTTTCTTCCGCTTCTCCTGTGGAACTTGTGCGTATGTGACACACCCCCAAACCCGCAGGTTTTCATAGCTAGCCGGTTTCCCAAACCACCCCTCGTAGGGAGTCAAACCTGACTTTAGTGATTTTGTAGGCAGCCGATTTCTGACGTAGATAGCAGTCATCGCGCCCTCCGCCCAGAACTCTTGGGATGCACTGACGGCGTGAATGAGTGCTCGAGTAGTACCTATTATCGTTCGATTCGCCCGCTCGCTGACGCCATTTGACTGAGGCGTGTAGGGCGTCGTTCTCTGTGCTTCGATTCCTTCTTCATGCAAGAAGTGACAGAACTCGTTCGAGGTGTATTCGCCACCCCCGTCCGTTCGAAGTTTCTGAATAGGTTTTCCGTGCAGCTTCTCAACTAATGCTTTGTATTCCTTAAAGCATTTGAGAGCGTCCGATTTCTTTTTTAATGCATAACCAACTTTGTATCTTGTAAAGTCGTCTGTAAAGAGTAACAAATATCGTGACCCGCCTAATGAGACCGGATCGATAGGTCCTGCAATGTCGCTGTGTATTATTTCTAGAATCCGGCTGGCGCGCGAGGATTCCGGGACTGAAGGGAAAGGTTTGCGAGTCATTTTCCCGTAGACACATCCCGTGCACACGCATCGAGGCACCTCAGGAAGGGTGGGTATCGCGTTTTCGGCCCTGGATAACTTTCGAACCGCATCCACACCCAGGTGCGCAAGGCGAAAATGCCACAATGCTGATTCTCGAACGGCCTCCTTATCCGTAGTTACGGCCATCGCCCCTTGTTCCGACTTCCCCTCATAAGAATCATCGCTTTCCAGCATGGTTCTCAAAATGTAGAGACCATCAATCTCCATTGCTTTGATCCAAGAGCTCGTCTTCCCTTCTCTTCTCAGTGATGCGCCTCCATTGCGGTGGAAGTCGACAAACAGATTCGACTTTCGTAGCTGCGAGATGGAGAGCAAACTATTCCGACCGCAGTCCGGAACATGGAGAACATCGTGAAGGATGAGCGTCTTTCCGCACTTCTCGCCAGCGTCCCACACATTAAGGGTAACATCGCCTCGTCCAAGAGCGTCGATCTCAGAGTTGTTGGCGACCCTGATGGTGTGGTTTCCTTGTGGAATCGGCGTATACGTAGTGAAGCATTTTCGTGAGCCAGTAACGTGGTTACTGCATCCGCTGTCCAGTAGCCAATGGCCTTCGTCTGATGGAAAGCGAGGAGTACTGAAAGCTGTAAACAGAGATGTGTTTGGCGCATCACCCGGTGCTGCCTGAGCAGCCATTGAAGTTTTGTCCGCCACAACACCCCTTCTCTGATCGTATTTGAATTTTCGACATTCGCTCTTCCGGTGGCCCTTCTTTTGGCAATAATAGCAGGTAACCGACATCCCAGCACCTTGCGCATCGCCGCCAGAATCACCCTTTGAGCTTCGTCCGTCGAACTTCCTCCTACCTCCCTGGTAACTGTTGTTCCTGCCTTGAACTGCGAGTACGGTCTCGCCATTGCCGTCAGTCAGCCTATCTCGATTGAGAGTAGACTCTCTGGCCTTAATAGCTGCGATGAGGTCGTCCGGTTTATCGGGTTGTATTATCGTCGCTTGTAGGTCTCGCCATTTTCGCCAGGACTGTGGCAGTCCGTTCAGCAGATAGAATGTCTTTTTGCGAGCCTTGATCTCTTCGTCGGCTTCTCGTAGGGCTTCGATGATGCGCTCCAACTCATAAACGTACTTTGCTGCAGTTCCGTGAGTGTCGTATGCGCAATCGAACAATGATCTTCGAAAATAGTAAAGCTCTAGACCCAAAGCCTTCTTGTGTCTTGCATTGAGCTGGTCCCAAAGCAGAGCAGGGTCCTCGTCATAGTCGTCGGTGTTATACTGAGCGCAAATGTGTGGCTCCATCGAGTTGCGAATTTTAGCTGTAATCCGGTAACATTTGCGTCGATACTTATTGAGAGCACTAACCACGGTTGGTTCTGTACTAGTAGCGTCGGGCTGGTGTTCCCTCCCAGAGACGATCCACCACATATCCAATTCCTTAAGCTGATCGGCCATTCTCTGCCGCCATTGGGCAAAGTTCTTATCACCGAGCAAAGGAAACGTCATCCGCGAGGTGACATTGATTTCGTATGAGTCCGTCATTGTCGAGATAGATAGACAGACAGACAGACAATTTGATGGATGGATGGATGGATGGATGAATAGATAGACCCGTAAGATGAAAGAGAGTAAAAGACCGATACAAAATCGATAGAACTTAAAGCGCAATAGATGAACGAAATCAACCAATTGATCAATCAATCCAGACGAACAGGAAGAAATTATTCGAGAGGTACAACGGTGTAGCAAACCGACCTTCGAACTTCACAATTTCTGTTTTCGTAGAGCGTGGGACACGCAGAGGCTCATAACCTGTTGGGATGTGTGTGTGATACGTGTGTGAGGTGAGATGTTCGTTAATGACTAGTCATACAAGAGAGAAGACTACTTAAAGGAAATCCCATGCCAAGCCCACTCCCGCACAACCAATGATAGACCTAACCCATAGACATGACCTAAGTGGGTAGCCGTACCTCAACATATCGTAGAGCTAATAGAGCTAACAGTATTGCGGAGGAAATGGCAGACCTCATGTTCTTGATATCTTAATTGGGGTGAAGTGGAAGAAGTCAGCCCAGAGTAGCCCTAGTAATAGCCTGATATGCTTGGGCAAACTCACAGTAGCGATGATCTGACCAACGGCTCCCCAATTCCCTGCTTGCTCCTAATATTCGGGAGCTATTGCATGTGTAAGGTATTTCTATAACCAGCTAGTTGCCATGGACTAGCGAATATTGAGCAAGATACCATTGGGTTCCACCGCGCTCACCCAAGTCCACCAACAGCTGACCCCGCTCCCGCAGGCACCATCTCTCACCGAGATCTTTCATGTGATGGAGGGGGAGCCATAAGGCGAGATTCGTAATGACACTCAAGTGGTCGGAGAAAATGACTTGGTAATCAAAAAGCAATTTCGAATGCTCGAGGAATCTGCGCTAGGTATTTGGAGATATTCCGAGTGATACATAATTTCCGGCTCTAGCACCACTCCCAATTCCCCAAACCCGCAGGGATATCCTTGGTTCTTATTCGTGTGCTCTAGTCCTGAGCCGCCGGTAGATGTATTTGGATATTGCATACTAAGTTATGTGCAATTGTTGACTGACAATTGGAGATATCGTGAGCATCCGACGAGATTTGCTACTCGTAGCAAAACGGTTACTAACAGCATGGTATATCTTGAAAGGCTACCGGCACTGTGAGGCATGAAGCCTGTAGGATTTGGAAGAGCAGGGCCTGCGAAACCGGGTCGGTCCACTTTCATCTGGCCTGTATATGCTCAGGCCAGCTGGGGATCTTCTTGAACGCCTGCGACGCTAGGCGAGTTGTTCTCGCTAGCTGTGAGGGGTAGTATAGGCGTAGGAGTTATTGTAGATCCTTTTCTGAAAGAGAGGGATATTTATAAGATTCATATGATGCCTGAGAGTAGATAGAAGAGAGATATCACGTGAAAAAGCTAGAGCAGTATATCTTGAGCATTTGTGTTCTGGATCGGGGCAATTCATAGGATACGCTATCTGGAATTACGAACGGCCAAAGCCTATGGCTCGAAACTAATTGATATTCTAAACCGGAACCTTAACATATATGTCGGAACATACTATCGATGTTCAGCTACCATCTAATCTTACATAATCAAGCGACAAACTCTCACCAGTTCTGATGCTCCTCCGAATCTATCTACGGTCACTATGGTATCTAGAGCTAGCTATAAAGCGTTGGACGCATAAACTGCGTAGTAACTGCACAATGTCATGGAGAATGGCAATACAATTCACCAACTTTATGATCCAAAAAATCATCAGGTCATTTCCCTCTCACGAGCAAACCCCCAAACCCTAAACTGCGCAGCTTTTCACAAAACTGTCTTGGTATCATACAAAATAGCGCAATTTAGCACCACCTTTCCCACGCTCATATCATACCAACTCAGCAGGGGTCTTGGTGAAACGATTTTTTTTTCTTTATGATACATGCACCCACGGGACGGACCCTGCCACCACACAGACCCCAATTGCGCAATACCCCCACACAACATCCCCCTTTCGCCACCGCAATTTCCTCCAACGAGAAATGTTTCACGGAGACTCTCGTCGAGTGATTATACACATCCTTGTCAAACTCTCATCTCGGAAAATCACCCCCTCCTCTTCCGTGAGGGTTCTTGGGTGGGTAAGAATTGCGAGTGATCCTACATGACCTAAGACATATACTAACACTGTACCTCTCGGCAGGGAAGGGGTGTGGGAGGGGGGGTAAAACGTGCCAAAGTTGGGATCTCTTCAAGGGAGGGAATACAGTACAGTGGGTTCGGGTGTCCGCACGCTAAGATTGAGTTTTGCGCAACCTCGGGTTTTATCGGTGCATGTGCTGGCTAAGCTCCGCTGTGCTGGCGATTTTGGGGATAAATCTTAGTGCGTGAGATTTCTAACCTGGGATCAATCCTGAAAAGTGCCGAATGGAACGTACCCAGGGTATATCTGAAATGAAGCGCATAGTTTTAATAGTAACGATGATCTTTACCCCCTTATGTGATATCTGAAATGGCCCATGTCGGCACATGGAGTGGATGAGGTTTGTCGCAGTGCATCTTTCCACCGAAGCTTAATGCAAAGCCGCTGTGTTGGCAGGTGTAATATCTGCACGGGAACCCGGGGCGTCCTATGCCTCGTAACGTTCCACTTATTGAAACGAAAGGGAAAGAACGGTAATACCTCTCTATGATCTCTATAAGTGAGCGAGCCCTTCTATTCTTCCTTCTGTAAGGGCTTGGCTTAAAGTGGTCAAGTGATTGCATCGAAAGCCCTCAATTTCCTGTTTTTTTGGCCTAAGGTATCGTTCCAATGTTCCCTGCCTGCACTAAATCAGAGTGATATAGTATGACTCTAGTCACGCTAGCTTCTACACCGGACTAAGTAATATTACCCCACTAAATGTAATGTCGGTAGGCGAAAACTGGGGGGAAAGACCCCTCACATCGGAGGCCCGAGTAATGCACTGTCACCTATGAAGCAGTCAGGGGAACTATGCCTACCCGCAGACATGATACCCGGAAAAAGCTGCAGTGCGTAAGGTGAGCTGCAACAAGCTGCTTGTTGTCATTTCAACATTGTGGAACTTTCCTCGGGGAGCGGCATATATATATGCACGATGCAGGTTTGTGTATTGTGTCTATTCGGGTATCCGGTGGTTAGCGCATGGTGGAGACAACTCGTTGGAGGGGGGAGAGGGAGGGGAGGCAGTGGTTTAATTTCAGCGTGAGTGACAGGTCTCAGCTGATCTACGGCCCACTCTCCTGGTCCTTATGCAGTGGAGACACCGCGAGCATAGTTCCGGCATATTATGCTCGCCACTACCTACGGGTGAGCATCCGTGTTCCACACCGCTTAACGACAGCAGACGAATTCGAAATTCAAGCCTGACTATGAATGCGCGCGATTGTGTTAGCTTTGGGACAAACAAGTGATGATGAAACGCCGCAGATGGTATTGGGGTAATACAGCTCACTGTCGGCGCGCCCCTCCCCTCCCCTCCCGTTATACATCTGGGAGTTTTTACGACACAATACAAACCTGCTGTGACAACCGCAGTGTCTTCATTGGTAGGGTAGTAGAACCTTCTGGAAGTTTTCCCCGATGCCCATGATATCCCGCTTTTTTGTTCCCACCGTCATGTTTCGTCACTCGGGTATTTGCCAAGAGTCTTCGTTTAGTGGTGGTACTCTCTCATCCCGGCGATAATGAATGATAGGTACTCTCGAGTGTAAGAGTTGGGAGAGCGTAGTGCTGGGCAGAGACCCAAAGCTGCCCTGGGCACCCCAAAGTCTGGTGAGATGCGACTTACCCACACTGTGATGTCTCAAGTTTCTTGAGTGTTCTAGACTCGCCTTGGCTCCTAGTTCTCATTACGAGGGGGCAAAAGCAAACGAGTGGCCCCCGGGAGAAGTTGAAAGGGCTGGGGGTTGGAGATGCTGGCGAAAGGTAAGATGCGTCAGGATGATTTCGTTTTCTCGAGATTTGGCCAAGAATGTTGGGCTTATTGAGTGCGAGGGATTTTTTTTAGTTGGTCTCCCCTTCTTTTCTCGTACTGTGGCTCGTCTTTTTTTGAAAATTTTAACTCCACTCTCTCGGATTTCACCGAAATACCGGTAATGTGGTGTTTTGCCTTCCCGATGGCTATTCGCAATGGTGGTGGTGGAACCACAGGCATGGATCTATCTCCGTTTTGTCTTCTTTACTAACTCGGAAGGTTCTACTACAGCTATTGGGCTGCATGGCGTGTTTATGGAAGTTCTAGAACTGGACTGGTTCATCTCATGATGCTGTACGAGTATGATGCTCTAAGACTGGGCGCGCTCAGGGCGGGATAATCTGCCCAGCAAGTTTTATACAGCACAATATCGTAGACTCCCCACCGGCGAAAAACAAACCCTCTCGTCCAGCCAATCAGAGGCATTACTAGAGGGTTGTGCGTTACGCATTGTGGCTAGATTAGGGGTGCTCCAATAGTCCATTTGGTGGGGCGGAAAACGTTCTGAACAAAGTTTAACATTGGGGAGGGGCGATTTATGATCTGTGTACCATTAACCTCCTGACCAACCATGGTGAGACCTCACACTCACCACCCTCTCGATCTTTTTGTTCGTCCCTTCTTCATTCCAAGACGGGGGCATACGGCAGGGTGCATATGCACTGAATTTATTACGCGCTGTATGATACCAGTGACCGGGAAATGGACCTCTTTCTTGCAGGAGGGTGCTCGAGTAATAATTCCCAATTCGTCCATCCAACCAAATAATCCATGAATTACAAGTCAAACCCCCCACGAAGATCCTTACCTCTCATTCTCCATCTCCATACGAACTCGAACTCGTACTGATATCACGCACGCCACTGTGATACCAGGACGGCATTTTTTTCCCACTAGACTTTCTTTTTTCTTTTCATTCTTTTATTCACAACTACTTCTTTAGGTTGCAAATTCCATTGCTTTCGTTTCGGGTTTCTTAAAAAAAGAAATCCGTTTTTACCCCAATTTTTCCTCCCCTCTTCTCCCCCACTTCCCGAACGCTTCACGCACGTATCTCTCTTGGGGTTGCTTCTCCTCCCTTTCCCCACAGATCGACTGTCCCTCCACACCTTACCAACTGACCCGGTCCAGTGTGGTCATGTATCATACTCGAGTACAGTGCTCGAGTACTCGTACTCGAGTACTGGTAGCGCCGTGCAGTACACCATCCGTCATGAGAATTGAGAATTGACTTTGGGATAACCCCAGCTGAAGCCATACCAGGAACATGGATAGAAGCTGCACCAATAGGAGTGGAAACATGGAAGGGCACAGTACTGTAGGTAGCCGCTAACTGTAGGAGATCTAGTAGGGCTGAGTTAGTCACGTTAGCTAAACTCGACCGGCCCATGATACGGTATCATGCAGCAGGATGCCGCCATCTTGGGGAATTTGTCTACCGTACTCGAGTAGAGCACCATACTGCGCTACTTGGCAATTTATAACGTACCCGGGATGCCATTACACCAAGATGTCCCAACTTACAGCTAAACGCTCGAATATTGGCGCCAATTCATCCCGAATACTTTGTCAATCGCCAAATACTAGTGGACCAGGAGCGTGCACGGAAATGTGTAATGTTATATCACGTTGACTATATACCGGACCGTAACTTACCAGGCTGGGATAGTCTTCCTGCACTCACTGTGGGGTGTAACTCAAGAATAGGTGATTGTTCGGGGCCACCGAGAGGCACCTCCTTCCTCTTCCTACTTCTCCTCTCCTCCTAGCAACCGTGCTCGTAACCATACGACACCATACCAGTACATATGAGGCGAACCAATTGACACTGGCTTCCTGTGAATGGTGAGTTTTGTGTGGGGCAGGGAAGTGAGGCGTTTTGTGGAGCTTGTAATAAGAAATATTTGTGCTCGGCGGTCTCAGTAAGGATCGGAAAAATATAACCCTTGTCTCCAGAGAGGTGTTGTGTGGGATCTCACCAGAAACTGTTTTCTGATTTTGACTGCATCCCCCGGGCGTTGGCACGATACTGTACGAGTAGGGGCGCTGCACTTTGGGGGAACGCCACCTTGCGAGCGTTGATAGATATGTATTTGGGGTATTGTAGAGTGAGGGTATTGTATTGTTGGGGTTTGCGGATGCGTATTGCACTAGTGCTTGTGCCAGTACCGGTACTCGAGTACAAGTACAAGTGCTATGGGGGATGTTTTCGTGGGTCATTTAGGTGGGAAACCACCCCTGTCTTGTATGAAATCACTCCCCATGGCACTGGTACTCGTGCTTTACTCGGCGAGTTACTTGCACATGGTGAGCTTCTTTTGCGAAGACCCATATTATCGTAGGAATCTTCATGCACATCTGCAAGTCTAGGCTTATGCCACTCTACCTCTCCTATTGGATCATCCTCGACACTACGCCGACACTCTGGGTACCGGAATTCTTCCCCCTCTCTTTTACTCGTCCCAGGGGAGAAGTATTCGAAAATACGAGTTTTGAGTTTGTATGGGCGCTCAGACAATCGCAGGGGTTTTACTATATATATTTTTAATCCCTGTTTCCGGATAATTCTTGCCTGGGACGAGTAAGGGAGGGGGAGAGAGATCTTCGTCAATTGGCCACTCCGAATATCTGCACGGTATCATATACAGGGTAGGCTCTGATAGCCCCACCGGCAGACTCCGGCTTTTCCAGGAATGAGGAGGAATGGGGGGTGAACCATGGCCAAACGAGCAATTTTAAAGGTCACGCGAGCTGGTTAACGTAGGATACCAAATCTACTGGTACAGTAGTCCTTCCTTGTCCCTCAGATACAGGATTGCTATTCCCAGAACAGTCCGTCACCCAGGGTCCAAGTACCTGTATCTAGAAATCACCAAAAAAAAACTCTTGGAATCCAGATCTAACTCCTTTGCCGCACGACACATTGCCTCTTCCTCTCCCTCGATCCTACGAGTGCCGATCACGATCAATCAGTCGCTGTACCAACCCCCAACCCCCCTGCCCGAATAACTCTCATGCAGAGATCAGTCTTGGCAACTGACGTTGAAACTAGCCAATTAGCTCAGCCCTCGCGAGCACGTTCTTGCTCGGCAACACCACACAACCACACCCGCCCCCAAGGCTCCCGTCCGTTGTACCAAGCACGTTCAGGGACTAAGGGAGCTTATTGGGCTTTTATTTATTGTCTTAGATGCGGGGGAGCCCTCACCCGAGTCCCCCCACGGTGGACAAGAACGATATTGTTATCTGCAACCCCCCCCCCCTCCCTCACGACCAAAAGGGAAGTTGGTTTTTCTATTTTACTTTTCTCTTCTTAGTGTGCGGTAATGGCGCGCGGGGTAGTTCTTGTTAAAAGCTCAGCATTCGGGCAACATCTCTTGGCTACCTTGGCTTTTTTTCTCCTCCTGAACGGCGGCGCTGGGAGGTATCCTGCTGTTAGGTGTTTGAGGCATCATAGGTTCTTGGGATTTGGAATTTGGGATGGGGAATTTGATGGAATGGGGTTTGCCGCTTGGTGGGATTTCGACTGATGAATATCATTATGGTACTTCCCTACCCCTCGCCTTGTTTTTGTTTTGACTTCAGCTGTTTGAATTGTTTGGCCCGATGGAATTCGGGATTTACCTCTCTCCGCCCCCCCATTTCTCCCTCGCTGGGCAAGTTATGATCACTGATATGATACAATTCAATACTACGATACAGTCCCCCAGTTCAGCAGATCTACCCAACACCGGACGAAGCCAACCGAGCATCCACGGCCGTGGCCAAGGCGCCAAACCCAAGCTTCCCTTCCAAAAGGGACGAGAAGAGAAATAAAGACGGGCGAGAAAAATTTTCAAGCTGACAGCCCAAGCAGTGGAAAGTCTTGGCCCTTGGGAAAGGGCAAAAAAATGATCATGGATCTTTCTGCTTGGAGCCAGAAACAGGAGCTTCCTACTGTACTGTACCACAACAGCTCTCCCCTCTTCTTGGCGATTACTCAATTGGTGCCCCACGTGGGCTGCTCACCTGGGAGAGGATAGGAGGGATGGGTCAATCAGCCTTTCGTCGGTTGTTGACTTGTTTTAGCGAGAGAAAATTGAGAGAAATTTTCTTGCCCGTTTGCCTGTCTGGTCTGGTGAGCGAATAGCTAGGCTAGGCTACCGTACTAGTACCGTACCGTATATCACATAGAGCTTGCAGCACGTGGGTTTTGCTGGTTGGGATGGAAAGCCAAGTCGGCTACTGTGATAGGTAGCTAGGTACGGTAGCTCGTTAGCATGGGAAAAGGCGAAGGGAGAGTAGATGAGAGCGCGCGTGAGAGAGTGGGAGAGTGGGAGAAATTGCTTTGTTCTGTGGCGGTTTAGCACGTTCGATGAAAATATATGTTATTGGCCTTTCATCATGGATTTTTCTGGCCTCATGCTGGGCAAAGGGAATTTTTTACTATTTCCATTTCCCCCTTTGAGCAGGATAGTGCAGTGCTAAGGTTCCTCGGTGAAGAATGGTGTAGTACCGGTGGGTGAACCTTAGTGATAATTATGATAACGATGATAGCAATGCTACGATACGAGCCAAGTTTGAACCATACCACTGGAAGGGTCATGAAAAAAGGGAAGAAAGAAATGTGAGAATAGCTGATTTTATCTGCTCGAGCGTTCGTCATAGGAATGGGGTGCCGGTATTCTGCGGTAGACAATTATATTTTTATTAGAGTAGAGTGCATTGTGAGAGTGCAAGTACAGCAATGCACCGTGAGGGTATGTAGCTAGACCAACCAGAAGAAGCTCTCTGATCTGCAATAATTTATTCGGTGATGTGGTACAGGAAAGCAAATTTAAAATCATACATTATCACACAGACTTTCTCCAATCTCCTACCCACGAGCGAGCGAACGACGGAATTGCTGTAGAAAATATCGAAAGGGAGGCATTGGCACATATAACATTGAGGCTACAGCGGAAAGCAGTCGGGAACCACCGGAAAGGCAGAAGGGCAGGGGGATGAGAGAGGAGGGTGACAGATTTGTGCTCCTTTACGAAGGGTTCTCCTTTCCTTCCTTCCTTTTTTTCCTTTTTTTCCCTTTTTTTCCTTTTTCCTTCTTCCTTATCCCAAAGAGTAGTCAGATCTAACTTCTGTTTCACAAGGTACAGTTTACGCCAAGGGTGGCGGCGACGGGTCCTCCTCTACTAACTCTATCCACCCCAGCAGAGCAGGTATGCTTTACCCTTTTCTGCTCCAACCATCGATAGAATATGGTGCCATCCATCGTACTCGCACCGTAACCCATGTATAGTACCGTGCCCATGGGGGTACAGTATGCTGGGCTGCCAAGTGCCAGTAGGGTGTGATGAGTGTCTATTTTCCTTGGCCGATAGCCCTGAACCTATGGTCGCGCAGAATAGGATCCTCCTGGTTCCTATGACACCTGCACATACGGTAACCCACGGTGGCCCTCCTCCGATCTCCAGTGGGATGGACAGCTTGTGGGTGGTACCAGTAGTACCCGTATGGTATGATACTTTCTAATAAGTTGTCGTCTTGGCATCCCGCGCTCCCAAGCCCCCCTAACCACCACTACCCTTCTCCCCTTCTCCGCCCCCTCCCCCCCCCCCCCAGGGCAATGAACGTTGGTAACATTGACACATTTTCCGAGTGGAAAGGGAAAAAAAGCAGAGGAGAAAAAAAAGAAAAAAGTAACAAAGTATGGGAGAATCCAAGACACGAGATGACCTTCCTTTATCAAGCTTGGTGTCCCCGCCTTCTTTGAGTTCCTCTCATAAATATGTGCCCCTCCCCCTCCCTCCTTCTCTGCCATTGTCTCGATACCACACATCGCACTCCCTATCCATTGGTTGAGGACCAAACCGGCGAGCCCACGTTTGCCTCGCTCTTTCACTTATAACCTCCCTGTCGGAGAAAACCTCCACAGTGCCCACAGTTGATCCGAACTTGATCCTCGTCGAGAATTCGACGCAATCGAGAGCAATATGCAAGCTCTTCCGGAATATGACTACATCTTTGCCCTTGGCATGATATTTGCATTCTTGGTATGACAGGCTGTACGAAAGGCTGTATTGCTTTGCTTTATTTTTCTTTTTATTCTTATTCCCAATTCTTGTTTCGCTTATGTACGCATCATGTTTATTCCTACATAGTGTTGGAGGAAAAGGGTTTTTGGCTAACTTGCCGTGCGGTAACAGGATGCTTGGAATATCGGTGCAAATGATGTCGCAAACTCTTTCGCTACCTCGGTCTCGTCCCGGTCTCTTACTATGATGCAAGCTATGTGCATCGCCACGGTCATGGAGTTCACTGGTGCGGTTGCGGTTGGCGCCCGTGTTGCGGATACTATCAGAAGTAAAATTGGTGAGTAATATGCTGCTACGATTTGCTATCACTTTCTTGGCTCCCTTTCCTCTCCTGATTCTTTGTTAGGCGGAGTGGTAGGGCTGATCGTAGTGGCCTGGTAAATAGTTAAGATCGACCAATTCGTCGACCACCCTGGCGTTCTCATGTTGGGCATGTTGTGCGCTTTGGTCGGTTCCTCTACGTGGCTCACGGTGGCTACAGCACTTGGTTTACCTGTATCGACAACGTGAGTAAACGGATCAAATAGAAACTCCCTGGGTTTTTAGCTGGTGCTGATGAGGACCGTTGGCTGCTAGGCATTGCATCGTTGGTGGTGTCATTGGTATGGGCATTGCATCTCTTGGAGCCGATGGTGTTGTTTGGGGATGGGAAGGCAAGGGTGTCTCACAGATCTTTGCCTCTTGGGTCATCGCGCCTGCTATATCTGCTGCTTTTGCGGCAATCATTTTCTCGATCACCAAGTATGGTGTTCTCAAGCGCAGTAACCCCCTCAAGTGGGGTTTCGTGATGGTGCCGATCTACTTTGCCATCACCTCTGGTATTTTGACCATGCTTATCGTCTGGAAAGGTGTAAGTAGCTCCCTTAAGAGTGTTAGGGGGGGTTTTTTTTACAAGCACTAAACTTTGTTTACAGGCCGCATCGCTTAACCTTGACAGCTGGACTGGTGGACAAATCGCAGGATGCATTTTCGGCGTTGCTGGCGGTGTCGCTCTGATCATCGTCGTCTTCTTCCTTCCTTTCCTCCACAGGAAGCTCATCAAGGAAGACTGGACTTTGAGGGGGTGGGAGATCATCTACGGCCCTGCTCTCCTCTACCGTGGACCCGTCCCAGATGCACCAGAAGGAGTTCAAACCCAGGTTGTGCAGGATTACTACCGCGGAAAGGCCACCAAAGCTGATCTCGAGGCCGCAAACATCAAACCGTCCACAGTCACCGAGATGGAGGGAAACCGTGCGGACACGCACTCGGATGAACTTGGTATTCAAAAGGAGGCCGGTGTTGATTCAAAGACCCTTGAGGAGGTTGAGCGCATGGACACGGGCCCTTGGTACTACCCCAAGAACCTGTTGAAGATCGTGGTTGATGCCGCCCTCCACGGTGTCCGGGTCGACGTTATCTCCGAGCAGGGCCGCTCTTCGAAACTTTCCGGGAACGTCAACGACATGCATGCCCGCGCCGCGCGATTCGATAACAAGACTGAGCACCTCTACTCCTTCCTCCAGATTCTCACCGCTGCCACCGCATCCTTCGCTCACGGCGCTAACGATGTTGCCAATGCTACCGGTCCTCTCGCTACAATCTACCTTGTCTGGCACAGCGGTGAGGTCAACAAGAAAGCGCCCGTGCCAATTTGGGTTCTCGCCTATGGTGGTGCTGCGATCGTCATTGGCCTGTGGACCTACGGGTATAACATCATGCGCAATCTCGGTAATCGTTTGACTCTGCAATCCCCTTCGCGTGGTTTCTCTATGGAGTTGGGTTCCGCCATCACCGTTGTCCTTGCTACTCGTCTTGCTCTGCCGGTTTCTACAACCCAGTGTATCGTCGGAGCAACTATGGGTGTCGCGCTCTGTAATGGTGACCTTAAGGCGCTTAACTGGAGGATGGTTGCGTGGTGGTATGTATTCCAATTCGCTAAATCTTGAGATTACAATGGGTACTAATGTGTTTGCTAGTTATGCCGGTTGGATCCTTACCCTTCCTATCGCCGGTATCATCTCCGGCTGTCTCATGGGAATAATTATCAACGCTCCCCGTTTCTGATATTCTCCCTCTCATAAATATCTAATCGCTTGTGTATTTCCTTACTACTTGATGTTTGCGGCGGCATTTCGTCCCGCTGCATTTTAAGTTTTTCCTCCTATAAAAGAACGGTTTATGCTAGTTTTGCTCTTGCCTTTTTTCATATAAAAAAACCCTGGGTTTTTGTTTCCGCTTTTTTGCTTTCGTGGTTTTCGGAAGCGGGGGGTTCTGAGGCCGGCTATTATATAGTGTAATTCCCACCCCCCCTCCTATCTACGGTTCATTCTACATTGCTGTGGCTGTTCGCCTGAGTAGGGAATAGAAACAGTGGCATGGGAGTAAAGCACAATCTGAGTATGAGTATTGCATCCGTATAAGGAATATATTTATGCTTAGCGAATTGGTGCGATTTTTTTTTTTAATAAAAAAAAAAGTGAATGGGTAAAATTTAGGCTTACCATGGAAAGGCGGAGCTGTATGGCACTGTGGAGGAGGGGTGGTACTCGTCCCCGGCGAGAGGTGCCCAAACATTTACGAGTAGGAGAGATATCTCAAGGATATTCCCGGGATTATTTCCCTTCGACGTCGCGTTTACCTCCCGCCTGCGCCCGCCTATCGGTATGCGCTGTATTAGTACTTCTTGCTAGGGATGAGTAATATGGCTATTATATAGAGTTTCGATTGATCTGCAGGGCTTAATCGTATCCCGATCGACTCCTTACAGCTAGCCTTGCGCATCCGCCCGAGCCCCCCACCTGTTTTTTTTGATTAGATCACAAGTATTGCGCAGTGCCGTACGGTGCAGTACGAGTAATTTATATGCGCATCATACATTATGACATGTATTATAGAACGGACTTTTGGGCGATGGGGAAAAAGTGGGGATTACACTATCGTACTAGCACATTACCGCAGTCCTGGTATGGTACGGTGCTAGCGCAGCCGGGTATCTGGGCGAGCCGATTTGTTGGATGGAGGGAGAGAGAGAGGAGGTGGGGTGCCTGTGTATGATATTCGTCTCTACAGTACAGTACAGGTTTTATCGGAATGGGGCGGGTATGGCAGTGTATTTTTTATTTTTTTCCTTCTTACCTTCTATCTATCTATCACGCGACAGCACTCCCGTAGTGGTCAAGTTACTGATGTCGGTGGTATCATACAGCGAGGTATCATACTTTACCGTCCAGCAACTGCGTTGCGCACCTACAGTAGGCCAGTTTCCTCGATTGGTCCCTCCCCTCCCCCCCCCTTGCAGTCCGCATTGCCAAGAAATCATGCTGTCTCACTCGACTATGACGGAAGAATTTGTCCCTGGTTTCCGAAAGTATCGGAATGGTGCTGTGAGGCGTGGGTCTTGCCTACACTTTGTGCTCTGGTTACGTGCCCGTAATTTAAAAATCGGAAAACTAAGGCGTGGTGAAACAGGGATCTGTGATGGTGGATAGACTTTGTGGGAAAGGAGACGCGGGATAGTTCTGGAGATTCTGGGGGGAGGGAAGGGGGCTTCTGGGGGGGGGTTGGGTGATGTCTATCGTGCAGCAGGGCTAATTCATACAAGTACCGTATCATACCGTACTGGGGGTAATTTTCGATTGTTGGCCCGGGATGCATCTTGTTGTTGGTGAGATAATTGGTTTGGTTTGGTTTGGTAGTATCCATTCCAAGTTTGTTTGTGTCTCGCTGTTTTCCGCATACACTTACCGTCTGCAATACTCACTGCTCCTTACTGTAGGATGTTGCTGATCTTTTTTTTCTTCCTTCCGTTTTTTTCGCCTTTACCGAAATAAGATACTCAAGTGGGTGATATGCCCATTCCCCCACTTTCGAAAGGAAGGTGGATACTGTATGAGGCACCGTACTAATACATTCCTGTGCGAGTACCGCAGCTGGGATTTTCGGTGCGCTGACTTGTCAGTCGGGGCGCCCCTTGTTTGTGCTTGCCCGCCAGTCTACCTACCTGAATCGACTTGAGGGATTGGATCAACAAAAAAAGAGAAGGGCTGAGGAGGGAAAAAGTATTCGAGCAGAGTGCGCTCCTGTCGTGCAAGTGATGGTTCATTCATTTCGCCTTGTTAATACGTTATGGTACTAGCGTCTGGGATTGGCGGGGCTAATCGGGACGATATAAGTACTGTGCTACCATGCTTTGCTTGAAAGGGCCGGGAAAGGGTGCACAAATGAGCGGATGGTATGGCAAGGCCTGCACTCGAGCACTGGAGTACTAGTAGATGACGGCAACGGTAACAAAAGTAGCAACAACGGGCATGCTTGTTGGACTAGGTATCCTGCATCCCGATGATGTCCTATCGGTAGATGTTCTAGTGCCGTGCTGCGGTCCGCGATCATGCTGTACCACCTACACACCCGGCAACCAAAACGGCTGCTCTGTCGGTCCCGCTGACTTCGCTCTAGGGCGTGCTGGACGTTCTGATTTGGTGCCTTCTTCATTGTCCCCCACCTACGGTGTCAGGGCTTACGATTTAAGTTGAAGGTGGGGGATAAGTGCTTGCTTTTTCTTGTGAAGTGTGGTCGTTCTTTAGGAGGATATTTCTTGTGTTCTTGTTTTTTTCTCAATTTTTGATTTTCTTTTTCCTTTTTGACTCTAGGTTGGGGCGCGGTGTGGCCAGCATAGATTACCGTAGTTGGTATGGGCAGTGTGAAATTGTGTTTCTCTTTCGTCATGTTGTGGTACGGTACCTGTAGTGGTGGTGGTGGTGGGAGATGATGGTCCAGGCTACGGGTAAAGTACTCGGGTATGGACTTGGGTTATCGGACAGACAGGGATTAAAGATCTATGTATCCTCATATACTTTTAATCCCTGTCTGTCCTATCACCCACGTCCATACCCTAGTACATGCTAGTATTGTGGTACAGCACTCTGGTGCCGTGGCGCACGGGTAAGCGGATCCTCAACAAGCCTTGTGTCCAATTATCCACAATTACCGTAACGTGATACAAACGTGAGCTGAGTATACCTTCCCAGCCCAGTTAAGAGTGCTCAAGTACCGGTACGCAGCAGTAGAGTAGCGGTTGCCGTATCCTAAGATGGGTTGAGTTACCCCTACAGCCGGCTCAGGACACTATTCCACGGCATGCAATGAGAATGTATTAAAATTTGAGGAACTGTTGAGCCGTGGTGCAACAAAATACAGGCGCAGTGGGAGTTCATAGGGTACCGATCCGTGCCTGGCAGCCAATTGGGCATGCTAATTGTGGAAGAAATAATTTGCGAGATCCAGTCGTGAGGGTTGTTGCCGAGTCATGAGCTGTCACTCTATGGAGTTTGTTACCATACTCTGTGGGATAAACTTTGGTGGACTGAACTTTTATCCCTTCATCGAATTGAAGGAAGGAGGCAGTACGATACTTTCCTCCTAACCACTTATTCGTGGGCAGAGAGTAACCCGCGGGCGGATGCGGCTCGTGCAGCTCGTGCAGAAGAATGACATCCTATGGAAAGGGGCTCGCTCAATCCCTCTACCCCCCTCCTTTACGACCTTCATTCCCGTCTATGATGGGTGAGGGACTGAACAGGCTCCTTTTATATCCTCCCTTCACGCCCCATACCAATCGCCCGTGGACCCTCTCATCCAGTCGAAGAGCTCCTAACGTCAGATTTAAGTAAGCTCTGTGCCCTGCGCCAAATAGAGGGCATGTGCAGAGCTGTCATGTATTGAGATTGTTTTTATAGTTCTGAAAGCTTTCCATGATATCATGCCAAATCCGTAAGAGCCGGATGGAATTCCTTTTGACAACCACCGTGGGATAACAAAGGACCCTCCTCCCCTGCGGCGGCACAGCCCCCCCTGCTGTGAAAAAATAGATGGCTGAGGGCAGGAGATTTGTGCAGCCTGAATTGGCCACATGGTCAGAGACGCGGTGGGACTCATAGGGGAAAAGATTTACATGCAAAGAGATTTTTTTTTGAGCAATCATTAGCTAAAATTGATTCACAGATGGGGATTGCACTCAAAATTCTAAGGGGAAAGGTTATCATCGACTAGTTCCGATGGTTTAATGGCTAAGGAACTGGTCAGTACTAATCTGAAGCGGGGACCGTCGCATGTTCGAATCCCCGCCAAGTGGATGTAGTCGGGCATTAAAAGATGCCCGGCGGACCACTTTTGTTTTGCTGGTGAGGCTTGAGGGTGGTTAATGCCTTAATATCTGTTCTTAGGGGAGACAAAGAAATAGAGTATCATATCATACCGTGAAAACTGGAATAACTGATCCTCACGATAGTCGCCTAGAATTCCCTCTTTGGACCAGGGGCGGAAAGCACAGCGAGAAAAACTGTCCTTCAGCCTCCCGCAAAAGCAAATTTAAGCCGATCTTACCAGGAGAGGCAACACTAGCGTACTAGTGTGAGGGTCAATTATTCCAGTTTTTACGGCGCCATAAGGGATAGAGAGTAGGTTCGTAATATAAAAGTTGTAGTGTTTGATATTGTTATCAGACTTCCCTGCGAAAATTTCCTGCTCGAGGAAGAACACAGCCAAAATTCGAAGGGGAGAGGCCACTATCGACCAGTTCGGATGGGTCTAATAGCTAAGGCACTGGTCGGTACTGGTTTGACTGGCAGCTCTCTCCAAACCCTATCTCCCCTTGTTTCTTGCACGAAATGGGCCTTGCCGTTGGCTGTCAGTGATTGGCATTTATGATTTCCCTTCTTTTAAGAATGTGTCCACTCCTGTAATGCATTGAGTGTTTAATGGGTATTAGAACGTAGTTTTCCTTAACTTCAGGTGATTTTTTTTCCGAAGAAAACACGATAAGTATTAGTTCCCTTGGTGATATGGTGTGAAAATACCTAGCTGGCGTAGTGGTTAACATGTCAAGAAGCTAATAACCTCCTGTGCAATTAGCAGAAACCCAGGCGTTTAATCCTCCTCAGGTTGAGTTATTATTGAACAATCCGTCACGTAAGGTAAGAGATCTCAGAAATCTTGCCCTGCAGGAACTGGGAGACTGAAGGCCTTAGCCTTACTCAATATGGCTATAGCGTGAACCAGAACTGCTGCGAGGTGGTAGAATCTGAGTCTAGACCACACCCTCTGCGGTCAGGGGGGCGGCGGAGAAAAATTAAACAATAGATTTTTATTTTATTTTAAAGAAGCGGATTGCTTCTTCATTTTGGGGGAAAAGGAGACCGCAAATCCTGCATGCTACCGGATCTAGCGCCAAAAGTACTATGCTTACCCATGGGTTTTAGGTACCCACTAAGCATTCCCCCGGTGCTAGAGGCAAGCCAATCTGCTCAGGTGACAACGAGAAAACCAGAATCTACATAGAAGGCACCCATGGCCAACCTCGCTGGCAGGGATCTCAATCTATAATCCTCCCCATCAAACCAATGAACACACACCGCATACAGCAGAGAATACCTTTACCAACGCATTCTGCCACATCCCGGTTCAAATAGGTAAAAACCGGCTATCCACCGCGGGAGGATACCTCCCCAACCCCTAAGAGCCCACAAAGATGGGGCACATACATGGACAGAGACATATCATACATCTACATGAGCACGTATAACATCTGCACTTAACCTAAGCACGCTACACAAGATGAAAGCAACGTAGCACTGCAATTAACCAATCGGGCATATCGGTATGTTTCCGGCTGCCCGTCTAAGTTAAAGCTCTTGCTAAGTGACTGGTTGAACTTTAAGTGACTTGGGGGGGACGATTTTTGCCTTTTTTTGCCCCTGCCCCCCCACTATAGTTTATACGAAGGAGCACCTAAGTTTTGAATATTTTACTAGCAGGGGGTGTTACGCTAGCAGGGGCCAAGGCAGCAAATCGGGTATAAGGCAGCGAATTGGGTATAGTGGTTACCCAATTTACCTCCTCATCCCTGTTAGTCGAACATTCCCCGCTAGTAAAATATTCAAAACTTAGGCGCTGTACCTTCGTAGTATGTAGTACGACTTTTAGGAGTTTAGCTTGGCCTCTGGGTGGGTGGTAAGGATGCTGGTAATTGATTTCGTCACGTAGAGTCACTCGGATATGGCATTGTGATGTGGCACGTGACTGCAGAACCCGATACATCCTTTTTAAAAGTGGTATATATAGGCCAATGCCCAAGGGAGATTATTTGAGCTGTGAATACCGTATTGTAGTGTTCTACTATGCGCTTATTAGTGTGCGGATGCCTGCGGTCTATCTGTGTTCCGGAACCTTTGTGGATACTCTCTTTTGCACCGCCGGACCTTCCTTTTTTCGTCTTTTTCTTTCACCGCTGGCTTTCATGTTATGGCTATTGCGCTCACTGCCCTGGGAAATAAGGTGCTTTGCCTTCGGAAATCAGTGACTGTCGTTTGGGATTTCCCTTCTCTTCAAGATATATCCTCCCCCCAGGGTTATAAATAGGCACTTTGGACTCCTGCTTATCTGGTTCTTAGTTGATGCATAATGATACGGTCAATGCTTAAGGTTGTTGTGATATCGTTGTCCTTAACATCAGGCAGAAGAAACATCCAAATTAGAATCCACCTGCCGCCTGGATGACTGTTTATTCCTGGGGCAGCATTACCTGGAAAGTCCAGCTGTCTGGCTGGTGCAGTGGTTAATATATTGGAAATGGGTCGACCCCTGCACGATCAGTGAAAGTCCAAGAACTAAATTCCTCTCACCTCGAGCAGTGTTCCTAACCGTCCCGGGCGCCCGGCGGGCTTATAGTCCCGGGAGTCCAGGGCAGGGTGGGTAAAGACGCCAGGGCACGGCGTCGGTCTTTCGTGATGACTGCCATCCCAGGGGCTGACGGCTTGGCCCTGCAGTCTCAGCGCAAATTGGATGTTCCGGTCCGTCATCAGTAGGGTCCGGCCGTCATCCGTAGGTATTTCGGAGTGGACACCACCGGTCCCAGATCCGAAGTCCGTCTAGTCCTAAGAGAAAAGGCGGGCGGGCTGGACGCTTGGGAACACTGACCTCCAGTTACTATTAAACAATCTGTTACCTAGGGAGGGGGAATTAAGAAATCCTGCTTTATAGGAACTGGGGGGCTGACAACCTTAGGCTTCCTCAATAAGTGTAGTGCGAACCTGTCCTGCTGCGAGGTGGCAGAATCCGGCTCTGGGCCATACAGATAAAGGCGGGGCCCGAGATTGGTCTGGTAGTAGAGGAAGCGGAGCGGGATTTACTTCCATTGGGTTGGGATAGTATCTGCATCTAAATGCTATTATGTGTACCACCTAGTATCGAGGTGACTGAACCCGTTGGTGGGGCATCACAAACTTCCGTTTTAAACCATGGAAAATCTCTCATTAAACACCTAAGGAGTAAGAAACACCTCCGTTGAAATCTACCAGCAACTTGGGAAGAAACACACTACTTACCCATTAAAATCCCAAAATTGGGCTTCCGGTAGGATAAATATTAGTTCCCAGGTTTACCTTTCATGAAATACCTAGCTGGCGCAGTGGTTAACACTCCTGTCGCAATTAGCGGGAGCCCAGGAGTTCAATCCACGCTGACAATCAGTTATTATTGAACGATCCGTCATGTAGGGCAGGAGAATTAAAAAATCCTGCCCTATGGGGACTGGGAGATTGAAGAACTTGGCCCTCATCAATAGGGCTGTGGGGTTTAACAATCCTGCTACGAGGAGGTAGAATCCGGCTCTAGACCTCAAAGGTTGGCGATCGGCGGGTAGCAGAAGCAAATGGGACGGGGGTTGGCAAAGAATGAAATATGAAAAAGAAAAAAAGAAAAAAAAAAGAAAAAATATATAAATATATAAAAGAATAGAAAAAAGAAAAAAGAAATACTTCTTTTTTTACCTTGGGAAGGCAGCTGTTGCCCCTCTCCCTATTTATTGCCTTGTATACATAGTTTTTTTTCTTAGTAAAGCGAGGTAACTTAGTACTAGTCCTTTGTATTATGTATGGCTCTTGGCCACTACCTGAAAGGGAGATACACAGAACTCGAGATTCAAAGTTTAATAAAGTAGTACGTTATCCTTAACTTTCCGGCGAAAATCCAAGTCCACCTTCCAGCAGGATGGGTATTTTTTCCCGGGGTATTATTATGTGAAATTCCTTGCTGGCGCAGTGGTTAACATGTCAAGAAACTGATAACCTCCTGTGCAATTAGCAGGAGCCCAAGAGTTCAATGCCCCTCACAATGGGTTATTATTGGACAATCCATCACATAGGGTAGGTGGCTCAAGAAAGCCTGTCCTATGGGAACTGGGAAACTGAAGACCTTAGCCTTCCTCAATAAGACTTTAGGAGAAATCAGACCTGCTACCAGGTGGTAGAATCCGACTCTGGACTATAGGTTCGCGATCGGCAGAGTAGCAGAAGCAAGAGAGAAGAACTAAGGGAAACCTTTTACCTCTTTTCAGTTTGCAATAGCGACTGGAAACTCTGAATGCATACGTAGAAATCATCTAGTGCCGAGATGACTAAGTCCCTTAGTATAGAATCACTATCAACTCTAGTAAGCCACCTTCTCAGTATTTATCGCTCTATCAAGATACTTCCTCAGCCAAGCCCGGCAGGGACAGTAACTTGCGAAACACCCGGAGTCTTTTAATGCTCTAATAAGTGCGACAAGGCTTAAGCTTCCGCTAGGATTTATCCGACACTCTCCTGGGGACTCAGAACAGCACCGGCACCATCGGGTACCTGGAGGGGAAATGGGTTCAGGGGGCTCCATTTTATTACATATTATACCATTTGGCTGTTTCTGTAAAGAGGGATGTACGGGACTCAGGATACTCTATAGTGTTAAAATCTTCACGAAGGTTCCATATCCACAGCACGAACTACAATACCGGATGTTTGAATTAGGTGAAGTTTTGTTTGGGGAATGTTGGAGGACATGGGAGTTGAAGCAATGGCGTGTATGGGCGAAAGGTTAGGCGCAGCGGAGATGTTTTGGAGAGATGCAGGAACTGGCACCAGGGTGTGCCGAAGGTTGGAACTAAGGTCTTCTAGGAGATGGAACGAACAAGTGTCACACTATGATAGTAGCGAAACAGGCTAAGGTACCAGGAATGTTCAAGAATGGAAAAGTGAGGAAAACTCTATAAGTAGACGAAATAGAGGCAAGGGATTAAAGGACGAAATGTTTTGGATGAAGTTTGAGAGTGATGTCTGGAAGGGGGAAGAAGGTGATGGAATGGAAGTGGAAGACTTGGACGAAGCTGAGGAAAGGTTTTCTCTGTAGTCAAGTTTGTGTGTATATAGGACACCGCTGGCGATGTTGGACTCGGACACCAATACACTCTCTACCGAACATAGCCTAATTTGAAGATGTAGTACGGTATTTACTGGAATAATTGAACCTCGCGCTAAGACGTCTGGTATTCCCTCTCTTGGATCGGGGGGGCGAGCGCACTGCGAAAACTGACCCCCTCAGACCGGGCTTTGGGCAGTAAAAAAAGAAAAAAGAGCCAGACCTTACCAGCAAAGGCAAATCCAACGTCCTAGCTTGAGGTTCAATTATTCCAATAAATACGGTACCCTCCCCACGCTCCAGGGGAACCCTCTTATCACACGAGACATCACTTGTATAATACAATCTCACCTGCACACCCTCCCATTGTATCGCACCTACTTACCGACAGTATGTGAACATCCCGTGCCAAAACCCGAGAGCGCTCGCAGTCCCCTAGATTCCGGCAACAGCTAACCGCTCTGTATCTTCAGTACTCCGGGTCAAGAACTATGAGTATTAAAACTACATACTACCGTGAGACGGATCAATCCTAAGCCCAAATGAGCATTCTGTGGTGCTGTTGGTTACATGGTGGGTATGGCAGGGTTCTAATCGGGACTTGGGTCTATGATTTATTTTTTTCCTCTGGGAAATATTAGGTATCATATTCATATGCAGTTTTATGGGGAATTCTGGATAATAATAATAATATTACGATAGAGAATAAACTGTATATCCCCAGGGTACATGTATGATATACCCAGGTTTTTGAATGAACCTTCAGTCCTACAGTATGTTCATTAGAACCCCCCCGCTACTACTACTGTCCAGTTTTTACAGAGGAAAGGAAAACGAAGAGGGGACCTAACTATTCAGACAGCCAATTTCCTTTGCCTACCTCAACTATGGCTGAAACTTGCATAGTTAATACCTAAGGATTAATTACGATACCTTTCAAGTCTCAAGAGTTTTCTTCTTTTTATTTTTCTCTTTTTCTCGCACTAACTTACGCCTGCTTGGATCGCCGAGATATAGGCTATGACATCTGCTATCTCAAATCATGCATGATTTGAGATGTTCACAGTGTTAGGCTGGGCGGTTTTTTTCAAATCAATATCTGTGAAAAATTCAAGTCGTGGTTTGAAAAATATTCAAATTTGATTTAGGTATTTAAGCTATACAAGATTTCCTTGTCTTGTACCCTTACCAAAAGCTAGCAAGTTAAGCCCCGGAGGGTAGAACAAATATGATATAATACCGTCGTTCATAGTTGCAACCTTGTTTGACTGAGGGAAGGAAGCTCGTAAATCATGATTTGGAAAATTTTCGGACCGTGATTTGAAATCGTGATTTCAAATAGGCCATCTCAAGTCATAGAGGGTCAACCAGCACTTATCCTTTTTCGTGATGCTAATTTGGCAGGGAATTGGGAGATCATGCGGGAAACGGTTCAACTCTCTGACTTAATACATGATTGGGAATGTGATGAATGGTGGTGAGGGATGCCTATGGGTAAGATATTGGGGGGCGTCATGGCTTGTCACTCCACAACTTCTTGAACTTAGTTTCAGAAATTGAACGTTTTGTCTTGCAGCGGAAGATTGTTGATTAAGTTATCTACCTAACTACGGGAGACATGAGCGGTATATATATACCTTATCTTGATGACGCAAGATATTGGGTGGAATCCCAACCTCCACGTCCGCCCACATATCCGCAATAGTGAGTAGGAAGCTCATACTAGGCCTCCGTTCTAGTGTTTGCCACGAGCGGTGAAGCTCGAGGGCTCGGCTCGAGATTTTGGCTCGAGCCTCAAGAGCCCACTAATTCCGCGAGCCGAGCCGGCTCGAGCCAGCATAAACTTGGACTCGAGCTTTTGTGATATTTGATCCTCTGAAAAGTTTTACCCCAAATCTGGCAACGGGTAGGGCGGGAGGGAACGGGACTGAAAGGGGACAGGTGAAGAGAGGGGCTGGTGAAAGCGGGAGTGGACAGGTATCGCAATATGAATCCTAGTTGAGGCCCGGAAAGAAGAA
>Ga0307517_10003188_pt1 | contig 25765 bp, 26 predicted proteins | sample 23_EM_MG_FD_194515 | JGI IMG/M metagenome (GOLD analysis project Ga0307517, IMG submission 194515) | Populus trichocarpa ectomycorrhiza microbial communities from riparian zone in the Pacific Northwest, United States - 23_EM | ecosystem: Host-associated > Plants > Roots > Unclassified | place... | reverse complement strand
TTTATTTGTTTTATGTAGGCGGTGATGGAGTTTTTTATGTTTTTAGGGTTTTCTAGGCCATACTTTAGGGTGCTTGCCGGGATTTTCCCATAATAAATCCAGGGATTTAACAAAAAAAAAAAAAAAACCTACCCGATGATGACGCCTGACACCAACCTTCCCTTCCCCCCCCGCAATCCAACGGCGGGACGGTGCCCAATCACTTCCGGCTGGGCAGCCCCCTTTCCAGACCGGCGAGCCCCAACTGGAAAAACGTTTTTCCTCCCCGGAACTAGGTTATTTTCAAGCTTAATTGTTGGCGCTCGGTTCCAGATCCTCCCGGCCTGGAACGAGAACGGAGGGCGAGCGGGAGTGGGAGACCGACTGACCAACTGGCTAATAATCTGCCGTATCGCGCTACCGGTAGTACTCTATTGTGCTGATAAGATTATTATTTTCTTTCTGCCTTCAATTTCGGAAGGGTGGGTTTTCCGGTCCCCGGAGGCGCGTTGCATAAGCAGGGGGGTTGTGTTATCGGTACCTGAGTGCGACGGTATGATAAGGGGGTCTCTTTCTGATTGTGCTCGCGAGCGAATTAGTATGATATAATGGTACCTGATTGAATGGTGAGGGCGGATTTAATACTTGTTGGATATCTGTAGTGAGTATACTTGTAGCGCGTCAGCATCAGCACAACAGTGTAATGATAGAATGATGGCATCATACTGGAGAGTGCCTTGGGCCTTTCTGCACTTGCGATACCGGTAGCATCTTGTCATCGCCTCGGGGTATTAGGTTTGCTCTTTTTTTTAGATACTAGTCTTCGTGCTATAATAGCATGGGATCGGTCGGATTCGGGCATTGAAACAGCCCTTGTGGCTTGGGAGTGGCAGTTGCTGGTATGATAGCGGTAGAAGGTTGGTGGGTCGTAACATGCTTTTAGCAGGCAGAAGATCAAGTTTCTGAGTCGAGAAGCACTTGCGCAGGCACCGTGCTAGTCTGAGTACATTACAGTGCATACGATGGTACTTGTAGTACGGTAGATGACCGCACAATCTCGTGCAGTGCTTCCGGCACTCGTACCGTTGTCGACTCGCATTTTTCACCCATCTATTTATTAAACACCCCCATCAGTTTCAGCCGCACAAATTGTGGCGCGGGAAATGAAAATCCTCCACCAAAAAACATTCTACCGGTATTTTAGTGCTTGGCTTCCCGCCGCTTCAGACAAAAGATCCTGCCGTCGGAATCATGTCTTCTGACGCTGATCGACTGAATCGATGACAAGGAAAGCCTCCCTCGACCCCGCATCCCCTCGGCCTGGGAAAAATTCACGGTCGGGGAATGAGTCTCACCTTTTTTCTGTTGGGTTGAGTTTATTGGCATGATTGATCCCTAACTGGGTAATGGTTTGGCTCAATATGGAAAAACCTGGGCTGAGGGATTGACAAGGGCATTGCTAGCCGCTGTCAGCGTTTAGGATTTTCAGCCTCGTAAGGGATTGATTGACTGTAAGTCAGCCAAAAAAGGGGGGATGTGACTCTTCACGATTTTGGCAAGTGAAGGACGATCTGGGTATGAGAGCTCGCGATCCTATCACTTGAGAGTAAAGGATAGCTGATGTTATGAGTAGAAGGGCAGATCACAGAGCTATCATACAGAGATAGACTTGCATCTTTTCATGGGTTTCAAGAACTGGCGGATGGTCTGACCAATGGTTTCTAGGAAATCATCTCTTGTGAGGCTTTTGGCCTCCCGAGCGGCTGGGGTAGACCCTGTCTGGGTTTGTGTGCCTTGTCGCGGAGCTTCTTCTGCCTCCCACGACCGCAACTCAACCCGTAACGGCAGCCAACCAGCCAATCCGCCCGTTTTGTGTGATTATCCCTTTTCCCTCTTCTCTCAGCCCTCAACCCTCCATTTTTTTTCAATTTCTCTTCTTCCGGTATTCTACCCTTTGGTTTTCTGCCGATTCTATTTTTCATCAAAAAAAAAAAGCTCTGACAAGCGGCAAATATCGTTCCGCCGCCTTCGCTTCCCATTAGAGCCCCTGAATTGGCTCAACTTTACGACGCCCGCGATAAACGTTTCACCGGACAATTCTCTCTCGCTGGATTCCTCGTATTTTCCCTATCGATAGCCTGCTTCTCCCTGCCGCTGGAGAAGCGGTTCCCTTCCATCTATCCCACACGCCATGGATCGCAGAAAACCATCATCATGCAGTCGCTTCACCCTCCTCCTCCGAAATCTCTTCATCGCAGCGTTAGCGTACATGTTCGTTGTCGAAGTTCTGCACATCTATCAAACCGGTACCATTTCTCCCTTTTCGAATGGTCCTCCAAAGAAAGCAACGGGGAAGGGGGGCAAGGGGGGCTCGCTGTCCGGAGGTGTGAATTGGCGGCTGAGGCCGGCGACCTTGGTGGAGAGTATCAACGATACTTTCATGGGCAAGAGGCCAGATGTGGATACTTATGCGAATTACACGAGACTGATCGAGACGTGTCGGGGTTCTTTAAATGGGTTGGAGAAGATGAGGAATGTTTATGATTGCTTGGACTACCTTGCTCACCACGAGGATGATTACTTTTTCGTGCCCGAGAACCGACCTTCGGCTGCTGACCCGAGCTACAAATCGGTTGAGGATGCCGCCCTCCCATCCACGCACCATATCGGGGATTGCCCCGGCCCCGTTCAACTTTACCATACATATTGGACTGGTCCGGCTACGTGGCGGGTGGAACTTTTCGTCAAGGCTTATCTGTATACCCAAAATATTCCCTGCAGCAGACTACATATTTGGCTCGAGTCGGACGGATCCCCTAACGCTGTGCCGGACATGATGAAGGATCCTCTATTCGCCAAGTTTCTTCCGCTTGTGGAGCGTGGTGATTTGGTTCTCAAGGCATGGAAATTCCCCCGTAGGATTCCCTTACCCAAAGGGGCTATCGCTGAGGATCCGGCATATACGAAATCTTTGGTCGGTAGGGGGTCTATCCGTAGAGCCTCTGGTGAAACTAAGGGTCCTAAAGCTGAGGTTTACATTGCCGACGGGGTTGTTCGGATGGAAGATGGTAGCGAGTGGCTTGTGCTTACTGAGCGCCAAATGACTTTTCTTCCTGTTGCCGTCTCGGACGCCGTGCGTTTCGTGGTTTTACATTTATACGGGGGTGTTTATATGGATATGGATGTTATGCTTTTGCGTGACATGCGGCCGCTGTTATTGACGCCTGATCATAACTTTGCCGAGCGTTGGGCAGTTCATTCGCACCCCGGGGATTACAACACTGCTGTCATGTCTCTCAACGCAAACAGTTCTCTATCATCATATCTCGTTCGGGGCGGAATCAGAATGGGTCTAAACTTTCACCCGAGAATCATTGGGAGGATGGCGTGGAAGGATGGGAGAAATGAAGAATTTGCCATGTTTGAGACTGGGTTGTTTGATCCAATTTGGGGCGAGTTCAATTGGGGCCGAGAGGGGAGATGCACAGTTCCTTGCTTCAGGGATTATGGTGTTGCTTTTCGAGGGACCAAGGGCGCTATCAAGGATGAGTGGGAGAGCTACGATGGGAAGCCACTTTCAGAAAGGGTATATGAGAGGGAGCTAGAGCTCAGATCTCGAATCTCGGATTCACCATCTTCACCCGACGGGGCCGAGCGCACCCCGGTTGGGGCTCTGGCTATGGGAAAGGGGGATGTAGATGTGACATATGGGGGAAAGCCATATACATTGAAGGAGGATAAATACCCGCCGAACAATAGAACATTGGAAAACTTTTTCAGAGGAGCTTGGAGTTATCATATTCATAATCAGGTTTGTGCTCCTCTTTCCCCGTCGTCCTCTGCCCCATCGCATCTGACCATGCCTCCAGTGGACCAAACACCCACAGCCAAATTCTTGGTTCGACGTCGCTCAGAAAGCCCACGATGGCTTCTTCCTCCGGGGGCGCAAGAACGTCTATGGCGAGTCTTGGACAGGGCCTGATATCCCTGCTTACGGCCACTGGCCGGAATTCGATTAATGTACGAGTCTGCTTCCACAAGTCTTTTGTTCAAAAAGCACCAAGATCGACCAAGCAAACCTTAATGCGGCGCGGTTCGGCGTTTTATGAGCGGGTTTCCTTTCTGTTTCCTTTTTTTCTTTTTCATTCCTATTATTCTCTCTTTTACCTTCTTGTTGATTACTTATCACTCGCTTTCAAGGACAGGATATGGTCACCTTTTAGCAACGTTTATACCCTGGTGAGGTTCTTTTTACTTTTATTTTTGTTATATTTTATTGGGTTGTTGCGGGGCATGGAAAATAGCGAAGATGGCGATTTTTTTGATTTGTTTTGGCGGTAAAAACTTTTTTCTTTGATCACTTGTGCGGGCTGGCAGAGTGTTTTTTGTATAAACTAGGGTGGGGTCATTAGTTTGTGCATTTCGCATCATGTTTTTGGTTTTACGCTCGTTAGACTTTGAAGGTGGGGGGGCTCGTTATCGGGTTAAATTAGTTTGTAGTACCGTAATATGTTGCCGGGGAAAGGTGTGTGAAGAATGGTAGTTAATGATAAGAGGATACAATAGCATATAGCTCATTCCACCTCGGAATGAAACTTTTTTGAGTTAAAGGGAGTGTAGACTGGGTTTTGCAGGTATAGTCCTTGTTCGGTGACTTTCTCGACGCAATATAGCTAAGTGTATGATACGCGCCCCATGTGGAAACCGCCAGGGACGAGAAGTGTTACCTGCGGTACTACAGCGCACAACTTCTCACTCGGATCGGATACGTTAGACGAGGCAGCTCAAGTGGGAGAGATGTGTAAGCCACGCGCTGGCAAATTCCTCGACTGATGGATAGATTGGCGGATAAGGCATTGACTTACTCTGGGAGGGAATCCCGGCGAGACAAGTTTCCGGGACGCCAGAGGGGTAGCTTTTGACGAGTTCATCTTTGGGCGGGGGGCCGAGTTAGTTGCTGTACAGTACAGCGGGGATTTTATATCTTTCACTTGGCACTATCTACTAGTACACCCCTCTTTCCCCCCCGCTGGAAAGGATACTGTATATGTTTACAAGGTATGATACTAGATATGGAGAGGATAGTCCGCCAGAATGAATGAAAATGGTTTAAAAGTTCTATTAAGTTATAGCTTTCGGGACCAGATATAAGTTAGCTACTTCCACAAAACGAAGGAAGCAAAAAAAAGAAGTATTTTTCCGTCGGACTCTCCCCACCTTGTATGATATGGCGCAGTATCATACGTCTAAAGTTGCAGACCTGGCTATGGTAGATGCAACAAACATGTAACGCTCCCCCCCCCTCGAAGGAATCAGGGCTATATTATGATAAGAGTTGCATGATAATAATAATAATAGTATAGTATTATTATTATTATTATTATTATTATTATTATACAAAAAAAAAACAATCCTATAGAAAGAAAAACCCCTAGAAAATTCAAAGAATTGAACATCTGAAACCCTTAAAAAATTAATTTTTTTTTGTTGCGAAATAGCCCTTTCTTCTTATTCCTCACAGCTGTTGAGCGTTACATGCTGCATCTGGTATATCATAAGGTCTGCGCTTTAGGCGCAACTGCACCATATTATCATATCATATCATAGCAGGATTGATTGAGATAAGCCCCAAAGTCCTATCCCTTCGTGCGTCCCGGTTTTCACACACTTTTAGCGTTGCGCTAGTAAGATAGATGTGGCAAGAAAAGAAACGATTTACAACACCACAAGATAAATTAAAATCAGGTCAAGTACTCCTACTCGTACCATAGTCAGGAGCAAATCTACGCAGAAAACCTGATTTCTATCATGGCAATACTGAACAGTACTCACCTAGCACTATTCCGAGCACTATACCGGCTCTGAAACACAAAGTTTTTCATATCACGATTACCCAAATAGGCTAGATTTTAAGATTTTTGAATGGGGGTGCAATATCGGTACAAGGTATGGCCATAAAAAAGTGGTACGCTGCATATGTAATATTTCAGTAGAAGTGGTACACCTGAGAGAAAAACATTCACAGAATAAGTGTTTCCTCTCATGCTATGCAACCACTAAAGGAAAATCTTAGTGGGTAATATAGATGATCTCTCTTCCAGTACATTTGCCATCAAATTAAACACTTACAAGTGCATTATAAGGATGTTGCCCAAGCCTTTAAACTGGTATTCTGTTTAATGCTGTCCAGATTTCAACCAAGTTTGAAGGCCTCATGACTTATTTTCAAAATCAATATTCTCTTGTATCTCCATGCTGAAATTATGCCTATCTGTTATTGTATTCTGTATTTTTTTCTCATCTATTAGTGATGGTCAAAAAACTCAGCATTTGAACTTGAAGACCATATGGTAAAGGTTGTGGTTTAAGGGGTATTTCATTATTGCAACATATTTTCTGTAAGAGGGTGGTTTGGGTGCAGTGTACCACAATTTTTTCCAAAACCAACCCAACCTACCCCTGCACCGTACCACTTTTGTATGGCCATACCTTGTACCACCCTTCATATTGATCATATGATACTTACATCATGCTTGTCACAATTATTCCTAACTTTGCTCTCTTTGGTTACTTCACAGATCGCTTCCACTACCAGCTCTACGGGCACTTAGTGCGGTGCTTGAAAACACATGGGGGGGTTGGCGAAGGACTAGGTTTTTTTTATCGGAAAACTCTCAGAATACCCCCTTGGGAAGCGACAAGGGTCTATAATGCCACACACAACTAGAATACCACATCATGTATAGTTTGTGGCATAGCAACAACCCAAAATATTATGCAGTTGACTGACTTTTGTTATGAACCAACACTGGCACTGGCATGGTCAGGTAAATAAACATAAACGACCAAATTTGTTACTATAGGTCTTTACATAAAGGCAAAATCAATATACATAATGTTGAATATGTTGTTAACAGAAAGCGGGTGTTGAAGAGTAGAAAACTGAAAAGAAATAGAAGGAAAAAACGAAAGAAAGAAAAAGAGATAGAGAAAAAAAAAGAAAAAAGAGAAGACGCTGGGGACTAGGCAGGAAGGGGGCATTGGGGAGAAAAAAAGAAAATATATAGTGGCTGAAAGAAAAGTAGGAGAGAAGAGAGAGACTTTAGACCTTGGGGGGTTGCCGGCAAGTGTGTGAATTATGATTTCTGCCTCCACAATTGGAGCAAAGTTGAGGTGCGCGGTCAGGAAGATCAGGAAGCTGACCGGACATTAGCTGACGCTTCCGGCGAAGTTCCCCAGCACGCCTCCAAACAACCTTCGGCCATCCATGAGGGGCAGAGAGAATTGGAGGATGGCATGGAATTGGGGTTTGGAGGAAAGATGGCACTGGGCCTGGGCCAACAATTGTACGTTCTCCTAAAGGTGAACTTCGTACAGTCCAGCCAAATGCAGATACATAGGTTGACGGCGAGGTCTCGTTATTGGCTGTGGTTGGTGCTTGGTTCTGTGGTGTAACAGGTACAAAGGAAGGTGGGGTTGGTGATTTGGATAAATCGCATCTATGGATAGGTTGTCCTGGAAGTAAAGTGGAAGGAGGGCTGAAGGAAGAGGTTTCTTTAGAACAGGGGGTTAATGATGAGGGGCTAGAGGTATTGTGCGAGGGAATCTCAAGAAAGCGCAATAATGTAGCTGGATTGGAGATCGACGAGGTGGTTGTGGGTTGGCCAAAACTGGGACTCAGAGTATTGAAAGATAAATGGTGAGAAGAGGAAGGAAGCTGGTTAGCTTCTGCTGCGGAAGAATTGGTTGTATGGCGTGTACGGCTTGTGCATGTGGTCCTCTTTGAAGAAAATAGTGAGGTATGTGTAAGAACAGCTGGAGCAAACTCCTGGTTGATTGGTGTTTCCGAAAGCTGATCCAGATTGACAAATCCAATGTTCTGGATGTAGGTTTTGTTGTATGCTTTCAATGGTTAAATAATGAGGCATATACTCCAATGGTTGACACTTGAGACGGTAGATACAAGATATAGCGTGCGCACAAGGTACGGCATTTTCCTGATAACGGCCACAACTGCAACAGCCTTGCTGAAGGTCAACAAAATAAGTTATCCCGGTAAGTCCAGTGTCACGCCCCATTATCTCATTTGACATCTGAACCGTTCTTGCTGCTACAGATGCTAATGAGCCTTTATTTTATTGATTAGCTATTAAGAGTATTTGCAAAGTGTAGAGTTAAGATAAGCATACCACGCAGTAAGTTTTGACCGTAACTAGTAAACTTTTGTCCTGGAGGATATACTTTTGAATCAATATTTCGTTCAAAGCGGAGGTGCATTAGCTTATGCCAAATTGCATCTAAGAGCTCAAGGCAGGGGAGTGCTCGTTCATTGAGAAGGCTATTGTTAACTGATTCAACAATATTTGAAGTAAGATGTCCATAGGTTCGGCCGGGGAAGAAAGGTGCGCAATATTTTGTCCGATCCAATGACTTAACATACTGAGCTGCAGGTACACTATGTTCATGAAGTCTTTGGAGATTGGCCTCATAGTCTTCTTGGGTTGATGAGCAGGCGATAGCTGGAAAGAGATCCGGGCTTCTTTTCTAAAGGTTTTGCCCACATTTTCAGCTAGATCTTGTATACAGTGCGCACGCTTTGTTTCTGGAAGTTCAGTGCTGGCAGCCGCTAATCCTTTATCCCAGTCACTCATTAAAGTAACATGAGATGAGTTGACTATAGGCATGGCAGACCTGAGATTAGTGAGGAAAAAGCGCCATGAATCTTCAGTTTCGCTCTCAACAAGTCCCCAGGCTAATAACACTGCATGATTGTCTGCATCAATTCCAACAGCCAATAATAGTGTTTGGATAAATTCAGTTTTCGTGAAGGTGCCATCCACAGCAATAAATGGTCGACAATGGGCAAAGGACTTAGAACTGGTTGGAGGGCATATAAATATCCGCTGGAATCTCTGAGTATTTGTATCAACCGCTAACTTGACGTAGGTTCCGGGATTTGTTTGAATAAGGAGTGATGCATAAGCTGGTAACATTTCGTATTGTGATGCCTGATGCTGTAGACTGTGACCTAGGATTTGCCGCTTGGCCTTCGATGCTACTGCTGTTGTAATTCGCTCCTGATGGCGGTGGAGTACTGCCTGTACCATTGTCCTTGGTATTGTCTTATTGTCAATCGTAAGCGTGGATGGAAGAATGCGGAGTAGCCACTTCTGCCTGCTACTTTCCTTCCGTGAAACATCCCCAGCCCCATAGCACAGATGTACTGGATTAGTGAGGCCTACCTCCACACATTTCTCCTTTTTGTTAAAAAATGCGCGTATGCTAAAACTACACTCACTGATTGCGCAACGATATACCACCCTGGTAGAATCACTCTCATTCACTCTTGCAGTGAACTTTTCCTCAATAGACCATTCCCCAACAGCGTCTTTGCAGGCCTTAAACGAGGGGAATTGCTGACCTTTTTCGAGGGGAGGCATTGCTGATATTTTTGCATATGATTGGTGATACTTTTGTCGGATGGGTACCTTTTTTTCTTCCTTCCTCGGATCTGTATTATTTATATCTATATCTGCTAGATCTTTTTTGTTTACTTCTATTGTTTGTTTTGACAACCGGCAATTGTTCACTCCGGAGGAAGCAGAGAGTGGGTGGAGAGCTAATGTCAAAGTTTCTTTGCTTCAGGGGTATTTTGGGTTTGGCGGGGCATATTAGGCCCTTGTTCCTTCCCGAGGGGGTATTCTGAGAGTTTTCCGTTTTTTTATACTAATCTCCCAGTTCCCATATTAGGCAGGGTTTGGGGAATTCTTATTTTTATTTTTTTTCCTGCCCTGCGTGGCCGCGGCGGGTCGTTCGGTGGTGATGGCTTGTTGCGAACTCCTGGGGACCTGAAAAATTGCGATAGGGGCTGATTGGGGGTCTTGATAATATGTTGGCTACTGCACCGGCTAGGTATTTCATGATGATAATAATAATAATATTATGATAATATGTCGATTTGGGAACAAGTACTTGCCCTACCGGAACTTGGGTTTCGGGATTTTTAATGGGAAGGAAGGGTGGTGTATCTCTTCCCAAGTTGATGGATTTCGATGAAAGTCGTTTTTTGCTCCCGGGTTGTCTTCAGCTGGAGACTCTGTAATCTTGAAAATCAGCCTACCGCTCCCATACGGTGGAATGTGGAACCGCACAGCCCGAGAGATACTAGTAGGAATGTGTACGCTGTGGACTACGTATACATTCCTAAATATAGCTCTGTCCTTGCTTGTCCGTAGATCCGTAGTTACTATTTCCTTTCGTCTTTTGATCTTCATTGTTTTCTCTCTCCATGCGGCAGTACTTTACCCGGTCACTTTAGAAAGGCTCCTGTTGTATAGCTTAAACCGTGATTCTCTGGGAATCTATGGGATGGCTATTGTGTGAGCTGGTCACGGGATATCATTCGCAATCTGACTCCGGCTTACGCGTACTCTTTGTTTGCTCGAGGAGGTGGTTGCGTTTGTCCGCTGGATTGTGTTTCTCGGCGTAAGCTTCCTTGGGGCGTTCATCTTAAATCTTTAAATCACCGAGAGGGTTCCTTTTACGGCTTGCCCCCCACCCCCCACCCCCTGCCTTCCTGCCTTCAGTAGGCTGGCTCCTTTCGGGAGCTATTTTAATAGTCTATCTGAAAGCCTAGGGAGGGCATCATGGACACCTGGCGGCGTGAAGAATCCTGGGTGCTGAGAAGTAGACCGTGGGCTATCGCACACCCCGGTCCGCGGTTTGTTGGGGTTTATTGAGTTATGATATTATGTAGGAAAACCCTATGGTAGGGCTTGTTCTACCTAACCCTGGTTAATGTTGGGAACATGCTATCCTTTCAGTGGTGATGAACTCCCCTCACTCGATAAATACTAATTAGCGGTGTTAGCGTTGAATCGATACTACCAGAGGGTGTCGTGCTGACTCGCCTGGTATCTAATAGCGGAGCAAGAGTGCACCAAGAAGCACGTAAATAAGCTATTGAGGGCTCTTTGGTATCCTCAGCTCATTGGTCTCTCGGTAGTTGATGCCCTATCACAACAGCTGCCTCTTTCCGAGTCCCCGGGAGTGTTTGGGGTGCCACAAAACTGGGAAACAGCCAGACCGCTCACCATGCTGCCACCACTACACCGATCGGTTCACCAGTATTCGCACTATACTCCTACCGAGCGGAATTTGTCGAGGTATTGGGAAATTCGGCACGTGCACTATAGCAGGGATAGTGAATTGGTTTTGCCGGAAAAAAGTATGAGGGAGGGAGGGAGGGTGTAGAGGGTTCCGGTATCGAGGTGAGAAACATTTTGAAGGTGATTTCTTTCCCCTCTGCGAACTTTTCAACTTTTTTCCTGGATCATCGGATCTGGGTGCCGGTATATTTAGGCGTTCACTATCTACCGGTAAGGGGGTGCACGAATGCTTTAAGGGTTAGTCCTTGGTGGGATCGGTATGCCTTTGGGAGAGCTATTTCTGTGAGAGTTCTATTATCCCTGAACTACGGCACATGCCGCATTCTCCGCCTTCTACGTCTTCGTGGGTTCACTATGGCAAGGCCATTTGCTTCGGCTCGCCCCAGGGTTAAAAAGGCTAAACTCCTCACTTTCTGGCTAGTAGGGGTAGATCTTTCATGGGCTTAGTAGGATATCTTTAGTCCAGGGGGCTCCTTCCGGGAGAGGGATATCCACAGGCTTTTTTCTAGGAAAAAAGACTAGCTAACTCGGATGCAGACCTCCTGTGAGATCCTTGAACGATATAGCTGCCGCGCTGTTTTACTATGCTGAATAGAGGTCCTCAGACGGCATCTGTGGGTAGGGTGGTGATCTTCTACTAGGGAAGTGAGGCTGGTCATTAGATGTTAGAGGGGAACGTCTTCTCTTGGCGACTTCTGATATTTCACCGTATAGGGCGCACAAGTCGGTCAAAAGGTTGGGGGGATATCATTGCGGCAATGGAGGGGTCTGGTCAGTGGTAGTGCCTATAGCCTCAAGATTTGACGTGTGATTTATTCCCCGGGCTTCGAGAACTCCAGGTCAGATTTCACACCAGTATAGTCATAAGGAGGGAGTGTCGGCTGGAGATGGAATTTATCGTTAGGAGTGGAGAGATAATTCCTGAAATTGCCCTCCTCTACCTGAAAGGGGCAGGGTGCTCAGATCAAGAGGGCCCTCATAGGGCCAAGGCAGGAATGATTGCGGAGCGAAGTCTACGATACCCCTCTTTTCCCACTTCATGCGGCCGAGATCGAAGGGCCCCTCGCGAAGTACGTTGATGGCCTTATCTCCTATTGGTACCACACTGCAATTCTTCCACAAAAACCATGGGATTTTAAGCGGCATGCTGATGAACACCTGAGTCACAAGCTCCGTGATTGCTAAAAATCCTTTTTCCCAAAACCGCATTTTTCCTTCCTCTTGCCCTCTGGGAACAAAATCATGCACAGAATCGGCTGACTGGGTGTACATTCCCGAAGGAATAATCGGTTACATGCCCCGGCTCCGAGTAAGTATGCCCTCGAGTGAGTCGTGGTGAATCTTGGCGATGGCTGGTATCGCGGTGGATGCTCTCCCACAGGCTTGCTATCCAGAGATTTGCTACCAAATTACTGATATCTAGGGCATGCGGTAGTTGATATCATACTTAGTTGTCAATTGCGCAAAACCTCTTCGAAAATTGAAGACTGGACCCTAGAAGGACCTGGTGGGGATTGTCTGAGACTAACTCGTGAAACAAGCTTTCCAAGAGCTGCGCGTGGGGTGCCACAGGTGTTACGCGACAAGCTTCGAGGTGCTCGTCCGGTGTATCGGTGTTTCTCTCGAAGCGCTGAGGGAATATATGGAACGGGCAATTGGAGGGTCGATCGCGGCTCAGACACCCAGGGTCCCACAACTCCACATTTCAAGTGCCGAGCTATTGTTGCTAAGGTGTGATTGTATCTGAAGGGGCTACGGCGCTATTCACCAGAATTCCGCCCGAAGAGATAATGGTTACCACTAAAAACTTTGGGGTGCTGGCGGTAGGTATGGGTGGTGGAACAAACCTTCCTGGATTACGGTCATGCCAAGCGCTGTTCCCCGTTTCTTTGAGACCTGAACCAAAGTGCCAGGACTGGCAGCTCTACCAGCAACCGGTGCATTGGAGAAATTACGATTACAACTCAATTTCAAGACTGTCAGAAACCCAGGGCGCGCGCACGCTTACCTTCGGATATCGGCAGGAGGTATTTGCTTTTTTTTCCCGGTACAAGTAATTGGAGATGATGCATTATCCTTTTAATTGTTGGATGGGAAAAGCTTAGCCCGACGCGCCTGGAAGAGCGCATGACAAGGAGAGGGGAAGGAGGCGGATAATGTGTCTGATCTTGTACCGTACTCGAATAATACAGGGGAGAAAGGGAGAGATACCGGCGAGAACAGTCTCAGATTTCCTATATCGTGATTTGCCTGCCAAAGTCAGCATCAATGGAATCGACCACTACGAGGACAATCTGGATATAATACAATAGTTGGTGTGCACCCCGGGAGCCTTGTGATACAGCTTGTGGAGCACATGGTTTTAGAACTTTTTGTGTGTATTACTGGAGTTGTGTCTAGAAAAAGCTTAGCTACTGTAGGATATTACGATTAACGGAAGTAGTCTCTCTGCGGGTAGCGGTGTTCGGAAGCGAGGGAGCCATTCCAGCTCACAAAGTGTTCCTCCCTTGCTCCAACATCAATGGTAGGTGGGGTGCGGGATTTGATACTGGCTGGGCTGAGATACCCTGTTGTGTTCACCTTTTATCGCCCTCTTCCCCGGATGGGGTACGGGTATTAGACTGCGGTAGGAAGCCTGGCACTGGTATCTGGCCCAATGCAATGCATGGGAAGAACAAAAGGGACCACATACTCGAGTACAGATACCCCCAAAGTGTTGGCACTGGTATGCACTTATTTGTGGAGGGGCACAAGGGCGTTACTGGGTATGCGGTATTGCTAAAATCTGGGGCTAGGCCCGGGATTGGATGCTTGAGAGGGTGGGCGCAGAGGGAGCAGTGTTTCCCGAGGTTTACCTTACCAGGGAAATATATTGGAAGGTGTTGGGACCTCGTGAATGAGGTTCGCCGGGGTTGGAGGGGCGGGAGTAATAATGGCATGAAGGGCTATAGCGTAATAATGGATGGTGTGGATTTGGGTGCGGCATTTTCTGGACAACTAGGTTCCCGATAAGTACTTGTTGGGAGGTTTGGGCTGCACTGAACATTGGGCATAAATGTCAAGCCCGGACGAGGGGGGATGAGGAGGCCAGGATTAAACCCTATCGTATTCCCCAGGAATCTCTCCCCGCACAGACAGTGGGAGGAAACCTGTTGGCAGCGGCAACAGCATCAACCCTACCACTGCATATTAGCCAGCTAAATTATCCATCATTCATAGAATCGGGCAATGTTTGTGATATATGCTGCTGTTACTTATGCAATGCTATGAACACGAGCGACCGATTATAAGCTTGCGTGTTGCCTGTCCTTGTCCTTGTACCTTCGCAGTCAAGGATTGTTTTATAAAGCGAAGCACTGGTATGGTAGATTGAGGCATGGACCCTAATCATTCGTATTGCGTGGGGGGAGACGGGGAGTAGTAGAGACCAAGCTTGGTCTATTGGATAAGGGATTGATATGCAGTTCTATCTTGATTAGTATCGCAAGGCCTTACGAGTGCTATAATTGAGTGAGGCGGCAGCGCCGGCGGGCACCGAGAGGATATCATAAATGCAAAGTACAGTAAAGAGTAAAGAAGAGGCGAGCTTCCTGGTTGACCGACTGACTTTGCAGACTTATAATGTCGGTACCGTGAGTTACCGCAGGTTGTTTCACACAAGGGAGTGAGGCAGGAAGTGGAGGCATGGAGTGGAATTGTAGAAATTCATACAGAAATTAAGCTCACATCCACACACAGTCGGAGACAGCAGCCCTGCACTGGCCTGCCTCCGAAGCAGAGCAATACTGTGGCCTCAATTTTCTACTCTGGGCCCCTGTATTGCGTCTGGCCTGGGTATTCTCAGGTATCAAGAGATCAAGGATAATAAAAGGGACAAATCTCTTTCACTCGATTTCACCTTTTCTCTCCCCTTCCCCATCACCATCATCGTCACCCTTTCACACCCTCCTACCCTTTCATTTCACTTCACCTTCACTTCCTTTAGCTCTTGGAATATCTCTTTTTCTCTCTCTCTTCTTCAGCTCGTCAAAAATCAACGTATCATATCAGCTCTGATTCTCATTTTCCCCAGAGCCGAAGATAGCGAGCGCACGGATGCTATGACCCTTGTCCACATCGTCATCAGAACAACTTAGCGTCTGAAGGCTTGTTTTTCTCCCTGCTTCTCTCTCGCTGCTGCTGTGTCCATTTAGCCCCCTCTTTACCCCCCCCCTCCTCTCTGAGTTCTTCCAGAAGCACAATTCTTCTTTTCGAGGAGTTCTTAACTAGCTCAGTGGGCTAGAGTAACTTTGGCCTGGAGGCGAAAGGGACTAGGAAAATAGTAATTTCAATTCACAGGACGTGATACAATTTTTACGGGTACCCTTTCCCTTCCCCCCCTTTACAGGCTCAACGGCACGGTAGCGACGGGTGGTGGCAACCGTTTGTTAGGTTACAACGGAGAATATCCCCGTCCGTTCACCTTAATAAACAGCGAAGAGCCTCCTTTCACAAAAGCTTCTGTTTGCCCCGCTTGCTGCTTTTCTTTCTTTCCTTCTTCTCCTTTTTTTTTTTTTTTTTGCTTTTCTCTTCCTTCGATCTGGCTCTGGTCCTGGCTCGTCTGTTCTCACATTCTTCTTTCTTTCCTTCCATCATACCCGCTGCGCTGCTTACAACTCCTCGCCTCCTCTCTACACACTCACACCGAAAATATCGTATCTGTCACAATTACTGTGGAATCCGGCCTGGTAAGTTTTATTTATTTTTAATCTCACTCCATTCTTGTTTCTTGATGATTGTCGAGTCTTCGGTGTGATTCATTGTCAGCACAATTTTGTGGTTGATGAGATGCAACCTTTTTTTTCTCTTGTTGCCTCGCTTGGCCTATACCGTTACCGGTCTGGGGCTGTTGGGTAAGCATTCTTATTAGTTGATGGGAATTTGTCGCTTTCAAATTGTGTCCCCCCCAAAGGGGCAAACTGACTGCTGGCTTCCACAATAAATTTTCGTGTTGTGTTATTTTCTCCTTTCTTCTTTTTCTTCAGCTGTCCCTTCTGTTCTGCCCAACCCTTTAAAAACAAACACTACGCCGCTCTTTCTCCCCTCTCCCCTCTCACCCATCAATCTTCCTCTCGATCGCGTACTAAAGCCGGATGATCTAAAAAGAATAGTCACACTTCGCCTGCAGCTCACCGACCAAACCCCTGCATTTACCCCGCCCAGCGGAATATTTACCCCTCGTCTCCCCACCACTTCTGGAAAACGTCCGTAAAACACTCACATCTCAAGGAAAAGAAAAAAGGGTGTCATGACGTCTGTTCTACCCGCTACGGCTCCAAGCATGCAGAGCGCTCCTATATCCCAGACGCACCCCTTCACCTGTAATACTTGTCAGGTCGCTTTTCGCAATCATGATCAGCAGCGCACTCACTACCACACCGACTGGCAGTATGTATACTCTTTTGGTGGCGATTTTCGCGTGGAGGGTATAATCAGCTAAACTATAGTGCAGTCAATACAATTTGAAGCGGAAGGTTGCCTCTCTTCCGCCGCTTTCCTCCGAAACTTTCGCCGAAAAGGTCCTCACAGCTCAGGCTTCGACACGACTGGAACGGGAACGCGCTTCTTTCGAGAAAATCTGCAAGGCATGTAACAAGACGTATTATTCTGAAAACGCTTACGCGAACCACGTGGGATCCCAGCGGCATCGACAGAATATTACGAACATGGACTTGACCGTTCTCCGAGCGGGTGGAAGTAACGGGCGGTCCCGAGTCAACGAGAAGGATGAAACCGGTAGTGTTATTAGCAGCACGTTTTCGCTTGGGGAACCGGCTGAGGTGTTAGAGGGAAATAAGGAGAAGGAAAGGGCGATTTCTGACGTGGGGTTCACGGGTGCGGTGCAAATCTTGAAGGTTGCCGAAGGGGCTGGGAATGGGTCCTCTGAGTCTTCGACTGATACCGTCACCTCGCTCTCAAATGGTGACGCGCCTAAGGCCGCTGCAGAAAAATTAGAGGATTTACCACAGTTACCGATTGAGGCGTGCCTATTTTGCACATACGTTTCTCCATCGCTACCACTTAATGTGTCACACATGACTAAGGCACACGGCCTATTTATTCCGGAACGGGGTTTCCTTGCCGACCTGGAAGGTCTAATCCGGTATCTTGGCCAAAAGCTCGTCCTCGGAAATCAGTGCTTATACTGTCATAAGACTAAGGGAGGTCTTGAAGGGATCAGAACACATATGAAGGATAAGGGCCACACTATGCTTGGCTTCGAAACAGAATCGCAGCAAATCGAATTGGGTCAGTTCTATGACTTTACTTCCACGTATAGTGACGTCTCAGACGACGAGACCACCGAAGAGCATAGTAAGCGCGGACTGAAGGCACCTGTTCTTATCCGGAAGGAAGGTGAACTAGAAGATGAGGGTTGGGAAGGAGCCGATGATGGTGAAGGATGGGAAACCGATTCTAGTGCTAGTTCTCTTGATTCCCAGGACCTTTGTGCTGTCCCTCTCGACCATAAGGGCCATCACCACAAGAAACCCTCGGAAACTAGACACCACATGACCGACGGCTGGCATTCTCATGCTCACTCCCACGCGCATTCCCATGCAATCTACCACGACGACTACGAGTTGTATCTTCCTTCTGGGCGCTCCGTTGGTCATCGTTCCCTCGCCCGTTACTATCGGCAGAATCTCCGCGATCATCCTCTTCAAACTCGTGAAGTTCGTCGCATTGCTGACACACAGTACCCTCACTCTGATGATGGTACTGAAGTAGTCTCTGACGATGATGATGATGACGAAGGTGGCGTTATTGTTGATACTCGAGAAGCACGCCGTAGAAATGCTGTTACCCGTGCGAACGGTGGTCTGGGCATGCTTGGTGTCTCCCTGGCTAAGAAGCGCGAAGTCCACGAGCAGGAGAAGCGCTCTAGAGATCTTGAGAATCGTGGACGTAGAAGGCAGGAGTGGGGTGTCAACCGCAAGGCGAACATGCAAAAGCACTATAGAGATCCACTGTTACAGTAGTTTTTCTCTTTTGTCTGGTCTGGCGAAGGGTTCTATTCTGATACATATTACCAGGGCTACCCTTTTTTTCCCCCCTTTCTTTTTTCCTAATTTCTGTCGGGGTGGGGCTGTTGCATATGTTTGTTTTGTTTAGTCTTTGTACAACTGCCCGACGGTTTCTCTTATGACGGAAAAGTTTCATTTATGGTCTCTTTTTCTTTTCTGTTATCTGAGGTTTAGTCGTTGGATAGGCGACTTGGGGTCGGGTCGTTGGGGAATGACTGAATAGTTTGCGAGAGAAAGTTAGGCAATTGAATGGGGGATGAAATAATAACACATTGTAGTGCTGCTGGTGGTTTGCGGTGCTTTGACTACTTATTGATGCAATGCCTTCTGTTGTTTCTTGTTGGCATTGGTCATTGGGGGCCTGGCTTTTGAAGGGTTGATGGGGTGATTGTAGTTGTGCAGATGAGTGAGGTTTCATGAGGTCTCACTCGGTGAATAATTTCCTTAATGTGTTGTTGGGTGATGGAAAGGGTAGCCGTGGTCTGTCTGGGGAAACAGTTGGCAGTTCACTTCTACCACCCTCATGCATCGACTTTGCCCACATTTTCACCGTGCTTTCTGTTCTCTTGACGGTAATTGGATAGAGTAGCGGAATAGATCCAAGGGATTTCTCCCGCTTTGTTCCCCGCGAGCTCGTGCCTGTGCTGCCGGAGCTTATTGGACTAAAACACCAATATTCTACACTACGATCCCATTCCCTCGACAACCTTGGCCGACTCCAACATTCCGATGCTGCGGGTCTTGCTATACCCGGACGCCGCCGCAACGAAGCCTGCCGGCCGACCGGTCATGATTCAACACGAATTACAACCCCCCCGGTACTACTATGCAAGAACACTTGGGAAGAATTATGCTCGGCGGGGATAATATGAGACGAATTTTTGGGAGGTAGGGTATTTAAACGGAAGGTTAGGAGGGGGGAGGGAGGGGTATTCGCGGACTTTCGGGGAGGGAACATGACCTAGGGCATTCGATGGAGGTAATAAGCACTGGGGGGGGTAGAAGTGATTACCTGGTGGAATTAGTTGGAGGGGGAATGGGTATTATACGTTTCGTGTGCAGGTGTGTAGTGTAGGGGGGGAAAGGTATTTGAATTTTTCGAATTCTGGATCTATAGTTTTTGGGTTTTTGGGTTTTTGGGTTTGTATGGTTGTGGTTTTTGAGGCAGGGTGGGTTTCTTATGTGGGTGGTATGATATGATACCGTGCCCGGATTTTTTCCCTTTCTCATGCTTTGGGGTTTGTGGCAGGGTGTTGGTGTAGTGGTGGGGTTGGTATGATATCGTAGTGGGTGGATGGTGGGTGAGTTGGCTTACCCGGGTGATCCTGTAGGTATCAGATTAGTACCGACTAGTTCCTTCGCTATTAGACCATCGGAACTGGTCGATAATAGCCTCTCCCCTTTTGAACTTCAAGTGCGATCTTCCTCAACTTAGACAGGAGATTTTTCGGGAGAAGGGCCTGATAGCGAAACCATGCGCTCCAGCTCCTATGGTATTATAATCCCACTTTATTAGAACCCACTCCAATCTCTTACAGTGCTCTGAATCTCTATCTCTCCTAAGCATGGAAATTAGGGTAAAAACCACCCTCGGCCCTCACCAGCAAAAACAAAAGTGATAGGCCGGGCATTTTTTTATATCCCCGAACACATCCACTTAGCGAGGATTCAAATGTGAGATGGTCTTTGCTTCAAATTAGTACTGAGCAGTTACTTAGCCGTTAGACCATCGGAACTGGTCGATAATAGCCTCTTCCCTTTGGATTTTGAGTGCGATCTTTATCTTTGAATCAATTTTGGCTAATGATTGCGTAGAGGGAATCCCTTTTGCATGTAAATTTGTTCCCCCGTAAGTTCCACTGTGCCTTGGTTCATGTGGAAAGTTCAGGCTACACAAATATCCGGCTCTCGGACGTCCGATTTTCGGCGGAAGAAGGGGGGTTGTAGTGCCGAGAGGGGGGGGAGGGTACAGTGCTGGTTTGTAGTGGAGAGATGTTCTATATCGCAGCTTGATTCCTTGCTAGACATAACCTGTTCCTTCCCGCTCTGTGTATATTCTCCTTCTCTGGTACTCGAATACTTTTTAGCTAACTTAGTATAGGTCTTGTTTCTGTTTGGCATATAGCGTAATGAATTGTGGGCAGGATTGTGTTTAGCTGTCGGCAGTGCCGCGACGCCATGATTGTTAGGATCCCCGACGAAAAAGAAATCAAACCTCCCCCCTTCCTTTTATTACCATCCTTATTACCGCTCGAATCAAGTCCTCTACCTCCTACTGCCAATGTTGTATGTTTTTGTCAAGCCTTACGTATTCAATCTCGTTGGTTCCCGGGCTGGTCCGGCCCCTCTGTGAAGCTTGAAGACTAGAAAGGAGGACCGGGAAGGGGTCTTTGGTCGGGGGGGGGGGGGGGGTAGCGCCTTAGGCGGAGAAAAACGATTAGCGGTTGAGGCCTGGATAAATGCAGCTGGGTGAGTTTTCACCAGGGGTTGGAATTTGTGTTTGCGCCATCGCAGCGTTTCCTCACGGCAGCCCCGGTCATAGTTTCTCGTCATGTAACCTTTTTTTTTCCTCACCCTTTTGCTTCTTCGCCTCCCCTCCCTTTTTTGTAACTCAACTTCGCTTGTCCAATATTGGTTAGAAACACTTTCTCTCGCTCTACACGGTTCTTGTGGTGGACCCGATCCCCACTCACCAGATTGATATTGGCGTCATGTGGTATCACTCGGACAAGGAATTGGTTTCGGCCTAATTTGACATGGCGCGCGGTGCGATACAGTAAGATGGCTTCCAGTAGGCTCAATAGATGCTGCTAGCCTGGCTAGTTGGGGAACCCTTGATAATGGAGGGAGGGAGGAAGGGTTCCGCATTTCTTCCGGGGGAGAGCAAAGCCTAATTTAGGTTACTAAATGCGCAGGTACGTTAACCCCCGGAATTGGGGATGGAGGTGTCGGGGATCCAATTTGGCTCCTCACATTTACGTCTTTTCTCTAGCTATATTCTATTCTATGCGGGTTGGCGGTCTGGAATCCACTTGTTATAGGGAAACTCAATTTGTCGCGCTCCATGCGATATTATGGGCTCTTATGGTAAAAGACGCTGTTCCCTGGCATGGGATTTTGTGGTGCGAGATACCGCTCTCCGTTGTGCCTTATGGTTATAATTACGGTACATTATCAATGGTTTATAATGTAGGAACACGGCATTATTCGAGCACAGATTGTCTAGAACATAAAGGAAATTTTGCCTGACTGGGTGGGGAGGTTATAGGTTGGTGAGACCGGATGAAGATTGGGTGGGGTGCTCGTGGAAGGGGAAAATTGTGGTGGGTAAAGGAGGGCTATGGGAGCAAGGAATATCCATCGTAAACCTCTCTTAAGTGGATATTGGACAGCCCTGTTGGCCACTCGAACGCTCTTGGAAAGTTGGGGTGGGATAGAGGATAATCTCGCAAAGCTCGCTGTGGGCCAAGGGGTGCGGGTAGGGATACCGGGAATCTGAGCTCTGGTGTGGCGAGAGGAAGCAGAGATTATTATACCATACAACAAGTGAAGGTCTTTGGAGTATGAAGGGCACTCCTAGATGGGAGCTAATTTCATAGTTAGAGGGCTCTTAACTAGATCGGCTTTCCTTGGAGAGCATGTCCAAAGCATGTGGGCAACTTCCTGGTCTCACGTTGAGGTTCACGCCTGGAAAGCAGTAGTATGTAGTCGTGATCTCCATTAAAAGATGTCCGGCTCTGATCATACCTTAGTTAATAGCTAGCTTCTACATTTCTTTTCTCCAGTGCCGGGGATGCTTGCGCTAATAGTTTTTTTGTCTGTATTTAAACGACTCACACATCTATTCTTTAGAAAGGAATTGGTGAAAGAAAAAATTGAGCAAAAAATGCGCAAAGAGGATTTACAACTCGAAATCGGCAATAAAAGTGAATACGATGGAAATTTCGGTCATATGGGCAGGTTCCGGGGCTGTAGCAGCGCTACCACTCTCTCGTGATTGTGCCGAGTAGCCCACCAAAGTGCTGTTTGGCCGTCATTATCAGGTTCGCCGGGGTTGACGTCGTCCCGTCCGAGTAGTAGTTGCACCACCCCCTCGTGCCCGTTCCGAGCGGCACAACTGAGTGGTGTTTGACTGAAGTTATCTGGTTTGTCGGGGTTGACGTCGTCCCGTTCGAGGAGTATCTCCACCACTTCCTCTTGCCCACTCCCAGCAGCACAGGAGAGTGGTGTTTTGCCGCCGTTATCTGGTGTGTCGGGGTTGACGTCGTCCCGTCCGAGAAGTATTTTCACCACTCTCTCGCGTCCACACAAAGCGGCATGATAGAGTGGTGTTTGGCCGTCAACATCAGGTTTGCTGGGGTTGACATCGCCCCGTGTGAGTAGCATCTTCACTGCTCCCTCGTGCCCGCTCGAGGCGGCATAATTGAGTGGTGTTCGACCAAAGTTATCTTGTTTGTTGGGGTTGATGTCGCCCCGTTTGAGGAGCATCCCCACCACCCCCCCCACGGCCCCCCGAATGGCATAGAAAAGTGGTGTTTTGCCACGATTATCTGGTTTGTCGGGATTGACATCGTCCCGTTCGAGTAATATTTTCACCACACCCTCGTGCCTACTCCAAGCAGCATAGGAAAGTGGTGTTTGGCCACGCTCAGCCTGTTTGTCGGGATTGACGTCGCCCCGTTCGAGTAGCATTTTTACCACTCCCTCATGCCCGTTCCGAGAACCACAGAATAGTGCTGTTCGGCCGTGCATATTTGGTTTGTTGGGGTTGACGTCATCCCGTTTGAGCAACGCCTTCACCACTCCCTCGTGGCCATTACAAGCAGCATGATAGAGTGGTGTTTGGCTGGCATTATCTGGTTTGTCGGGGTTGACGTCGTTTCGTTCGAGTAGCGCTTTCACTACTCCGTCGTGCCCGCTCGAGGCGGCACAGCTGAGTGGTGTTTTGCCGTAGACATTTTGTTTGTCCGGGCTAACGTCGTCCCGTTCGAGAAGTATTCTCACCACTCCCTCGTGCCCATTCATAGCAGCACAGCAGAGTAGTGTTCGGCCGTTAGTATCCTGCTTGTCGGGTTTGACGTCGCCCCGTTCGAGTAGCATTTCCACCACTCCTTCGTGGCCATTCTCAGCAGCCCACACGAGAGGTGTATTACCAACACAGTCTTCTTGGTTGATATTACAACCTTCCACCTGTACCAAGCCAGCTGCAATCTCAACGATTCCGAAGGCGGATGTACAATGCAGACTGCTGAATCGGGAGGGTTTATTGGAAGCAAGAGAGAATAGGTACGGTTTCTGTGCTCGCAAGAAGACTTTTTTGGATATGTGGTTATTATAGTTATCAAATAGCTTCCGCGCAAGAAGTTTTGCATCATCTGAGAGATCCCTTTTCGCATGTATTCCCCAATATAGAGAACAATATTCGAGAAAGGGCGTTCCCTGGGGATCTGGAGAGGGATAGGTCGAAAGAGTGTTGACCTGGTGGGAATTGAGATAACTTAAGCAGGTTTCTGCCATTGTCGAGTGAGCTGTACCAAAAAGCTCGGGATGAACTCGGAGGTACTCCTGAAGTGTAAAGTGGATTAGCCGGGCTGTGGAGGCCTCCTTCTCTACCGAAACGAGCCCTTGACAACAGATCAGCAATGTCCCTACCGAAGGAACATTGTCGGTATTGAGGTCCGGCGACCCTATTTCGACTGCCAAGGCGTGACACAATTCATCGATCTTCAAAGGCCGCTCGGAGTGAGAGATCCACATTAGAGCGGCCATGCCTATCCTCGCTTTCTCTCCACCCTGCCCCTTTATCCGACTGAGGGTTGCATTGTAAGCGTCCCCCAACCCTAAGCCATCAGTCATTGTGTTGAGCTTTTGTCGCCTGCGGTGGATTGTGGGTTCTTGTAGGATCGCATCGATATTTAGTGAGACTAGAAGGAATCTGAATATCTGTTAGTGAATATCTTGAGCTTCACTAGTGCTGCTGCTGCTTCTACGTACATTTCCGAAATATCATTAGGAATTTTCTTTAGGATGTCGGCCTCTAGACTACTGTCCATCGCATCTGGTGTTGTGTCCTCGGCTAGCCTGCTATGGAGGTATCTGATGACATCGTCTCTCCTGTGAGTGATGAGTATAGTCGTTACTCTTCCAGAAAGGCGGTTTCTGATTTCTGTCTGAATGTGTGGTCTTCCAGTTATGAATATCCGGGCGTCTGGGGACTTTTGTAGGATTCGATTTAGCGAATTGAGAAGCTTGACACGATCTCCTGCCGCACATTCATCCATGGCATCGATGCATATGAATGTACGCTTTTCGGAGGAGGTAGTTTGTAACATCTTCACAATATCGGGGAGTGGAGGCCCCCGTCCACCAATGACCTTTTTCTGGTCTTCATACTCTCGCACTATTTCTTCTGGCACCTTTTCTAGTCCGCTCACAACTTGTTTGAGCAGAGCGCCCAGTGTGTTGGTTGTTGAATGCTCTTTTTGGGCGGCGAAGTCGAAGTAGAAGCACGCAACGGCGACGTTTCGCCCTCTGGCCTGATTGCACAAGTTGTCTATCACTAATGAGCTAACATCGCGACTTGTCAGTGTTTGCTCATCTCTTCCGTTGCTTTGGGTCCATCCTTGTTACCTGATAAAAGTCTTTCCTGCCCCCGGATCCCCGTAACAAAAAAGAACTGGGTTGTCGGATTCGCTTCCCTCGCTACCGGCGTACCAGGTTCTAAATTCCTCTGTTTGTAGGAGCCATTCCCCCACATATTCGACTCGACGGTCTCGGATATCTTGATGACGCAGTTTTGGATTTAGTGGGGATAGCCAAGCCAGGATATTAGGTAGGTCATCGGCGGCAGTAAAGTTAATGTTCGTAGTGTTCGTAGTGTTCAGGGAGCCGATGTTATTACTGAATAAATGTGACATTTTTAGGTTTTTTGTTTCTCGGGGTAATGCAGGAGATGGATGATGGAGTCGGTCGCTTGGATAGTAGGATTCCTGTGGGCTGAGGGAGCGGGGTTTTCTGTGGAACCTCGTGGGTGTCTCTGGGCCGCCCGATCAGTCGCTGGATTTGTGCTGACGGTATGATACTTGCCTGCGCCTTCTGTATAAGTCGTAGGAAGCGCCACACCCGAAGCGCCCTCCTGCGGCTCTGCGAAAATATTGCTCTGCGAAAATATTGCTCTGCGACGAAAGAACACCCCACAACGCAGATTGTTGGAATTGGCTAGCTTGGCATATATCGGTCTCTCTTGTGATTGGATCGGTCGCACTTGGCACAAGGCATCACAGCATAATCCTTCGTTATGTCGATATGCCTGGTAGGTCTCACGCGTACAAAAGCAAGGGGGGTGTTTTCGTAGACGACAGGGATTATTTTGCGAGCTAACCTAAATTAACCTGTGCGAAAACATCCCCCCCTGCACTTGTACAGTACAAACTACCGGGTGGAAAGTCTTGGCACCCCCCCGCTTGGTGGACAATACAATGAGAATGAAAGATCTTGAACACAAAAACACAAAGAAGATGAAATTTTAAGAGATATGTAAAATGAAAGTAG
>Ga0307517_10003187_pt1 | contig 25767 bp, 18 predicted proteins | sample 23_EM_MG_FD_194515 | JGI IMG/M metagenome (GOLD analysis project Ga0307517, IMG submission 194515) | Populus trichocarpa ectomycorrhiza microbial communities from riparian zone in the Pacific Northwest, United States - 23_EM | ecosystem: Host-associated > Plants > Roots > Unclassified | place... | reverse complement strand
CCATGGGCCTTTAGAAAAGGACGGAAAAATGAGAGGCATGGGGGGTATAGGGGGAGATGGTATTACCAGGTGATACAGGGAGATATGTATGTAATACATGAGGGAGAATATTTTTTGCTGATGTTTCTATCATGAGTTAGGTTGGCAGAGATTGGACGGAGCTGAGTGCTTGGTAGTTGATTGTGAGGTTTGCGTGAAATGTGAAGGAAGGATAGAGGCAAGGAAGGAAGTAGAGGAAAATGGGTGGGAAGACAAGAAATGGATAGAGGTTTCGAGATTTATGGAGATGGCAGAAGAGACATGTTTGGTGGAAGGAGAAGCTTCCAGAAGCGCAGAGAAGAATGTTTGTGGTTCGGAGACATTAGATAAGGTCTTTGGAGGAACAGCAGGTTATCCAACTATACGGAGACCGTTCGAATACCGCAGGGAGATGGATGAGAGAACGCCGCTCCAGGTGATGGAAAGTTGGTTTGATACTTCCGGGATCCTGCTTGGAGATCAGATTACACCTGAGCAGCGGGTGAAAGCTATTCGGATACTATATACCTGGGCGGATTGTTTCTCCGACGATATTCACCAAATGTCTGTCACAGATTTAGTGCAACATTTTATTCCTACCTGGCCTGGTAGTGTTCCAGTTCGAGCAAAGGAGAAGTTGTTTACGCTTGAGGAGTCACGATGGATGGAAAGGAAGATTCCTATGATGGTGACGGCTGGAATACTTGAGTATTCAGTTTCCCCATGGTCTCACCGAACGAAGTTTGTCTACAAGAAAAATCGAGATCTCCGAATGGTTCACGTATTCTGTCCCATAAATGCGGTAACAATTAATCACAGTTACCCAATGCGCCGAATTGAGCCAATCGTCAATAACCTTGGACAGGCTCCACTTACAGTTTACCTTCAAGCTGATGCAGCAAATGGGTTCTGGGCGGTACCACTGTTCCCACCGCATGCTTATAAGACAGCCTTTTCGACCTCAATTGGGCAGTTCCAATATATACGCATGGGCCAAGGACTATGTGGTGCTCCGCAGACATATGCAAGGCTGAAAGATATCTTTGCCGGCCCAATTCCCGAACCGTTCTCAGAGTCAGCACTTGGTCGAATCTCATCAGGGGCATTCGAATACTTTGTTGATGATGACTTTGCTGCACATCCCAGTGTGAACTCACAGTTAGAGTTCATGCACTACTATTATTTTCCTCGCTTGGCCTGGGCGAAAATTACCTTGAAGCCCTCAAAGAGCGGTTTCCTATTGGGCAAGATTTCTCCACTTGGCTTCGAAAGTGATGGTAAAGGACTGCGACCATCGATTGACAAAGTTAGAGCGATCCGTGACTACCCTACTCCAACCTCCGCAGCTGAGGTAGAACAATTTATTTATATGACGACCTACCTTCGTTATTTTATACCCGGGCGAGTTGAGCATTGCCAGATCCTAAAGCAAGCCGTCAGATACACCGAGATAAGACAAGATAAAAAACAGTATGGAGGGAGGCAGAGTGAAGAAAGGGGGCAAGACCAGGTTTTCGGCAAGATGGGCAGAGGTTGGAACAGACTAGAAAGAGAGGATGAAGGGCAGGAGGAGGTAAATGAAGTGAAAGTGTCGGATGAAAGTACGAAGGTGAAGAGCGAAGAAAGGACAGAAAGCCAGAGTGGCCGAAAAGAAGTTAAAGAGGAAGCAGAAGAAAGAACTTCAAGAAGGGATGAGGACACGATAAAGGAGATCGGCAGGAAGGCGAACATGAGAAGAGGAAAAGCGAGAGCAGCAAGCGGAAGGCGGCACATTTGCGGATTTGAGTGGGGTGAAAATCAAGCAAGATCATTTACAGCAATTAAGAAAGCAATTATTGAGAACGCTGTTTTCGGGGGTGATGAAGCCTTACAATATCATATTGCGACTGATGCTTCAAAGACCGCACTTGGAGGAGTGTTATTTCAGATTCTAGACTCTATACCAGGTACGAAAGCAAGTTCACGGAACCGACCGAAACACAGAATTATTATGTTCCTGTCGAAGCCGTTTCTTCCTGCAGAGACTCGTTACTCAACCACAGAGCTTGAGGCCCTGGCAGTCCTTCGCTGTCTAGAAGAAGTTCGGTGGTTGATTCTCGGCTCACCTTTTTCCACTATTGTGTATACGGATCATCAAGCATTAGTTTCACTCTGAAAGAAGGATGACGCACATGGGAGAATCGCACGTTGGCAAGTTAGACTCTCGGAATATGATGTCGAGTACCATCATGTATCTGGAGTCGAAAACCGTCTTGCGGATGGACTGAGCCGAATGCCACTAGTGGGCATAAAAGAAGATGTATTCAGCGGAAAGAATATAAGCACGGCAGCCATTGAGACAATGGGATCTATGGGTGAAGCCCAGGCAGACGGCCTGAAGAGCTGGGAGGAATGGCTAAAAGAAAGCTGGTACCGGCCCATTATCTTGTATAAGATAACCGGTTCTATCGACGGGCTTGAAGGGAAACGAGACATGGACAAAAGCAGAAATGTGAGACGAGTTCTCCGCCGCTCATCTAGCAAGTTCATACTATCTATCCCGCATGAGAACCAACAGTCCCCACAGCTTTACTACAGGGAAAGGAATGGCAACCTCTCTACATGTCTGAAGGCTAAAGAGGTGATGCCTATTTTACACCAACTTCATAATATGCATGGCCATTTTGCTGCGGGCCTGGTATTAAAAAGAGCGATCGGAAAGTATTACTGGCCAACCAGAGTTCATGATATCCACTACTATTGCCATTCTTGTCACGCATGTCAGCTTGTCGGACCCTTGCGACCCTCAGTAGGGCTGCTCCCAATTGTTGAACTTCAGCCCTTCGATATGATTGGTATGGACTATATTGGTCCAATCACTCCTCCGGCTATCTCTTCAAATTGCAGATATATAGTGATCGCAGTAGATTACTTCACGCGATTTTTGTTTGCTCAAGCAACCCTGAGTCCTACTGGGGAGAATGCTGTCGGGCTTCTCCAAGAGCAAATTGTGAAGTTCTTCTGATGGCCTGGCTCAGTATATACTGACAATGGCCCGCATTTTGTCGCCGGCATTTTTGCTAGAACACTGCGAGAAAGATTTATTCGCCACTTTCCCGCACCAAAATCTCATCCTTCCTCAGTCGGCCTCTCCGAGCGGTATGTTCAGCTGCTTATGACCGTACTAAGGACTACGATAATAGCGGCAAAGGGAGCTGGAGATTCATGGGATCAGTTTATTCCAACTGCGGTCCATGCGATTAATACTCGGACACTGAGGGTGCATGGCTTTACACCATCGGAGCTCCTACTCGGCTTCAATCCCAGGCTGCTCCCCTCTTTACCGGCTCCTATAGAGAGCGCGCATGATCGAGTGGTTTTATCTGTACTGGCAGCTCTTGCTACCAGCAACCCAGAATCGGTTGTCAGCGATCAGCTATTGCGCACAATTGACTACAATGTCCGCTTAGCTAAGTTGGATGAAATAAGAAGGCATGCTCTAGCGAAAAACGTGAACGAAGCAGAAAGACTTGAAAACGAGGATGGGCAATGGGAAAGGCTCACAGATGGCGACTTGGTTCTTCTCCGCCGGTTTGAGATCGACAAGCACAAAGGGCGAAAATTGGAGGCACGTTGGGAGGGTCCATTCCGCTTGAGTGATATTTCCTGGCATGGCAGAAGCGGACGACTGAGGGATATCAATACTGGAGAGTTAGTAAAGGTGCGCCGGGCTGGGCTACAGGAGAGATGTCATCTGAATGACTTGAAGCGGTTTGTGGTCAGAGATGAATCACAGCTGGGATTGAGAGGCACAGGAATGGGAGGAAGAAGGGGAATACATGGGATTGGGTTACGAGAGAGGGAAGAGGGCACAATTCGAAAGGAAGATGGAAACTCGGAGGTTGTTTTTATTGATATTGTTGATTGGGGGAACCTTTTGTGTCTGAGCTGGGAGATGTTATTCGACTTCACAATGATAGGGCGGTGATACCGAGCAGTACTACCTGTCGATATATTCTTTTCTGTATCGTGGAGTGGATATCCTGTGGGGACACAGGTTAAAGAGAGAGGGGGTGTGCTGTCGGTCACGTGGATGACTATGGTGGAAAATACACCGGAACACAGAGACTATCGTGAATGTTTGATACCATTACTTTTATTAGTTTAGCTCCATAGGAAAGGACTACTTGAGGAGGAGAGAGCAGTGTCTGTCTGCATCGATCCGCAACCATCCTCATCCACCCCTTTTCATCAATGTTCATCGTGGTTTTTCTCTGACTTTTATCTCGCTTGACCTTGGTTGTTGAACTGTGAGAAAGTGAGACGAATTTGCTTTCCTTCGGAAGTGCCTATTCCCCACCAAAAGAACGCCTTGACCGGAAGAGATAGGATAGTATCATACTTGCCCCCCAGAACAGTTCTCGCCAGTTACCGTAATCTGGCACTTCCAAGACTGCAATGCTGACTAAGCAACTTTGTACGATCGTACTATGGGCTTGCCCCCTTAGTGCCAAGATAGGCACTAATCAAAACCACCGCCCGGCCACTTTATGAACGGTTACCGCACGTAGCCCTAGGCATTCAGTAAATCCACGGTCCAACACATTTTTTTCTCTTGTTTGTTCTCAGGCTTGGCGTCCGGTAGCAGTCTCCACCCCCTATTACCCTCCTGTCGTCTCCATTCACTTTTTCTCATTCCACTCACCACCACCAAATATCGTGGGTTACCCGGTTCGTCTCTATCATCCGAGGAAAGAAAAAAAAAAGAAACACCTGCCAGTTACCCGACCTAAGAAACGTTACCCGACCGAGCCTTTTTATATGGAAGCAAAGGAGGAGTTTGTAATGGGGAGTTCTACCTCCGCCTATGACCAACAGGAGGGGGAAGACGGTCAAGTTGAAGAAGATGGATCCGGGCTTGTTCGGCAAACAAGCATGGAGGAGGAATCCGCCCAGGCGCTCCTAGCCTTAAATAAGGGCCTCGCGGCAGCCGATGGCGAGGGTAAGAAAAAGAAGAAGAGGAAGAAGGGGAAGAAAAAGAGGGATAAGAAATCCGAAGAGGTGGTTAGGGATGAGGATGCTCTGGGAGAGGAAGAAGAAGTTCTTGAGGGCATGGCTGTTGCAGGAGGAGACGACCTTCCTGACTCTCAAAGAATCATCTCCCAACATCTTGCAGCACACATGTCCAAGATTGCGCCTGCTTCCGCTTCGGCCGGAACAACTCTACACGAAGACGACGACCTTTTGATGATGGAGACCGAGCTAGGTTACACCGCCGTTTCTTCCCCGCCGCCGTTGGACGCAGATGACGTACTTAGTTCTTCGGCCTTTCATACCTCACCTCCGAGAAAGAAGGGGAAAGCAATCTATGAGAAGAAGAAAAATAAGCGGGTGGATCCAATCGAGGATGCTAATAGGCTTGTTGATCCCGCCTTGATGGAATTCGATGAGGCTACTGCGGCGGCTGCGGCCGCCGCGAATATATCTACCGGTCCGTTGGGGGATGGAATTGGGGGGCCAAGGAAGCGCAAGAGGAGGCTGCCGACCGAGAAGCTTGATGACGGTCCCGAGAAGAAGAAAAAGTCTCATAAGAAAAAGGTTTCTGAGGGAATTGTTGATTCCACCACAACAAACCACGTCCAACCCTCGCCCTCGGCTCCACTTGAGCAACTCCCAATCTATACGACTCCTACTTCTGCTCTAGGCCCCATTTCTACTACAACCACTGCTACCCCTTCTGGGGGAAGTGCTGGAGGCACGTTTTCAGTCGAAGAGAAGAGGGCAATTGACGTTCACCTCGACAGATACGCGGAAGATAACGGCCTTACTCATGCAGACCTTTGCCGAAGAGTCTGGGCCAACGAACGCCGCAAAGACGACTTCTGGGAAGGAGTCTGCTCCGTTCTCCCACAGCGTTCTAGGGCTAGTATTTACAAGCATGTGCGTCGCCAATACCACATTTTCAATTCCCGCGCGAAGTGGACTGAGAGTGAAGATGAACACCTCGCGGCGCTTGTAAAGGAAAAAGGAAGTGCTTGGAAGGCTGTCGGTGATGCCATGGGTCGTATGGGGGAAGACTGTCGCGATCGCTGGAGGAACTATGGCAAGTGTGGCAAGGACCGCGGGAAAGACCGTTGGGATGAACTCGAGGAATCCGAATTGAAGAAGATCATCGCTGAGGTCTTGACTGGGATCCGTGCACGTAGGGGCATTACTGATCCCTTTGATCTTGAGTCAAATGCGATCGACTATGACGGTGAGGATGAGATCAATTGGACGGTTATTAGTGACTTGATGGGCAATAAACGTAGTCGTATCCAATGTCGGTACAAGTGGAACAAGATGAAACAGCAGAAGGCGAGATCTGGGGGTGTTGCTGTTGTCAAGAGCCCTGGCACTTGGAAGAAGAAAAAGGCAAAGGCCTTCGTTGAGGATACTAGTATGCTCGTCGGGGACCATATTTGGTTGTTAAAGCAGTACGCTCTTACCATTTTCAAGTTATTTTTGTAGGGCCCTTACTAACTTTATTAGGATCCGGGATTCGGGTGCTGAAACAGAGAAGACAATCCCTTGGGAAGACATCGCGCTCAATGATAAGATTTGGTAGGTTCACAGCGTGTGGAGCTCGTTAATTAAATACTAACCGGGTCCAGGTCTTCAAAGGAGCTCGAAGGCGCGTATAAAACGCTGCGTCGGGCGGTCCGTGGACGCCTTGCTCTGTCTGAGATTGTCGATAAGGTCCTCAAGGACCTTGAAGACCTTTCCGAAGACGTAAAGGGCCAACGCTACCTGCCAGATACTAACGGCACACCCGCTGCTGACGGCCTACAATCTATAGCTGGGGATGAACTTCCCCAATCTCCTTCTGCCTCCCATATCCCAGACCAATTCGACGCATCCAATTACACTTACGAGCAACAGCACATGATCCAGAACGTCGCTCCAGTCGCAAGTATGGGCATCGTCGACGGGGAGTACGACCCTAATCGCGCACCGGAAGACATGGCACTTGTTGACCCTGAGCTAATCGGTCAGGGGATCGAGCATGGGGTACAGCAAGACCTTGAGAAGACTGCCGGTGAGGCGATCATGATTGCTGCAGCGGCAGCAGCCGCTAGGCAACGTGAGAGATCCGGTGAGGACGAGACTGAGCGTGAGCTTCGTAGGAGGCTTGGTGTGGAAGTTTGATTCTAAGATAAAAATTAAAAAAACGAGCAGGGGAGATAGGAGAGGGCTTTGATTCCTGATTTGATTTGATTTTCTTCTAATTCCCCCTCTCTCGCTTCCCTTCTCCTCTTTTCTACTCTTGTTCTCGTAGGGTTTGTATGGGTGGGGCGTGGTAACTTTTTTTGTCTGTCTTTACTATTATCATGGGGTTTGCCGAGCAGGCCAGCGAAGGGATTTCGTGATGTGATTCCGATAGCTAGATTTTGACGGCTAAATGCCCCTCCTACTTAGCCCTACCAACGAAAAGTCTTTTGCATTCTGGAAGTTACGATAATATTGTGCATGGCGTTAAGTAGTTTACTGTGATAGTTACTGGACCTAGTCACTGGTGTATACAAGTATAGTGCAAGACACTTGAGACCAATCCTCTTGTTACCCTGCCAGAAATGCCCACGTACCGCAACGCTCACTCGGTGGGGGAGCCGGATTCGAGTAGTTTTAGAGTTCCTCAAAAAAAAAAAAACTCTGTTGTTGCAGAGTGTGGAGCATTCATAGTTGATTTTCGCTCTAGGGAGGGTCGAGTTTAGACGTCCTGCACTATACAGTAGAAACTAGAATTATTGGGCCTCTTTCTTAGAGCTTGGAGCTTGGGAAGTCGGAGCTGCCTCTCTTGGCAGAATTTGTTTTCCTTTATCATATTTGCTTCAACGGATGGCTGAACGCCAGGTTTTTTCGTTCTGTTTGCTCCCCTCAGTGCGAGATCCAATCATTCCGGTTCCTATGGTACACAACGATGCTATGGTTTCACGTTATTCTATGGGTTAAGGTTGCTTGTGTTCAAGGCTTATCTCTTCATTAGCCCTGCACTACCGGGTACTACACTATGGTCATGACATGCCTGGATGTAATGGCTCTTTGAGCCCCGCCGATGAGTCTCCACAAACACGCAACGATCATCCTCAACCACTTCGGGACTCAACCAATTCACCCCCTAAACAAACAGAGAGGCTAGAGAGAGCCCGTGGGAGAGAAGGGAAATAAGACAGATAAGGGAAAGAGAAAAAAAATGCTCGAAATTCCCATCGTCCCATACCCACCTCCGGAAATCCAATCCTTAATCCAGCCAGGCAAATGGACCAAGTACCAAGACTCCTGCGTAACGGCGCTAACCCACCACTTGCTCCTCCCCGCCCCCTCATTCCAGAACTCACTGAAAGACACACACCTCATAGAGTTCCTGACAACCTACACTTCGAACCAGGCACCGACAACACAGAACCCACCGCTGAAACGGAAAGTCGCGCAGATACTGCATAGGATCTACACTACCGCCCCACCAAAGCACGTCCCCAGCCAGCTCACTACAGCAACCTTCCTGACGGAACTCTCGAGAGAGTTTAGCAAGAACCATGTCATCCGCGAGTTACTGGATAAAGAGGAAGTATGGGGGCTTTTCGAGAAGGATGTTCTGAAGTGCGGGCTCGAGGATGCGATCGCGGTTATTAAGTTCTTGCCTAGAGTTTCGGAGAGTTTACTGGCTGGGGATGAGTGGATGGAGGGTGCTATTGCCCGCGGTGAAGTGGCGGCGCTGGCGACGGCGCTGGTTGCTGTCGCGTCGAGAGAGAATTGGGGATTTCTAGGAGATGTACTGTATAGGCTTGTTGCCGAGGGCAAGAGGGATAAGAGAGCTGGGGAGTTTGTGAAGAGGCTGATTTGGGAGATGCCGATTGTTGGGATTCTGGAGAGGGAGGTTGATGGGGCTCCGGAGGAGGGAAGGATCTCTGGGGTGCTTGAGGAGGTTAAGAGCTTTGGGCCGGTGAAGAGAAAGGATAAGGGGAAGGGAAGAGAGGTACTGGATCCGGAGGGCCTGAGTAAGGAGGAGGAGGATAGTCTTATGATGAAGGTTGAGAGTGTTCAGGACATATTACCTCATCTCGGGGCAGGCTTTGTGAGGAAGTGTTTGCTACAGATGAATTGGGATGTGGAGAGGGTTACTGCGGCGGTGCTGGAGGGAAATTTGCCTGGCGATTTGAATTTGGCGGATCAGGAAGAGGAATTGTGCGCATCCCCTCCATCTCACATCCATAGCAGTTACTAACAAATTTAAAGTATCCCACCAGAAGCCTCGGGGCCACCATCAGCATACGCTACTCCCCCCTCTGAACCAGCAGATACAGGGTTCCCCGCTCTCCCGGTCCGCCGCAACGTCTACGACAACGACGAACTAGACCGCCTAGCCCCCTCTGCAACCGCCCGCCTCCACCAAGGCAACAAAACCAACCAACTAACTGCGGACAAACTCCTCAAAGCCCCCGAGGTCCCCAAGAGCGCGATCTACGCCGCTCTTGAAGCCTTCGATCCGGACGACGACGAGCGTGATGATACCTACGACCTAGCCGACATTGGTGGAACTGTAGACACATCCGCACCACCCGGCGACGACGACTGCTCCGGCGACAAGGAGGGCGACAGTGCAGAGAATGCGCTATGGAGTGCGTACAATTCATCACCGGGGGTGTTTAATCGTGACTCAGAAACTAGGCGTGGAAAGGCTAGGAAGGATCTCAAAGACCGGACAAGCATGACGGATGAGGCGATTGAGGGGTGGAAGGTTATGCTTGAGCGTGAGCCGGACCGCTTGCGAGCTATGGAGAGGAAGTTTGCGGATAGGAATGTTTCGCAGGAAGTTATCGCCAAGAGCTCTTGGAGTGCTGGTGACGATGAGGGAGTTGGTGCACGGGGGAAGGGTGGGAGAGCTAGGGGCGCGAGAGGTGGGAGAGGCAGCAGCGGTAGTGTAGGCAGAGGAAGAGGTGGTGGTAGTAAAAGTGGCGGGGACGCCACAGGCCCTGCCGGTGAGAAGGAGACGCAACAGGGGAGGGCGAAGAAGGAGGCCAATAAGGGGAGTAGAGCAAATCATAATCGGAGGGACCAGAGGGCGAAGAAGATGGCTAGAGGATTTGCTGGATAGTTTGTCGATCTTGTAGGATTTAAGTTTTTCTGAAGGATCAGGCATCAAACCATTGATTTGATCCGTGGAAAGCTCTATAGCCATTAACTTATTACTGTATACATCAAATCTTAAATGTCTCTCGTCAGACCCCCCCCACAATTCATGAGATACCGTATGACTACGAGAAGGGAGGCGCGGTGCAGAAGCCTGGTTGACACCCAGAGATAGGGAATACGGGAGCCATAAATAATGTAGAGCGGCGAAGGCCACCGAATACGATGGTGCGGGAGACCACAAGCCATGCAGAGGCGGTAGAAGAAACCGTACTTTTCTTGAGTAAGGGTCATACTTGTGGGCCCATGATTAGATGAATCTAGCATGTGGAAAGGCTTCCAAATATCATACCGACTTCAACAGACTACTTTGATCCGTTGTATGATACAATAGGAGCGACTAGCTTTTGGGGGTGGGTTAATGATCGCCCAATCGCCTTCTATCTGATCAAATCTAATCAGATCGAAACGGAACACGAATTCACTCCCACATGCGGTATCATACCGGCAGATCCTCACGTGGGAAGATGACGTATCCCAGTTGTCCCCGTCTTATCTTCAGCAAAACCCTCCCTTTCTCCCACCCCCCCCCCACCCCAGTCCTCTCCCCCATCATACTACCACCAAAAAATGTCCAATTTCGATCCAAACGCCGTCATCCGCGGCGCGCAACTCACCGTCGTAGGTGCCTACCGCGCCCTACAAAACCCCTCCCTCTTTGAAATGACGCACTACCGACAGGCCTTTCTCGCCGTGGTAATAGGCGTGGCCCTACGCCTGCTCATCTCAGCGCCCATATTCGGGATGAAGGTGCTCCTCGCTTTCATCGGACTGTTTACGGACCTATCCGCCGTGACCTGGGACGACGACATCATATCCAGTCTCGAATTCCTGGAAAAGAGCGTGCTGCAGGTTCCCGTGTTTCTGATGAGCGCCATGAGATACCTGGTCCCTACCCTCGACGATATGTTCATGCAGAGCCTTGAATGGGTGGACAAGACGTATCTCATGAAGCACGCGGACGAGAACCCGCATGAGCTCAGGGCGCTATATTACCCGAACCTTAGGCTGTACTCTAGTAGTAGGAAAGCTGGTGGTGGTGGTGCGGGGGGCGTCCTCGGGACGTTTGAGGCTGTCAAGCCGTTCCTCATCAAGTATGCTCGCCGGGCGGGTATCTCGATTGCAGTCTATTTCGCCTCGTTCTTGCCGGCTGTGGGGCCGTTTGTGTTGCCTGCGGCGTCGTTTTACTCGCTCAATAGGGCGGCTGGGCCGATTCCTGCGGCTGTGGTTTTCGGAGTGGGGCTGCTGTTGCCGAAGAGGTGGATGATCGTTTTCTTGCAGGGGTATTTTGCTAGTAGGGGTCTTATGAGAGAATTACTTGAGCCCTACTTTTCCAGGATCAAGTTCGATAAGGAGCAGAAGAAGAGGTGGTTCCGAGAGAGGGAGGGATTGTTGTTCGGATTCGGCGTGGGGTTTTACCTCTTGCTTCAGACGCCTTGGCTGGGTGTGTTGATTTACGGCATTGCGGAGGCAAGCACTGCATATCTTATCACTAAGGTATGCCCTCCCTCGGTCATAGCTTTGCGTGAAATAGGAGCTAACATATGGATACAATAGATTACCGACCCCCCACCACCGCCCAGTGCTAGCAAGGGATTCGCCGAGACGCAGGTGGTGTGGAAGAATAAGCACGAATTCATGAAGCTAGACCTTGATAAGCTCGATAGGTTGAATATCAAAAGTTCTGTCAAGGGGGCCGAAAGTCCGTTTGTGAGTAGCACGGCTGGGAAGAGGGGTTCATGACGCCTGGGATATCTGTGTCCAAAGGCACACCGGGGGCCTTTGCTTCTTTGTTTCTCCTTTGTTTTGCTTTTCATTCGATAGAGCGAGCGAGGGAGAGGGATGGATTAGTTACACGGGACGGTTTGAGTTCCGGTTTGAAGTGATACACCTGTATTATTTACAATGCCTCCAAGGATTGACAGCGGGGTTGGTACCGCACCGCACACATTCATGAACGGCTACAACCACATGTTCACCCTCGAGCTCGAAATCCAGAGTTGATTGCTTCCCTGTAACTTTATATGATAATAGAAGACCCTTGCAACTGGATAGATAGATGGATCGATGTACGAACAGTAATCGCACTACCAGGTATAGAGCAACGATCAACTACACCTACCCCCAAAACATCGCTCGGAAGTGCGCGACCCACTCTCACCCACTCACTCACTCGCCCAACCAATAGTCCCCCATCCCGAAACTATCATACCAAAATCTAATAGAATTATACCAAGCAAAACCACATATATAACAGGAGAAAACCCGACGAGTCACACAAATCCTACCCCTGCACCGCACCGCACCATACCGTACTATATATACATAACGGCACTCCACCGGGAACTTTAGGTATAATACGAAGAAATATAGGACTGTGGCCAATTTAACGACCATGAGGACGGGTTTCGGTCTGGGGGGGGTTGTCAGCGTGGGGGGTTGCCGTGATCGGGCTGGTATGGTAATATGGTAGATATTACGGTGGACGGCCTGGGTGTTTGGCGGGTGTGCTGTGAGGCTGTTATAGTGGGCGAGGGGTATCCCTGGAGGAAGGGTTCGGAGCGTGATAGTCTTCCGTACCGTCTTGGCAGATATCCGTGAAGGGGCTATGTATTCCTGACAAGATCCTTGTGATTCCGCAATCCGCTGTAATACGGATAGTATATGCTGCTGCAGTTTATGCCTGCCCCGGTTGGAGCACTAGTCCGCACACTCCGGGACACCCCCCCACCACCTCAAGCAACGAACGTCATATAGCCGAGTGATACCCCATGTCTGGGAAGAGAAATCCCACACTCAGCGCACAGACCAGGAGAATATATTCAAATATATGTATAATCTACCCCTCGAAGGAAAAAAAAAAGGGAAAAAAAGACAACCCAGATAAGCAGAAGGGTAGTAATCCGAAAGCACAAAACGAGGACGCAAAACGACAGTTAGCCACCCAGGTAAAAACAATGTGCGCGCGCAGGATAAACTTCAGAAAAGTGTTGAAAGAGAACAAAAGGTAAGAAAGTGATGGAGGAAGAAAGCGATTGCACGGACCGCCCATAGGAAACGTAGGGGAACCCCGGTGGGAGATGGAGGGGGGGATGCCACTCGGATTTGATAGAGGATAAAGGGGGAGAGGAAAGCAAAGTATAAACAGCGAAATAGGAAACGGAAAAGCAATAAAAAGGGCAAGATAAGCCCCTCGCGGAACCAAACAAGAGTGCGAAAAGACCAAATTCAAAGTGCCGAACCGAACCGAACCAGCCAAAAACTCAAACCAGACCCTCCCAACAAAAAGGGAAAGAAACCATCCCTAATAAAGGAAAAGGGGAAAAGAAACCCTAGAGAGTCGATGCCAGAAGATAAGATATTGTGAATCCCCCGAGACATTCAAATGGCCATATAATCATAAGAAGCATGTAAAACACAAGGGAAAGCTAAAAGAAGCGAGTCGCTTCCGCATCAAATAGGGAGGGGAAGGGAAGGGAAAAGAAGCAAAAGGAAAGAAACCAGCTGTCGATGTTGTGATGGATGCATGCAAATTCGTAAAGTCGTTCAGATCGGAGCCGCCAGTAATAGATGAGGGGAAAAAGTAGATGAATCAAATCGAATGGCTGAGTAAAAAACTCGAGGCGTGAAATCAGAGGAACACAACGAACAGAAACCAACCGCTCGTCCGGGACCCATTCAAAAAAGTCCTGGTTTATGGCTCGAGGTAGGGGGGTGAGAAAGGTAGAAGTATTCACAATTCGAAAAACAAACGACACCATTTCCGGGCGAGTGTGGGTACCCGAGAGGAGAGCAAGAGGGAGGGAATGAAGTTGTTATTCCTCATTAAGGTCGTGACTGTTGGCGTTCTGCCCCAGCGATATCTGCAGCTACCATTGTTGCCGCTGCTGAAACTAATACATCGAGCCTAAAGGATCCAGAGTCCCGGATTGGGGTATCGGGATGGGTGTTCCCTGTTGGATTGCCGGGAGTCATGGCAATCGGCATCGGCTTGTGATGGCTCTGGACCTTTGTCAGAATGGAAATTCAAAGGAGTAGGGGGGGAAAAGGAAAGCTTTACGATGTGTGGTTCGTCGACCTCCGCAGTCCCTTCTCCGACAATCCCAGGATGTAATTCCTCATTCGTTGACGGCGTAACAACTCCTTCGCTTCCACTTGTATCTTCTCCACTCCCAACCGAATCTCTATGGCAGCGTTTACGCCCCCACCCACTTTGCGCCCCGCTACCACCACCCGGGTAAGTGAATGCCTGCCTCAGGGGCTCTGGGTGCCGCGGCGAACTTAAGATTCCTGGCAGGTGACCGTTTAGCTCCCGCCTACTACCGGGGCTGTTCCATGACTGGCTAATGTTATCCCTCGTATCCCCGGACCAACGGACACCAGGTGCATCAGCAGCATGAATTCCCCACCTCCGCTCGTGTCGAGAGTTACCCGACATGAAATCGTCACTCTGAGACCTAGAATGCCCCCTCAGTGTCCTACTGGATATTGTCCTTAAACCTCCACCCAGCGAAGCCATCCTTGTGCTAAGATCCTGGGTTAGCTCCGGCTCCACCGGTGCTCTCCTTGGAGGTGGGGTGCGTCGCAGTGATGGAGGGGTATCATTTAAATTGAGAAGACTCGATATCGCAGGAAGTTGAGTATGGGATTGAGATCCGCCCTGCTCTCCGATACCTAGTAGTGAACGGTCACCATAAGCGGATGCGTTGGACGGAGAGAACAGCTCTCGAGCCGCTGAGGCCTCTGGGCCAGACTCATGCCACGTCCTCCGACGTTTGATCTTCTCTTCTTCCTCTTCGGGAGACATAGCCATCCCCCCACGGGCCCGTAAGGAAGCGGCAGTGCCGGGAGCGGGGGCAGCCGTGGCACGATACCTGAGAGTTGGGCCCGGCAACGGTATTGGGAGCACCCTATCGCTGTGTAGCCCAGAGCCAGGGACAGAAAGTCTCCGACCAGGGTGCCGTGTTACTGACCCCCACGAAGGGGTTGAAGGGAAAGCTGATGCGGGGGAGTTTATTACAGAAGAATTTGCCGAATTCAGAGATGGGAAAATGGGGCTCCCAATGGGACTTTCATTTGCACCCGTAAACGTTGCCGATGTGGGGGTTGTCATGTTTGAGGCAAGGGGTTGGGTAAATGACGCTCGCCGGCCTTGATAAAACGAATTCTCACGCGAACCAAGTACAGAAGCAGGTGATTCAGGCGGTGTATTGTTTCGATAATTTTCAAATGGAGACGGGGACGTGAGATCTGGCAACGTTATTGGCTCGGGTCGATTTCTATGGCGTGACTCGTGCCCCCGATGCATCTCCACCGAATGTGATGAAGGGTTATGTGGGGTCTGTGGAACCTGTGAGACCCCGCCATAATTTCTGGGCCCTGTAACTCCCCCCCACGGTTCTTGCAACCCCGATTGATATTTTGCCGGGGGGTCTGTAAAGGCCCCTGGAGCCTGTGTGACCCCTAAAGGCCGCGAAGGCTGTGGTGGGGTTTGCGGTTGCGAATGCCCTGAGAACCCGGGCCCCGAAGCAGGAGGCTTAGGGCCAGAATTTGAGCGGGGCTTAGAGCGATTTGTTACACGAGCGGTTTGTCGGGTCCGCTCAGTCCTCTGGTGCCGTTGATACCGGCTGCTTACAGCTGCCAACGAATCATCTGGTATCGGTTCGTCTGCGTGAACCGTCGAAGAGTGTTGTCGGAGATTGTCTAGACGGGAGAAGGCACGACCGCAGTGGCAATTGAAAGGCCTCTCCCCCGTATGTTTTCTATGCAGCCATCCAATAAACATACCGCAAATGTATAAACGTCCCTGCATGGGGGAGCATGCGAGATGAGGATAGATTTTCTACGTACCTGATATGCCGTGCCAGATGCTCGCTCCGGGTAAAAGATAAATTACAAGACCCATACCCTTTGCAAAAAAACTTCTGGCCCTTTTTCTTCTTATTCTTCGTAGGGGAACGGGGTGCTTCTCCATCTGACCGCCCCTCGGAGGACCTAGGCGATGATCTACCACTCTCAGCTTGCGTATTCTCGGAAGTGGTAGTGGCATTATTATTCGATGGCAACTGGAAGCCGGTGTTGGGGACATTTTGCACCGGCGGCGGCGGGCTATTGGGGAGAAACACGATACTAGATGTTGGCCGCGAAGAAGAAGAAGCAGTACCGTTTACGCCCAAAGAACTTTTTGGTCCGGAACTCATTTTGTTAACCGCCTGAAAAGACGGAGGCCCTAGTTGATCGTCGCTGGGCATTGTTGGAGCTTTAAGGACGAGAATGTCTTAAAATCGGCTGCTGAAGCAACACAGCCCGAGCCAACTAAAATGAATGAAGAGCCGCCCCCCCGGTGGTAGAAGGTATGGTCTGCAGCCGGATCGGGGAGTCTATAGTGGCGATATGATGGAAGCTATATATAAAACCAGTGATGCGTGGGGGACGGTGGTTCTAGACAAGCGATGACTGGATACTATGCTTATTCGGCGCCAAAAGTTAGGTGTGCCAGCTCCAATGGAGCAATCAAATATCAGCACAGCTAGCGTAATACTCAAGCAGGTCCAGGCCGTGGTTGAAGGAAGGGGGAGGAGGTTGGGGAAGTAGAAGCCCCCGTTCCTGATCGTCGGTGATTGCAGCGGGAGGGGTAAGTAGCGTGCAGAACTAGGCAGGGCCTGCTTGGTGTTGACCCGGACTAATGGGAAGTTGTTCCTGGTGGGTAAGGGTATGTACGCAATGCTCGGCCGTAAGTTATTCGTTAAAAGACCATGAGAAGTGGATTACAGCAAAGTAAGGAAAGTCGGGACCCCTAAAAGCAGAAAAATAAGAGGAAAGCGAGAGGCGCCGAAAAGAAAAATCCGACCGACAAGACGGGTAAGGTCGGGACAAGCAAGTTAACCTATACGCTGTGGTTGACCACCTCGGAAGGGATGAGGCGAGCAAAAAGTGTGGATTGGGGGAAGGGTGGGTGAGGGATGATTTGCAGGGTTGGTCGCCGGAGTGGTGGATGGATGAGAAGCAGTGTAGATGGGGTATAGTGAAGCAACAGCGGTCCGGTGGTTAGTTTGAAGGGAGGAGGCAAAGGGATGAAGGGGGGAGAAACAAGAGCGAGCAGGCAAGCTGCCTGGCGGAAGAGAGGTAGGTGCAAGACGAGGTAGTAGGTACCGCAATAGGCGAGCGGAGGAAGAGGGAGCGAGAGGAGGAGGAGGGGGGAAGGGGAGGGGAGGGGGAAGGGGAGGAAGGGGAGGAAGGAGGAGGAGAATCGCCAAAAGGTAGGGAGAGTAATATTAGACTATCGGCAAGGTATTGTTAGAGCGAGAGGAAGAAGAGAAACAGAAGAGGCAACAGGGCCAGTTCCCTTCCTCAGAGAGCACGGTTGGGTGCCTCTTAGTGGATCAGGTAAGTGGGTGAGTTTATGGAGGGTGTGGGTGTGTGGATGGGTGTGAGCAGTATGTAGGCGTGTAGGTAGGGGGGGGGGGGGGGCGATATTAATATGGATGGTGGTCGTGGAGGAGAGGATATGGTGGTTGTAGAGCGTGGTGGGTAGGATTAGCGGGGTGGAGGCTGATTGACGATAAAGGATCCGGCGATCACAGGCACCAGTTGCTGGCCCCTCGGCGGCTCGCTCGAAATATCAGACAGAGCAGTCCTGTCAGGACTCCGCTGCAAAGGGCTGCAAAGGGCTGCAAAAGGAGCCGGGGAAGAGGTATCGAGCGAGAACCGATGAAAAAATAAAATCAAAGTTTACTTTTAGAGGTCAAATATTGTTAACTTCCTTCTCACTGGCTTTGTTTTTCCATTTGTTTATTTTTCCCTATTTTTATCTCTCGAAGGGGGAAGGGAGTCCTGCTCACGGTATTTTTTTTCGGAGGAATTGGCGCTTCCCTCGCACACCTTGTCAAAAGGTAGAGAAAGCAGACTCCCAGGAGTCTCGCTTTGGGGCCGCAGTATCCCTGCACCTTGTGGTCGCAACTGAGACCTGCCTTGATCGTGGGAGCCAGTAACAGCAGGTGCCAAGCTAGGTTAGCTAAAAAAGGTACTGTGTTCCTGTGAAAAAAATAAAAATAAAGAGCTCTATCAAGCTCTCAACCTTAATGAAAGAGAGAGTGAGTGAGGAGGAGGAGGAGGAGGAGGAGGAGGAGGAAAAAAAGTGTGCAGTCCTTCCCAGAGCTGTCAGTGTAGTGATATAGAGATAGGGTAGTAAGGACTGTGGTCTCCCGTTCTCCCTAGCGGGTCGTGGATCGGGGACGAATAGGAACAGTGCTTGCACAGATCGACCTCTGCAGATGGAAACAGAGAAGGTGTGTGTGCGCAGGACGGACTCTGCAGCGGAAGAGCCAGACAGAAGGGCTCGCCGGATGCCCGATAGGTATCCCCTGCGGGCAAGCGAGATCAACTTGACAGCGAGGGAACAAGGGACTCTAGGAACTTGCCGTTGGTCGAGGCAATAATATGTGGGCTAAAAGAACACGTTGGGGCTCGAGTTCCAGAATGGCTTTTTATTTCATTTTTTTTATGAAGATGATGATGAATTGTATCTGAAAATGTGAACAGAGGGTTAGTATCAAGAAAGGGGATATTTCCAATATATAGCTTTTTCAGGACTTTCAGGAACCTCACCACCGACAAGGATTTTCGCAACCCCAACAGGCACCAGAAGTGGGCGACCATACACTTCGAAAGCTGCTGCATCAGCCCAAAGGAGGGCCAATGATATGCTGCTTCAGGCCACCCAATTTTCAAGGTTACTTTTGGGAGGATATTTTTACAAGACTTAACTTTAGTATAATGTTATTATTATCGTAGATGGGAATCTAATGTATCGGAATTCCATCGTACCTGACCCCTTACGAACTGGCAACAGGACCCTGGGGCTTAGGTCTTATGGTCTTCATTTGTATCATGAACTGTCTGCCATCGGCCATTCGGGGACTAGCGGAGCGCGAGCGGCCGCAATTCTGGTTCACGCAATGCTAGTCGGCAAGTCCCCCAGCTTTTGTCCGCTAGTGGACAGGAAGTCCCTTTCCAATAAAAAGAAAAATCCTTCCAAGTGAAATATAGACATCAGCCCAAACCTCTATTCCCCACCAAGCTCTGGATGCCATGGTGTCCTCTCGGGCCATTTTCTTTTTCCTTTCTTTTATCGAAGGGAATTCCGCAATTGGGTCGTATAAAAAAAGATGATGTAGGTCAAAAAAGAAAAGAAAGAAGGAAAAAAGAGAGACGGAAAAAATCAGCCAACACCACAGCTTATGGAAATCGCCCACTGCCTGTAGAAGCCCATAAATTATCCATAGTTTCCGATCCTCTGGACCTGAAAACTAAGAATTTCACCGGCCAACACGGATTTGCCGCTCGCCTTCTACATATGCCCCACGGCTCGCAAGTTCCTACTGCTGTAGTATCTTAAGAAGTGTGAGGTTCCTTCGACCCCTGTCCTCACAAAATATGCTCAGTCCTGCATGCGGATACCTCGCCCCCATTTAATTCGCCTCCAGAATGGCTGTGTTTGGCCTGATCCTAGCCCGGTTGGACTGGTCTGTTGGATAAGCACCGGCTCCTAACTTTGCTCAAGGCAGGTACGAGAGTACTGGTACCGAAAACCAGGAGCTCCATCCATCCATCCAGACCCGCTACGGATGGGCGAATCACTGAGCAGATAGATTTGCAATGGGCCATCATACCATGGTATCCAGAGCGGTCGGCAAAATCCAGTCCCCGGTTTAGTTTATCAATCTCGCCGGGTTGGTGTGCGGCAGATAACTCGGTATGGCATCGCCGCCTTCACTGAGCAAAGGCAACACAAAGAATTGGGTAGCACACAATCAAATGCTGATGACCGCATTGTGGAGTTGCCCACCGGGCACCTATCGGATAAAATACTAGTCACAACTGGCAAACAGCTAACAAACTTCCAGCCCCCTTCCCTCCTCCTTCTTTTTCCGTCCATACCTTCCCCCCCTCCCCCGAAAATTCACCAACCTATGATACCCAACACGTCACCCAGTCATCCAGCAGGGCTGCTATTCAAACTTGATTGAGAAGGCCTAAATTCTGGACCTCCGTTCCACAGCACAGCACACAATATGGCGCTTGAGTGCCGTCAAGCCGGTTGAACAAAAATGGTAGCCTGGCCCTATCATTTGCGTCGAGCAAACACCTCTCCTCGGTGACATATATAAAGTTGATTTTTGTTCATAGAGAATTGGTGACACTAATCCACAAAACGCCAGGGCGCCCGTCAGGGTTCGCTACCACAGTAAGACTCTGAGTCTAAATACGCACGGGCCAGCCCACGCTATCAATTCGGGCGTGGAGATTTGGAGCCCGGTACTTGACATATCTTGGCGTCATCTACCCCATCACTTGGGCTCCGATAAGCGGTATTTTCTACAAGTACAGTTCCGCCTCGGCTAGCTACCGTCCATTCCCCTCCAGCACTCCCGCCTCTAAGCCCTGAAGATTTGATCTGAGTCATTCCTGGAAAACTAGGCTGCCCACCCGGGCACGGTGCTGTTGGCCTACCTGCGTCGTGCGCAAAGACGCTTCAAGGTTTTCCCATCAAGATGCCATATGGAGCCACTAGGGATCTACTCGTATCAAGTGTAAAATCGCCATTACGGGTAGTGCCTACCGGTATGCAGCACTCTCGTCTTAGGTGTGTGCTGGGCCGAATGGTGGGGTATGAAGTTCTTTGATACTAGCACTTGAGTGGCCACTGATGGCGTGTCCTTAGACCTTGTCCATGCTTTGGATGGGAATCACGCAAGGCTAGCCTTTCGCTTCCTACTGACAAACCATTGCGGTGCAAATCACTTTGTGCTCATCAGCCCCGTGTCTGATTGAGAACTTGCCTTTGATCATTTCGAATGAGCGGCATCCCCCCCCCCCCGCCTTGGCAATGCCCCACGATATGACGCCTTCAATACCCTCCTATCACGGCCAAAATTGTACGGCACTTGCGCCACTGAGGGTTTTCTTTGCCTTTGGATTGAGCAATAATGGAGACGGTGATCTTTTCCTAAAATTTCTCCAAGTATCGCATCTTATAAATCTTTGGTCCACTTTACAAGTGCTCGAGTATTAGTACTCAAGCAGCCGCGCTCCCCGAGGCGAAGTGGTTGCCATCATGGCACTGGCGTCGTAGTTGCTGTTCAAGAGATAGGGCTGAAGAATAGTGTGCCTTTGGAACACCTAAGTACAGTACAGCATGATACGTAGATATCATATAAATTCACACAATCTTTATTTATTTCCTTTTCTCCACGTGTAAAGGACCCGGCAACCGACCGGAGACACCACTTACCGGTACCGTACACTGCAAGGGTTGCGGATTATGGAGGGGCTAACCAGCTTCTTGACGCCCTCTTTCATCCCACGGCAGCCCGGGCCCCAGCAGCGAGCCATCGCATGCACACAACCGCCGAAAAAGCAAATTCCAGATCGCGAAAAAGAAAACAGGGAAACGAGGGGAAAAGAGCCACCGTCCCCAAAAGGAAAAACAAAACCTGACAAGGCTGCCAACAGGCGGCAACGTGCCGCGAAGAGACCGTGGATATGAAAGCGATGCAAGCATATTAGTTGAGGGGCCGGGTATTCCCCCTATGGTAGCATAGAAGCGCGACTATGGTGGTGTCAGCAATTCCAATTCCTGCAGGAAGCCATTGCTCATATCCTTCACAGGAACGCTTCACTGCGCTTCTTGGGACCTGACAACCTCATTCCAGGACCCTTATAGTAAGGACAAGGTACCACAAGAATCCACTGCTTCCGGCCCGGCGCCCTGGTCGGTTAACAGTGGCTGCGCTCGGCATTGTTCGACTGCGGCTGCCATAGATTGTTTAAGTGTAGCCTGATGGGTTTAGTTGCGTGTTGGCCGCACTCAATACGGCACTCGTTTCCAGCCTAAATAAGGCCTTCTATCTGCGGTCGACAAGCCGATAAAAGGTTTCAGACAAGTTGAGCCGGCATTCTCCAGGGGAACCCTGGGGGCGATGCCTGGCTGGGTGTTGTGCTTCATCCATGCAGATAATCGTTGGAGTAGGGCCAACGTAAAGAAGGCCCTTGTTCGATAAAGACAAGGTTTCAAGACCGGTCTACTCGTGCAGCACAGATCACCCCCCCCCGAGCTGCTTGTCCCTAGTATTCCACATGGGCAAATAGCGACTTTCCCTGGTGAAGAGTTTTCGTGAAGACCTTGCATACCCAGTGGAAGATGATACGGGCCGCGGTCCCTATCGGAATGAACACACCACGATATTGCATACGGTACAAACCGAAGACTACAAGTAGCACGGTGAAACAGCATGCATCACCTCCAGCTGGAACTACCCCCAAATCTATGTAGCGACAGTCGCAGCACGGCCCATAACTCAAACAATACGAGTACAGTACTAGTACAGTATCATACACATAGCGTCGTTCTAGGTTTACACACGTTAGGAATGAGGTCGCGATTTTGCACTTATGATGAAAAAACTGGGGTCGTTACCGGTTGGGAATCAACCTCAAACAGGTTTACCAGACGGGCCCTGAAAATCATTCCCCGAGCACGTGATAATTGCGGGGTGCACAGGGTCTAAGCCCCAACACAGGAAATAATCACATCCCAGGTCCGAGAGCGAGCATAGGGTCAATCGATTTTGCGAAGAGCGCATTAGCTCAAGTGAAGGCTTCATCGTGCAGTTATTCGCTGCAGTCGTCATCGGTGCTTGCATACATTGAGTGCTATGCGCTGCATCAAGGACGGGGAGTGCTGTACCGATATATGATTTGATCCGAAATGCCATCGTTTGACCGGGTGTAAACCACAGTTCAATTGGACCGTACCATCGAACCACCTTTCAGCATTCAGTCCAGTCCTGGTTAACACTATGAAGCTAGGGGGAGATTACACCATATAGCAGCTGAATCTCCAACATCTATGGCCTTTCGCTGCTGAGCTCTGGAGTCGTAATATATGGGGTTTGGATATTAGCGTCCATCGCAATGGTGTTCCATAATAAACAGAAAACTATACAAAGATACACAGGTACATGAAAGGCAAAGGCGGGGAGCTCCCCAGGTATCTCATAACCAAGCCCAGGTATTACAGTAAACTCCCACAGGTCCTCGTCAAATTTATCATCTCTGACCGCAGGTGCGTTCGACAGAAACAGCCGCAAAACAATGCCACTGTAATGACAAGAAGATTGTACTAATAACGGGAGGCGCACCGTACAAACCCTAACCCGCAAATGCAACACTGCGAGAGTACGGCGATTGACTTTTGTCAACTCGAGTCCAATAGGACTTGTATGAACCAAGTCTCTACTTTTGAGCAAAGCATCCAGCCAAGCAACGATGGATAAGCGGAGGTTCCTGCATTTGGCAAATCAGCAATAGTGGTATCGATTGTGTGTGGCTGTGTTCGGAATGCACAGGCGATTACGGGCGTGGACCTGGCTGCTTTGAGATAGGCCTACATATGCGAGTGTTCCCCCGCCTGTGGCTTATCGAAGGAACCCCTCTTTTTCTTTTTCTTTCAACTAATTCGACACAGTGTGGTGATTTTGTGTTTGTTTTGTTTATATTTTGATTTCCCCTCTCCACGCATTCAAAGGGAGGGAGAATGGATATGACGGGTAGTGACTAATGTTTTTGTTTTTTCCCTATGATATGTTCCAAGCACCATACTGTTATCTCCATTCTTATATGAGGGAGTTATCAAGGGCTTGTGAAAGATGAGTCGATATGCAGAAGTGCTTTAGAGTTCGGCAAGTTGTGCGAAACCTTCAAGGCAGTGAATGCCTTTCCTAGAAAGGTAGTAGTCTCGTATCGTGGTTTGGGTCAAGAACGCCTACAGGGTTGACAATCAGTCCGGTGCTGATAACTCTCACACACGAGAGGGGACTATCTCTAAACGCCTAGCATAGCATTCCCACCTCCTTGCATGGCCATATCAAGGCACAAAAGACCAAGACCGACCCACAAGACAGCGGAGAGTATCATACACCAGTCTCACCTATGCAATTACGATCCCACCAGTCACGACAGAGTACCTGTCCGATGCCCTACTACATATCATCCACATCCAAACAGCCCAGCCAACCAACCAGCAACACAGCTACCCATTCCTTCATCCCATCCTCTGCGCAGCCAGCTAGCCAGCCTGGCCCTACAATGCAATACACAGAAAGAAAGAAAGAAAGAAAGAAAGAAAGAAAGAAAAGAACAGAAGAAAAAAAACAAGGCTAACCCTTCCCTCCCTACCTACTATTTTCAATACCCAAATCACCGGAATATCGTACATCTCTACCATACCAAAAAAGAAAAATGAGAAAGAAAAAAAGCACAATTCGGCCAAACCTCACACCTCACAGCATAAATACATTAATCAATCAATCAACAAACCCCATCTCAATGGATGAACGCAATGCGCTACACCGACACGTTAAGATATAATATCCCGCCCACCCATCCATCCATCCATCCATCCACCCACTCCTACCACGACGTGATGACTATCTGACCTGACCCTTTAGCCCACGGCCACGTAGTGCTAGAGAAAGCTAGAAGATGATGGCTAACTAACTAACCAGCTAGCTAGCTAGCTAGCTAACCAGTGAATCCAGGAACAGTGCAGTGCAGGTTTAGCACAGGGCTGTGGATTGTTATGTAGGGGCGGCGGGCATAAGCAACGAATGAATGAATAAGACAAGAAGAATGAAAGGAGTGGGGAAGGGGGGGGGATTTCTTTTTTAGGTTTTTTTTATTTTTTAGTTGGGTAGTTTGTTGGTTGTGCCTGTCTGTCTGTCTGTCTGTCTGTCTGTCTGTCTGTCTGTCTGTGCCTGTCTGTGCCTGAAGCCTGCTGCTCTGCTATTAAGGGGTTTGGTTTGGTTTGGTTTTGGTGGTGTGAAGGGCTAGCTATGAATGGATGGATGGGTGGTGGCGGATCTAACTAAGCGCGGGAGGTAGACTTAGAGATAAATTCTCTTCTTCTTCTTGGTTTTGGGGGGTATTCTCGCAGTATCTATTATAGTATATCCTCTCTCTCTCTCTCTCTCTCTCTCTTTGTTTTTGTTTTTGTTTCCTCCCGTTCCGGCGAGTAGGGATTTTCCTTCCCCAGTAGAGCAACGATGAGATGTGATGTTATGATGCTTTTTTTTTCCCCTTCTCTTCTTCTGGCATTTGTAGAGATGGAGATATAGCGGTGTGGGGATGATTGGCATATGTTGTTAACTATCTACCGCGCTATGCTACTATCTACAGTACGTTCGTCCAGTGGGCCCGGATGGGTAGATGATGAATGTACGGCCATTCGAGTATATAGCTACGGTGATGGAAAGTAGGTTAAGTATTAGGCACCAAAGTAACGGGTATAATAGTAAAACCAAACCACCAATCCATCCCGAGCACACACAAAGGAATGAAGAAAGAAAGAAAAGGGGAAAGTATAATAAGAAAAAATACTTAAAAAAGATGACGTGGGGGGGGGGGGGGGGGGGGGGGGGGGGGGGGGGGGGGGGGGGGGGGGGGGGGGGGGGGGGGGGGGGGGGGGGGGGGGGGGGGGGG